>Ga0163144_10002978_pt1 | contig 38661 bp, 29 predicted proteins | sample OliLak19BULKMAT1_FD_123175 | JGI IMG/M metagenome (GOLD analysis project Ga0163144, IMG submission 123175) | Freshwater microbial mat bacterial communities from Lake Vanda, McMurdo Dry Valleys, Antarctica - Oligotrophic Lake LV.19.BULKMAT1 | ecosystem: Environmental > Aquatic > Freshwater >...
TATTTTTTCTCTTTCCTCAAGAGCTAATTGTTTGTATCTTTTCATTTGTGTAACACCTCTGGTGTGCACTGCTTTTTTAGCAGATTATTTTAGGTGTTGCACTTCCTCTTTGATTTTTCCGTTGCGTACTACAAAAATAGAAATTCTACAAACAACTAAAGGATTTAGTGGAATTATCCTTGCTAAAATTCATAAAGATATAGATTCCTATCTCTCGGCTTGTCAACTTGGCATCACTTTAGCTTCCTTAGGATTAGGATGGGTAGGAGAGCCAGCTTTTGCGCATTTGGCAAAACCCATATTAGAGTTAGTAGGCATTGTATCAGAAACTCTCGTAGAAATTATTTCATATATAGTTGCATTTTCTATCATATCTTTTCTGCACATTGTAGTGGGCGAATTGATGCCAAAGACCATGGCTATTCGTCAAGCAGAGAAAATTTCCCTATTAACGGCTATACCTTTGTATGGTTTTTACTGGATTCTGTTTCCTGTAATCTATTGTCTTAATAGCTGTGCCTTTATGTTATTAAAAATGTTCAGATTAGATAGTGTGAATGAGGATGAAAATGCCTACTCTGTAGAAGAATTGAAAATAATTTTAACAAGTAGTCATTTACATGGAGGGATAGAACAAGACGAGGCCAGAATCCTTACTAAAGCTTTAGAGTTTACAAAATTATTGATTAGTGACGTAATGCAACCAATTGAGAGCCTTGTAGCTCTAAATAATAAACATTCTATAAAAAATAACTTAGCCTTAATTGCTGATCGTCATTATAGTCGTTATCCTGTTTACCAAGAAAGTATAGAAAATATTTTAGGTATTATCCATGCGAAAGATTGTTTTGCTGCTTTAGCGCACGGTTCAGAAATTATTAACTTTGATGGTTTGTTGCGCCCAGCACTAAAAATTAATACCAGTGAAGAAGCATTAGATCTTTTGCCAAGATTCCAAAATGGGATGACTCACTTAGCTCTTGTATATCAAGATGAACAGTTGGTTGGTTTTGTAACCTTGGATAATTTACTTCAGGCATTGACTGGTAAAATAAAAGATGAATTCCATCGTGCTAAATAACCTATCTTATGATAAGATAAATATATTCCTTGTATAAGCACTGGGGACAATAGCTCTACTCTTGTACTGTTCAAGTGAGAGAAATTACCTGTTGCAGCTTTATCTAGTGTGTAGCCCATTCAGGCTCTTCACGACAAGCTTTTATACAAACACTATTAATTACTTTACCTATAATCAGGCTAAATAGTTAGAATCTCTTCTTCTCTGGATTTTATGACAACATCAACCTTGCTTATAAAATCATCAGTAAGTTTCTGAATTTCTTCGGAGTGATCATGATGCTCATCTTTAGAGAGATTATGGTCTTTTTCCATTTTTTTAAGTATATCCATACCATCGCGTCTGATGTTACGCATTGCTACTTTAGTATTTTCACCGTATTTATGCGCTAGCTTTACCAACTCTTTTCTACGCTCTTGGCTTATTATCGGTAAGCTCATGCGTATAAGTTGACCATCAGAGCTAGGATTTAAACCAAGGTTTGCATCAGCGATAGCTTTTTCTACCGTCTTAACCATAGATTTATCCCAAACTTGAACGCTAATTGTTTTGGCGTCTGGGGTTGAAACTGTTCCGACTTGAGATATAGGCATTTTGCTGCCATAGGCTTCAATAACAACTGGGTCTAGTAAGTTTACTGAGGCTCTACCGGTTCTAAGGCCTTTTAATTCCTTGTCTAAGACCGCGATTGTCTTGTCCATTTTTTCAGTTAGTTCTTGTTTTAATAACTTGTCCATTATTTCCCCCGTATAAGCGTATATTCTCCTTTATTTTGCAGTACTTTAGCAAAATTCCCACGTTCTTTGATAGAAAAAACTTTGATAGGCAGCTCGTTTTCTCGTGCGACAGCTATTGCTGCCATATCCATAACTTTCAAACTATCTTTAAGTACATCAGTATATGTTATTTCATTGAATTTAGTTGCGTTTTTATCCTTCTTAGGATCAGAGCTATATACACCGTCAACATTTGTTCCTTTGAATAAAACATCACAATTCATTTCAACGGCTCTTAGTACGGCTGCGCTATCTGTTGTAAAAAAGGGGCTACCTATTCCTGCGGCAAAAATTACCACTCTTCCTTTTTCCATATGTCTTTTTGCTCTACGTCTTATGAATGGCTCGCAAATGCTGGTCATTGGGATAGCGGACTGGACTCTGGTGTATATACCAGCTCGCTCCATTGAACTTTGTAGTGCCAGTGCGTTAATTACCGTTGCTAACATTCCCATATAGTCAGCAGAGGCCCTTTCCATTCCAAGTAACGAAGCGTCTGCGCCGCGATATATATTTCCGCCACCAACGACGACACATACTTGGATGCCTAATTCGCATACTTCTTTAATATCAGCGGCAATACCGTTTAAGGTGTCAATGTCATGACCAAATTTTTTGTTGCCCATCAGAGCTTCACCAGAAACTTTGAACAAAACTCTTTTACAGTTTTCTATGGGCATATAGATTATTTTTTTGAATATATAGATGAGCGCAATCGTATCGCCAACTATTGTTTTTGTCAAGAAAACTAGTGGTTTGAAAGTAAAATTTACTATAAATCATTTGGTTGTCTTGCAACGCCTTTTTACCATCGAAATACTAAATATAATTAACTATTATGTTGACTAAAATATTAATTCGTATTAAAATACATTAACTAAAATTTCTTTATTTAAAAAAAAGTAGGGTAGAATGGATGTCAAAAACTAAAGAATTATTTAATGCAATTTATGCTAGTAACATAGAAAATGTAAAGAGAGCTTTGTCTGAAGGCGCTGAAATTAATAGTACATTTGCTGATTACGGCCATTTTACTCCGTTAATGGCGGCTGCTGGAGCTTGGAATACGGGTATTTTAGAGTTTCTGATTGATCAAGGAGCAGATGTTAAAGTTAAAACTCCTGGGGGCGATACCATACTAAGCATTATGGTTGGGCAAGCTTTTTCATATGGCCCAAGAATTAATGAACAATATCATAATCTTATAAGAAAAATCATCTCAAAGGGAGTGGATGTTGATTCATATAATCAAAATTCTGACAAGAATCCTTTATTAGTTTCTATGAGTTCGGCTGATGTTGAAACCGTTGATATTTTAATTGATGCAGGAGCTAATCTAAATATTATCGTAAATAAGGATAACCCGGATGTTCCATTAAATAGGGCGATATCCCAGCTTGTTAGAATGAGGCCGGACGCAGAATATATTATTGATAAAATGATTGCTAAAGGTGCGAATGTTAATCCTAAAGCGGAAAATTTAAGGTCAAGTCCGTTGTCTTCGGCAATTGTGGAAGGTAGAGAAGATATATTCAATAAATTAATAGGGCATGGCGCTGATATTAATCATCCTTGTAGTACTACTACACCGCTAATCTCAGCTATTCTGATGAGAAATAATCCCATGGTAGAAAAATTACTTGATATGGGAGCGCATATAAATCCAGAAAATACTAAGCTGGCGTATTCTCCATTAAGTATGGCAATTAGTATTGGTGAGGGTCAATTATTTCAATGGTTAATAACTGAAGGTGCCAATGTAGCTCCTAAGAATGTTCAAATGACCCCCGTTGCACAGGCTATTGCTAGTGATATGGTTGATGTACTAGAATTGATGCTAAGTTTTGCTTCTATTCCGGATCAGCAAATTGTTGATGGTTTATTATGGAATATTCATAAATGTGATTCTCCATCATTTAATCTAGCTTTAGGAAAAGTGAAGGATATTAATTTACCAAGTCAACTTGGTCAAACTTTACTAGGTAGAGCAATCTTCACACCAGAAGAGAAACTTAGTGTGCTTGCTCTAAAATTAATACTTGAGCATAAAGCTAAATTACAATGCAACGAATTCAGCTCTCTAGTTCAGTTGGCTCATAGGCCAAATTCTGAAGGAATGAATTTGATTAATTTAATTTTAAAAACCACTGATGATCAAGCTGTAAAGTTAGAAGGCATGAATGTAGTGCTAGAAAATATGCTAAAATGTGTGAATGGAGTCAATATTGAATTATTAAAGATATTCATTGAGCATGGATTAACTATTAGTCCTAGCAATATTAAATTAGCTCTTGATCATCAAAACTTACCGCACCCAGTTTACCCAAACTATATTAATGAAATGTTAGAAATTATTTTCAACAATATAGACCTAATTCACATTAATGAGCCTATTGATCAACAAAATAATAGCCTTTGCATGATGCTTGGGCAAAATGATGCTTATCATATGCATTTAACCAAGTTGTTAAGTATCAAAAGCTCAAATGGACTGCACATAGTTAAAGTTAATATGACTAATCAACAAGGTCAAAAATTGATTGATATTATTGCTGATAAACTGGAGCTTAATAATGGTATGAATTACATGGAGATAGTTAAGTTATTGAGGCATGTAGGTTCTGTTGAACCGAAAAAACCTATAGTACCTACAAGTATGAAGCTTGACATAAGTAATGTGCATAATCAAAGAAATGAAAAACCAGTAACGAAAATACAAACTAAATTGTCGGGTAAATTTTTATTAACAGAAGAAAATATCAATGAAATTTTTATTTTAATAGAGAAATATATCGCTACAAATGAGGCGCGAATTAAAGATTTGCTGAATGATGGTCAAAATGATGTTGCTTTTCTTTTTAGCGAAATGATGACTCACTTAGAATCAATTAAGTGTAGTGAAGAAGTGCATAATGATCATAATAATCAGTGGATATTAAAAAGAGAAGTTGCTAATACTTTCTTAGAAATAAAAGAACAAAATCTTTCTTTGGATGGTTTGGTACATGTAATAAGCTTAAGGGGTAGCTGTCCTTGGGGTAAGTTGGTAAATTTATATAAATTGGTTGAAATTGTTGAAGATGGAGTCAAGCCAATCGATATGGGTCCTATTTATGAAAATAGTGATTGGTTTGCTAATCAAATAATGGAAAAATTGACCGAGTTGAGTTTTTCTGAAGCTATGAAAAAACATGTAATTAAAAAATTCTATAATGATATTAAGGAATTTAAAAGTGATAGTAGTTCTTATTCGCTGGAAACTCAGTTGGTTGTTGGTTTAGTTAGTGATAGCTTTATTAAGTTTATTACTAATATAGGTAGGGATGAATCAGATATTTATAGTATAGATTTTGCTAATGTAATACTTTTGGCGAAAGGAATTCAAGGTAACTTTGAGTTTGCCGACCAAGGAGATAATAATCTATACGACTTGCTACTTACCATTAACCAACAAGATAACAGTCATGATGATGTTGTTGCTGTGATTGGTGATGGTAACGATGATTTCTAATAGTTATTATTCGGTACAAAACTAAAGTTTAGGATAAAGATTATAGAATTCTTATCCCAAATTAGTGTTGATCGTAATTAACCTGCGTGGATAAGGAATAGAGTTGTATAGTTTTGTATTTGGGTTAGCTTCAAGCGCCGTCATCCCGGTCTTAATCCTGGATCTTCTTTAGTTTCCCGAGATCCTGAATCAAGTTCAGGATGACTCTTTTGCCCTTGTCTATAGCTCATGTTAATCAAATCTAATATCCAATTTTCTTATGCGTAAGCATTCCATGCCTCGTTTGTTGTATAAGGAATTTTTCTAACTAACTATTATAATAAATTATCAAGCTTTGTCGAAATCAATGCCCTCATATGTCGTATCTTGCAACAGTGATTTGGTCAAAACTTGGTTATAAATTCTAACTAACAATAAAAAACATTGGTTTTCGGTTAGGCGTTGTTTATTATGTCTTATAATACTTAAAAACATTTAAAGAATGCCAAAGCTAACTATAGATAATAAAGAAATTGAAGTAGAAGATGGTTTGACAGTCATGCAAGCTTGCGAGCAGGCTGGAATTGAAATCCCTCATTTTTGTTTTCATGAGCGTTTGAAAATCGCTGGTAATTGTCGCATGTGTTTAGTGGAGATGGAAAAGGCTCCTAAGCCTATTGCTTCTTGTGCCATGCCAGTAGCTGAGGGTATGGTTATTAAAACCGATACTCCGGTAATTAAGAAGGCTCGTCAAGGGGTTATGGAATTCTTGTTGATTAATCACCCGCTAGATTGTCCAATATGTGATCAAGGTGGTGAATGCGATCTTCAAGACCAAGCGTTTAAGTATGGCAAAGGAACTAACAGATATGCGGAAAATAAAAGATCTGTGGTAGATAAAAATCTTGGCCCGTTGGTAAAAACACAAATGACGCGTTGTATTCATTGTACGCGTTGTATTCGGTTTTCTACAGAGGTGGCTGGGGTACCTGAGATGGGAGCTATCCATCGTGGTGAGCATATGGAAATTACAAGTTACCTTGAAAAAACTCTAACCTCTGAGCTTTCGGGTAATATCATAGATTTATGTCCCGTTGGCGCTCTTACTTCAAAGCCTTACGCTTTTAATGCAAGAAGCTGGGAGCTTGAAAAGACAGAGTCTATTGATGTTATGGATGCAATGGGATCAAACATTAGAATTGATTCAAGGGGCTTGGAAGTTATGCGAATTCTGCCAAAGCTGAACGAAGATATTAATGAAGAATGGATATCGGATAAAGCAAGGTTCTCTTATGACGGTTTAAAGGTCCAAAGATTGGATGTGCCGTATATAAAAGAAGGTAATAAATTAGTTAGTTCCAGCTGGAGTCAAGCGCTTTCAGCTGTTGCAAAAAAAATGAATTCTATAAGCGGTAATGAAATTGCAGCGATTGCCGGAACTACCAGCTCGTGCGAGTCTATGTTTTTACTTAAAAAACTTCTGGCTAGAGTCGGTTCGAATATAGTCGATGCTAATCAGTTTGGTTACAGTATTGATACAACAAACAGAAGTAACTACCTCTTTAATACAACGATTGCCAATATTGAAAAAGCGGATTTTTGTTTGCTTATTGGCGCTAATCCAAGGCAAGTTGCGCCAGTTTTAAATGCAAGGATAGGGAAGGTAGTAAGAAATGGCCAAATGAAAGTGGCAAGAATTGGCCAGGTAGACGACCAAACTTATCCTATTATTGAGCTTGGAGATAGTTTGTCAGTGCTTGAAGAAATCTTAGCTGATAAATCAAGTGTCGTGAAAGAGTTGAAGAGTTACAAATATCCAATGATTATTGTTGGTGATGCGGCCCTTACCAGATCTGATGGTTTTGCTATTTTATCTCTTGTTCATGAAATAGCCAAAAAGCATAATATTGTACGAGATGATTGGAATGGAATAAATATTTTGCATAATTATGCTTCAATGGTTGGTGCTCTTGATATTGGTTTTATCTATGGCAAGAATGGCAATGGGACGGAGGAAATATTAAAGATGACAAAAACTGGTAAGGTCAAGATGCTTTACTTGCTTGGCGCGGATGATTTTGATATAAGCCAGATTGGTGAAGATTGTTTTGTTGTTTACCAGGGGCATCATGGCGATGCGGCGGCATCTCGCGCAAATGTTATTTTGCCAGAAGCGGCTTATACAGAACAAGATGGTATTTTTGTAAACCTGGAAGGATTACCTCAATATGCAAGAGCCGCAGTTTCTCCTGTCGGTCAGGCAAAAGAAAGTTGGAACATAATCTCTCGTTTATCTGAGAATCTAGATATTGATTTAGCCGTTCAGTCTTTAGGTGATGTCAGAAGATTAATGGCAAAGGAAAATATGATATTTGCAAACATAGATACTATTATTCCGACAAATTTTGTCCATTTTAAATCGTCAGCGAAACTAACAAAAAAGCCTTTAACTAAAGTAAAATTCAATTACTACATGAGTGATCCAATTAGCAGAGCCTCGGTCACTATGGCAAGGTGCAAAAAAGAGTTAACCTCTTCTTTGGAGAGGGCGTTATGACCATAATGGAAATATTTAACGAGTATGGTTTGCCTATTATATTTATCGTAGCAAAAATTTTGCTTATTACTTTGCCTCTATTATTGTGTGTAGCCTACCTTACCTACGCAGAAAGAAGAGTTATTGGGTTAATGCAAATGAGAAGAGGGCCCAATGTCGTGGGTCCATTTGGGCTTTTGCAGCCAATCGCAGATGCGGTGAAATTGTTATTTAAGGAAGTGATAGTACCAACTGCTGCTAGTAAAGTAGTCTTTATTATTGCGCCAATGATTACTTTTGTCTTAAGTCTGATTGGGTGGGCTGTGGTGCCGTTTGGCCAGGGCCTTGTGCTTGCTGATATTAATGTTGGGGTGCTTTACGTGCTTGCGATATCTTCACTTGGAGTATACGGTATTATTATGGCTGGTTGGGCTAGTAACTCAAAATACGCCTTTTTAGGAGCTATTCGTTCTTCTGCTCAAATGATATCTTATGAAGTGTCTATGGGGCTAGTAATTGTGACAGTTTTATTGGTTACAGGTACTTTAAATTTGAGCGAAATTGTTGAGTATCAAAGGACAATGCCTTTTTGGATTCAATTACTTATGGCCCCTATGGCAGTGGTTTTCTTTATTTCAGTTTTGGCGGAAACAAATCGATTGCCATTTGATCTGCCTGAAGCTGAGGCTGAGCTTGTAGCTGGATATAATGTTGAATATTCTTCTATGGCATTCGCCCTATTTTTCTTAGGTGAATATGCCAACATGATTTTAGTAAGCGCCATTACGGTTACTTTTTTTATGGGCGGTTATCTTCCGCCATTCAATATAGAGTTTTTAGAAATTATTCCAGGTCTTATTTGGTTTGTTGTTAAAGTTACTTTCTTATTGTTTGTGTTTCTTTGGATCAGGGCAACTTTGCCAAGATATAGATATGACCAGTTAATGCGTATTGGTTGGAAATTCTTTTTACCACTTACGTTATTTTGGGTAGTGCTTGTGGCCTCGCTTTTGATGTTAACCGATAATTTACCAGGGTAAGGGAAATATTATGATGAAATATATCAAGTCTTGGGTTTTGTACGAAATATTGATCGGCATGGCTTTGACTTTAAAATATTTCTTTAAGCCTAAAGTAACATTGAATTACCCTTATGAAAAAAGCCCAGTTAGTCCGAGATTTAAGGGAGAACATGCGCTTAGGCGTTATGCCAATGGTGAAGAGCGCTGTATTGCATGTAAGCTTTGTGAAGCGATTTGTCCAGCTCAAGCAATTTTGATTGAAGCAGAAGAGCGTGATGATGGCAGCCGGCGCACTACGCGTTATGACATAGACATGACAAAGTGTATTTACTGCGGGATGTGCCAAGAAGCATGCCCGGTGGATGCGATAGTTGAGGGGCCTAATTTCGAGTTTGCAACAGAGACGCACGAGGAGCTTTTGTACGATAAAGAAAAATTGCTACGAAATGGTGAGATTTGGGAGCAAGAGCTTGCACAGAAACTGAAAAATGATTATCCGTACAGGTAAATAAAGATGGCTATATTTTTCTACATGTTTGCAACACTAATAGTACTTAGCGGTATTATGGTTATTCTGAGTCGTAACCCTGTACATGCGGTGCTCTGGTTGATATTTACATTCTGCAACGGGGCTGGATTGATGGTGCTGATGGGGGCAGAGTTTATAGCAATGATGCTTATTATTATTTACGTTGGAGCTGTTGCGGTGTTGTTCCTTTTTGTAGTAATGATGCTTGATATTAAGTTTTCGGAATTTAAGGGTAGTGTTGATTCAGAAATGTCATTTGCCTTTGTTATGGCTTTTTTCTTGTTTGTAGATCTTGCAGTAATAATTTTACTTGGAACTAAAACTATTGTCCCTATTGGTAGCGTAACTTTTGCAATACTGCCAGATGTTGGAAATGCTTATGCTGTTGGTCGGTTGCTTTATACTGAATTTATCTTACCGTTCCAAACTGCTGGAATAATTTTATTTGTTGCCATGGTTGCTAGTATTTCTTTAACATTAAGGCGTCGCTCTGGTGTAAAAAGACAAAATGCAGCAGAGCAAATGGCTCGAAATAAAGATAATAGCTTGTCAGTAGCGCAAGTTGATGGAAAATCGGGTTTAGGTAATTTGAATTATGACAATTAGTGAAATTTCTTTAGAACATTATTTGATTCTTTCGTCACTTCTATTCTCGATTGGCGTGGCAGGGTTGTTTATGAATCGAAAGAATGTGATTACTATTTTGATGTCAATAGAACTAATGCTTTTGGCTGTAAACATTAATTTTGTAGCTTTTTCTGTTCATTTACAAGATATTGTAGGTCAGGTGTTTAGCATTATTATTCTCTCGATTGCCGCAGCTGAAGTTTCAATAGGGCTTGCTATCTTGGTTTTATATTCCAGGAATAGGAACTCTATTGAAATTGAAGACATCAATCAGATGAAGGGGTAAGTTTGTATGGAATTTGTATTAAAGTTGATCGTATTTTTACCTCTTATTTCTGGAATAATTAACGGTATATTTTGCAAGAAATTCACTAATTCTGTAGCGAGTACTATCTCTAGCATAGCTATCGTTATTTCGGCTATATGTTCTGTGATGATCTTTATTAAAGCTGGTATTAATAAAGAAACTATGCATGTTGTGATTGCAAACTGGATTAACACATATGAGTTATATATCAATTGGTCCCTTTATGTAGATCAGCTTACGGCGATTATGTTTGTCCTCGTGACATCAGTTTCTGCTGTGGTGCACATATATTCGCTTGGTTATATGGCTGATGATAAGAATTTACCAAAATTTTTGTCATATCTATCATTGTTTACATTTTTCATGTTAGCTTTGGTTTCTGCTGATAATTTTGTTCAGCTTTTCTTTGGTTGGGAAGGAGTTGGTTTATGTTCTTATTTGTTAATTGGGTACTATTACCATAAGGAAACGGCAAATAGTGCTGCTGTAAAAGCTTTTGTTGTCAACAGGGTTGGTGATTTTGCTTTTATAATCGGTATTGTGATGATTATTATTTATGCAGAAAGTGTAGATTTTGTTGATGTGTTTGCAGTATCTGAAAATCTCTCCAAATCATCGATCGAAATTCTAGGTATGGACTTTATCATTTTAGATGTGATATGTCTCATGCTCTTTTTAGGTTGTATGGGCAAATCAGCTCAAATAGGTATGCATGTGTGGCTGCCAGATGCCATGGAAGGACCAACTCCAGTCTCAGCCCTTATTCACGCGGCAACTATGGTTACAGCTGGAGTATTTTTGGTTGCTAGATGTTCATTTATGTTTGAGTACAGTCCAAATGTATTGCAAATAATAACAGTAGTTGGAGCTGTGACCTGTCTGTTTGCAGCGCTTGTGGCTATTGCACAAACTGATATTAAGAAAATTATTGCTTATTCTACTTGTTCACAACTTGGATATATGTTCTTTGCTTGCGGAGTTTCAGCATACCAGGCTGGTATCTTTCATTTGGTAACGCATGGGTTCTTTAAAGCTTTATTATTTTTATCTGCTGGAAGCGTTATTCATTCATGTCATGAGCAGGATATTTTCAAGATGGGTGGTCTCAAGGCAAAAATGCCGATAACATATGCTAATTTTTGGATGGGATCACTGGCAATTATCGGCATATTCCCATTTGCTGGGTTTTATTCAAAAGATTTAGTGCTTGAATCCGCTTATGCGCATGGTGGAGTCGGTACTTTTGCCTTTGTACTTGGGATAATTGCAGCTACTCTTACTGCGATATATTCATTTAAAATAATAGTTTTAACTTTTCATGGCAAAACTAGGCTTAGTAAAGAAATATATGACCACGCGCATGAGTCACCAAAGATAATGAATATACCGCTGCTAGTGTTAACGGCTGGGACTTTATTTGCTGGCATGGTTGGTTATTATATTATTGGTATAAGCGATACAAATGGATTCTTTTTTGGCAGTATCTTTAATTTAAGCTCACCAAGTCATGAACATCATATTGCAAAGGTTATTGAGTTATTGCCTCTTATCGTTGGCGTCAGTGGAGCTTTATTTGGTATATATGCCTATAAGGGGAGTGTGCATGCTACCATTTCTGGCCAATTCAAATATACATATTGCGTTTTAAAGAATAAGTTTTTCTTTGATGAAATATTTAACAAACTGTTGGTTGGTCCAATAAATTGCTTAAGCAAGCTTTCCCAAATTTTCGATAAAAAAGTAATAGATCGATTCGGCCCAGATGGTTTTAGCCTAGCAACTAAAGGTCTTAGTTGGTGTATGTGCCAAATTCAGACTGGCTATATTTTTAACTATGCATTCTATATGATCTTTGCGCTAGTTGTATGTATTACGGTATTTGTTGGAAAATATTTATTTTATGGGGTGGGTATTTAGATGTCAGATTTACCAATACTATCCATTAGTATTTTATTGCCATTAATTAGTGCATTGTATATTACTTTTTTTATAAGCCATAGTAAATCTGATAGAAAGCAGGTTTACGCTATGTATGTGGCGATTTTGTCTTCAACACTTACTCTTATTTCAACAACATATTTACTATTAAGATTTGACAATAAAGCCGCGCTTTATGAATTTCAATTTGTTGAGCGTTATAAATGGATCGATTCGATCGGTCTTGAGTTTTATGTTGGCGTTGACGGTCTATCTATATATTTTATTTTTCTTAGTGCTCTTCTTTCTTTGATATGTATCGTTGCTAGTCTGTTTACTATTAAGAAGTATATTAAAGAGTTTTTATTATGTTTCCTGTTGTTAGAGTCTTTTTGTATAGGTGCTTTTTCATCTCTTAATTTATTACTTTTTTATGGGTTTTTTGAAGTTATATTGATACCTATGTATCTGATAATTGGAATTTGGGGCGGAGAAAATAGGGTTTATGCGGCGGTCAAATTCTTCTTATATACTTTTTTGGGTTCGGTATTCCTGCTTATTGCATTAATATATATCTATAGTAGTTATAACACGTTTGATATAGCAGAACTCTCGTCAAAAATGAACCCAGAACTTGGAGTTGGTAAGCTATTATGGCTTGCTATGTTTGTCTCATTTGCTGTAAAAGTACCGATGGTCCCATTTCACACATGGCTTCCTGATGCTCACGTTCAGGCTCCGACAGCTGGTTCGGTTATGTTGGCTGGTATTTTGTTAAAATTGGGTGGGTATGCTTTCCTAAGGGTTATGCTACCGTTACTTCCTGAAGCTTCTATGTATTTTGCTCCTTACGTAATATGGATGAGTGGTTTTGCGGTTATCTACGCTTCTTTTGTTGCTTTAGCGCAAGAAGATATGAAAAAAATGATAGCGTATTCTTCTGTTGCTCATATGGGGTACGTTACTGGAGGCATATTCAGTTTTTCAACTAGTGGGATGACTGGAGCTGTATTCCAGATGATAAGCCACGGACTAATCTCATCTGCTTTGTTCCTGGTTGTGGGAATGCTATATGAGCGTCATCATACTAAGGAGATTAGTAAATATGGAGGTGTGGCAGCTAGTATGCCTGTACTTGCTACTTTCTTCATGATAGCTATGCTTGGATCGGTAGGTCTGCCTGGGTTAAGTGGATTTGTTGGGGAACTATTGAGTATTCTAGGAGTGTTTGCAGTTAATCCAATTGCCGGAATAATGTGCGCATTTGGTGTAATTATAGGAGCGGTTTACATGCTTAAGCTTTATAAACTAGTGATGTTTGGTAAAGTAACTGACAAATCAATTATTAAATTTAAAGATCTTGAGCTATACGAAAAGGTAGCGATGTTACCTTTGATAATTTTAGTAATATATATTGGTATAAAGCCAGAATGTATTTTATCGGTGATAAGCGTCCCTATTGAGCGTTTAGCGTTATATTACAGTATAGTATGATGATACTAAATATAGTTGTGGAATAGAAATATATGATAAATCAATTTATAATTGTAATCCCAGAAATATTGTTGGCATCCCTTGCGATGGTTATGCAGATTGTAGCGGTATACACCAAGAATGCTTCAAGACAAATTGCCCTTGCGACTACATTGCTTGGTCTTGGGATAGTCTATTATATGCTATATTTTGTCCCAGAATATGAATTGGGTTTTACTTTGTCATTTGCTACTTCACCGGCAATCTCTCTATTTAAGGCTATCGTGCTTGGACTTGCTTTAATGAGTTTGGTTGTGTACAGAGATATTGCAAAGATAGCTAACAGCAAGCTTAAGATAGAATTTATAACATTGGTTTTGCTTTCTACGCTTGGGGTATTTATTTCGATTTCAGCCAGGGATTTTATGTTGCTTTTTTGTGGCCTTGAATTGCAAGCTTTGTCAGGTTATGCACTAGCTGCATTTAATACTAAGAGTTCGAAATCTTCAGAAGCTGGGTTAAAATATTTTATCCTTGGTGCTTTGATGAGTGGTTTAATGTTGCTTGGAATTTCATTTCTTTATGGATTTAGTGGTAGTATTAAATTCTTTGAAATAAGAGACGCACTTAATGGTTTTAACATTGGTCTCATCGTTGGAAGCGTGCTAGTGTTGTCCGCTATTTTATTTAAGCTCTCAGCTGCTCCCCTCCATATATGGACACCAGATGTATATGAAGGAGCTCCAATTTCAGCTGTTACATATTTTGCGGTTGCGCAAAAAATTGGTATGCTTGTTGTGCTTATTAATATAACTGATGGAGTTATTGGCGATTATACTCAAGTATCAAATGAACTGATTAAGATTGTTGCCATTTTATCCATGATAGTTGGTTCTCTTGGAGCTATCCGGCAAGTTTCTCTGAAAAGGCTAATGGCATACAGCACGGTTTTAAATGTGGGGTATGTGTTGGTTGGTGTATGTTTACATTCTCCAGAAGGTAATTATGCGGCCTTTGTCTACATGCTGATATATGTAATCGGCGTTATGGGGTTTTTTGCTTGTATAGTCGCATTATTTGGTCTCAAAAGTGACGAAGCAACGTTTGAAGATTTACAAGGTATAGCTGGGAGCCGTAAGACTTTGGCTGCTGCGATCTCAATTATTATGTTTTCAATGATTGGATTGCCTCCCTTGGCAGGTTTTTTTGGTAAGTATTATATTTTCTACAATGCTGTTGCAGAAGGAGAAATAGTGCTTGCTATAATTGGCGTGCTTACCAGTGTCATAGCTGCATATTATTATTTGAAAATTATAAAGTGTATGTATTTTATGGAGCCGCCAAGAGCAGTGATAATAATACCGACGAAGTGGGGTTTATGGATAGTAACATTTCTGACATTAGCGTTTATACTTTTCTTCTTTACCTTTGCTCAAGAGTACATACTTTAACTAAAATACTAATGTAGTTAAGTTGTATTTAATAGATATGTAAATTATCTTATAAAAACATGATATATTAATTTAAATAGGGCAATATAGTGTAGCCTTTTTAATAACTTAATTCAAATTAATATATGAGTCTAGACTGGCTAAAGAACTATAATTTATTGATTTTTCAGACAGTAGATAGCACTAATTCAGAGGCTCTTCGATTGGCAAACTCTGGGGCTATTGGCAATTTTGTCGTTGTTTCAAATCTTCAAACTGGCGGTAGAGGAAGTAAAGGGCGCTTATGGAAATCAATCGCTGGTAATTTGCATGCCAGTATTTTATTAGATAGCTCTGTTGATTGCAAAAAACACCCTCAGCTTTCGTTTGTAATTGCAAATGCAGTTTTTGAGGCATTGACTAAGCTTGCACAAGAGAAGAAAATAAATTTAAATATTCAGCTCAAATGGCCCAACGATATTCTCATTGATGGAAAAAAAGTAGGTGGTATTTTACTAGAATCTATCTCGCTCTTAAATAAAAATTATGTTGTAATTGGCATGGGAATAAACATTATTGAGGCCCCAGCTAATGTTTCCTTTCCAGCAACAAGTTTATATGATGAGGGTCTGATGCTAGAGGGGAGCGATGAATTGTTAGACTTAATAATGAATAAATTTGATAAGCTTTATAAACGATGGGCTGTAGATAATAATTTCATTAGAACAAGAAAGGATTGGATGCGTCGTGCATATAATATAAATAAAGTAATAACAATTGATGACGGCAATCGTAGATTGTCTGGTACTTTTAAAGAAATTGACTTTGATGGTTCGATACGTATACAACTTGCAGGTGGACAGCTATATAATCTAGCTGCCGGGGATGTATTGTAGTTTCTTATTAACTTGAAGTAGGGACGGCCAATTTTGCGAGTCTCGGCTGTATCACCTAGCAACCTAGGCTGTGCAGCTTCGCTCTAAATTAACTCTCCCTACTTCAAGTTAATTTACTATATAGCTTTGATTTGGATTCCCGCCTTCGTGGGAATGACATTAGAGTAAAACGCAGGGAGATAGGTGTTTAATGTCCATTTCTATAATATTAGTTGCCCCGCAAATGGGTGAGAATATAGGGGCCGTAGCAAGGGCTATGAAGAATTTTGATATCTATGACCTTAGAATTGTAGATCCAAGAGACGGTTGGCCAAATGAAAAAGCCGTAAGCATGTCAGTTGGCGCGGCCGATTTAATTGCTAATGCTAGGATTTTTGGTTCTGTGATTGATGCAATAAGTGATTTATCATATGTTTATGCGGCTACTGCTACTCCAAGAGATATGAATAAGGAATATGTTTTTTCAAGAGATTTGAAAGAAGACATACCTAAAATCGGTAAAGTTGGAATCATGTTTGGTAGAGAAAATTGTGGTTTGAATAACCAAGAAATTTCATATGCCAATAAGATTATAACAATTGATACGAACCTGAGCTTTAGCTCTTTGAATATTGCTCACTCAGTGGCGGTAATTTGTTATGAACTTTTTCAGGCTCGTATGCAATCAAGGCCATATGTACAACCGACACTTGCTGGAAATGATGAGCTAGAATATTTTTATGAACACCTATTCAATTCTCTTGAAGAACGTAAGTTTTTTCGTGTTCCAGAAAAAAGAGAGAAAATGAGCTTGAAAATCAGGAATATTTTTGCAAGAATCGATAAACTATCTAAAACCGAATTGCAAACTCTAAGAGGAATTATTACAGTTCTATCAGGAAAAAAATAACCTTAATTGTGAACAGATTAGCGACTTGCTGATCTACTTGTGCCTTCTAGAGCCTGTTTGGCACTAGGTATTTTAAGATTTGATGATAAGCCTTCTGTCTTTGAACTAATTATTTGCTTGGCTACATTTTCTTGTGCTTTTGGCGGAAATTTAGAAGTAAATTTTGTTTTCTCATTGGAGGGTACTTTTTCGGCCTGCGCTAACCTAGTCGCTTTTTCTAATTCTGCACGGCTAAATGTTACTCTATCAAGTTTTCCTGTGGTCTCGTCAAATTTATCCATAGAGAACTCTATTTTACCAGTAGTTTTTTCAGTTTGTTGAAGAGTTTTGATTTTATTAGCTAAGCTTTCCTCGTACTCAATTGGCTTAATTTGAGAGTAAGCCTCTTGCATCGAAATTATATTACCCTCTTTGTCTTTAACTTTTCCTGCTTTTTGTACAAAAACTTTATTGAAATTGGATAAAGAATGGTCTGAGGGAAGCTCCATGCCTATACCTCCAGGCGCTAATAAGCTAAAAGCTTTCCCTAAAAGTGGAGTAATTTCAGAAGCATATTTAGCTATTACCTCGAATACCATCTGAACTAAATTAGGATTTCTTTCTTTTTGTGAATGAGGGATAATAGTATATACAGTGCCAGATTGTTCGTTTAAACTATTGATAATATTTTTTCTATTGTTAAATGCACAAAAATTTAGTTTTTTTGCGCTATTTTCAGGTAGCCCAGCTTCTTTATACATTTTTTCTACAATAGGCTTTGTTCCTGGATTTTCAAAAGTAACAGCTGTTATTTGGTCCTTTTCACCATGATTTTTCAATCCTTTTTTTTGTAACTTAATATCCATGTCCACTGCTTGCATTTCGGCCATTGCTGCTCCCAGAGAGTGGCCAGTATAATGAAATTTATAATCTTTTGCCTGCTCACCCAAGCTATCTAAAATCATATCGTTTAGGATCTGAGCTGGGTTCATTTTTGCGGGCTTACTTTGAGCGACTAACAAAGCATCATCATATAAGTCATCCAGACCTTTTTGATTAAGGTGGGGTCTTGTTCCAGCTGTGGCAAATACGACCTCTTTTGTTTCTTTATTTAGGAATGCTACACATCTAAAAGATGCTTCATTGCTATCCACAACATGATCGCTCATAAGAAACATTTCGTAACCAGGCGGGATCAGCTTTGCCGCTTCTTGCATCTTTTCATCAGTACCTTTATAAGCAAAATTAGTGAATAGTACTCCATTGTGGGCTTGATTATTAAAAGCCCTCCAGTCCTGATGATCCTCTGAAATAACTTTGTGAGTCGTATTCGTGTTTTTCATATAATCTAAACTTATGTATTGTTAAGCAATATATTTCAAGCTAGTTATTATAGGCCTAATTTAATTAGCATGAAATTTTTATATATGTATTACAAAGAAAATAAAATTTAATTAATACATCTAAAACACGATAAAAGTTTTTTGTTGTTAGTAGAAGTCGCTTGCGTTTACTGCCCCGTTGTATAACAATATTCTCGTAACTTAATAATATGTCTAAATTGCTTATATAATGGTACAATGAACTCATCTATAATCAGCTAATGTGTTGCAAGTGAATTATTTTCAGTTATTAGAATTAGAACAAAGATACGATATTAAGCAAAATTTACTTCAATCTAACTATTTGGCAAAGCAGATAGAGTATCATCCTGATAGGATGGTTGATGGTAGATCTAAAGTAAGAAATATTGAGATATCAATGTTGCTTAATGAAGCCTACAAAATTTTAAGTGATGATTACAGAAGAGCTGAATATTTATTAAAGCTGAATGGTTTTGAATTTAGTGATAAAGAGTTGAATTTACAGCTTAGCCCTCATGAGCTAGAAGAAATTCTAGAAGAATATGAAGAAATTGAGGGAATGTATGAAATAACTGATTTAATAGCGATAGAACAACAGAAACTAGCTGTAAAAGCAGAATTAATGAAAGAAATTACGAGTCATTTTAGAAAAAATAATTTTACTAAAGCCCTTGATCTTACTGTCAGACTAAAGTATCTTACTAATTTAGTCGGGAATATCAAGCTTAAGATTAAACATGCAAATAATCGAAATTAGAGAACCTGGGGAATTTGAAGTTTCTGAGGACACAGTTGTTGGCATAGATTTTGGAACAACTAATTCTCTGATTGCTATATCCAAAGACTATAATAGCCAGATAATAAAGATGAGTGACGGTTCTGAGTTAGTGCCGTCGGTTATTTGTGTTATGGAGGAAAAAATTGGCGTCAATAATTACGATGCTAAAAAATACATTCGTTCTATTAAAAGGCTATTAGCAAAATCATCTGAAGAAATCAAAAATACACCGAACTTAATGACTCTTGCAAGCGACCTTGATTTAAGCGCTGCTGTGCCAAGAGTAAAAATCGGTAAGAATTACTTAAGCTTACCAGAAGTAGCTTCTGAAATTTTTAAATATTTAAAGTCAGAGGCTGAGCTTAGTCTTGATTGTAAACTGAAAAAAGCCGTTGTCTCTGTCCCAGCATATTTTGATGATAACGCGCGAGGGCAGGTATTATTCGCTGCGAGATTAGCTGGTCTAGAAGTAATAAGATTAATTTCAGAACCAACTGCTGCAGCCTACGCTTATGGTCTTAATCGGCAACAGGAAGGAGCATATTTGGTATATGATTTAGGTGGCGGGACGTTCGACGTATCGATACTAAACATGCGTACAGGAGTTTTGCAAGTTGTAGCGACCGGTGGGGATAATATGCTTGGGGGCGATGATATAGATATATTGTTGGCTCATTACATGGCCAGGCAAATGGACATAGAAATTAATAGCGAAATTATCTTTCTGGCAAAAAAAGCTAAGGAAGACTTGTCGAGTAGAGATTCGATTGAAATTATTTATGAGGATAATAAACTTGCCATTTCTCGTAATGAGTTTGAAGAGCTTGTATTACCAGTCGTTGAAAAGACTGTTAAGGTTGCTAAAGACACTTTGTATGATGCAGATAATATTGATTTAGATGGTATTATCTTGGTTGGTGGATCAACAAGGATACCTTTAATTTCAGATTTGTTGACAAAGTCATTTAAGATAGAAATTTATTCTGATCAAGACCCTGATAAGATTGTGGCTCTTGGGGCTGCTTTGCAGGCGGAAAACTTGTCCGCTAAGCCAAAATCTTTGTTAATTGATGTGCTTTCATTATCAGTCGGATTAGAAGTTTATGGCGGTATAGCTGAAAAAATCATATTGCGTAATACACCTATACCGTTTTCTATTACGCAAGAATTTACTACTCATAGTGATAATCAGACTGGTATGCAATTCCATATTGTGCAGGGTGAGCGAGAAATGGCAAAAGATTGTAGGTCTCTTGCTCGGTTTGAATTAAATGGAATCCCTCTTGCTAAAGCGGGTAAAGGTAGAGTAGAGGTTGTTTTTGCTATAGATGCTGATGGTATTTTGTCTGTTACAGCACGAGAAGCTATTACTGGGAAAATTCATGCTATTGAAGTAAAGCCAAGTTATGGTATGAGTGAAGAAGAAGTATTTCATGCATTGAAAATTGCATATGAGAACGTGGCCAAAGATCATAAAGAAAGATTATTGGTTGAAGCAAAAGAACGGGCATATAGTTTGATTACAGGGCTTGAAAAAGCTATAGAGGAAACACCATGGCTGCTTACTGAGAATGAAAAAATTAAGATAGATAAGGCAATAAGTTCTTTACAAAAGGCAGTTATTTTAGATAATCAGGAAGATATTTTGATAAAAATAGATGGTTTAAATAGTTTGGCTACAGTTTTTATCCAGAAGCATTTGGACAAAGGTGTGGACATGCATTTAAAAGGAATGCATATAAATGAAATTAAATAATACTTAATAAATATTTGGTATTTTAGTATGGCAATGGAAAAAATAAAAGTAATTTTTATAGAAGCTGGCAAGGAAAAAGAAGTTGAGGCTTTAGTAGGTCTGTCAATACTTGAAGTAGCCCATCAAAATGAGATAGATCTGGAAGGTGCGTGCGAAGGGTCTCTAGCTTGCGCTACTTGTCATGTTGTGCTGGAAGAGAAAATATACAACAAACTAGGAGAACTAGAAGAAGCTGAGGAAGATATGCTTGACTTGGCTTTTGGGCTTACTCATACTTCGAGGCTAGGTTGTCAGATTATTTTGACAAAAGAACTTGATGGTATGCGCATTATTCTTCCATCGGCAACTAGAAATATTAATCTATAATAGCTTGAAGTGATTCGAAAAATTCTCTTATTATGCATTCTTGTTACCGTAGCCTTATGGGTTATAGGAGCTCACATTATAAAGGGAAAGATTGTTGATAAAGCTAGTCTATACAGTTCAGATAATATCAAATTTCAGTTTGAGGATGCAAAGCTTTTTGGATTTCCTTTTGATTGGAAGATAAGGCTAGTTTCTCCAAAACTTACTATTGTAAACCAAAACGGTCTTAAAGAAATTTCTGCTGAAGAAATAGTATTGAGTTTTGGTTATAGTTGTACTTCGGTGCAGATTAATTTGGGACGTAAAATTGTTTACAACGAATCGCATAACAGTATTTTGCAAACCCATACTATTACATCACCTCTTGATATAAATTGCGATATTGCCTTTAATAATTCGTTGTTTTTTGTAGATACAAGGAATAATTTGAAAGAAGAGTTAAAATCATTTAATTCTGTAGTGCCACAATTGTTAGGTTTTTTAGGCGAAAAGGAAGTATTTACTCTTGGGTCAGTTAAGCTATCATCTATTCAAGAAAAGAAGGATAATAATATTTTGAGAGTTAAAGTCTCTGGAGATTATTCTTCAGCCGTGAATTATATGAAAATAAATAAAGCCCATCTTTTAATTGACCTAAGCTATCATGAAATTCTTGAAAATCAAACGGAGAAAGTAGATTTTGAACGTAAATTTGACTTATCAAATTTTTATTTAAAATTTGATAATGCCGCACTTGATGTTAAGGGAGTACTTAGGTTAAGTAGAAGTAGTTTGCCTAACGGTAAAGTTGATGTGGCTATATATCAATATCATGAGGTCGTAGACACTTTAATTCCAGAGGATTTTATTTTTTCAAAATCTTTCTTGAAGAAGATAATAAGCAAGGCTACTGCTAGTGAGTTAAATAAAGACGATATTGGAAATGCTAATTTTAAAATTATTTTTTCTGATAAAGGGGTAACTGTAGGGAAATTGAATTTAATGGAATTACAGGCGGAGTAATTTTTAACATAAATTGGAGAACTAAATATGCGTACAGTTAAAGACGTCTTTGCCGATAGAACTTGTTACAAATACGCTGATAAAGCCGTTAGTTTGGAATTGCTCCAAGGAATATATGATACTATGAAGCTCGGGCCTACTTCAGCTAACTCATGTCCCCTGAGAATTATTTTTATTGAAAGCAAAGATCAGAAAGAAAAGTTATTAAAATGCCTTATGGAAGGGAATGTAGAGAAAACTAAATCTGCTCCTGTTGTAGCAATATTTGCCTACGATACAAAATTTTATACAAAGATGGATAAAACTCATCCTATATCACCAGTCATGAAAAACTATTTTGCTTCTTCTGAGGCGATTGCGCTCGATACAGCTAATAGAAATTCAACATTACAAGCTGCATATTTTATGATAGTTGCTCGTAGTTTTGGTTTAGATTGCGGGCCAATGTCTGGCCTCGATGCTGGGGCTATTGAGAAAGAATTTTTATCCGGGACTGGTTTTAAAGTTAATTTCGTTTGTAACCTAGGCTATAGAGATGGGGATAATCCGTTTCCAAGGTTACCAAGGTTAGATTTTGCAGAAGTGTGTAAAATAGTATAATGCGAATTAAACTATGATGAAGGTTAATAAATCTCAGGCGACATCCATTCGAGCTGCCCTGAAATATTGGAATACAAACGGCCTGATTGATAACAAAATGGCGTCATCGCTTGAAAATGATATTTATGTTATACCTTTTGATTGGAAGAAGTTAGCAAAATATTCGTTTTGGATTGCTTTGATTTGTATTGTTATTTCTATTAGCTCTGTTTTAGCTGATAACGCTTTATTGAAGTTGTTAGAATCTATTTTCAATGCCTCCTATCTAGTAAAATGTATTAGTCTTTCAATCTTGTCTGGTCTAATCTATTGGGCTGGTTATCAAAGACGACAAAAGAAGCCAGAAAGAGTTTACAGTAATGAAGCAATCCTATTTTTAGGTGTAATGACTACGGCTATGGCTGTTTACCAACTAGGAAGGGCGTTTGATTCCGGAAGTGGTCACTTTTCTATTTTAATACTTATATCTTTTGTAATTTATGGAGTTCTGGGAGTCTGTTTAAAATCAAATTTAATTTGGCTTTTTTCTTTAATATCTCTTGGTAGTTGGATGGGAGCTGAGACTGGCTATATATCTGGATGGGGAGCCTATTATTTAGGTATGAATTACCCTCTACGCTTTGTTCTTTTTGGCAGTATTTTAATTAGCTTAGCTCTAACCTTTGAAAACCACAAAAAATTTGGCTATTTTTTTCGTTCAACCCTTGCAGTAGGGTTGCTATACTTATTTATTTCAACTTGGATAATGTCTATATTTGGAAATTATGGAGATATAGGCTTGTGGTACGAAGTAAAGCAAATTGAGTTATTTCATTGGTCGCTTTTATTTGGTCTTGTATCTGGTGGAGCTATTTACCAGGGTTTAAAATATGATAATGGGATGACTAAAGGTTTCGGTATTACCTTTTTATTTATTAACCTGTATACCCGGTTCTTTGAGTTCTTTTGGGATGCAACCCATAAAGCAATATTTTTTGGGATACTCGCAATAAGTTTTTGGTTACTTGGAAGTAAAGCTGAAAAAATTTGGCATCTTGGTGAAAAAAAGACTTTGTTATAGGTAACCTGAACTATGGATAAGAAATAGAGTGTATGATTTTATACTAGGACTCCCTGTACGCACCGTCATCCTGAATTTACGTCAGGATCTCATGAGATTAGGAGAAGATGCTGGGTCGAAGAGACGTGCAAAACCTACTGAGCTCAGCATGATGGTAGATAAGAAGATACCGGATCAAGCCTGGATGACTGTGTTTCTTGCTTGGTAGGACTTTAATGCTTAGTAAGAGATGCTTTGTTGAATGCGTGCAAAGTTTATCAACCCAAAGCTGTTTAGTTTATTTCTACGCAAATCTATTATGTATCTTGTGTTTTATGACTGCTGTTTACTGAAAATCCCCATTGCAAAATATGAGATTACGGTGAAGAAAATTATATAAAGCACTGGAAATAAATTAAAGTCAAAATTTTTCATGAAGTATAAGCAAATATAGTTTGCTGTTCCAGACATCAGTAGAGATCCGGTTGTGTGGCCAAGGCTCACTCCTCGATAACGCTCATTGGCTCTAAAAGCTTTTATAATCACACCGTGTGCTAAAGCATTAAACGGGGCAACTGAGACTGCTATCAACAGGCAAGAAATTAGAGCTAAATTCAAAAGCTGGGAACGTATTGCTATCATTAATAATATGCAGGCAATTATAGTAAATATCAAACTGCATTTGACAACGATATTTCTACCAAAACGATCAGCTAAAAGTCCAGAGATAGGCATAGCTATGCCAAATCCAATTACTATCATAACTGAAAAGGCGCTAATTATGTTACTACTACTTGGAATGACAAGTGGCAAGTATTGTTTCATGAAAATAACGGTTACTTGGTAAGTTACACCAAACCCTCCAGATAAAACGATAACCCAACACAAAACAAACCATTGTTTCTTAATAAATTTGAGTAAGCTGAAAAACTCTATTTTTTGAGTTTGTGATTCAATAAATACTGGAGTTTCTTCTAAAAATTTCCTGTAGTGTAAAGTAATAAGTGCAAGAGGTAGCGACAATAAAAATGGTATCCTCCATGCCCATTCGGGAAATATTGATGAATTAAATAAGTTAGTTGTGGCAATGCCAAGAAGAAGTCCCGCGACACCTGCCGAGCGGGTGAGGGCTGAGGCGGTATAGTGGTGTTTTCCTCCGATATGTTCGATAACATATATAGCAGCGCCGTCATATTCACCTGCGACAAAAAACCCTTGAAAGAATCTACATAATACTAATATCTGGGTGGTAATGACGCCGATTGAGTTATATTCAGGAAGGATACCTATTATTAATGTTGGTATGGCAATACCTATCATGGTAATTCTTAGAGAAAATCGGCGACCATATTTGTCTCCAATTCGGCTAAAAAATATAGAGCCTAATGGTTTTGCCAAATATGACAGGGAATAAATAGCAAAGACGTACATAAGGCTTGAAACTTTGTCAACCCCTGGAAAGAATTTTTCAGCGATAATGCCAGCTGAAAAGCCATAAAGGCTGTAATCATAGTATTCAACTATTGTTCCTAAAAATGCTCCAGTTACTTTTTTCTTATTTTGAGTCATATGTTTTTTTATTACGTTCGGCTAAGATTATAGCTCTAATTTCTTCTATTGCTTGATCAAAGCTATCATTTATTACTATGTAGTCATAATTTTTAGCATGCTCAACTTCTGATTGCGCTTTCTCAAGTCTCAACTCAATTACGTTTTGTTCGTCCTGTCCTCGATCTATCATCCTTTTTCGTAATGTTTCCATATCAGGGGGCAGAATAAATATGCTAACAACTTTAGCCTTTGCAGAATTTATTATTTGATAAGCTCCTTGAAAATCTATATCAAATAAAACATCTCTCCCTTCTAGTAGTTTTTTTTCGACAAAATCTCTTGGAGTGCCATAAAAATTACCATAAATTTCTGCTGATTCAAGATAATGTATTTTTTTAAAATCATCCTTTGTTTTAAAAAAATAATGCTCTCCATCAACTTCTCCAGGCCTTGGTTGTCTTGTTGTTGCAGAAATTGAGAGCACCAAATTTGCATCAGTTTCAAGGAGTTTTTTGGCAATGGAAGATTTACCGCATCCTGATGGTGCAGATAGAATAATTATCATTGCATTGCTTTGCATATATTTGTATCAATGTGATATTATGATTTGTGAGCAAGTATAGTGACTAGAGAGAAAAAAACAATAATTATTACTGGTGCTTCAAGTGGTTTGGGCGCGGCATTAGCGGCTAAATATTCACAAAATGGCCATAGGTTATTTTTGTTAGCTAGATCAAAGGAAAGATTAGATGCTGTTGCTAAGATATGCATAGCTAACGGAGCAGAAGCTTATGTCCTTAGCGTTGATGTTACTAATTCTGCTGAGATGGAAAAGCAACTAAACGAGATAGCTTATCAGTATGGTATTGATATCGTGATTGCCTGTGCTGGAGTTTCGGCTGGAACTTTGGATGGGCCCGAAACGGCAAGCCAGGTCAGGAAGATTTTTGCAACCAATGTTAATGGGGTAATAAATACTGTGTTACCAGTTATTCCTCATATGATAGAGAGGAGAAGTGGTAATGTTGTTATTGTCAGTTCCATGGCGGGATTTTTAGGCTTATCTAGCGCGCCATCATATTCTGCTAGTAAAAGGGGGCAGTTCGTCTGCTTGGTGAAGCCCTGAGAGGATACCTAAGAGCTTGGGGTATATATGTGACTACAGTGATTCCAGGTTACGTTAAAACTCCGATGACAAGTGTCAATAGCTTTCCTATGCCCTTTATGACCACTGCAGAAGAGGCTGCAGAAAAAATAGTTAATGCCGTTGAAAAAAATAAAGATGTTGTATCGTTTCCTTTTGGGATGCAGTTTTGTATAAAGTTACTAACTATGCTTCCATCATTTATGTTTACTTGGATTAATTCAAAGTTACCAGGTAAGCCAGCCTTTGAGAAGGATAAAAGCCTTTGAGTTTGAGTATATGGTTTTCTATAATATAGAAGCTATTCTGAACGCCAACGGAACTATTCCGGACTGAACACTTGCTTCAGGATGACAGGAAACGAAAGAAGATACCGGATCAAGTCCGATATGACGGGTGGTATGTGGGAGCAGTCATCCTGAATTTACCTCAGGATCTCATGAGATAGAAGAAGATGCTGGGCTGAAAGGCTCAATAAATTCAGGATAATGTTCGCTACTGTTATGAATTATCATAGTTGTTGGGCAATCCCTTTTGAGAAAGATGTTTTATTTTATATTGCAAACAAGATTCAGGATGACTTTCTTTTGGGCATTGATTATAGTATTGCTTTAGAACAAATACACAAAGAAAATTATGAAAAAACTCTTGCTGACTACTGTAACATTATTAATATTCTCTGCTTTTGCTGCCGCAGCTGCTGATAGTAATTTTTTTATAAAAGCTAATGTTGGAATTTCAAAACTAAATAAAACTGGTAAATTTAAGTCGGATAATTCTTCGTTTGTTGGGGCTGGTGTTGGGTATAATATAATGGACAATGTAAGGGCTGATTTTATGTTTGATCATTTTATTAATCCAACCTTTAAGACACAAGGGGCTAAAACAAAAGCAGAGATCAATACATTTTTGTTAAATGGATATATTGATTTATTTGATATAAGTATTACAAAAATGTTTGTTGGTGCTGGTGCTGGTATTGCCCGAGTAAAAACTAAGAGCATTAATTCTGTTAGCACTAAATCAAAATCAGGTAATAATTTTAGTTGTGCTGCTTATATTGGGGCATCTACGGAGTTTGCCCCATCTTTTCATGGTGAATTAGTTTATAGTTGGAGAGATTTTGCTGTACAAAAGGATAACAACTTAGGTCTTAAAGGGCATCACGTTGCAGTTGGAATTAGGTTTGATGTATAATGATTAAAATCGGGTAACTACTTGTGTCTTTGAGGAGAGAAGTTGCTGCCTAGTATCTTTTTATTGTGTTATTTATGTTATACAGCAAATTTTTGTACCCTATTATAAGTTTCCTGTGACTTGTTATGTTGCGAAACTTTATGTTATTATCCAAATCAGTTGGTCGTGGGCAGATAAATGTAACTTTTAGGTTTCTGTACACGTCTTCGGTGGCTAAACAAATTTTTTAAGGTATTCTTATGAAAAAAATTCTACTTACAACAGCAGCAGCTGTAATTCTTTCAACTTCTTCTGTATATGCAGCAGAAGATATGTTTTATGTAAAAGCTAATGTTGGTTGGTCAAAACTAACTAAAATTAGTGGCTTAAAATCTAACAACGATGTATTCTTTGGTGTTGGTGCTGGTTATTACGTAATGGACAATGCAAGAGTTGACCTTACTTTCGATCATTTTGTTAACCCAACTCACAAAAAAGGCAATGTAAAGCTAAAAGGTGATGCTAACACACTGTTGTTAAATGGTTATGTTGATTTATTCGATGTTGATGCTTTTAAAGTGTTCATTGGTGCTGGTGTTGGTGCTGGTCAAGTTAAAGGTAAAAAATCAGGTGAAGCTATTGCTGCAAATAATGGTACAGCAAAACAAAAAACTGGCCTAGCTTTTGCTGGTTATGTTGGTGGATCATATGAGTTTACACCTGGTGTAACTGGTGAACTAGCTTACAGCTATAGAGACCTTGGTAAAACAAAGGCGCTTAATGGTACTAAGTTTGCTTACAGAGGTCACCACGTTGGTGCTGGTGTAAGATTTGATATCTAATACTTGGACCTAAAAGAAGATTGAGTTAAAAAGGAGACCGTACAGTCTCCTTTTTTTATATATAGACATGGGTTATTCTTTGACGATAACATTTATACTGGGCTTGATCCGGTATCTCCCTCTGTTACACCAGATTTAGTACCAGAGAGGAGGGTGCAAGCTTCAATCAAATGCAGAATGACGGTGCATGTGAGTGCGTGTAGCAACTCTCCTAGTACAAAATATACGGCTCTATTCCAGAGTAGTGTACACGTGCTTAGCCTACCTCTTTATGATAAAGATTATTACAGTTCGTAGGAGTGTTGTTTACGTTTGTTAGTAATATTTCTTATGAGTCAAGTTCGAGTTAAATTTATAGTATCTAACTTGTAACAACCAATTGTATAATTAAGCCTTTTTACTACTTGAAGTCTTTCTTGAGGAGGAGGTTGCTGGCATAATGAATTCTTGTAGTTTATATCTGTAGATATAAAGCAAAGCCGCCATTTGATAATAGGAAGGTGTATTCGTGTCAGCAGATAAATCCCATGATAGTCAATTATATAATAATTCGTCTGAGGATTTTATTCCAGTTGCCGCTCATTTTAATGAAAATACGCTGATTACAAAAAATGGTGAGTTGCTTCAAACTATTCAAATTAATGGAGTTAATTCAGAGAAAATAAGTAATAACTTATTTAATCTTAGAGCCATGGTACGAAAATCTATAAGTGAGTCCACTGATAGTGGAAAATATGCTTTTTGGATTCATACAATTAGAAGAAAGACAGACCTTGATGATCCTGCAGATTACTATGGCTTTCTATCTGCTAATATCCATGATATTTGGCGGCGTAAAAACTACTGGCATGATAAATTTGTAAATAGACTATATATCACAGTAGTTCATGATTCCCCTGAATTAAAGCTAAAGAATTTTAATTCATTAGTAAATTCCCTTTCGTCGAAAATCATTAGTAATTTTGAAGAAAAGTTTTTTGAAAAAGCTGCTCAAGATTTAGCTAGAAATGTAGATAGTTTGCTCCAGGGGTTAAGCGAGTATGGTGCGCAGAGGCTAGGTATTAGAATCGAAGGAGAAGAATGCTATTCTGATATGATGTTCTTATACAGGAGGATAATGCAGTTAAATGAAAATGATTGTTTAATGCCAATATCAGATATTTCTCAAGCACTAGCATCTCATCAATATGCTGTTGGTAGTGATAAGATTGAAGTAATAGGTGATGAGGGAAAGAAATTTGCGGCATTGATGTCAATTAAAGAATATCAAGAAGTTTCGTCTGAAGCGTTAGACAAGTTTTTGCAAATTCCTGTGGAAATGATTGCAACAGAAGTATTTTATTTCGTAGATAAAAAAGAGGTGATGCCGGTTTATGAGAATCAAAATTACATTCTGGGAGTAAGTAAAGATAGCGAACTTCGAAAACTTAAAGGTTTGGATAAAATTTTTGATGATCAAAGTGTTGGTTCCGCTAGGTTTTGTTATCAACAAATTTCATTTATGGTAATCGGTGAAGACCTGAAAATGCTTGATAAACAAGTTAATCAGGCGTCAGAAGCGCTAGCAAAAATTGGTATTGTGCATGTCCGGGAAGATGTTAACCTAGAGAAAACGTTTTGGGCACAGCTTCCTGCAAATTTTACATTTCTTGCGAGAATGAAGCCAACTATTGTTGATAATACAGCAGCTTTGGCATCCCTGCATAATTTTCCAACCGGCAATCAGTTTAGCCCTTGGGGGCGAGCGGTTACTATACTTAGAACAGAACGTGGCACTCCATATTTTATGAATTTTCATGATAAAAATGAAAATACAACAACATGTATTTTTGGAGATAAGAAATCTGGAAGAACTACTTTGCTAAATTTTTTGCTATCTGAGGCAGATAAGTACATGCCTACGACACTGTATATTATGGATGATATGGATTCTGGTTTATATGTGAAAGCACGGGGAGGGCAGTGGTTTCAAAGGGATAAAAATATTATTAACCCACTACTTTGTAGTGATACTTCTGGGAATAGGCAATATTTATTAGAATTTTTTAAGATAATTGCCAAGCATTATTTTGATCCATTAAAGGAAGTTGAACTTGCTTCCCTAAAATTACTATGTGACTTAGTTTTTCAGACTCCTATGGAGCAGCGAAAGCTATCTGCAATTATATCTACAATTAAAGAGCAAGAACTTCTGGTCAATAGGTTTAGTGCTTATCTTGAAGGTGGTGTATATTATGAAGTTTTTGAAAGACAAGAGCCATTACTATTCCATCAAGGACAAGTAACAGCAATTAATTTGCAGGATTTTGATGATGCTGAATATACTAAAAATCATTTTCCAAAGGAAAAGAAGCTAATTGAACAATTTGAATACGATCTAAATTCAAGGAGAGCGGTTAAAGCTGCTATAGTTTTAGCGGCTCAAAATATGATGCAGAATGGTGATGCTGGACCAAAAATATTTGCTGTTGATAACTTTGCTGAATTAGTAAATCTCAAATATTATCAGCACTTGCTAACATACATGTCGGAGGAAATGTCTGCAATTAATGGTGTATCAGTATTTACAATAAATACTCATACTCTCGTTTCGCTCGAAGAGGAAAAAGTATCTCAGAATTGGGTTAGAAATGTGGGTACAAGCTTCATTCTTCCTTCCGAAGTTTCTGTGACCGGCCTTGACAAAATACTTGGCCTTGAACCTATAGAATTGAGAAAATTATCAAATATGACAGTTTCTTCTCGTATGTTCTTAATAAGGCAAGATAAAAAAACTATTGCTTCTGAATTAAGTATTGGTGGGTTGCCAGCTCTTATGAGAATTTTATGTTCTGGGGATAGAGAGATAGATATTTATAAAGAAGTGGTAAAAGAATTTGGAGATAAAAAGCCTGAAGATTGGGTTGAGGCTCTATATTCAGAGCTAGAAAATATTATGTGATCTTGTCTAATACAAAAGTCGAGGGAATTAAATTGGTATTAAGAAGGCCATGAGGTGATAATTTAGTGATAAAAAAAATAGCGTTATTTTTACTGTTTTTTTGCTATTGTCCGGTTGCTTTGGCGAGTGCTTGGGATGCATTTACGGCGTGCTTTGACGATTTTTGTAATTGTGGTGATAGTAACGCAACCATAAGGGAACCTTGGAACGACGAGCCTGATCGTGTCCCCTTCAAGAGAAACAGAGTCTGTGCTCCATGGAATAAAGATGGTGGGCGCGATGAGCATACTTGCCTTCTAAAAGAGCCATTCCCTGGTAACAACATCGGGTATTATGAAAATTTGTGCGGCGAGGAAACCCCAGATAGCACGTATTTCGAACCTAAAATAAGAGTTAGGGGGCAGCAATGCAACTTCGTGGCATGTTGGACCACTAGCGATACATTAAATTGGGATGGCCAGTGTGTTACTCTTGTTGGGGGATACGTTTTTCCTTTGCATCGTATGTGCGCCAGGGTTGCTATGCCGGCTGATTTAGATCGAGGTTTTGCTCAGGATCCTGGATATACTTATGGCAAGCATTTAAATTTTGAAGGGGCAACAAAAGATGATGACCCAATAGTCACTGTGGATGGAGAGACGATAATTCTTGAGTCTCCAAAGCTATGTTTATACAAAGATCCTGCATTTTTTAGTGCCGAAGATGGATTTGATGTTATGGATCTTGATCCTCATAAGCAGTCATATCATAAAACAGCTGAAACACATCCAGTTGTTAGGGTCATTATCTTTTTTATTGATAATATTTCTACATTTGCACAATCTCCATTTACTTTGCTTTCCTCATTGTTTGGTTTAATGGATGACGGAGAGGAAGGGGAAACAACGTTTGGCTCTGTAATGAGCGATATATTTTCTTTTTTAGGAAAAATTATTGAATGGGTAGGAGAGCTAATTATTGATTTTCTGAAAGAAATTGGCCAAATAAACAGAGCGGTGGATGATAAGGTTTATGGATGTGTGAATTTACCAATGGGACCATTCCCACCGCCATATTGTGAATCAGTTGCTCCATTTTTCCAAGTTGCGAATACTCAATATATTTGCCATATAGGGGAAGATGGGGTACCTATTCAGTCCACATCAGATAAAGAGTGTGTAGTTTCTAGTTTAAGAAATAACTATGTTCACAATAGTATAAGGGTTGGCTACGATAATTTTGTTCCACTTTGTGCAAATGGAGAAGATCCAATGACAACAGATAAATGCGTTGTAATTGAAAATTTAGGTGCATTTTCTTCAGCTTCAGGTTTGCATGCTACTACTGCACGGAGAGATATAATCAAACCATGTTCTACGGCAGCTAGTGGGGCACCTTGTGTGCAGAGTATGAGGCAACATAGTTGTAGTGTTAGCAGTAATGGTTGCCAGGATGGTTTTAGAATAGTGTATGCTACGACAGTTGGTGGTGTTGTATCAGCAAAATCTTATTTTAGAGATGATATTGATGACTGTCCAAGCTCAACGACTGCAACTTGTCAGAAAATATGGGGTATAAATACTGGTGAATTCGTAGATAAAAAGGTTGCATTTGCTCCAATTCAAACAAGCTATAGCACGTCTCCGTTAACTGCAAATTTTACGTTGGTGGATAAATCTTCTAGGGAAGCTTATTTTACAGCTTCGATGGTAAGAATTTCTGGTTTTAATTCGCAATATGGCTTTAGCCAAGAACCTAATCAATTTTGTGTATTTGAAGGAGACAATGTTGTAGGTTGCCAAGATAGAGCCCCTGCGCCTAAACCTTTAATTTATGAATGTGGAGGTGGTAGCGTACCAGGGATTACTTGCACATCAACTTATTTTGCGCCAAAATTCATTGTTTCATATAATTCAATTTATAGAAACAGTGAAGATCCTTTAGATACTAGTACAGATTCAACTGCAGCTCTAATTGAGCCATTATCTGTGTATAACGATTCTGGTTCGATTAGTACGGTGGTAAATTTAGCAGGAGATGAATTTGAATCTTTTGTAACAGATGACACGTTTAATGTAAAACCATTTTCGGGCCCCAATTCACCTAATCCTTCTAGTATATTTGGGGTATATCAAAATAATATAATGCCCCTAGTAGGTACTACTGTCAATCAAGATGCGGTATATATAAGTGGCCTTGAATATGTTAATGGTAAATATCATTTAGGGGGTACGCATGCTTGTTTATCAAGTTCCAAGACATCCAAGTGTCCTGATAATCCTAAGTTATGTGTGTTAACAAAATTATTAAATAAAGATACGGTGAGATGTAGCGTTTTTGCTAGTAAGTCTGCAACTCAAGGAGGCTTAAGTTTATGCAGTTCTATCGAGACTACCACATGCCCGTCAATAGATTCAATAGCAAGAATAGGAGGAGGAACAGTTACGATAAGAAAATGTACTGATAATAAAAAATGTTATGACGGTACAGTTGAGCTTTGTAAGGTTAGTAATCTTGTTTCTGATAGAATTAATCCGGCTCCTAACTCTGAACCATATTTAGCTGATAGTCAATATTATGATACATCTGCTTCTTCTGGCTATGCTGGAAGCCCTGGTGGATTTGCAGTGAATTATGATACTGATCTTTACGGACTTAGGGATAAGACTGCTGTCGAGTTGGGCCTTTGTATCGGCGTTCCTCAGGGAGTATGTTCTGAGCAAACAAATTATTCTGAAGATAATGGATATGCTTACTGGCCATCAGTGAATTCAGGTTTAACTTCAAACGGCACATGCCGGGCTGGTTGGTCTCCTGTTAGTCCGCTAGTTAGGAGATGTATACCATTTTCAGATTCTAAGACTTTTGGGCTTGAGCCGCTTTATAAAATTGTAAGGAATATATTTGGTAGTCCAAGTAATGTATATGGCAACATAAAATGTAAAGAGGATGAATAAGGCTATATTATAGTCATTGATCTGTGAATTGACTATATCATGTGGTTAAATTCCGTTGTAACAAGTAAAACTTGTGCACCACGGCAAAAGTTACCGTTAATCAATGTGATTTACCCTATATACAAGTAAAATAATATTTTTACAATAAGCTAGAAATCCAAGTTTGAATAATCTTTTGGCGGATTAAAACCTGGGATTCTGTCTTGGAGAATAGGTTGAAAAGAAGGCCTAGATTTAATAACAGCATACCATTGTTTTATTAGTGTCCAGCTATCCCAGTTAATTTCTCCAAAATAATCTACAACGGATATATGAGCGGCAGCCGCGATATCAGCACAAGTTATTTTTTCTGAAATAATGTAAGAATTATTTTCTAGAGCTTGATTTAAAAATCTAAAATGCTGAGTTAAATTTGCTTTAGCTGCTCTTATGAATGCAGTTCTAGGCTCGCCAGTGCGCATGAGTAAGCGAATCATTTTTTCGTCCAATAGAATCTTACTTACCTCGCGGTAAAACTTGTCATTAAACCAGGTAATATATTTTCTTACTTCCCCACGTTCTATTGGGGATAATGGCATAAAATAGAAGTTTTCGTATGTTTCATTCATATACTCGATAATAGGGTAATTTCCAATTAGAGCACATTTATTTGAGTCAAGAGCAAGAACGGGGGTTGTACTCGAAGGGCTTATCAGCAAGAATTCAGGGCGACATTGCCAATAATCTTCTCTTATAAGATTAAACTCAATATTAAATTCTTTCAGGAGAATACGAATTTGCCTAGATAGTGGGCAGAGCTGATGATGATAAAGAGTTTGCATTTTTGTAATTATTTAGTCGTTTAAGTTGAGTTTGCGTATATTTCTACTGTATTTTTTCCTTTTTAATACACACATAACTTATGTCTAAAACAGGTCGATATTTGGAGTGTTTGCAAATAATATTAAAAACAAAAACCATTTCTACAAATACATGATAACTCAATTTGAACGGCTATAAAATAAAAAAAGAGATGGTCTATAAGCCGGATTCTGTATAGCCTAAGCTATTGCAGTTATTTATCTAGGATAAGTGTTACCACTTACCTCAAGCAACCTACCCGCATGATATCTGGCTATAGACAGCCAGGAACAAAGTTCAATCATGCCTATTTGGTCTTGCTCCCGACGGGGTTTACATTTGCGTTCCCTGTTACCAAGGATACCGGTGCGCTTTTACCGCACCATTTCACCCTTACCTTACCAAGACCTGAAATCAAGCATACAGTTATAATTTGCCTTAGGCTTGCCTCTTTAAGCTATATAAATATAGTTTTTGGAAGCTTACCGTTCAAATACTATTTGCATATCTTAATTTTTACCTATCAATAGGTAAGTACTAAAGTACCGAAATTTTGGTTTATATCAAATGCCAAATACTTTCGCTTTGGTTTGATATTAAGGCGGTATAATTTCTGTTGCACTTTCCCTAGAAATGACCTCTCGTTCATTTCCGCTGGGTGTTACCCAGCATCGTGTCTATATGGAGTCCGGACTTTCCTCATGCTTGCTATTAAACAAGCATACAACTGCACGACCACCTCTGTAGGTATTTTATTAACTTTGTATAGCTATGTCAATGGAAGTTATTAATAAATTTATAACATCTTGCCACAGAGTTGACCCTTGATTTTGTATGTAATAAAGCCTCAAAAAACTTGGTTTTATTACAAAATAAGTAAAAACTATCTATTTTTAATAAATAGGTAACTAATGATATATTAAAATATAAAGCTGAATATTAAGCAGGTGTCTGATATGAAGCTTTCTGAATACCAAAACCAAATTTACAAAAATAATAAGAATATCCTTGAGCTGTATGAAAAGAATTTAGTCCTTAAAAAGGCGGCTGCTAAAAGCATAAAGGATAAGGATGAAGTTACCGCTAAAAAATTAGGTGCTGAAATTCATCAAAATTCTTTAAAGGCTTCTGGTATTGAGGGGAGTAATATTAATTTAGCTAGTACGTTAGAACAAAGAAGATCTGTTCTAGATAAAAAGATTAATGACATAATACAGAAACCATTAACTAAAGCTAGTCAGAAGGAATTGTCTGATGTGCGGGGAGAAATAGAGGCGCACAGTAAATTGGCTGCTCAGCACGAAAGAGAAGTGCAAAAAGAAGCACAAGCAAAAAAACAAAAACAAGCCGAAATTTATAAATCAGAAAAGACAAAGTTATATAGTAGTGCAAGCAATTTTATAGGAGATCCGGTTAGCCTTAATAATATTCTTACTCCTTTTGCCCAAAAAAAGGGAACAAAGGAATCAGTTGGCGTTGGAGATATGTTAAGTTCAGGGTTATCAGCGTTTGGCTTTGCACTTAAAAATGTAGGATCAGTTATTGATATTGCCGGCTCAACTTCTTTTTACAAGGAAGAGGCTGCTAAAATCCCAATGGGCAAAGGCGTGAAAGAAGAAGCTTCTTTTTTTCTTAAACTTTTAGATGACCCAGATTCTGTAGAATTTTTAAAAGCAAATAGTACTAAATTAGGTAATCTTGTAGACACTATAGCTCCAACTCTTATTTCAATTGGTATTAGAGAGCTATCAAAACTTCCCGAGCTCCAAGAGAGGTTGGTAGTTCATGAAAAGCAGCATGGTTTATTAACAAGCTTAGAAGCTAAATTAAAAAAATTAGAAACTAACCTTACTCCAAATGAAATAGATAACCAGCAGATTGCCGAGCTTACAGAGCAGATTAGCAACAGGAAGATGCTTGAACAAAGAATCAGCCTTGCAAAAACAGTGGAAGCATTGGAAAAAGCTGGAATAACTGCGGAATATATCCAAAAAAAGTTACTACCAATAGTGATTAATCCACTCAAAGAAATATTGAAAAGCCCGCAAGATGTAATAGAAGTAGCCAATGCAAGCCTTGATATTATTTTAGAAAAAGACCCTAAAAAAACTCAAAAATCATTACAGTTTATTGCAAGTAAAATCGATTTTGGTGCGCTTATCGGTAGTAGTGGTCTACAAGAGTTTTTGGTTACGGATAGTGCTAACCTTGCTAAAATTGCAACTATTGTAATGGCTACTAATGAGAAGGCTAAAGATCAAGCAGATAAATTGGGTATCACTCCCGAAATAGTGCAGCAAGTTATACCGGCTGTAACTCAAATTGCTTCAGTTGCATTGGCAGACAGCAACAAATTAACAGCAGTATATAAAGAGATGGTTGCCTCTAATACTAAACTTTCAGATATAGCACGTCAGGAAAAAGTGCAAAAGGAGATTGATCGCTCAAGCTTAAGCAAGGAGCAAATTAAGGAGCTTGATGCACGAAATGAAATTCTTAAGAAACAAAAGAGTGAAATTTTATCAGAGATGATTGGTTCGGCTAGTAAAGTAGTTTTGCAAGATAACTTCCTCAATAGCGTGCGTGATAACGTCTCTGGGTTACTAGATAAGAACCAAGTAGCAATTACTGAAATGGTTACGCATAGACTTGGAAAAATGGATGAGGAAAGTTTGCCGCGGCAAATACTAACTGATGTTAGCCCGGAATTTGCTAAAAATGTGACAGTAGCAGTTACTGGGTTGGTTAGCACAGTATTAAAGGAGACTTCAAATGAGCAAATCACGAGCTTGGTGGCCAGTGGTCAAAGTCTGCTTACTGCGACAAAGGAAGAAAGATCAGCGGTTGTGCAAGACCTTGCTAGTCAAGGAATGGCTATTTTAAATAACGAGAATGTTGTTAAATCGATAGGGCAGGTTGGCCAGTTGTTAACAACTGAGAAAGAGCAAGTCCAGCTTATCGTGGATAATGCACTCAAAACAGCTCCTGTTAAACAACAACTGGAGGAATTAGGTGTAGAGCCGTCGATGGTGCAAGGGTTAGTGCCGTTAGTTACGCAAGTCGGAGCAGAATTGCTTTCTGAGGCTAATGTTAAAAAAATCCCTGAAATATATAGCGCTTTTACTGAATTTACCGCAAGTGCAAGTAAAGAGAAAGCGCAAAAAGAAATTGATCGCTCAAGCTTAAGCGAGCAGCAAATTAAAGGTCTTGACGAACAGACTGAGGCACTTAGCAAGCAAAAGAATGTAGCACTAGGAAAAATCAAAGAGGAAGTGCAACACCTAAAATAATCTGCTAAAAAAGCAGTGCACACCAGAGGTGTTACACAAATGAAAAGATACAAACAATTAGCTCTTGAGGAAAGAGAAAAAATA
>Ga0163144_10002979_pt1 | contig 38637 bp, 36 predicted proteins | sample OliLak19BULKMAT1_FD_123175 | JGI IMG/M metagenome (GOLD analysis project Ga0163144, IMG submission 123175) | Freshwater microbial mat bacterial communities from Lake Vanda, McMurdo Dry Valleys, Antarctica - Oligotrophic Lake LV.19.BULKMAT1 | ecosystem: Environmental > Aquatic > Freshwater >...
AACATCGCGGCCGTGGAGAACCCGTGGTTGACCTGGTACAGCGCCGCCCCGGCCTGGCTGGTCGAGGTCATCGCGAAGATGCCGAGCACGATGAAGCCGAAGTGCGAGATCGACGTGTAGGCGATGAGCCGCAGCACATCGGTCTGGGCAATGGCCAGGAAGGCGCCGTAGAGGATCGAGACCAGGGCGAGCGCGATGACCACCGGCGCCGCCCACGCCGACGCCTCGGGGAACAGCGGCAGGCAGATCACCAGCATGCCGAAGGTGCCGACCTTGTCCAGCACGCCCACCAGCAGCACGGCGGCGGTCGGCGGCGCCTGCGCGGCGGCGTCGGGCAGCCAGGTGTGTACCGGCCACAGCGGCGCCTTGATGGCGAAGGCGATGAACAGGCCGAGGAACAGCAAGCGGCCCACGCCCTCGCTGACGTCCAGTCCCGCGAGGCCGTCCAGCAGGAACCCGGTCTCACCACCCGGGCCGTAGAAGTAGATCGTGATGACCGCCACGAGCATGATCAGGCCGCCGGCAAGCGAGTACAGCAGGAACTGCAGTGCCGCCGAACGGGCCTTCTCGCCGCCGTAGCGCCCGATGAGGAAGTACATCGGGATGAGCATCACCTCGAAGAACACGTAGAACAGGAACAGGTCGCGGGCACAGAACACCGCGATGACCAACGCCTCCACGGCCAGGATCAGCGACAGGAAGGTCGGGTCGGCCACCCTGCCATGGCCGAGTTCGGTCCATGCCGCCAGCAGGCAGACCGGCACCAGCACCGCGGTCAGCGCGATCATGGACAGCGCGATGCCGTCGACCCCGACCGCCCACGACACACCGAACTGGGGGATCCAGCCCGCCTGCTGCTCGAATTGGTAGTCACCGGCGGCGGAGACGTCGAATTGCCAGGCCACTGCAAACACCATGGCGAAGGTGGCGAGCGAGAACAGCAGTGCCGTCGAGCGGGCGACGTGACCGAGCGAGCGTGGGAAGAGCGCGACCACCAGCGAACCCAGGGCGGGCAGCGCGATGATGAAGGCGAGCCAGGGGAAGTCCATGAGGTCTCTTTCTGCCGCGCTACAGCGCGACGATGACGAGAGCGCCGAGGATCAGCACGATGCCGCCGACCATGGACAGGGCATAGGAGCGAACGAAGCCGGTCTGGAGTCGCCCGAGGCCTGAGCCGAGACCGGACACCGTCCGGCCGATCCAGCGCACGACGCCGGCGATCCCGTCGTCCTCGATCTCGCGCAGGCCGCGGACCAATGCGGTCCCCGGGCCGATGACCACCAGCTGGTTGACGTCGTCCTGGTAGAGGTCGCGCCGGGCGGCCGCGCCGAGCAGGTGCGTCGGCGGCGCGGTCTGCGGCACCGCCTGCACCGCGTAGTTGCGGGCGGCCACGGCTAGCCCGATGACCACGACGAGCAGGGTCGCGCCGATGATCACCGGGACCGGCAGCACAGTGGGTTCGGCGCTGTGCGCGCCGATGACCGGCTCCAGCCACTGCTCGAACGTCCCGCCGAGGACGAGCACGGCCCCGAGGCCGACCGACCCGATCGCGAGGACGACCATGGGCAGCGTCATCAGCCACGGGGACTCGTTCGGGTGCATCTCCTCGGTCCAGCGCTTGCGGCCGTGGAAGGTCATGAAGAACAACCGGCTCATGTAGAAGGCCGTGAGGCCCGCGCCCAGCAGCGCCACGGTGCCGAGCACCCAGGGCTGCCACCCCTCGCCCTCGTAGGCCACCTCGATGATGCCGTCCTTGGACCAGAAGCCGGAGAACGGTGGGATGCCGAGGATCGACAGCCAGCCGAGACCGAAGGTCACCCAGGTCACCCGCATCGCGGTGTTGAGATGCCCGAAGCGGCGCATATCGACCTGGTTGTCCATGCCGTGCATGACCGATCCGGCGCCGAGGAACATTCCGGCTTTGAAGAAGCCGTGGGTCAGCAGGTGGGCGATGGCGAACACGTACCCGGCCGGGCCGAGGCCGGCGGCGAGCATCATGTAGCCGATCTGCGACATGGTCGACGCCGCCAGCACCTTCTTGATGTCGTCCTTGGCCGACCCGACGATCGCTCCGAACACCAGCGTGACAGCGCCGACGACGGCCACGCTCAGCGCTGCCGCGGGCGCACCCTCGTAGATCGGCGCGGACCGGACGACCAGGTACACCCCGGCCGTGACCATCGTGGCGGCGTGGATCAGGGCCGAGACCGGGGTGGGGCCGGCCATCGCGTCACCCAGCCAGCTCTGCAGCGGGAACTGCGCCGACTTGCCGCAGGCGCCGAGCAGCAGCGCGAGGCCGATGACGGTGAGCCAGGTCTCGCTCGCACCTTCGGCGCCGGCGAAGACCCCCGAGAACGACACGGTGCCGAACGCCGCGAACATCGCCATGATCGCGATGGAGAGGCCGAAGTCACCGATGCGGTTGACGACGAACGCCTTCTTGGCGGCCTTGGCATACTCGGGGTTGTAGTTCCAGAACCCGATGAGCAGGTAGGACGCCAGGCCGACGCCCTCCCAGCCGACGTAGAGCAGCAGGTAGGAGTCCGCGAGCACCAGCAGCAGCATCGAGGCGACGAACAGGTTGAGGTAGGCGAAGAATCGCCGGCGGGACGGGTCGTTCGCCATGTACGCCACGGAGTAGACGTGGATCAAAGTCCCGACAGTGGTGATCAGCAGCACGAACGCGATCGAGAGCGGGTCGACCAGCAGGCCGGCGGACAGCTGGAACGACCCGGCCGGCACCCAGGAGAACGCAGAGGAGGCCACGGACCTCTCCTCGGCCTCCCGAGTGATCATCGCGACCAGCAGGGCGACGCCGAACACCCCCGAGGTGGCGCTGGCCAGCACACCCAGCCAGTGCCCGATTCGGTCCAGCGCCTTGCCGCCCAGCAGCAGGATCGCCGACATCGCGGCGGGGACGGCGACGATCAGCCACGCCAGGTCGGACAGGGTGAGGTCGGTGACGCTCATGCCGGGCCTCTCAGTACTTCAGCAGGTTGGCGTCGTCGACCGACGCCGACCGGCGGGTCCGGAAGATCGCCATGATGATGGCCAGGCCCACGACGACCTCGGCGGCGGCGACGAGCATGACGAACAGCGCGACGACCTGGCCGTCCAGCGAGCCGTTCTGCCGGGCGAAGACGACGAAGGCCAGGTTGGCGGCGTTGAGCATCAGTTCGACGCCCATGAACACGACGATGGCGTTGCGGCGCAGCATCACCACGGCGCCGCCGATGGTGAACAGGATCATCGAGAGGTAGAGCCAGTTCATACCGTCCACTGGTCACTCACCTCCGGGGGTGCGCACCGGCGGCGCACTGCCACGAAGCACCGTGCCGCGCCGGGTCGGGTCGATGTCCGCGGTGATCTCGGGCACGTCGTCGACGAGGTCGGTGTTGGGGCGCTCCTGGCCGCGGGCGGCGACGACCCGCGACACCGAGATCTCGCTCGGCGTGCCGTCAGGCAGCAGCGCGGGGGTGTCGACGGAGTTGTGCCGCGCGTACACCCCGGGGCTGGGCAGCGGGGTGAAGCGCTTGCCCTCGCGCAGCCGCCGCTCGGAGATGCTGCGCTGGGTGGGTTTGTCGGTCAGCCGCTCGCGGTGGGCCAGCACCATGGCGCCCAGGGCGGCGGTGACCAGCAGCGCTCCGGTCAGTTCGAACGACCAGACGTACTTGCTGAAGATCAGCGCGGCGAGGCCCTTGAGGTGTCCGTTGTTCGCGGCGTTGGCGGTGTCGAGTCCCTGTGCAGGCGGGAAGGACGCCTGGCCGACGGCGGCGATCAGCAGCACGGCGAAGCCCAGCGCGGCCAGCACGCCGATGAGCCGCTGCCCGCGCAGTGTCTCGACCAGCGAGTCCGAGGCGTCGACGCCGATCAGCATAAGCACGAACAGGAACAGCATCATGATCGCGCCGGTGTAGACGAACACCTGGACCACGCCGAGGAACGGCGCGCCCAGCGCCACGTAGACCCCACCGAGGCTGATCATGACGACCGCCATGGACATCGCGGCGTGGACCGCCTTCTGCGCAAACAGCAGGCCGAGCGCCGCCAGGACCATCAGTGGCCCCAGGATCCAGAACAGCCACGCCTCACCGAGGCTCACGGCACGACCACCCCCCGGACGACCTGCTCGTCCCCGACCTGCTCGTCCCTGACCTGCTCGTCCCTGACCTGCTCGTCCCCGGCGTGCTCGTCGGCTGTCCGCTCGCGGGCGGCCACCCAATCGCGCTGCGCCTGGGTCGAGCCGGTGATCTCGTTGCGGTAGTAGTTCTTCTCCGTAGTGCCCTCGACCATCGGGTGAGGCGCCGGGAGCATGCCGGTCTCGACGGGGCCGAGCAGCTGGTGCTTCTCATAGATCGTCGCCGCCCGGTTGTCCTCGGCGAGCTCGAACTCGTTGGTCATGGTCAGCGCCCGGGTGGGGCACGCCTCGATGCACAGCCCACAGAAGATGCAGCGCAGATAGTTGATCTGGTAGACGCGGCCGTAGCGCTCGCCAGGCGAGTACTGCTCGTCAAGGGTGTTCTGGGCCCCCTCGACGTAGATCGCGTCCGCCGGGCAGGCCCAGGCGCACAGTTCGCAGCCGATGCACTTCTCCAGGCCGTCGGGCCAGCGGTTGAGCTGGTGGCGGCCGTGGAAGCGCGCCTGGGTCGTGGCCGGCTTGTCGGGGTAGGACGTCGTCACGGTCTTGCGGAACAGCGTCGAGAACGTCACGCCGAAGCCCGCCACCGGCCCGAAGAAGTCCGACGCGGCATTGCCGCGGCGCTCTTGCGAGCGGTCGTCACTCATCAGTGGGCCCTCTCGTGCCGGCGGTGATGGCTCCTGAGGCCACGGGTGGCGACGCGTCGCCGGGCTCCGTCCGGTCCTCGGGGCTGATCGGCTCCAGGCTGCCGCGGGACCGGATGATCTGCTGCCCCGGCATCGGCGGCACCGGGAAGCCGTCGGCGAACGGGTCGATGTCGGCTTGCTCGGCGGGCTCCTCGCGCCGACCACCACCGACGAACATCGACACCACCACCGCGATGACGCCGACGACGATCGTGGCGATGATCAGTTGGCGCTGACTGACGAACCCCTCGCCGATCACTCCCCTCGCCAGCGTCAGCACCACGATCCATCCGATGGCGGCGGGGATGAGGATCTTCCAGCCCAGCCCCATGAACTGGTCGTAGCGCATCCGGGGCAGCACCCCACGGACCCAGATGAAGACGAACATGAAGAGCCAGAGCTTGAGGAAGAACCACAGCAGCGGCCACCAGCCGGTGTTCAGCGCGCCGTCGGACAGCGTGCCCAAGGGCCACGGCGCCTGCCAGCCGCCGAGGAACAGCGTGACTGCCAGCGCCGAGATCGACAGCATCGAGACGTACTCGGCGAGGAAGAACAGCGCGAACTTCAGCGAGGAGTACTCGGTGTGGAAACCGCCGACGAGCTCGCCCTCACCTTCGGCCAGGTCGAACGGCGCCCGGTTGGTCTCACCGAACATCGCGATGAAGAAGATGACGAACGAGGGGAAGAGCGGCGCGATCAGCCAGAAGTCGCCCTGCGCCGCGACGATCTGCGACGTCGACATGGAGCCGACGTAGATGAACACGGGCACCAGCGACAGCGCCATCGCCAGCTCGTAGGAGACAACCTGCGCCGTTGACCGCAGCCCGCCGAGCAGGGGGTAGGTCGAGCCAGAGGACCACCCGGCCAGCACGATGCCGTAGACGCCGACGCTGGCCGCCGCGAGAACGAACAGCACCGCGACGGGGACGTCAGTGACCTGCAGCGGGGTGGAGATCAGGTCCCATGACCCGTTGAGCCCGTCGGACCAGCTCTCATCGACATACCACGGGATCCGGACCTCGGGACCGAGCGGGATGATCGCGAACGCCAAGAACGCCGGCGCCACGCTGATCGTGGGCGCCAGGATGTAGACCAGCTTGTCGGCCGCGGTGGGGACGATGTCCTCCTTCAGCGCCAGCTTGACGCCATCGGCCAACGACTGCAGCAGGCCGAACGGGCCGTGCCGGTTGGGGCCCGGCCGCTGCTGCATCCGACCGAGGATGCGGCGCTCGGCCCAGATCGCGACCAGCGTGTTGAGCACCAGGAAGACGAAGACGCCGAGCACCTTGACCACGGCGAGCAACGGTGAGTCGTTGCTGAAGTCCTGCGCCGGACCTTCGATCGAGGGCGGCACGGCGGCCGCCAGTGCGCTCAGCATCACGCGTGTCCTCCCGGTGTCGTCGATCCAGCGCTGCCCGTGCTCGCGGCCGTGGTCCCGGCTGCGACCAGGGCCGCGTCCGGCCCCGCGGCGGACAGGCTTACCAGATCCCCGGCGGCGCTGCCCAACCCGGCGCGCACCGCGCTGCCCCGAGAGTTGGTAGGCAGCCACACGACGCCGTCGGGCATGTCAGTGACGACGACCGGCAGGGTGATGGCGCCGGTGCGGCCGGTCACCATGACGTGACCTGTCGCGGCCAGGCCGTGAGCGGCGGCTGTCGGCGCTGACAGCCGGGCCACCGGCCGGTGCGCGGTGCCTGCCAGGTACGGCTCACCGTCCTGCCCGCGACCGGCGTCGAGCAGTTGGTGCCAGGTGGCCAGCACGACGCCGTCGCCCCGCGTGGCGGGGCTGTTCGCGGCCACCTGGGGTGGGTCGATCCGTTGGCCGTCCCACTCCCCCAGCGCTGCGAGCTCGGCCCGCAGCGCGGCGGTGTCCGCGGCACCGATGTCCACCCCCAGCTCCCGCGCGATCTCGTCGAGGACGGCGTGGTCGGAGAGCGCATCCGTTGCCAGCGCTGCCTCGAAGGGCCGGAGCCGGCCCTCCCAGTCGAGGAACGCGCCGGCCTTCTCGGTCACGGTGGCGACCGGCAGCACGACGTCGGCGTACTGGTGCACCGCCGAGTCCCGGATCTCCAGGCTGACGACGAAGCTGCTGGCCGCCAGGGCGGCATGGGCCAGCGCCGGGTCGGGCAGGTCGTCGGGGTCGACGCCGCCGACCACGAGGGCGGCGCCGGCGGCCGCAGCGGCGATGATGCCGGAGGTGTCACGGCCGGCGAAGGACGGCACATGATCCACGCCCCACGCTGCGGCGATGTCGACCCGGGCGGCGGCATCGGCCACCGGGCGAGCGCCCGGCAGCAGGCCCGGCAGAGCGCCTGCCTCGACCGCGCCCCGCTCGCCGGCCCGCCGCGGTACCCAGGCGAGCCGGGCGCCGGTGGCCTGCGCCAGGCTCAGCGCGGCACTGAGCGCGCCGGGGACGCCGGCCAACCGCTCGCCGACCAGCAGCACGGCCCCCGGCAGTCGCAACGCCTCGCGTCCCTCGTCCAGGCCCTGGCCGCCACTCGTCGCGGCCAGCGAGGCCAACAGCCGCGGTTCGTCTCCGGGCACACATGTCAGCAGTGACCCGTTGAGCTTCACCAGCCCGTGGCTGGCGAACGGCGCGATCGAGAAGACGGCCGTCGGGGTGCGCCTGGTCGCCGCCTTGTGCAGCCGGAGGAAGACGATCGGCGACTCCTCCTCGGCCTCGAACCCGGCGAGCACGACGGCCGGCGCCGCTTCGAGGTCGGCGTAGGTCACGGTGAGGCCGCGCCCGGCGACCGCGTGGGCGAGGAACGCCTCCTCCTCGGCGGCGTGTGGCCGCGCCCGGAAGTCGATGTCGTTGGTTCGCAGCGCGATCCGGGCGAACTTCGAGTAGGCGTAGGCGTCCTCAACGCTGACCCGGCCGCCCACCAGCACCCCGGCCCGCAGACCCGCCTCGGCTGCATCCCGCAACCCGGCGGCGGCGACGGCCACCGCCTCCAGCCACGAGGCCTCGACCAGTTCGCCGGTGGCGGCGTCACGGACCATCGGGGTGCGCAGCCGGTCCGGCAGTTGCGCGTACTGGAACGCCCAGCGGCCCTTGTCGCAGTTCCACTCCTCGTTGACCACGGAGTCCTCGCCGGCCATCCGCCGCAGCACGGTGCCGCGCCGGTGGTCGGCGCGGATCGAGCAGCCGGACGCGCAGTGCTCGCACACCGACGGGCTGGAGACCAAGTCGAAGGGCCGGGCACGGAAGCGGTAGGCGGCGCCGGTCAGCGCACCGACGGGGCAGATCTGGATGGTGTTGCCGGAGAAGTACGACGAGAAGGGCTGACCGGACTCGTCGAGCTCGGCCGGGCCCTGGCTGACGCCGATGGCCGACGCGGCGGCCAACGCATCGATGCCGCCCGGGTCGTCGGCGGCGGCGCCAGGCGCGTGCTCGGCACCGTGCGCGTGGCCATTGCCGTGCCCAGTGCCATCACCACTGCCGTGGCCGCGGCCGTCGGCGATACCGAGGATCTCCGGTGAGAACACCCCGATCTGCTGCCCGGCACCGCGTTCCTGCAAGTCGATGAACGGGTCGCCGGCGATCTCGGCGGAGAACCGGGTGCAGCGCTGGCAGAGGATGCACCGCTCGCGGTCCAGCAGCACCTGCGTCGAGATCTTGATCGGCTTCGCGAAGGTGCGCTTGGTGTCGACGAAGCGGCTCTCGCCCCGGCCGTTGCTCATCGCCTGGTTCTGCAGCGGGCACTCCCCGCCCTTGTCGCAGATCGGGCAGTCCAGCGGGTGGTTCATCAACAGCAGTTCCATCACGCCCTGCTGCGCCTTGTCGGCGACCGGCGAGGTCTGCTGGGTATTGATCACCATGCCGGGGGAGACCGTGATCGTGCACGAGGCCTGCGGCTTGGGCATCTTCTTGAGGTTGCCCTCGCGGTCGGGCGTGGCGATCTCGACCAGGCACTGCCGGCAGGCACCGGCGGGCTCGAGCAGCGGGTGATCGCAGAACCGTGGGATCGCGATGCCCAGCTGCTCCGCGGCGCGGATCACCAGGGTCCCTTTCGGTACGGAGATGTCGATGCCGTCGATCGTGACCTTGACCAGGTCCTGTGGGTTCGGCTGGGTAGCGCTCAGGCCCGAGGCGGATGCGCCGGTGGTCAGTGTCATCGACTGGCCCCCACCAGCTCGCCCACCGGCACGATCGCCGAGCGGTGGTACGGGAACAGCTCCCACGCCGGGGTGTGCATGCCGGCTTCGAACTCCTCACGGAAGTACTGGATGGCGCTGGTGATCGGGCTGGTGGCGCCGTCACCCAGCGCGCAGAAGGAACGGCCGAGAATGTTGTCACACGTGTCCAGCAGGACGTCGATGTCCTCGGCCGTGCCATGGCCGGCCTCGACGCGTCGCAGCACCTGGGTGAGCCAGTACGTGCCCTCGCGGCACGGCGTGCACTTGCCGCAGGACTCGTGGGCGTAGAACTCGGTCCACCGCAGCACGGCGCGCACCACCGACGTGGTCTCGTCGAAGATCTGCAGCGCGCGGGTGCCGAGCATCGACCCGGCGGCGCCCACGCTCTCGAAGTCCAGCGGCGTGTCGACGTGCTCGGCAGTGAAGATCGGGGTGGACGACCCGCCCGGGGTCCAGAACTTCAGTTCGTGGCCCTCGCGGATGCCGCCGCACATGTCGAGCAGCTCCCGCAGCGTGATGCCCAGCGGCGCCTCGTACTGGCCCGGGCGCTTGACGTGCCCGGACAGGCTGAACAGCCCGTAGCCGGTGGACTTGCCGGTGCCCATGCCGGAGAACCATTCGGCGCCGTTGGCGATGATCGAGGGGACGCTGGCGATCGTCTCGACGTTGTTGACAACGGTGGGGCGTGAGTAGAGACCGGCGACGGCCGGGAAGGGCGGCTTGAGCCGGGGCTGACCGCGGCGGCCCTCCAGCGAGTCCAGCAGTGCCGTCTCCTCGCCGCAGATGTAGGCACCAGCGCCGGCGTGCACGACGACCTCGATGGTCCGCCCGGAGCCGAGCACGTCGGTGCCGAGGTAGCCTGCGGCCCGCGCCTCGGCCACGGCCTGCAGCAGCCGCCGGTAGACGTGCAGTTCCTCACCGCGAAGGTAGATGAACGCCCGCTCAGCCCCGATCGCGTAGCAGGTGATCGCGACGCCCTCGATGAGGATGTGCGGCGCGGCCAGCATCAGCGGGGTGTCCTTGCAGGTCCCGGGCTCGGACTCGTCGGCGTTGACCACGAGGTAGCGAGGGCCGCCGTCGGGTGCCGGCAGGAAGCCCCACTTCATCCCGGTGGGGAACCCGGCGCCGCCGCGGCCCCTCAGCCCGGAGGCCTTGACCGCGTCGATGATCGCGGCAGGTGCCATGCCCAGCGCCGTGCGCAGCGCGCAATAGCCGTCGTTGTCGCGGTAGGTCTTCATCGTCCAGGACTTCGGGTCGTCCCAGAAGGACGACAGGACCGGTGTGAGGGTGGTCGCCATCAGGTCTCCTTCGGCGTCCGGTCGGGTGTGCCGGTGCCGGTGAGGCCACCCGGGTCGGGTCGTGCCGGCTCACGGGTCGGCTGCTGGGTCGTGCCCCGGCTGTCCGCAGCCGGCTTGCCGGCCAGGGCGCCACCTCGGTCGGCGACTCCCGCGGGAACCACCGGGTCGTCACTGGAGCTGGACCCCTCCTCGCGGCTGTGGCCGTAGCCGCTGCTCGAAGCGGTGGCCGCGACCGCGGCCGACTCGTCGGTGCCCTCGGCGCGTCGCGGCGCATGCCAGCCCCGCTCGCGCGCCAGCTTGAGGCCGACCACTGTCTCGGGACCCGCTCCGACGCCCTCGTCGGCGCGACCGTCGGGGAAGCCGGCGAGCACTCGTGACATCTCGCGGAAGCCGACCACCTCGGCCGCGCCCCGGGTGGGCGCGGCACGCTGCCCACCGGCCAGCCGATCCACCAGCTCGACGGTCGAGTCCGGGGTCTGGTTGTCAAAGAACTCCCAGTTGACCATGACGACGGGTGCGTAGTCACACGCCGCGTTGCACTCGATCCGCTCCAGCGTGAGCGCACCGTCGGGCGTCGTCTCGTCGTGGCCGATGCCGAGGTGGCTGCTCACCCGGTCCCAGATCGCGTCGCCGCCCATCACGGCGCAGAGCGTGTTGATGCAGACCCCGACGGTGTACGTGCCGTTGGGGTGCCGCTTGTACTGGGTGTAGAAGGTGGCGACCGCGCTGACCTCGGCGGTGCTCAGGCCCAGGACCTCCGCGCACAGCCCGATGCCGCGGGGGCTGACGTAGCCGTCCTCGCTCTGGATCAGATGCAGCATCGGCAGCAGGGCCGACCGGGCCATCGGGTATCGCGCGATGATCTCGACGAATTCGGCGCGCAACCGCGCCTCGGTCTCGGTGGGGTAGGCCATCAGCGGTCCACGCCTCCCATCACGGGGTCGATCGAGGCGACGTTGGCGACGACGTCGGCGATCTGCGCGCCCTCGCACATCGCCGAGACGGCCTGCAGGTTGTTGAACGACGGGTCGCGGAAGTGAGCCCGGTACGGCCGGGTGCCGCCGTCGGAGACCAGGTGGCAGCCCAGTTCGCCACGGGGGGATTCCACCGCGGTGTACACCTGCCCGGCCGGCACCCGGAAGCCCTCGGTGACCAGCTTGAAGTGGTGGATCAAGGCTTCCATCGACTCGCCCATGATGTGCTTGATGTGCTCCAGGCTGTTGCCCAGGCCGTCGCCGCCGAGTGCCAATTGCGCGGGCCAGCCAATCTTCTTGTCATCGACCATCACCGGCCCGGGTTCCTTGCGCAGCCGCGCCGTAGCCTGCTTGATGATCTTCAGTGACTCGAACATCTCGTCGAGCCGGATCCGCATCCGGCTGTAGTTGTCGGCGTCGGTGCGGGTGCAGACCTCGAAGTCGTAGTCGGAGTAGCCGCAGTAGGGGTCGTCGCGGCGCAGGTCCAGCGGCAGCCCGGCCGAGCGGGTGACCGGGCCGGTGATGCCCAGCGCCATGCAACCGGCCAGGTTGAGGTAACCGGTGCCGACCAGGCGGGCGCGCACCGTCGGGTTTTCGTTCAGCAGCAATTCGAGCTCGCGGATGCCATGGCGCAGGCTCGTCACCATGTCATCGAGCCGGTTCAGGGTGGACGCCGGCACGTCCTGGGCCACCCCGCCGGGGCGGATGAAGCCCTGGTTCATCCGCAGTCCGGTGATCTCCTCCATCATCCGCAGCACCTTGTCGCGCTCGCGAAGGCCGTCCATCATGACCGTCGTCGAGCCGAGCTCCATGCCGCCGGTGGCCAGCGCCACCGTGTGCGAACCGATCCGGCTCAGCTCCATCAGCAGCACCCGGATGACATCGGCCCGCCGCGGCACCTCGATGCCCAGCAGCCGCTCCACGCCTCGGCAGTAGACGGTCTCGTTGAACGACGGCGAGAGGTAGTCCATCCGGGTGCAGAACGTGACGCCCTGCACCCAGCTGCGGAACTCCATGTTCTTCTCGATGCCGGTGTGCAGGTAGCCGACGCCGGCGCGAGCCTCGGTGACGGTCTCACCCTCGATCTCCAGCACCAGGCGCAGCACGCCGTGGGTCGAGGGGTGCTGCGGTCCCATGTTGACGACGATCCGCTCCTCGCCGAGGCGGGCCGTGTCGACCACCTCGTCCCAGTCGCCGCCGCCGACGGTCACCAGGGTGCCTTCCAGCGCGTCGTCGCCGGTGATCACCGGCGCCGCGAGCGGGTCGGTGTCCACGGTCACGCTCTGATCGGCCATCAGCTGTAGGCCCTCCGCTCGTCGGGTGGCGGCACGGTGGCGCCCTTGTACTCCACCGGAATCCCGCCCAGGGGATAGTCCTTGCGCTGCGGGTGCCCGGGCCAGTCGTCGGGCATCTCGATCCGGGTCAGCGCGGGGTGGCCGTCGAAGATGATGCCGAAGAAGTCCCAGGTCTCGCGCTCGTGCCAATCGTGCGCCGGGTAGACCGCGACCGTGGACGGGATGTGCGGGTCGGCGTCCGGGCAGGTCACCTCCAGCCGGAGCCGGCGGCTGTGGGTGACCGAGCGCAGGTGGTAGACGGCATGCAACTCGCGGCCCGTGTCGTGCGGCAGGTGGACTCCGGAGACCCCCATCGACAGCTCGAAGCGCAGGTCAGGCTCGTCGCGCAGTCGGCGGCACACCTCGACGAGGTGGGCGCGGCGCACCGTCAGCGTCATCTCGCCGCGGTCGATGACGACCTTCTCGATCGGCCCGTCTGGGTCGTCGGCGCCGAAACCGGCCTCGGTGAGCGATTCCTGCAGCGCGTCGGCGACGGCGTCGAAGTATCCGCCGTAGGGACGCGTGCCGGCACCGGGCAGCGTCGTGACCCGCTGCAGCCCGCTGTAGCCGGAGGTGTCGCCGCCGTCGCTGGCGCCGAACATGCCGCTGCCGGCGGCGATGACGGTCGGGGTGGTGGGCGTTGCCGTTGCGGGTGCAGCCGCTCCGGGGACCGCAGCAGGGACCGAGGGCTGATCGGTCACTGGCCGACTCCCCGCAGCAGGCCCCGCATCTGCAGGGTGGGAACCGCGGCCAGCGCGACCGCCTCGGCCTCGTCTTCGGCGATCACGCGGTGGGCGCCCAGCTTCTCGTGCTTGATCTGATCGTGGAGCTTGAAGATCGCGTCCATCAGCATCTCGGGTCGGGGCGGACACCCCGGCAGGTAGATGTCGACCGGGATGATGTGGTCCACGCCCTGCACGATCGCGTAGTTGTTGAACATGCCGCCGCTGGAGGCGCACACGCCCATGGCGATCGACCACTTCGGGTTGGGCATCTGGTCCCATACCTGCCGCACCACCGGGGCCATCTTCTGGCTGACCCGGCCGGCGACGATCATCAGGTCGGCCTGGCGGGGGGTGGCGGAGAACCGCTCCATGCCCCAGCGGGCCAGGTCGTAGTCCGGGCCACCGGTCGACATCATCTCGATCGCGCAGCAGGCCAGGCCGAACGTCGCTGGCCACACCGAGGACTTGCGGATCAACCCCACGAGCTTCTCGACCGACGCCAGTGCGATGCCCGCCGGGACCTTCTCTTCAATGCCCATGTGTGATCTCCCTCGGCCTCATCAGTCCCAGTCCAGCCCGCCGCGACGCCAGACGTAGGCGTAGGCCGCCAGCACCGCCGCCACGAACAGCAGCACCTCGACCACCGCGAACAACCCCAGCTGGTTGAAGGCGATGGCGAACGGAAACAGGAACACCGTCTCGATGTCGAAGATGATGAAGAGCATCGCGATCAGATAGAACTTGATCGGCACCTTGCCGCCGCCGCTGGCCTGAGGTGACGGCTCGATGCCGCACTCGTACGCCTCGAGCTTGGCGCGGTTGTACCGGGCCGGCCCGATCAGCGATGTCGCGATCACCGAGACCGCCGCGAACCCGGCACCAAGTGCCAGCATGATCAGCAGTGGGACGTACGGACTCACGCGCGCACCCTAGCGGCGGGGCCGGCGGTGAGGTCCGTCCGGCCCGGTACGACGCGCGTCATGAGTGCCACCAGCCGGTCCAGCACGTCGCCGCCGCGGGCCTCGTAGACATTGGCGAGCAGTTTGACCGCGAAGCGCATCACCATCGGCCGGGGCATCCCGATGCGGGTGATGGCGGCCATGAACCGCGGGTTGCCGATCAACCGGACGAAGATCCGCCCCAGGGCGTAGTACGAGCTGAGCTCGGCGGCGACCGCCTGGCGGTAGGTGGCCAGCGCCCGCTCCCGGGCCGCGTCGTCCTTGGCCATGGCCTGCAGCACGACCTCGGCGGCGATCCGTGAACTCGCCATCGCGTAGGCGATGCCCTCGCCGTTGAAGGGGTTGACCATGCCGCCCGCGTCGCCGACCAGCAGCACGCCATGGTGGTAGTGCGGAGTGCGATTGAAGCCCATCGGCAGCGCCGCGCCCCGGATCTCGCCGACCTGGAACTCCGGCGTGAACTGCCACTGCTCGGGCAGCGTCGCCAGCCACTTCAGCAGCAGGTCGCGGTAGTCGACCTTGCCGAACGCCTTCGACGTCGACAAGATGCCGAGTCCGACATTGCTGGTGCCGTCGCCGACGCCGAAGATCCAGCCGTAGCCGGGCAGCTGGTTGGAGCGTTTGGGTTCGCCGTCCCACAATTCGAGCCACGATTCGAGGTAGTCGTCGTGGGTGCGCGGCGAGGTGTAGTAGGTCCGCACGGCCACCCCCAACGGCCGGTCGTCCCGCTTGGGAAGGCCGATCGCCAGGCCCAGCCGGGAGGAGTTGCCGTCGGCGGCGATGACCACCGGGGCGTTCACGGTCAACGTCTCGCCGGTCTTTCGCCCCCGCTCGTCCAGCACCGCCGCGGTGACTCCGCTGACCCGGCCGGTCGCGTCGTCGACCACCGGTGAGGTCACCGAGTGGCGTTCGAGGACGGTGGCGCCGTGGTGTGCGGCGTGGCGGGCGAGCACCTCGTCGAAATCCTGCCGCGGCCGGACCAGTCCGTAGCTGGGCACGCCGGTGATGTCCGGCCAGTCGATCTCGATGCTGCGGTCGTGCCCGACCAGCCGCAGGCCCTTGTTGCGGATCCAGCCGTCGCTCTCTGGGTGGGCGACGCCGAGGCTGACCAGCTCTTTGACACCCCGTGGCGTGATCCCGTCGCCGCACACCTTCTCGCGTGGGAAGGCCGACTTCTCCAGCACGACGACGTCGAGGCCGGCGCGGGCCAGGTAGGCGGCGACCGTCGACCCTGCCGGGCCAGCGCCGACGACGGCGACGTCTGCCTGGCGGGGATCAGTGGGCGACATGGCGGCGCCAACCCCTCTCAAGGTCACGGGAACCCAGCTTGTGCACTGCTGCACAACCAGCCTACGGACGCCCCGACGGACCCACCAACCGGGGTAGCCGGCCGTCGAGCTCCTGTGATGTCCAGGGACGTGAAAGACCTGAGCTCGCTTGCCTCTCGGAGTGTTAGTCACTAACATTACGCCGTGACCAAAGCCGAGCGAACGCGAGCCACGTTGATGCGGGCCGCGCTGGAGCTGTTCGACGAGCGGGGCTACGACACCACGACGGCAGCGGCGATCGCCGAGCGTGCCGGGGTCACCGAGATGACCTTCTTCCGTCACTTCACGTCGAAGGATGCTGTGCTCATCGCAGATCCGTACGACCCACTCATCGCCGAGGCGATTCGCCGTCAGCCGGTCGATCTGCCACCCCTTGCGGCCGCGATCGGCGGTGTCGTCGATGCCTGGAGCGGGGTGCCGGCGCCAGGCAGCGCGGAAGTTCGGGAGCGGCTTCGGATCGTGTCGCGCACCCCTTCGCTTCGCGGTGCCCTGGCACGGAACAGCGCGGAAACCGAGGCGGCGATTGCCGACGCGTTGACGGCACGTGGTGCATCAGGCTCCGATGCGCGCATCGCTGCGTCCGCCACCGTCGGCGCGTTGAACGCCGCCCTCCTCGATTGGGCCGACGGAGTCGACCCCGAGTTGGGGACGGCGATCGCTGCGGCGCTTCGCGTTCTCAGGGGAGGGGCACGATGACCGATGTACTGGTCGCCGCGAGCGCGACGCGAGCATTCGCGAACGGGGCCGGCGTCTTCGACCTCGACCTTCGCCTGCCGCTCGGCGAGATCGTCGCGCTGGTCGGTCTCAACGGGGCGGGCAAGTCCACCCTGATGCGCGTTCTGCTCGGCATGCTGCGACCCCAGCAGGGCGAGGTTCGCATCTACGGTCACCTTCTGGCCGAGGCTCCGCGCGAGGCGTGGGCGAAGGTCGGCCACCTGGTCGAGTACCCGCTCGCCTACCCCGAGCTCACGGCCCGACAGAACCTGGAGCTCAGTGCGCGACTTCGCGGTGTACCCGATATCGCCGCTGCGGTCGACGGGATCATCGACGAGCTCGCCCTCGAAGCTTATGCAACTCGACGGGTGCGCGCGCTCTCGCTCGGCAACAGGCAGCGGGTCGGCCTTGCCGCCGCGCTCCAGCACAATCCGCAGCTGATCGTGCTCGACGAGCCGACCAACGGGCTTGATCCGGCCGGCGTGATCCGGCTTCGTGAGAGCCTCCTGCGACGCGCCGGCCAGGGCGCCGCCATCCTCGTGAGCAGTCACCATCTCGACGAGGTGGCGCGGATCGCGGATCGGATCGTGGTGATGAACGCCGGTCGACTGATCGGCGGGCTGGATCCGTCGACGCCCGCGATCGAGCACGCGTTCTTCGAGTCGGTGCGCATGGATGACGAGAAGTCGAGTCGATGAGGGCAGCGCTGTGGGCCGAAGTGGTCAAGCTCGCCCATTCAACGGTGGGGCGGGTCGGGTCCTTGGCGGTGGTGGCGGGCATTGCCGTATTGAGCGGGTCGATGCTGCTCGCCGCGCATTCCGATGACCCGCAGCTCCTGGCCAAGCTCGGGCCGGCCGCTACAGGTGACTGGAAGGGCTTCATGCTCGCTGCCGCGCAGATCACCGGCGCCGGGGGGCTGGGAGGCTTCGCGGTAGTCCTCGCCTGGATGTTCGGCCGCGAGTTCGGGGACGGCACCGTCACAGGACTGTTCGCCCTCCCCATCCGGCGCTCGACGATCGCCATGGCCAAGCTGCTCATCTACGCAGCCTGGGTCGTGATCATGAGCGTGCTGCTCGCTGCGGTCCTCATCCTCGTCGGACTGATCAGCGGTCTCGGCCCGCTTCATCACGACACGTGGGAAGCGCTCGCGAGGCAGGTCGCTCTCGCGATCATGTCCGCGGCGATCACGCTGCCGGTCGCCTGGGCGGCGACGCTCAGCCGATCGGTCCTCGGTGGGGTCAGCGTCGCCATCGGGCTGGTCGTGGTCGCCCAGGTGTCGGTACTCGCCGGACTCGGCGGATGGATGCCGCTCGCCGCGCCCGCCCTGTGGGCCGTGACCTCCGGCACCGAGGTGTCGCCGGTGCAGCTCTCGCTGCTCATCCCCTTCGCCGGCGTCGCGACCGTGCTCACGGCACTCTCGTGGCGCAGGATGCAGCTCGACCGCTAGACGAGATCGCCAGCGAACATGAGGCGGGCCGCCTGACGTCTAGCCTTCGTTGGTGCTCGACCTGCCCGCAACGGTGGACGTGGTGGTGATCGGGGCCGGCATTGCAGGGGCCGCCGCGGCGGACTGTCTCGTCAGATCCGGCCTTGGTGTGATGGTGCTGGAGCGCGAGAGCCAGCCGGGGTATCACTCGACAGGGCGGTCCGCCGCCCAGTACATCCCCACCTACGGGCCGCCCGCGGTGTGGGCGCTGACGGCGGCCAGCCACGATCTGCTCGCTCATCCGCCCGCGGATTCTGTCAACGGCCCCCTGCTGCGGCCCCGTGCCGTGCTCAGCGTCGCCGCACCCGGCGAGGAATGGCACCTCGAGGAGGTGCTGGCGCAGTCCGCCGCGAGTGGCACGCCGCTGACGGCACTGAGCCCCGACGAGGCGGTGGCACTGGTCCCGGCCCTGCGGCGCAGGTATGTCAGTGCCGCGACCCTCGACACCGGATCGGCCGACATCGACGTCGACGCCCTGCATCAGCTGCACCTGAAGCGGCTGCGCGCCGCGGGCGGCTCGGTCATCACCTCGGCCCCGGTCACCGGCCTCCGCCGCGACGACGGGTCCTGGCGGATCACGACGCCAAAGGGCGCGGTCTCGGCCGGGACCGTGGTCAACGCGGCCGGCGCGTGGGGGGACGAGGTGGCGGCGCTGGCCGCGCTGCAGCCGCTCGGGTTGTCACCGCTGCGCCGGACGGCGTTCCTGGTGACGGCGCCGCCCGAGGCAGCCGACTGGCCGCTGATCAACGACGCAGCGGAGGCCTGGTACGTCAAGCCCGATGCCGGACTGCTGCTGTGCTCACCGGCCGATGAGACCCCGGTGCCCGCAGGTGACGCGCGCCCCGACCAGGTGGACATCGCTCGCGCGATCGAGGCCATCAACGAACGGACGACGCTGGGCATCCGGTCGGTGTCGCGGGCATGGGCGGGGCTGCGGACGTTCGCACCCGACCGGGTGCCGGTCGTCGGCGGCGACCCCGACGAGCCGGCCTTCATCTGGCTGGTGGGCCAGGGCGGCTACGGCATCCAGACCGCGCCGGCAATGGGCGAGTTGGCTGCCGCACTCGTCACCGGCGCCCCACCGCCGGTCGACACCGAGGTGGTGGCAGCTCTGTCACCGGGCCGCGCGTCGCTCGTCAGTGCCAGGGCCGCATCGCGCGATGCAGGGCGACCACGCCGAATGTGAGGTCGCGCCACTCCACCGCACCCCAGCCGGCCCGCTCGATGCGGCGGGCAAGCTGGGCTTGATCGGGCCAGGCCAGGATGGACTCGGCGAGGTAGTCGTAGGCGTCGGCGTTGCTCGACGACCGTTCCGCCACCGCAGGTAGCACCCGGATCAGGTATCTCTCGTACAGCTGGCGGAACGCCCTGTTGGTGGGGTGGGAGAACTCACACACCACGAGACGGCCCGACGGCCGCGTGACCCGCCACATCTCGGTCAGGGCGGCGTCCGGGTCGACGACGTTCCGCAATCCGAAGGAGATCGTGACCGCGTCGAAGGACTGGTCGGCGAACGGGAGCCGAGTGGCGTCCCCGGCGACCAGCGGCAGCGTCGGCCGGGCGGCACGACCGACCGCGAGCATGCCGAGACTGAAGTCGCAGCCGAGCGCCTCGTGCCCCGCCTCGGCGAACGGCACCGTCGAGGTCCCGGTCCCGGCGGCAAGATCCAAGACCCGCTGACCTGGACGGAGGTCGAGGGCACGGCGGACCAGGCGTCGCCACCGGCGGTCCGAGCCCAGCGACAGCAGGGCGTTGGTGCGGTCGTACTTCGGGGCCACCTGGTCGAACATCGCGGCAACCTCGTGCGGCTGCTTGTCCAGCTGCGCCCTGGTGTCGTCGGACCCGGTGTCGGGTGCGTGCACCTGGCTCACCACGGACCAATCGTGACACGCGCGGTGCGGGGCGGTCCGGGCCACCCGTGACCGGAGTCGGGCCGGGTCCTACTCTGATGTTGATGTCCACGCGGACCGACGATGATCGCGGCGGCGTGCGCATTCCGCCGGCCGCCCTTCGTGGCGTCCCCGTCGACATCCCGGCGCTCGCCCAGCTCGTGGTGCGGACCGTGGAGATCGACGACCCTGGACCGCTGCTCGATCTGGCCCCCGATCCGTCGGCGCATGCGTGGGTGCGAAACGGCGAGGGCCTGGTCGCCTGGGGGGAGGCGCTGCGGATCGGGACGGCAGGGGCGGGCCGGTTCATCGAGGCCGAGCACGCCTGGCGCGACGTCGTGCGGCACGCGGTGGTGCGCGACGAGGTCCGGCGGCGCGGCACCGGACTGGTAGCGCTGGGCTCGTTCGCCTTCTCCGACGACTCCCCCGCCGGAGGCGCTCTGGTGGTGCCGTCGGTGCTGGTCGGACAGCGTGACGGCCGGTGCTGGCTGACCCGGGTGACGACCGGGCGCGAGTTGCCGGGCAGCATGGAGCCGTTGCGGCCGCGGCCGGCGCCGGATCCCGTGGATGTGGTCTTCGTCGATGGCGCTCTGCCGGGGCCGGCGTGGGAGTCCGTGATCGCCACCGCGGTGTCACGGATCGAGACCGGCGAGGTGGACAAGGTCGTGCTGGCCCGCGACCTCATCGCCCGCGCGGCCGAACCCGTCGATCCGCGAGCGGTGCTGCGCCGACTGGCCGAGCGCTACCCGACGACCTGGACGTTCGCGGTCGACGGCCTCCTGGGCGCGACACCGGAGATGCTGGCGAGGACCGAAGGGGGCTTGGTGGCCTCCCGGGTGCTGGCGGGGACGATCCGCCGCTCCGGCAACGACGAGCGGGACCTCGCGCTGGCAGCATCGCTGACCCGATCCGGCAAGGACCTGGTCGAGCACCAGTTCGCGGTGCGCAGCGTCGCCGACTCGCTGCGGCCGTTGTGCTCGGGCATGAACGTGCCGGAGGGGCCGTACGTGCTGCACCTGGCCAACGTCATGCACCTGGCGACAGACGTCACGGGGGTGCTGGCCGATTCGGTGTCATCCCTGGCCATCGCCGCGGCGCTGCACCCGTCGGCGGCGGTCGGGGGCACGCCGACCAAGGTGGCGCAGGCGGTCATCACCGAGATCGAGGGGATGGACCGCGACCGCTACGCCGGTCCCGTCGGGTGGCTGGACGCCTCGGGGGACGGCGAGTGGGCGATTGCGTTGCGCTGCGGCCGGGTCAGCGAGGATCGGCGCGAGGTCCGCCTGTTCGCAGGGTGCGGGATCGTGGCCGGATCCGATCCCGAGGCCGAGCTGGCCGAGTCCGCCGCCAAGTTCGTCCCGATGCGCGACGCCCTGACCGGTTAGCACGACCAGTGGTGCCACAGCTGGCATGTTCAAGACGACGCTGTACTTGACGGAACGACATGCTGCGGGCAGTGAAGCGGATTGCCGGGCAGCGCGGGGTCTCCGCGGAGGTGATCCGCGAGTCGATTCGCGAGTCGATTCGCGAGGCTGTAGCCAAAGAACGCCCGCGTCCTTGAGGAGGACTGTTCTCCTGCACAGAGCTGACTGCGGACCGCGTCGACGAATTACCTGCGGGTTTCGGTTCCCATTGAGGTGCGGGGCCGACCCGTTTCAGGCTCATCACAGATGAGGGTGTAGCGGTCGGCGGCGCGTTCGACAGTCACACGGCAGTCGACAGGATGATGTCAATTGCGCACTCGCGCCGCCGCTGGTGCTAGCGTCTTTGCAATCGTGATCCGTCGGCGGGAGGTGAGACTCATGAACGCAGGATCCACAGTGGGCGCTCCCCCGCAGTCCACGATTTCGCGACTGAGGTAGTCGCCACTGGGAGCGCCCGACAGGCACTCCGCGAAAGGCGACTCCCATGAACACAACACCTTCTTCAACTCCGCACCTCACCCCGCCGACGGCCTGCGACCGGCCGAGGCCCGACCAGGATCAGCCGCGGGTCGACGCCACAAACCGGTCGCCCGCCGCGGGCGAGCGAGCGTTGGTCCTCGGTGGCGGCGGATCGACAGGCAACGCGTGGCTGATCGGCGTCGTCGCCGGCCTGTTCGATGCCGGGCTGGACGTGACCACAGCCGACCTGACCATCGGGACGTCAGCCGGCTCGACGGCCGCGGTCCAGATAGCTGGCGCGACCCCGACCGAGCTCTTTGCCGCCACCCTTGCCGCTGCCCCCCCAGCCACGGACCGGTCCGGTCGGATCCGACCGAGGACGCGTACCGATCAGGCCGGTGGCGGACCACCTGGAGTGGATCAGCAAGATCATCGCCTCCGCTGAGGATGCGGCTGACATGCGCCGCAGATTGGGCGCGGCGGCCCTCGACATGGATGCGAAGTCGGACGGCTCCTGGCAAACACAGGGGCGCGCCACCGTCGCCTCGCGGCTGCCCAGTCAGCTCTGGCCGTGGCGAACGGTGGTCCTCACGGCGGTCGATGCCCAGACAGGTGAACCGGTCGTGTTCGACCGTCACAGCGGAGTCGACCTGGCGGACGCCGTCGCCGCCAGCTGTGCCAGTGGCCTTCCGTACAGGATCGGGGACAACCGATACATCGACGGCGGCTACCGATCCAACGCCGAGAATGCCGATCTGGCAGCCGGATACGCACGGGTGCTGGTGCTGTCACCCTTCGGCGGCAGAAGCTTGCAACCGCTGGACTGGGGCATGCACCTCGCGACACAGATCGACGAGCTACGCGCACGCGGCAGCAGAGTAGAAACCATCGTCCCGGACAGCAGTTCCGAGCACATGTTCGGCCCCAATGCGATGGACCTGTCTATGCGTCCGGCCGCGGCCCGGGCCGGGCACGACCAAGGCAGAGCCCTGGCCGAGCAGCTCACCGAATTCTGACGCTGACGCGCGCGCTGCATTGTTCACGGGCCGAGGTCAAGGATCGAGGTGACGTAGACGCCGTCTTTTCGGCGATACGCCGGTCCAGTGGCGGTGACCACCATCAGCGCAGCCGGCGGAGTGCGCATCCGCCCCCCGAGGCGAACAAGGCCCGCGGCAGCTGCCTCGATGATCTCGGGACGGCCTGACAGCTTGACTTCGATGCCGAGCCACTCGTCGCTGCGGACCACGACGGCATCGAACTCTCCCGTGGCGTCCTGGTAGGCCAACACGCGTGCGTCGATCGCTTGGGCATAGATGGACAGGTCACGGAACACGAGGCTCTCGAACAGCTGCCCGAACGCTTCGGGATCGGCGACGAGAGCCTTGGGTGTCGTGCCCATGGCAGCGACAGCGAGTGACGGGTCGACCAGGTGGCGTTTGGGAGCGCGACGTACCTGCGCGGACGAGCGCATGTGCTGCCCCCACGCGGGTTGCTCGACGTACACCCACAGGCGCGCGAGAGCGTCCAGGTAGTTGTCGAGCGTCTTCGGCGCGAGATTTTGCCCTTCGCGGGTGATGTCAGCTTGGAGGGTCCGGCTCGTCACGTACGTGCCGGCGTTGCGCGCAAGAGCGAAGATCAACGCTGCGACCTTGCGTGGGTCTCGACGGATGCCGTCGAGAGTGACGATGTCAGCACCTGAGATCGTGGCGAGGTAGTCGCGGTTCGCGTTCAGGACGTCGGCGAGGTCGCGGTTCACGTTCCCCGGCCACCCACCGCGGCAGAGGAGCTCGGCAACTCCGGTGAGGTCCAGCTCTTGGCCAGCGCTACTGGGGGGGTCACCCTTGAACAGCGCCTTGAGCGACACCGCGCCGGTGGACTGCTTCTGCTCACACAAGGACATCGGCATCCTGCGGACGCGCGCGAACCGGCCCGCTCCGCTGTGCCGCGTCGCGTCCCCGGCCGGGGTCGCCGATTCTGTGAGGATGAACTGACCGGATACCTGCCGGTCGTCGACGGCACTGCGGACGGCGTTCCAGACGTCGGGAACCAGCTGCCACTCATCGATCAGATGCGGCGTCTCGCCCGCGAGAAGGACGCTGGGGTCGGCCAGGGCGGCCGCGCGGAGCTGGGGTGACGTGTCGAGACGAACGACGCTTGCGGCCTGCTCACGCGCGGTGGTCGTCTTGCCGCACGCCTTGGGGCCCTCGAGGACGACGGCGCCTGCGGACCGAAGGCCGCGGGCGAGCTGATCATCTACCAGGCGGGGGAGGTAGCTTCCAGACATCGACACCTCAACTGCCAATAAAAGTAGTAGTGGAATGCCGTTACTAGTGACAATCTGACTCCACGCGCTAGTCCGCGCGCCAGCTGCGGCTCCCGGGGGCCCGAGGGTGCGAGCTCAGGCAGAGACGATGGCTCGTGCCGCCGCTGCCGCGCCGGCCACGACCGAGTCAGGGTCGAAGCTGTCGTCGATCCCACCGGCGACGTCGATCACAGCGACGGTGCCCTGGGCCTGCACCCACACCTGAAGGGCACGACGTCGGACCTCCTCGTCCGGCAGGTCGGCACGGGTGGCGCCGGCCGCGGCAACGAGACGGTCGAACGTGCGTCGCGCCGCCTGTTCAAGCTCCTGTGTGTGATCCCCGCGACGGTGAAGCCGACCCGCCGCCCCGAGGGACTGCGTCATCACCGCGTAGTGGGCGGGCTGGTCCAGCGCGAACCGGATGTAGGCGCGGGTCAACGCCTCGATGCGCCGCAGCGGCGTCCGGGCACGGACACGGTCTTGGACCTCACCGAGCCGGAGGAAGCCGTCGAGCGCGACCGCTGACAGCAGTGCCTCCTTGTCCTCGAAGTGGTGGTACGGCGCAGCCGGGGACACGTCGGCCCCGCGGGCCACCGCACGCAGGGTGAGGGTCCGTGCGTCCGCCTCACCGAGAATCTCGAGAGCTGCGGCAACGAGGGCCGGGCGAAGGTCTCCGTGGTGCTGACCCCGCTGCCGAACCATGGCGCCAGATCGACAGCGTTCATCTTCGACCGCAAACTGTCTCCTAAGATGAACATCGTTCAACAGCCAGAGCGGGATGGCTACGCTGGTTACCGTGACCGTGAGGGTCCCAGGCGACGCAGGTCCTCGATCGTCACTCGTTGAGTGACCCGGGTCGCGCTGCTCCCGTCAGGGAGATCACTTCAGCGATCATCCCGTGACGCCGATCGGATCGGTCGGCGCGCGCGCCGACCGGGCAAGGGTGAAGGTGGTCACGGCGAGGGCGGCGGTGACGGTGATGATGGCGATGGCCGCCCAGCCGGCGAGGTCGAGGACCACACCGGAGCCGGCACTGCCGGCTGCTGCTGAGAGCCCGGCCAGCAGGTCGGCGTTGCCCTGCGCCTGTGGCCGCACCGAGAGCGGGACCGCGTCGGTCAGCAGAGCGCTGCCGGCCACCAGGCACAGGCTCCAACCGAGGCCCAGGAGGAAGAGCGCGACGGTCAGCCCGACGCGACCGTCCGGGTCGGCCACCATGGCGGTGACGCCCGACACGGCGAGGACCCCGGCGCCGAGCAGCACCGTCGGGATCCGGCCCGCGCGGTCGGCCAGGATCCCCGACAGTGGGGACGGCAGGTACATCCCAGCGATGTGGGCGCTGATGACGAACCCGACGACGACCAGCCCCTGCCCGTGGTCGGCCATGTGGACCGGCGTCATCGTCATCATCATCACCATGACGAACTGGGCGGTGACCATGGCGGCGACACCGATGGCGGCCCGCCCCTGAGCCAGCACCGCCCACGAACCCGGCACCCGTTGGGCCACGACCGGCTCGGTTGCCGTCTCCGCGGCGTGTGACCTGGCGAGTAGCAGAGGGTCCGGTCGGAGCAGCGCGGCCAGCAGCACCGCCGCCGCCAGGTAGGCAGCAGCGGCGACGACGAACGGACCCGCCAACGACGGCAGCCCCAGCTCCTCGGCCAGCCGCTGGGTCGGTCCGAGCAGATTGGGTCCGGCCACGGCACCGAAGGTGGTGGCGAACAGCACGATGCTCAGCGAGCGGGCGCGGTGCTCGGGCCGGGCGAGGTCCGCACCGGCGTATCTGGCTTGCAGGCTGGCCACGTTGCCGGCACCGAAGAGGGCCATACCGGCGCACAGCAGCACGAAGTCGCCCGCCTGCGCCGCGCCGATGACGACCGCGGACCCCACGGCACCCATGACGTAGCCGAGTACCAGTCCAGGCCTGCGGCCCGACCGGGCCATCAACCGCGACAGCCCGATGGCGGCAGCAGCCCCGCCGGCAGTGGCGAGCGCTCCCGGCAGGCCCGAGAGCAGGGCGTCGTCCAGCAGATCGCGGGCCAGCAACGCGCCGACGGCAACGCCTGCGGCCAGGCCGACACCGCCGAGGACTTGGCCGGCCACGATCACCGACAGCGTCCGGCGCTGGACCGCAGCCAGGTCAGCGTCGCCGGGGACGGCGGTCAGGGACGGTGTGGACACATCAGATGGTCCCCCAGGGGAGGCCGCTGTCATGACGCCGGAGCCGAGGTGCACGCTGACCGAATGAGTGAGATCACGTCGGGACTGGTCTACCCGGGCATCGGCGGTACCCGGGACGAGCGGGTGCCGCCGGGTTTCGCTCGCCTGGTGCGGGCCGCGCCGATGGGCAGCGGGCGGGACGTGTTGGAGCGGGTGAGCCAGGCATTACTGGCCTGGGACGTGCACCGCGGTGCGGGCTTGACGGTCGAGGTCGACGGTCCCGCCGTACCTGGCCGGCTGGTCCGGCTGTCCCTGCCCGGCCCGCTTCGGCGACTGCCGTTGTCGATCGACTGCCGGGTGGTGTACGTCATCGACGAGCCCTGTCGACGTGGTTTCGGCTACGGCACCGTGCCGGGTCACCCCGAGGAGGGCGAGGCCCGCTTCCTCGTCGAGATGTCCGGCGATCGGGCTGAGGCTCCGGTGACCTGCAGTCTGTTCGCGTTCTCGCGCCCGGGCACGCGCTGGGCCCGGGCACTCGAGCCGGCACTGCGGGTCGCACAGGCGGTCGCCACCCAGGGCTACCTGCGCGCGGCCCGTCGTTCCGGCCAGGCACAGTGACGACTCGTCAGATCGCAAGCGGTCAATCGAAGACGGCGGCGACACAGCCCGCCATTCGCAACAGCCCGTCGGCGCGCAGGCGGAAGTTCTCTATGCCGAACGCGTCGACCACTCGAACATGAAGCAGGTCCCGCCAGTGACCCTCGATCGCGGCGTGACCGTCCAGCGCCGCTGCCATCGCCCCGGTGACGGCCGCCACGGTGTCGGTATCGCCGCCTGACTGAACGGCAGCTGTCAGGGCTGCCCGGAAACGCTTCTCACCGGTGGGCAATCCGCGCGACAGTTGGACCGCCGCCATGGCCCCCTGCATCGTCCGCACCGTGTAGCCCTCGTCGGCGAAGTCAGCCGGTGAACCCGCGAGCGCAGCCACGAGCCAGCGGGCGGCGTCATCGCGTTCCTCCGGGGCCAGCAGGTCCAGCCCCGCGGTCGGTTCCCACACGTCATTCATGACCGCTTGCCGAATGGCCTCCCCGACCAGGACACACGTCGCGCCCGCTTGCTTGTCATGGTGCGTCAGCCGCGCGACCGCCCGGGCGGCCGTCGCAGCCGCCTGTGGGTCGAGCAGGAAGGACAGCGCGACGGGTGCCGTTCGCATCAGGGCCCCGTTGCCGGCCGACCGTCCGGTCTCGGCGTGCCAGAACCATGCCGCCTGTCGACAGGCCTGGGCCGCGCCGCCGGGTGTGACGTCCCGTCCCGGCTCGAAGGTGAGCTGCTCGGCCGCGTTGCTCAGCACGGCCTGCGTCTGCATGCCGATGTCCGGCGGCCCCTGCTTGGCCCAGCCGATGAAGCGGACCGCGACGTCGTCCAGGCCTTCCTCGGTCGACAGGTCGCTACCGTTCATCACGGCGGCCGCGATGATCAAGGCCATCTGCGAGTCGTCGCTGCCCTCACCGGGCTCGTAGTTGCCCAGTCCGCCGCCCAGCATCTCGGGTTCGCCCGAGGGTGGGCGCCCGAACTCGTACGGCACGCCGAGAGCGTCCCCACAGACCAAGCCCATCAGCACGCCGTACGCGCGCTCCATCTGCTCATCGGTGACCATCGGCTCCAGCAGCCTGCCGTCGCGCATGAGCTGGACGTTGCCGTCAGCGTCCACGCCGATCGGCTCCGTGAACCGCACGGACAAGGGGCCTTTGAATCGCTCGGCTCCAGCGGCGTCGGTGGGTTCCCGTTCTGCAGGAGTTGTCATTGCCCCAAGTCTCTCATGTAGATGACGGTGACGCCATTGTCGTCCACATGGCGTCTGGTCACTTCAAACACAGTCCGGTGATCAAAGAGGACTTCCGCTTCCATCGCTATGGTTGAGTAGGATGAAACGTCTCTTCCCGTCGTGGAATCAATGCGGAAAATGGCATTCCCGGGGAAGGCCCCATCGACCACTCGCGAGGCACTGGTGAACGCCGGTTCGCGGACCACCTCGCCGGGGGTGTATCTGTTCAATTGCCCCGCTGAAAGATCGGTACCTCGATAGGCCACGCCCTGATACGCCGGCAACTCGGACAACGCCTTCGACAGATCATCCACCCGCTGCGCCACGGGCGACCCTGGCGCCACCGAGCCCGACCGCAGGGCCAGATTCAACGCCCAGTAGCCGTCGTCGGTGTATTCGGCGATCGCCGACTGCGCCCGAGGGCTGAGCGTCGGGCCGGCCCCGCCGGACTCGCCAGCCTGGCGCAGGCCCCCGATCGACCCGTCCAGCCGATCGGCGCCACGGCCCGCGTCGACCGCCCCCTCGGCCAGCTCGGCCCCCTTGACTGCCAGCCGCGCCCGACCGCTGGGGACGGGGAGCGCGATGGTGGCGACCGTGACTCCGCCGTAGGCCCAGTCATAGGTGGCGGTGTCATCACGCCCGCCGCCGGCCTCGTCGAGCCAGGCCCGCGCATCGTCCTCGGCCTGGTCCAGCGGGTCGTAGAGCCCCAGCAGGCCGGGGACGGTCAACCATCTCTGCGCCCAGGTCACCGCACCCGGGCCCGCCTCCCACGCGGCATCCCCCAGGCCCCGGCCGACATCACGCCATTGCTGCCCGGTGAGCCCAAGGACTCGAGGTTCGGTGAACCGCAGGCCCGACAGCGCCCGCTCGGTCTGGGCGATCGCGCCGGTGGCGGTGATCTCCGCCCGGTCCTGTGTCGCCATCACCTGGTCGTAACGGGCCCAGACCGCCATCACGGCGACCCCGTCGGCCGCCACCGTCGCCATGTCCAGCTGCGACCGCAGCTCGGCGACGACACCACTGGATCGCGCCGTCGCGTCAGCCGCGACGTCGAGCGCCTGCGCCGCCAGCATCACCGCGTCCGTCACGCCATCGCAGGCCCGGATGAACCGATCCGACCATTGGCGGTGCGCGTCGGCCGCGGGACCCTGCCACTGGCCGGCAGCGCCCAACGGACGTGTGCCCACCCCGCCGACCACCGCCGCGGTCGTCCGGAGGTCCCCCGCCAACAGCCGCAGCCGGGCAGCAGAGGCAGCCGGCCCCACCATCGCCTCGACTGATCGCACGTGCATGCCCGCACCGTCGCGGGATCACTGCGGGCGCCGTCGGCCGAACGTCACGGGCTGTGGACCGGCGGCCCCGGACGCGCCTGTGGATGGCCGGTAGTCAGACCGCGAAGGCCCGCCAGACCACGTCGACGACCTGCTCGGCGAACTCCTCGGTCAATGCCCCGCCGAACATCAACCGGAAGTAGACCGGCCCGACCAGCATCTCGGTCGCGATCGATACGTCTGCGTCGGGACGCAGGTCACCGCGATCGACGCCGCGCGCCACCACTCTCGCGATCTCGTCCCGCCGTCCCTGCACCACGGTGGCCCGGAAGGGGTCGCCGATGACCGGGTTGCGGGCGATCTGCGACAGCAGGGCGCGGATCACCGGCCCGAAGGAGGTCTCGGTCAGCGCCCGCATCGGATTGGTCACAGCAGCGAGCAGCTCGGCCCGAGTGTCGCCGGTGTCGGCCACGGCGATGTGCGGACCGGCCAGGACGGCGAGCAACTCCTGCGCCAGCTCCTCCTTCGAGGCCCAGCGCCGATAGATCGTGGCCTTACCCACCTTCGCGCGCGAGGCGACGTGCTCCAACCGCAGGTCGGCGTACCCCTCGGCAATGAGCAGTTCACGGGCAGCGGTGAGGATGCGCCGGTGCGCTTCGGTGCTGCGCGGCCGGCCCCCGCGAGCGTGCGCGAGCGGTAGGTGGTCTGGTAGGACGTCGTCGTCGACGGTGATCATCATCCGATGATACGAGACGCACCGTATCGAGCCCAAACGTCGGCGCCGCCGCGACCGTCGGCCTTCCGATACGGAGCGTCTTGCATCTGTCGTCGAACTCTTCTACGATACGATACGGTCCGTATCAACAGAGGAGATGCCATGACCACCGACAGCGTGACCACCAACAGCACGACCACCGACGGCATGACCACCGACATGATCGAACGCGGCATCGACAAGCACCCGACCTGCCAATGCGGCCGCCCCATGACGGCGGTCGTGCACGGCGAGACCATGTGGGTCGAGTGCTCGCTGCTCAGCCAGCCTGTCGACGGTCGCTTCCGGCGGGCGCTCGCCGCCATGACGGCCTACCTGCACGATGCCGAGAGCCTGGGCGAGGTCCGCGCCGCCTGAGGCGCCACGCCGATTCTGCGTCGACGCTCCATCGATGTCAGGCTCTCGCCATGGGTTTCATCGACAGGCTCCTGGGACGCGAGGAACCGCAGACCTCGACGGCGGCGCCACCGACAGCGCCACGCCAGACAGCGGGCTCAGACGACGATCGAGCCGTCGAGCGATACCGCTACCTGCTGCGCACCGCACCGCCGGAGCAGATCGAGCAGGCCCACGAGGATGCTTTCGCCAACCTCACCGTCGAGCAGCGGCGTGAGGTGCTCACCAGTCTGAGTGCCGAAGTGCCGGTATCCGAGCGAGCCCGCGACGACGACCCGAAGTCGCTGGCCAGGATGGCCACCCGCGCCGAGATGCGGCAGCCGGGCACCCTCGAACGCAGCTTCTCAGGCGGCGGTGGCATGGGTGGCGGCATGGGCTTGGGCGGGGTGCTGGCTGGCAGCCTGCTCGCCAGCGTCGCCGGCTCCTTCATCGGCACCGCGATCGCCGGATCCATGCTCGACGGCATGTCCGACGAGGGCGACCCGGCGGCGGCCGGCGATGAGGCCGGCGCCGAGAGCGGAGACGGCACAGGCGGTGAGGACGTCTCGGCCGGCGGCTATGGCGAGGACCCGAGCGCCGGTGGCGACTTCGGCGGCGGCGAGTTCGGTGGCGGCGAGTTCGGTGGCGGCGAGTTCTGAGCCACAGCTCGCCCGGCCGATCAGGCCTCGGGGACCAGCACGTCCCGAACGAATGCCTCCAGCTCGGCATTTGCGGCGAGGAACTGCCGCATGGTCCGCCGCGACGAACCGAACTCGGCGAACTCCGGTAGCGAGAGACCGTCCTCGTCGTAGGCCTTGCGGAACTCGGGCAGTTTCGCGTGGAGGGTCTCGACGACCAGCGGCCGCACTGGCTCCCCCATCCGAGGTTCGGCCGTGATCCCGCTCGCGTTGAGCCGGACCTGCCAGCCAAAGGGTGGCGAGATCACCACATCTCCGCCGACGAACTCGCTCCAGTGCATGTGGTTGCGGAAGGCCGCCGACAACAACCGCGTGCGGTAGCCACGCTCGACGTACATCGCGTACGCCTTCTTGAACACCGCGACACCGGCCCATTCGAGGTAACCCGGGTCCATCGTCACCTGCTCGCGTTCGGCGGAGACCTTGAGCCAGTCGTCCAGCCGCCCGCACATGATCGTGCACACCGGTCCCATCGCCGAGATGTCCAGCCCCTCGGCCTCGCGTCGTTGCAGACCGCGTTCGATCGCCGCGCCCACGGCCAGCGCTTGGGGCAGGGTGAAGGAGACCGTGGCGTTGACGCTGATCCCGCGGTACGTCAGCTCCTCCATGGCCGCGATGCCGGGCTCCAGCGCCGGCAGCTTGACGATGATGTTGGGGGCGAGTGCGGCGAATTCGACGGACTGCTCGACCAGGGCGGAGCTGTCACGGTGCAGCCGAGGGTCGGTCTGGACCGACAGCCGTCCGTTGCGGCCGCGATGCTGGGCGAACGCCGGTGCCAGCAGCGCCGCGCTCTCGACGGACAGGCGCCGCACCATGGCCCAGCCGATATCGGACTCGGTGGCGGTGGGACGGGCGCCGGCGTGCTCGGCGATCCGGGCATGCCATGTCTTCGGGTCGGCATTGAGTGCAGCCAGGGCGATGACGGGGTTGCAGGTGGCACCCACGGCACCCCACCCGATGGCCGCCGACAGCTCCGTAGGGTCGGCAGAGTCGTTCCATAGACAGGTGGGAGTCGTCTGCGTCATTCGCAGCAGCGGCAAGTTGCTCATCAGGTCTGCGTCACAGGTCCGTCGGTGCCGGTCGGCAAGCCCTCACCCCACTCGTGATCCAACTCGGCGTACTGATGCACGTGCTCCAGAGGACACCATCATGACAACCGGCAGGGCAGTGTGGGAGCCGCCGTCGCTACAGCGCGCCCACCCGCGTCACCCGGACGACGGCCTCACCGACCTCGTCCGAGGCGGCCAGGTCGATCTCGGCCCAGATCTGCCAGTCGTGGTTGCCGTCGGGGTCGTCGAGGATCTGCTTGACCCGCCACACCCGCTCGGCCGGTGACCCGGTGTCGACGACGAAGAGACCCGGTGAGCGGGCGGCGGGCCCGGTGCCGACCTCGTCGTGCTCGTCGAAGTACGGGTCGAGCGCGTCGGCCCAGGCGTCGGCGTCCCACACCCGGTCAGCCACCACCTGGCGGTGCGTCCCCTCAACCGGCTGGGACAGCTCGCTGAGCCGCCGCCAGTCTTGCCTCGCCGCCAGTGCGACCCGGGCGAACATCGCGTTGCGGACCAGCACCCGGAACGCGCGGACGTTGCGGGTCACGGGCGGCGGACCGTCGTCGACGAATGCCCGCACCTCGGCCCCGACCCCCGCGCCCTCGGCCAGCTGCGCCCACTCGTCGAGCAACGAGGAGTCCACCTGCCGCACCAGCTCGCCCAGCCACTCCACGAGGTCGTTGAGCTCCTCGGTCCGTGACGCCTCGCCGACAGTCTGCCGCAGCGCACGGTAGGCGTCGGCGAGGTACCGCAGCACCACGCCCTCCGAGCGCATCAGGTCGTAGGCGCGGATGTACTCGGTGAAGGTCGCCCCCCGCTCGTACATGTCCCGGACCACCGACTTCGGCGACAATTCGTACTCCGAGACCCACGGGTGCGACTGGCGGTAGGTCTCATAGGCGTGGTCCAGCAGCTCCTCCAGCGGCTTCGGCCAGCTCACCGCATCGAGCAGCTCCATCCGCTCGTCGTACTCGATCCCGTCCGCCTTCATCGCCGCGACCGCCTCGCCACGAGCCCGATGCAGCTGGGTCATCAGCACCGGCCGTGGATCGTCGAGGGTCGCCTCAATCACCGAGACCACATCGAGGGCATACGTCGGCGACTCGGCGTCGAGCAGATCGAGCGCGGCGAGCGCAAACGGCGACAGCGGCTGGTTGAGGGCGAAATCGCGCGGCAGGTCGACGGTCAGCCGCAACCGGATGCCTTCAGGAGTCGGCACCCGCTGCACCACCTCCGCCGCCAGCAGCGACCGGACGATGGCGATGGACCTGCGGATGTGATGCAGTTGCCGCTGTCGGGACTCGTCGGAGTCCTCGATGAGGTGCCGCATGTCGGTGAACGCGTCGCCGCCGGTCCCGTCGGGGTAGCGGCCGATGACGTTGAGCAGCATGGCGTGCGACACCGAGAAGCTGGAGCGCAGCGGCTCGGGCTCGGCGCTGACGAGGCGGTCGAAGGTCGCCGCGTTCCACGACACCACCCCGTCCTGCGGCTTCTTCTTGACGATCTTGCGCAGCTTCTTGGGGTCATCGCCGGCGCGAGCCACGGCGCGGTGGTTCTCGATGACGTGCTCGGGCGCCTCGACCACGACGTGACCGGCGGTGTCGTACCCCGCCCGCCCGGCACGCCCGGCGATCTGGTGGAACTCCCGCGCCGACAGCAGCCGCATCCGGCGGCCGTCGTACTTGGTCAGCGCCGTCAGCACGACGGTGCGGATCGGCACGTTGATCCCGACGCCGAGGGTGTCGGTGCCGGCGATCACCTTGAGCAGGCCGCGTTGCGCGAGCCGCTCGATCAGCCGTCGGTAGCGGGGCAGCAGCCCGGCGTGGTGCACCCCGACGCCGTGGTGGACCAGCTGGCGCAGCGTCTGCCCGAAACCGGCGGTGAACCGGAAGGCGCCGATCTCGGCATGGATCGCGGCCCTCTCGTCCTTGGTGATGATCGGTGCGGCGAGCAGCGATTGGGCGTGCTCCAGCGCCGCAGCCTGGGTGAAGTGGACGACGTAGAGCGGGGCGTTGCCGTCGCGGATCAGCAGTTCGACGGTCTCGGGAAGCGGCTCGAAGACGAACTCGTACGTCAGCGGGACCGGGCGCTGCGCGGAGGTGACGAGTTCGACGGGGCGCCCGGTCCGCTCGGCCAGCTTCTTCGACAGGTCGCTGACGTCGCCGAGCGTCGCCGACATGAGGATGAACTGCACCCGTGGCAGTTCGAGCAGTGGCACCTGCCAGGCCCAGCCGCGGTCGCGATCGCCGTAGTAGTGGAACTCGTCCATCACCACCTGTTGCACATCGGCCGCCGGGCCCTCGCGCAGCGCCAGGTTGGCCAGGATCTCGGCGGTGGCGCAGATGATCGGGGCGCCGGAGTTGATGGCCGCGTCCCCGGTCATCATGCCGACCTTGTCGGCGCCGAACACGTCGCACAACGCGAAGAACTTCTCACTGACCAGCGCCTTGATCGGGGCGGTGTAGAACGACCGCTCGCCGCGGGAGAGCGCGGCGGCGTGGGCGCCGGTGGCCACGAGGGACTTGCCCGAGCCGGTCGGGGTCGCCAGCACGACGTGCGAGCCGGCAGCCACGTCGAGCAGCGCCTCCTCCTGGTGCGGGTAGAGCGTCAACCCGTGCCCGGCCGTCCATGCGACGAAGGCTTCGAGGATCGCGTCGGGGTCGGCCTCGTCCGGCGTCGCGGCGGGGGGCGGCAGGAGAGTCGAAAGCAGGACGTCGGTCGAGGTGGACGCCGTCACCTGCCTGCGCCCCGCCTGGTCCTCACGCCCGTCACTGTATTCGGCGGTCCCCCGGCGTCGCGTCCGCCGTGATTGCCACCCGCACGGTCATGTCCGTCCGGCCCGGCCCAACCAGACGGCGGCCTCGTCGTCGCGGCCCTGTTCGAGCAGGTGCTGACCTAACTCCTCGAAGACGTATGGGTCGGGGTCGTTGCGTTCGCGCGCTGCGGCCTCCAGCCGCCACAGAATCGCCAGCGCGGCCTCGTGCTCACCTGTGAGGCGCAGCGCCCAGGCGACCATCCACTCGGCGACGAAGATGTCCCCCGCTGCAGCCCCGTCGGCGAAGCGGCAGGCCAGAGCCTCACGGAATGAGGCAAGCGCTGCGGCATCGTCACCGCCCTGGTGCTGGAGCATCCCGAGGTTGTTGAGCAGGCTCGCGCGCCAGCGCTGGGCATGCGGCTCGCTTGAGGCGGACGCTCGCTCGAGAGCGAGCGCCAGCCACCGCGCCTTGCCCGACGGGTCGAGGTTGACGATCGAGGCCATGTGAGCGGCGTCCACCGCGAGGTCGTCGGCACCCTGGTCCTGGTCTGCCAGTCGCCACGCGGTCTCGTGGTGGATCAGTGCCCCGGCAGGGTCGTTGCCATGCATCGCCGACGCCAGTGCCCGGCCGCTCTCCAACTGCCACCGGATACGGGCCCGCAATCCCCGCTCGTCGATGCCGTCGCCCACGTCGCGGAGCAAGGCCAGCGCCTCTTCGCTGCGTTCCTGCAGCACCATCGCTCGCGCCACCTGCGTCGTCACCTCGACGTGACCGTCCTCGTCGAGGTCCCGCGAGCGGAGGGCGGCCACGAAACGCGCCTCGCTACCGGCCGCGTCGCCGTGGTCCCAGAGTGCGGCGATCAAGGTCGCGGTGCTGCCCGTACCCGCCATGGCCCTCAGCCTGCCCGATCGACCGGCGGAGCCATAGGCTCCGACGCATGCCAGCCCGCCCCGAGGTCTCTGTCATCTTCAACCCCGAGGCGTGGCGGACGGTGGGCGGTTTCGAGGACCTCACGGACATCACGTATCACCGCTGCATACGGCCCGGCCCGGCCGGTGGGACGGTCCGGATCGCCTTCGACCGCCCCGAGGTCCGCAACGCCTTCCGCCCGCACACCGTGGACGAGCTGTACCGGGCGCTCGACCACGCCCGCCGGACCAGCGACGTCGGCTGCGTCCTACTCACCGGCAACGGCCCCAGCGTCAAGGACGGCGGGTGGGCGTTCTGCTCGGGCGGCGACCAGCGCGTCCGCGGCCGAACCGGCTACCAGTACGCCGCCGGAGAGGGCGCCGACACGGTGGACGAGCGGCGCACGGCGGCCGAGGGGGGGCGGCTGCACATCCTGGAGGTGCAGCGCCTCATCCGCACCATGCCCAAGGTGGTCGTGGCCGTGGTGCCCGGCTGGGCGGCGGGCGGCGGGCACTCGCTACACGTCGTCTGCGACCTGACGATCGCCAGTCGGCAGCACGCGGCGTTCAAGCAGACCGACGCCGATGTCGGGAGCTTCGACGCCGGCTACGGCTCGGCCTACCTCGCGCGGCTGGTTGGCCAGCGACGGGCGCGGGAAATCTTCTTCCTGGGCCGCACCTACGACGCCGAGACGATGGCGCAGTGGGGGGCGGTCAACATCGTCGCCGACCACTCCGAACTCGAAGCCACGGCGCTGGAGGTGGCCGCGGAGATCAACAGCAAATCGCCGACCGCCCAGCGCATGCTGAAGTTCGCCTTCAACCTCGTCGACGACGGCCTGATGGGCCAGCAGGTCTTCGCCGGCGAAGCGACCCGGCTCGCGTACATGACCGACGAGGCGGTGGAGGGCCGCAACGCGTTCCTGGAGAAACGCCGTCCCAACTGGTCGTCGTTTCCCTGGTACTACTAAGCAGACCTCGGGCCGTGCTGTTCTTGGCCGTGATATCGGCCGTGAGCAGCCACGACGCCTCCTAGGACTCGGCAGTGCTACTCAGCCCTGTATCTGATTCCGTGCCCCGATGTGCCCCCCTCACGCCCCTTGGGCGCGAATTCTGAACCCCCTCGGCCCCCCGCTTGCCATTCACGGCACGGGGGGTGTCAGCGTGGATGCTGACGGATGCCCCGACCGGTGTCAACGTTGTCGCCGTATTGGCCGCTGGGATTCCGTGGACCACTCGACACCGTGTCCGCCGACGTCTCCCTTACGCTCGGTGACGTGGGGGGCGTGGTCGATCCTGCAACCCGGTCATTTCGTCAACAATGTCGTCGGCATGGACGTCCGAGCCGTCCAGGTCGTGCCGTCCGCGTGAACACGACATGACGTACTGCGATGCAGAATGGCCCGCGTGATGCGCGCCAGACCGTACTCGTACACCGCGGCCCCGATATTCGCCCCTGCCAGGAAGACGATTGCGTCGTTGGCTGAGACCGAATCGCTCACGACAGCCGTGGCGAAGGCACCGAAATAATAGGGCAACTCTTTGGCCAATTCGGTGACGACGTAACCGGCCGAGGCAGCCAGCTGCTGCGCTCGCCTGCTGCTCGTCCTGCTGCTCGTCCTGCTGCTCGTCCTGCTGCTCGTCACCCGCCGTATGGCGTCGAAGGCGACCTTGGAGAGCACGTTGGTGCTTGTCCCCGTGGCGACGAGAAGCGTCCAATTGGCTCGCAGATTGACCCGCAATGCCGCCGCCCACGCGAGATATGTGACGGCGAGCAGCACCAGCAGCAACACGTGGTCGAGGTCCCCGAGCAGTCCGGAGGCCGACAACACGAATCCCGATGCCGCGCTGACCGCGTCCAACGCGAACATGGACACCGCCGTGGCGGCGAGGGTCAGTGCCCATCTGCCGGCGTTGGCCCACCGAGGATGGTGGGTGCCGATGGTGCCGTGTGATATCAACATGCCGACTCCCGGCTCGTGCATCGCTACGTACATACGGTACGTACGTTACCTGATGTGTCAACTGGTCGTGCGTCGCCAACGACATGACAGGAAGGCCGGAGATCATCGTGGTCAGCCAGCGCTCGCAGCGGTCGGCGCTGCCGAAGGACGAGGCGCGACAGCGCTACGTCGACATCGGCGAGCTCGTGGTCCTGCAACAGATCAAGAGTGATTCCGAGGCGCTGGACACCCGACCGTTCGCGGTCGGTCCCTTCGCTCGGCTCGACGCCGGAGCCGTCGCCGCCCACGACGGCAAGACCCGCGGAGTCATCACCAACCTCTTCGGAAGCCAGGCGGCATTCCAAGCCGAGACCATGGCGTTAGCGCTGAGCGTCGGTGACGCAATCGCGGAGATCCAGTATCCCGAGCCGGGCCGCTACGCCACGGCGGAGGACTGGCTCGACGCTTTACTCGACCACGAATCGTCGCGAGGACCGCAGCGTGGCGCCGCGCCGACCGTCAGTTACGCCTTTCTCTGGGCGCTGTGGCTTACGGCAGTGCCGTACGGACTGTGGAGCGAGCAGATCGCCGAACCCAGCATGGCCGAGCACATCCAATGGGTGCGGAGACTGGAACAGCTGTTCACCGACGCGCTGGAACACTTCGACGTGACGCTGCAGGACGGTACGACAGTCACCGATCTGGCCGCCTCACTCGCCAGCCTGGTCGAGGGTGTCTGGCTCAATCAATGCCTGACCACGTGTGACCCCTGCGACCCATCCCGCCCGATCGCCGCGGCGCTGCGCCGCTCGGGCCGCCTACTGTGGCGGGGCGCCACGCGCCCGCAATCCGGGCCGGTGGACGGCGGCGCGCCCGCGTAGTGCACAGCCCTGCCGACCGGTGGTGTCCGGCGGTCAGCCCGCCACAGAGGGCGTCGGCGAGACGGGCCAGCGTTGCGTCGATGCCTCCGTCGATCCGGCACGCGCGGACTCGGTCGGGATCTCGAGGATCACCGGAGACGCCT
>Ga0163144_10002980_pt1 | contig 38631 bp, 22 predicted proteins | sample OliLak19BULKMAT1_FD_123175 | JGI IMG/M metagenome (GOLD analysis project Ga0163144, IMG submission 123175) | Freshwater microbial mat bacterial communities from Lake Vanda, McMurdo Dry Valleys, Antarctica - Oligotrophic Lake LV.19.BULKMAT1 | ecosystem: Environmental > Aquatic > Freshwater >...
CCGGCGCCGGCGGGAGCGGATATGCGCCGCGATTGACGCAGCTCAGTCCGCGGTGCCTGCCCTCAACGCCCTCGCAGCACCGCTGTCACCGCCACGAGCAGCGCGTCGATGTCCGCCTGGGTGTGCGCGGTGCTGAGAAAGCCGAGACGGCCGGCGTAGAAATAAAGACCATGCGCGAGCAGCGCCTCGTGCAGGCGGCGGACGCGATCGTGATCGGCAGCCTCGGCGCTGCGTGCGCAGCGCACCTCGTGCATGCCGAAATGAACATGGAACAGGGACCCCACGCCGGTGACGGCGGCGTCGATGTCCAGCGTGGCAAGCACGCGGCGCAGGCCAGCGCGCGTGTAGTCACCGAGGGCAACAATCTGTTCGGCGCCACCGTCATGTTCGAGCACACCGAGCGTCGCGAGACCGGCGGCGAGACTGATCGGCAGCGCACTGTAGGTACCGGACTGGAACACGTAGTCGTGGGGATGCAGCGCCTGCGACAGCCAGTCCATCACGTCGGCACGGCCACCAAAGGCCGCGAGGGGCAGTCCGCCGCCGATGGCCTTGCCGAGGATGGTGAGATCGGGCGTCACGCCATAGAGACCCTGCCCGCCGCCGAGGCCGAGCCTGAAGCCGGTGATGACTTCGTCGAAGGCGAGCAGGATGCCGTGATGCGCCGTCAACGCGCGCAGGCCATGGAGGAAGTCGCGCTCTGCCGGAATCGCGCCGGCGAAGCCGAGCATCGGTTCGATGAGCACAATGGCAATGTCGTGCGCATGCCGCTCGATGAGCGCGGTCGTGCGCGCGAGATCGTTGTAAGGCAGCACCAGGGTCAATGCCTTGAGTTCATCGGGCAGCAGGCAGTGATAGGGCACTGGCTGTGGTGCCTCGAGCCTACCGGACTGTTCGGCCGGTACCTCGACCGACACCATCACGTTGTCCGCCTGCCCATGATAGGCGCCTTCGAACTTCGCGATGAGCTTGCGTCCCGTCGCACGCCGTGCGACGCGGATCGCCGCCTGCACGGCCTCCGTGCCGGTTGGCAGGAAGCGCAACCGCTCCATGCTCGGCAGATGACGCTGGATCGTCTCGGCGAGTTCAATCTGTGTCTCGGTGACGGCGATGTTCGGCAGTCCCGACGCCAATGCCCGTTCGACCGCCGCGACGATTGCCGGATGCCGGTGGCCGAGAATCGCCGGTCCGGCGCCAAGCATGTAGTCGACATAGACGTGGCCATCGACGTCGTACAGGCGCGTGCCTTCAGCGCGCGTCAGGTACAGCGGATGCGGTGCACGGCCCTGCGAGAAGGCGCCGATACCGTCGGGAAAGACGTTCAGCGCGCGCGCATGGAGCGCCTGTGAACGGGCGAGCGTGGCAGCGGGTGTCGGCATTATCGCCTCGTTCATGGCTGATCCTCCGCGGCGATCCGCCGCCTTGGGGCTGACTGGGACGGCGGCGTCATCGCGCGGCGGCCCCGCTTTCCGAGATCGGCCAGCCTTCGGCAGCCAGCGCGCGGAGCGTGTCGTCGAGCGCCGCCGCCAGCGAGTCGACGTGGGCTTCCGTCATGGACGTCGACAACGCACCGATGCCACGCCTGGAAATCTGGATGCCGCGATTGCACCGGCCGAGGAACATCAGGGTGTTCAGGCTCGCGTTCGCGGTCTGTACCGCGCGGGCGTCGCAGAGCGGCACGCTCGTCCAGTGCACCTGGAACAGCGAACCGCTGCCGGTCATCTGCGCGGCAGCGTCTCGGCGCGCGAGGACCGCACGCAGGACGCCAGGCGTAGTCACCGAGCGCATTGAGCCGTGCAAGCGCGGGCCCGTCGAGCAGGGTCATCGTGGTGTGGCCCGTAGAGGCGGACATCGGATTCGCGCTGAAGGTGCCGAGGTTGGCGGCGGTAGCGCGCGGATCCGCGTTGTAGAACATGCGCATAAACTCGCGACGGCCGCCGAAAAGCAGTGCCTGTTCCAGCCCCGCGCAGGCGAGGTCGTCGAGGGTGGCTCACGTGAGCGGTTGGTGCGCGAGGAGGGGCACCGCCATACAGGGCTCCTGTTCAGACAAGGCGTCAAATTGACATCTGTGAACGCAGCTGAATATAGTCGAGCCGAAGCCAACATGCACGGGGGCGGGCGGCGATGAACGAATCCAATCGCGGCGGCGGGTGGCGCGTCAGCGTCGACACCGGCGGCACCTTCACCGACGTCGTCGTCGCTGACGAACACGGTCGCTTCACGATTGGCAAGGCGCTGACCACTTCTGGCCGCATCTTCAACGGCCTGTCTGCCGCGCTCGAGAACGCCGCCGAGACCCTCGGCCTCACGCGCGCCGACATCCTCGGCCGCACCGACATCCTCATCTATGGCACCACGCGCGCAACGAATGCCATTGTCACTGGCACGATTGCAAAAACCGCGTTCCTCACCACGGCCGGCTTTCCGGACGTGCTGGTGCTGCGCGAGGGCGGCAAGTTCAACCCGCATGATTTCTCGACCCCCTTTCCCGCGCCTTACGTCCCGCGCCGCAGGACCTTCGAGATCACTGAACGCATCGATGCCCGTGGCAGCATCGTCCTTCCGCTCGACGAAACCCAGGCGCGGCAGACGCTGCAGACCTTGCGCGCCCGCAGCTACGAAGCGGTGGCGGTGGCGCTGCTGTGGTCGATTGCCAACGCCGCGCACGAGCAGCGCCTTGGCGCGCTGATCGAAGCCGAACTGCCGGGCGTGCCGTACACGCTGAGCCACGCCCTGAATCCAATCTTGCGCGAGTATCGTCGCGCCTCGTCGGCCGCCATCGACGCGTCGATCAAGCCGCTGATGCAGGCCCACCTGCGCGATCTGCAGTCGGACCTGCGTGAATCAGGGTATCGCGGCGAGATCCTCGTCAGCACCACGATGGGTGGCTGTCTCGACGTCGACAGCGTGATCGAACGGCCCATCCACACGGTGCGCTCGGGCCCGGCCATGGCGCCCGTCGCCGGTCGACACTACGCGGCGCTCGAAGAGGCACGCGAATCGGTGCTCGTCGTCGACACGGGTGGCACGACCTTCGACGTCAGCCTCATTCGTGACGGCCGCATCGCCACCACCCAGGACACCTGGCTCGGCGAGCAATTCACCGGGCACATGCTCGGCATCCCGGCAGTAGACGCACGCAGCGTCGGCGCCGGCGGCGGTTCGATCGCCTGGCTGGACCCGGCGGGTCTCCTGCGCGTCGGCCCGCGCAGCGCGGGCGCCAGGCCTGGCCCTGCCTGCTACTGCCTCGGCGGCACCGCACCGACCGTGACCGACGCCGCGCTCGTGCTCGGCTACCTCGACCCGGACTACTTCCTCGGCGGCCGTATGCAGCTCGACGTTGCTGCGGCGCGCGCGGCCATCGAGACCATCGCCACGCCGCTCGGGATCACGCTCGAGGCTGCGGCATATTCGATCTTCGCCGTGTCGAACGAGACGATGATCAACGCCATCAAGGACATTACCGTCGCCGAAGGCATCGACCCGGGCGAGGCCGTCATCGTTGCCGGTGGCGGCGCCGCCGGCCTCGGCATCTTGCCGATCGCGCGTGAACTGCGCTGCCGCGCGGTCATCGTGCCGCGCACCGCGAGCGTCCTGTCTGCGTGCGGCATGCAGTTTTCCGACATCCAGCTCGAGCAGAGCGCGAGCGCGCCAACGCGTTCGGTCGACTTCGACCGCGCGGCCGTCAACGCCGCGCTCGCGTACATCGACACCCATCTCGACACGTTCGCCGCGCGGCTCGCCGACCGTGGTTTCCGCGAGCGGCGCATGACCTACCGCGTTGATGCGCACTATGCCGCGCAGGTGTGGGACATCAGCGTCGATCTGACGGCGCCGCGCATCGGGTCTGACAGCGATGTGGCAACGCTCGTTGAGTCCTTCCACGCCAACCACCGCCGCATCTTCAGCGTCGACGATCCCGCGAGTCCTGTCGAGTTCCTGAACTGGACCGGGCGCGTCGCAATTGCGCTGCCACAGCAGCGCAGCGGTGAAACCCTGGCTGGCGCCGCGCACACGGTGCCGGTCGGCACGCGCCGTGCGCTGTTCGACGAACATGACGCGCGTGAAGCCACGATTTATCGCGGCGAACAGATCCGCGTTGGCGATGTGATTGCCGGGCCCGCCATCATCGAGGAGGCGACGACCACGTTGGTGTTGCCACCGGGTACTCGCGCGCGGCTCATGCCAACCGGCAGTTATGTCGTTACCCTCGATGACTAAGCACCCATGACGGGAGACCCGCGATGAACAAGCCTGAATCCGCTGCCTCGACGTCGGCTACGCTGTCGCCGATGTTGCTCGCAGTGCTCGCCAACCGCTTCGACGGCGTGGTGCGCGAGATGACGAACACGATGCTGCGCACCGGCCGTTCAGCCGTCATCAACAGCGCGCGAGATTTTTCCTGTGGCATCACCACCGGCGACAACGAACTCTTCGCGACCGCTGAAGGGCTCCCCGCGCACACCTATGGCCTCAACCTGCAGACCGCCGCGATGTGTACGTTCCACGATGACATCGCCGAGGGCGACGCCTACCTGCACAACGACCCTTACAGCGGCAATTCGCACCCGGCCGATCACACGCTGATTGTGCCAGTGTTCTTCGAAGGGGAGCACCTGTTCAATGTCTGCGCGAAGGCACACCAGGCTGACATCGGCAACAGCCTGCCGACGACTTACCACGCTGCGGCGCGCGACATCTATGAAGAAGGGGCGCTGATCTTTCCGGCCGTGCGCGTGCAGCGCGCGATGCAAATGAACATGGATATCATCCGCATGTGCCAGCGTCGGATCCGGGTGCCGGATTTCTGGTACGGCGATTTCCTGTCGATGCTCGGCGCCGCCCGCACCGGCGAGAAGCGCATCCACGATATCTTCAGAAAGTATGGCAAGGACACCCTTAAACGCTTTGTCACGCAGTGGTTCGATTACAGTGAACAGCGCATGCGTCAGGCCATCGCCGCGCTGCCGGCGGCGATCATCGAGCGTGAAAGCTTTCACGATCCGATCCCGCCGTTCATGCTCGACGGCATTCCCGTGCGCACGAAGATCACGGTCGATCCGGCGGCCGGCACCGTAGAGCTCGATCTCACCGCCAACGTCGACTGCATGGACAACGGGCTGAACCTCTCCGAGGCCTGCGCGATCAGCAACTCGGTCGCCGGCGTCTATAACTGCCTGCCGGGCGACATCCCGCGCAACGGGGGCTCCTACCGCTGTATTCGCATGAAACTGCGCGCGGGCGCGGCCATTGGCATCCCGACCTTTCCGCACAGCTGCTCGGTGGCAACGACCAACGTCTCCGAGCGCCTGCTCAACAACGTGCAGGCGGCGCTTGCCGATCTCGGCGAGGGCTACGGCCTCGCCGAGGGCGGCATCGGCATGGGCGCGGGCTTTTCGGTCATTTCGGGGCTCGATGCGCGCCACGCCGATCACGCCTATGTGAACCAGCTCATCATCGGCAACAACGGCGGCCCCGCGTCGCCGGACTGCGACGGCTGGGTGACCTACGGCATCCCGGTCGTCGCCGGGCTCATGTATCGCGACAGCGTCGAGATCAGCGAGCTGAGCTACCCCATTCACTACCGCGAGATGCGGCTGTGCCAGGACACGATGGGCGCCGGGCGTATGCGCGGCGCGCCGGGGCTCGTGATGTCCTTCGGCCCGAGCGGACACCCGATGACGGTAGTGTTCGCGGCCGACGGCCAACGCAATCCGGCACGCGGCGTGCGCGGCGGCACGAACGGCAACGTCGGGCGCATGGATCTCATCGATGAGCACGGCAAAGCGACGCAGATGCCGAACGTGGGCCAGTTCGTGCTGCAAAAGGGCCAGTGGCTGCGCGGGCTCGACACGGCGGGCGGCGGCTATGGCGATCCCCTGACACGCGACCCGGCGCGCGTGCGCGAGGATGTGCTGGAGCGCTATGCGACGCCGGCCCATGCCCGCGATGTCTACGGCGTCATCTTCACCGGCGGTGTGGACGATGAATCACTAGACGTGGACGCAGCCGCCACCCTTGCACGGCGCAACGAACTGCGCGCCCAGCGCGCCTGAATCGAGCGAGGAGCCAAGCCATGGCAAGTGCCCCTTCGTTACGCACGCACGACGGCGACGAGCGCCTGCCTATGCTGCTCGGCTTTCAACGTGTGGCCGACAACACCGCGCGCCAGACCCGCTTCATGGATCACGGTCGCGGAATATACGTCTACGACACCGATGGGCGAGAGTACATCGAGGCCACGGCTTCGTTCTACGTCGCCGGTCTCGGCTATCAGCATGAAGAACTGATCGACGCCATCCACGCGCAGTACCGCGAACTGCCGTTCTTCGTCTCCGCGCTGAACCGCACGACCCGCGTCGCACTCGAACTTGCCGAGAAGCTCGTGGCCCGCGTGCCGGTGCCTGATGCGCACCTGCTGTTCGCGGCCACCGGCTCGGAAGCCATCGACTTTCTCGTCAAGCTGATCTGGTTCCAGTCGGTCGCGCGCGGCACGCCGGGCAAGCGCACGATCGTCGGTCGTCACGGCAGCTATCACGGAGCAACGCTCGGCTCGGCGAGTCTCACCGGCGGCCATCACGAGGAGTTCGGCCTGCCGCTGCCGGACTTTCGGCACGTCTCGCAGCCGGATTATCACGGCCACCGCCAGCCAGGAGAGTCCGCCGCCGATTATGCACAGCGCCTTGCGCGCGAACTCGAGGCGCTGCTCGAGCGCGAACCACGCGACAGCGTCGCGGCGTTCATTACCGAGCCGATGAGCTTCTCAGCCGGTTTCCGCGTGCCGCCGCCCGCGTACTTTCCGGCGCTGACCCGCGTGCTTGCGGACCATGGCGTCGCGTTCGTGTGCGACGAAGTGGTGACCGGTTTCGGCCGCACCGGCCACTGGTTCGGCTGCGAGACCTTCGCGCTGCAACCCGCCCATCTGACGCTGGCCAAAGGCATCACCAGCGGCTACTTTCCGCTGTCGGCGATCGCCATTGGCGCCGAACTCTATGCCGATCTCGAGCGCGGTTCGCAGGCGGTGGGCACCCTTGCGCATGCGGGGACCTACGCCGCGCATCCCGTCGGCGCGGCAGCCGCGCTGAAGACCATCGAAATCATCGAGCGCGACGGCCTGGTGCCGCACGCCGCGCGCATGGGCGAACTGCTCGGCGGCGGCCTGCGCGCCTATGCCGATCATCCGCTCGTCGGCGAGGTGCGCACGCTGGGACTCGGTGGGTGTCTCGATTTCCTGAAGCGAGATGCCGACGATCGCCGCATCGGGACCGACGACGAGGCCGATGCCGTGTGTCGCAGGGTCTACGACGCGCTGCTCGAGCGCGGCGTCGTCGCCCGCCCCGCCGGCCGCGCGCTCATCCTCGCGCCACCGTTGATAGTGCAGCCAACGGAGATCAATGAAATCTGCCACCGTGTCGGCCTCGCGCTCGACGAGGTGCTGGCGGCCACCTGACAGGCTCGGCCGCGCTGCTCGATCTCATCGCTCTCGCGGCCGCCGACTCCGTTGTCGCCCACAGCCTGCGCGCACACGTCTGGTTCGTCGAACAGCGCCTGCGCTCGCCGCACGAGGTTACGCGCGCGCACTAGCTCGCCCGCGCCGTCGCCGATCAGATCTTCGGCAACGCGATGTCCGAACGCGATGGCAGCGCCGCGGTCGGCAGCTGGCAGTTCGCGACTGAGTTCGGGGATACCCAGTCTTTCAAAAGATTGTCGTGCCGCAGCATGCAAGGAAAAGTGGGTGTTCCAGAATTCGTTCCAGAATTCGTTCGTTCCCAACCATCAGTGATGGCGGACCGGCAACAACCGTTGGCATGCGCGCGAACGCCCGCCTTGTCGGTCCCATCGCCTGACAATCAACGATGCCGGAGGAGCGCACGCACGTGAAACCAGATTACGTCGGCGGCAACCACCTTGCGCTACTCGACTCGGGGCGCGAGTACTTCCGCGCGCTTGAGACTGCGATCGCGGGTGCCACCGCGGAGATTTTTCTCGAGACCTACATCTACGCCAGCGATGAGACCGCCGGGCGGATTACGACTGCTCTCATCGCTGCCGCAGAACGCGGCGTTGCGGTTCACGTATTGGTGGACGGTTTCGGGTCGCGGAACATGGCGGCGGATCTGCGCGACAAACTGCGGGAGGCGCGAGTCCAACTGCAGGTCTATGGACCTGACATTTCACCGTTCACATTGCGCCGCCGGCGCTTGCGACGGATGCACCGCAAGCTGTGTGTACTGGACGGTTGTGTCGGCTTCGCTGGCGGGATCAATATCATCAACGACTTCGATGAATACAGCCCCCAACACCCACGCTACGACATTGCCGTGCGTATCGAGGGACCACTCGCGGCGCACATGCGCGCCCAGATGGCCCACCTGTGGCTACGCGTAGCGCGCGCGCATCTGAACCGAAGTATGCGCTCGATCCCTTCACCATTACCGGCGTGTTCTCCACGCGGCGGGGTCAGCGCGGCGCTGATCGTCCGCGATAACCTGCGTCACCGCCGGGACATCGAGCGGGCGTACCTCGCCGCGTTTGCAGCCGCGCGGCAGGAAATCGTGATAGCCAGCGCCTACTTCTTCCCGGGCCGCCGCCTTCGCCATGCACTCATGAGCGCGGCACGGCGCGGCGTCCATGTGGTACTGCTGCTGCAATCCGGCAGTGATCACCCCTTGCAAGCCTATGCGGCGCGAGCATTCTACGGGGTCCTGTTCGCTGCTGGTGTCGAGATCTACGAATATCACCAGTCTGCATTGCATGCGAAGGTCTGCGTGATCGACCGACGGTGGGCCACTGTCGGTTCCTCGAATATCGACCCGTTCAGCCTGCTCCTGGCGCGTGAAGCCAATATCGTCACAGAGCACCCGGCTTTTGCCGTCGCACTGCGCGAGACCCTGCAGCGTGAATTGGACCGGGGCGCCACGCCGGTCGAACCCGCCGCCTGGGAGGCACGCCCGTGGCCGCAACGCGTGCGCATCTGGCTCGCTTACGGGTTAGTCCGTTTGATGATGAAGCTTGCCGGCTACGGCCAGGCTCGCTGACTGAACGGCGGTACCGCGTCTGTACCGGCCCGATCGTGCGTTGCTCCCCAGATCGCCTATGCGGACAATTCTGGGACACCCACCCTTTCCCCACCCTTTCCCCACCCTTTAAAATAGTCTTCGTGCCGCAGCATGCAAAGAAAAGCGGGTGTCCGAGAATTCGGAGAATTCGTCCCGGAATTCGCAGTACCACTATTCGCCAATATTCGAATCGCGGTCAGGGCGACGTCCTGCGATTTGTACTCGTCGGTGAACTGTCGACAGGGAATACGTTGCATGAGCACGGCCAGGAATCGATAGAAAAATATCGCTAACTGGCGTCCGTTTCAGCGGGGCGGGTTCAATCTGACACTTCGGGCGGTTGAGTCGGCTTCGAAGTTTGCGGGGACTCGCGCCCGCCTCAGGCGGTGCGGGGGTCTGAAGTCCGGGACAGCGCTCCAGGCCGCGCGCGCCGCTGCGTCAGTGTCGAGCGCTTACGCGCCAGATGACGTTGCCGACATCATCGGCCACGAGCAGCGCGCCCGTCGTATCGACCGCCACGCCGACGGGCCGGCCATAGGCGTGGCCTTCATCGCGCAGGAAGCCCGTCAGCACGTCGACTGGCAGCGCGTCGGTGGGCCGGCCGTTGTCGAAGGCGACGAAAATGACCTTGTAGCCGCTCGCCGGACGGCGGTTCCACGAGCCGTGCTGGCCCACGAACATGCCGCGTTCGAACGCAGGTCCCAGGCGGTTGGCGCCCGCGGCGGCGAGCCCGAGTGAGCCCGTATGCGGGCCAAGGGCGTAGTCCGGTGCCAGGGCGCGAGCGACAAGATCCGGCCGCGATGGCATCACGCGCGCATCCACGTGCTGGCCGAAATAGGCCCAGGGCCAGCCATAGAAGCCGCCATCCTGCACCGATGTCAGGTAGTCCGGCACCAGATCGCTGCCGAGCTCGTCGCGCTCATTCACCACGGTCCAGAGCGCGCCGGTCACGGGCTCAAAGGCCAAGCCCACCGGATTGCGCAGACCGTCGGCGAGGATGCGACGGGCACCGCTGTCGAGATTGATTTCCCAGATCGCGGCGCGGCCTTGTTCCTGTGCCAGACCGCGTTCGGCGATATTGCTGTTCGAGCCCACGGTGGCGTAAAGGCGTTTGCCATCGCCGCTGACGATGATGTTTTTGGTCCAATGGTGATTGATGCGCCCGGCTGGCAAGGCCAGGACCTCGCGTCCCGGCGCCGTCACGCGTGTCTCGCCCGTGACATACGGAAACGCGAGCACGCCGTCCGAGTTGGCGATATAGAGCTGCGTGTCGTGCAGCACCATGCCGAAGGGCGAGTGCAAGCCATCGATCAGGACGGTGCGGAGATCAGCCACGCCGTCCCGGTCGCGATCGCGTAACAGCGTCACCCGGTCGGCGCTCGCCACGGCGGCGCCGGCCCGTTTCATCAACAGCCTCATCGCCCACCCCTTCAGACCGCGGGCATCATCAGGTTTGGGCGGCGCATTGCTTTCAGCAACCAGTACATCGCCGTTCGGCAGCACCTGCAGCCAGCGCGGATGATCGAGTCCCGCGGCAAATGCGTTCACCTCGAGACCGGCAGCAGCGGTGGGGGTCATCCCGGCCGGCCAGCCTGACGCTTTGGCCACGTGGACAGTTGGCATGAGGCTGCTGCGCGGCGCCGGCAGCGCAGGATGCAAGCCACTGCCTTCCGCCACGCTGAGCAGTGCCGACTCCCCGCAGCCGGCGAGTGCCGCACAGAGCAGGGCCGCGGCGACGCGACACGCGTGAACCGGGCGTGACTTCAAACGTCGGGAAACGGGATCAGCGATGACCGCTGTCGCCCTCGGGGAAGACTGAAACAAACGGCACGGCAGGCCGGTGTCCGACGTCGCTTACTGAAACTGCCGTGAAATTGTTCATCGGGTTCATAGCCGCCCGGTGAAGACCATGAGCACCAGTATGACGACCAGCAAGCCCAGCACGCCGCTCGGCGCGTAACCCCAGCTTCTGCTGTGCGGCCAGGTCGGGATGGCGCCAATCAGGAGCAGGACCAGAACGATCAGGACAATAGTGCCAATACTCATGTGAATCTCCTTGCTAGATGCTCCGCAGCCTACGCAGCGAGCTCGGCCCCATCGGTGCGGTGTCGAACGATCTGCGACGAGTGGTGCCAAGTGCGGGACCTCGGCAGTCACTGCGTCGCGCGCGCCTGATCGCGGCGCCCTGTCAACGGGTGGCATGCAACCAGAGAATGGACGTCCCCGTTTTTCGGTGCGATCGATATCAAAACCAGGCCACGGCACCCGGATTCCAGTGGCATCGCGGAGGCGGTCCAACGGCTCGTTGGGCGGTGAATTGAACAATGACTATGGGGATAACGAAGGGCTGGAGAAGAACGCACATCGACTGTCCGTGACGTGCGCGTTGACGAACATTTACATGATACGCAGGCGGTTGATGCGGATTGCGTAGGCGAGATCCCTCTCTCGCGCGGTCGAAGCGCCGCTGACGGCACGCTAGGCGGCGCGGCGGGCAACGAACGCGTTTCGGGTTGAGTTTTTACTGCATCATTACAGCAACGCGTCCCCAATCCCGGACCTCATTCACCGCTTCCCGAGGTCACCTGTCGCGGGCGCACTGCAGCCGTCACTGCGAGTGCCGCGGCCATGAACACCAGCGCGGCCAGCACGGGAACCACATTTGCTTCTACTGACGCGAACTCCAATTCGATTGCTGCCCAGGCGCGCGCGATACGCCGGGCGCGCCCTGCAAGGCGGCGGCCACTGCGCACCGATACTGGCCGAGGGATCGACGCTCAGTCGACCGCGCTCGATGAAAGGGCTTTCATCACGAGGTGCTCATCGACATTGTCAACCAGCATCGCGCTGTAACGCTCGAGGAGCCAGTTGATCGTGTCCTGACGGTTAGCATCCATGTCCTCGATGTGAATCATCGCCTCGTGCGCATTGAATCGCGCGGCGGCATAGGTGATGGCGGCGCTGACGACACTCAGCGCATCAGGCTCGCCTGCCAGATGCTGATTGGCCAAATCGATGTATTGGTCGACGATGGCAAAGAATTTGCCGGAGTCGATCTGTTGGCTGGACATGTCGGCTTCTCCTGCTGGTTGACGGGTGGCGTGTACGCTGCCCGGCCTGCCCGCGCGAGGTACATGCGGGATGACTGCGCGTGCCGGCGCGCACGGTGGCCTGCAAGTCACAGCAACGGACGCCACAGGCGTCGATGCTGCGTCCCACACGGCGAGCGCTCAAGACGGTGGGTGGGCGCCGTGCCCGGCTCGCGCCGCCTCAGCGACGGCCGGCCACGTGCCGGCGGCCCGCAGCGGCCAGCGCCAGCATGAGCGCCAGCATTCCCCAGGCGGGCAGCGTCGGCACTTTGAGCGAGCCCGGCAGTGAACCCGGGTCTGCCGGATCACTCTCTCCGGCATCCACCCGTCCGTTGCGGTTGGCGTCCTCGACGCCGTCGCCGGCGCCGTCTCCATCGCTGTCGGCAGTGGTTGCAGAGGTGGTCGTGGACGAATCCGCATCCGGCACGAAGACAGCGGGATTCGTCCCGAACTGTGGGCCCGCGCCGTCCGGATCAGCGATGCCGCTGGTGCGGCCGGCTTCAGTGCCGTCCTGCAAGCCGTCGCCGTCGCTATCTGCGAGCGTGGCGCTGGATTCGCCGGCGTCGACGATCCCGTTGCGGTTCGCGTCCTCCTCCCCGTCGGAGAGTCCATCGTCGTCGCTGTCGGCGTCTGTCGCTGCGCTGCCGAGCAGGCTCTCGAGCGCGTCGCCGAGGCCATCGCCGTCGCTGTCGAGGGCGACATCGACGAGTACCACGTCGTGATCCGAGGTGCGGTAGGCGTCTGCCGCAAAGAGACTGGCGAGTTGCCCCGCCGATTTGAAGTTCGTGTTGTAGTCGAGTGCGACGGGTTCGTCGGCATTGACGTGCCACTCGTCGACGGCGAGCACCTGGGGCGCCAGCGCGGTGGACGCAAGCGCGTGATCGAGGTAACCCCACTGGCCGTTGAACACGTAGGAGTAGGCGAGCGGGCCGAACCGGTCGGCAATCAGATTGACATAACCGTTCCCTGTCAGCGCCGTGATCGGATCTTCGAGCGCGTAACTGTTCAGGTCCCCCATTACGAGCCTATGCGGTGTCACGATGCCTGTCGGGTTGCCCGCCAGCCAGGTCACCATCTGCTGCGCGGCTGCCGTGCGGGTGAGACGGCAATTGCCCTGGCCGTCACCGATGTCCGGATCGGTGACGACCGGACTGACGTTGTCCACGCAGTCGCTGCCTTTCGACTTCAGGTGGTTCGCAACCACGGTCAGGCGCGTGGTCGTGCCCGCCTGCTGGAAGGTCTGCGCGAGTGCGGGACGGTTGCGCTGAATGCTGCCGCTCGTCGTCGTGAACAAGCCAAAGGCACCGGTGTTGAGCGCCGCAGTGCTGCCGACCGGCGTCGCCGCGGCGGGCTTGTAGATCATGCCGACCTTGATTGCGTCACTGCCGAGTGCGTTGATCTGGCCGGTGGCCGCGTCGGCGTCGATCAGCGCATAGGTGCCGGCGGTGGTCGCGGCATTGAGTCGATTGACGAGATCGCGCAGTGCGCTGGACGCGCCGTAGCCGTCGTTCTCGACTTCGTTGACGACTAGAATGTCGGCGCTCGTGCCGAGCACAGCCTGCACAGTCTTAGCGGTCTGTCGATCGAACTCCGTCTGGTTCTCGGCGCCACGACACTCGGCGACGCTGCCGCCAAGGCCGTTCGTGCAGGCGGTGGTGCCAAAGGTATTGAAGTAGTTCAACAGGTTGAAGCCTGCGATGCGCAGCACGCCAGGCGCCCGCGCCGGCGACGTCGGTCGCGGGTTCGCGGCGACGAAGTTCGGGGCGATTGCGTCCAGCGCGCCGAACGGGCGCACGCGGTAGCGCACCGGATCGCTGGTCGCCGGCACGTTGCTGGCGGTCGTCGCGTCGGTTTGGGTCATCACACCCTGCAGACTGCTCAGCGTATCGCCACCGCGCAGCGTGTTGGCCGCGGAGAGTGGATTGCCGCCGCGGCCAAAGCGGATCGGATCCGGGTTCTGCGCCTGCCGATCGTCGTCGAGCACGATCTGATTGAGACTGTTAGCCGCGCTCTGCGCGGCCGCCGATACGCCCGGTGCGGTAATGTTCGTTGGCTGCGGGAGGCGCGCGCCGCCGCTGAGCAGGACCTGACCGAAGCGCCCGAGCTGGAAGTGCTCGGACACCACCAGCGGCTGCGAGAAGCTCACCAGCATGCCTTCGTAGCGTTCCGGATCGGTGAGGCTGGCGAACGGCAACGAAACAGGGGTCGGTGCGAGGTTGGCGGTGGCGCCACAGGCTTCGATCGTCTGCGCCGAAATCTGCGTCTGCGTGCCGCCCGTGCTGCTGAATCCGAACTCGCTGACGTTGCCCGTGACCTGCACAATCTGACCCACGGCCACAGTGTCATTGTTCTGGTTGAAGATGAAAAGGCCGTCAGCAGTCGCCGCGTTGCCGTCTGCGTCAGCCGGCAGGTTCTGCAGATAGAAGCCGCGCAACGCTGGATCTGCACCTTCGTAGTCGCCGACGACAACGCCCTGCACGGTGCGTGTGCCGGTCAGTGCCGCACTGGCACCGCTGCCCTGAATGGCCCCGATCGGCGTGTCGGCCGCGAGACAGACACTGGCCGTGGTGGTGAAGCTCGCCGCGAAGTTGGCGGTCAGGCCGTTCGGCGGATCGCTGCTGTCGACATCAGTAATACCCGCTGCGGCGACCGTCACGCTGCAGGTCGAATTTGCCGGCCAGCCGCCCGGCGCCGCCACGGCGAGGCTGGCGACATTCGTGGCGGCGCCCGGGTTGGACACCGTGACGGTCCCATTTGCGCATTGCACGGTGACGGCGCCAGCCGCCACGTCGACCTGTTCGCTGAAGCTGACGGTGAGCGGCGTGGCGATTCCTACGTTGCTGGCGCCGTTCGACGGTGTGATGCCAGAGACCGTCGGTGCCGTGTCTGCCTGATCGTCGTCCGCGATCGTCACCACCGCCGCGCCGTTGCTGCCGATGGCGTAATTCCCGGCAGCAAGTGTCACCACCAGCGTTTCGTTGCCTTCGGGCGTGACATCGTTGACCGGCGTGATGATGACGGTCGTTGAGGTCTGATTGGCGGGAATCGTCAGCGGCGTGGCGAGCACAGGCGTGTAGTCGACGCCATTGCTCGCGTTGCCACCGATGACGACAGCCACGGCAAGTGCCTGCGATGTGTCGCCCCCGATGCGCGTCAGCGTCAGGCTCCCGGTGTTGGCGCCGAGTTCGCTTGCGCCTGGATCGGCAGCAACGATGTTCACGGTGGCGCTGGTGCTGGTGCTGTTGCGCGGGTTCGGCGCGCCGGCGGCGAAGTCGGCGGCGTTATTGTCCGTGTCGGTTGCGCCGTTGTTCGCGCGCAGCGCGGCGGTCGAATTGGTGAGCACGGGTGCCGCGGCGAGGCCCTCGGCACAGTTCGCGGTGCCGTAGCCGACGAAGTCAATGAGATCGGGCCCGCTCGGACACGCGGTGCCGGTTGTAATCTCGACCGTGGTCGAGAGCAGCGCAAGTTTGCCGTTGGCCGCGGCGAGCGCGATCGTGCCGAGGAGATCGGGTGTCGGCAAATTCGTAGTGCCGCCGGCACCGGCAAGCTGCTGCACAAGGAAATACTGCCCCGGCGCCAGGACCCCGCTGAGGTTGGTCTTGTTGTTCCAGGTCGAACCCGTCGACGAGGCGTACTGCAGTGACCAGCCCGCGAGATCGATGGGTGCGGTGCCGCGATTGAACAGCTCGACGAAGTCGTTGCGCAGTGTCGCGCCGCTGTTGCCGCCGCCGCCATAGACCTGACTGATGACGAGATCGCTAGCCGCGACACTCGCGGAGGTCGCGACACTCAGACTCAGCACGGCGACGGCGCGAAACACAGGACTACGGCGGGACGTTTGCATGGCGACCTCGTGCGATCCGGGTGGCGAAAGGGGAGCAGCGTGAAGCGGGCCGTGGACCGCTGCTGCGCATACGCGCGTGTAGCCGTATCAACGGCCGGGCCGCGGGAGCAGACGCGCAGCATCCTCGCGCCGCCTGCCCCCGGGGCGACCTGTCGATCAAGCAGTCCGGCGCCGACGCACGGCAATCAGACCGAGCGCCGAGGCCAGCAGCGGCAGGGCGGCCGGCACCGGCACCGGCGCGCCGGACACCGTCGCCATGTCGAAGCGCCACGTTCCCGCACCCCCATACGTGCTGGTGGACGAGGAAGCCTGGTAGGCACTGGTGCTCGGTGCAAACATCGCGACTACCCGGAAGGCGAAGTTCGCGTTGTTGGCGACGCCGGCGATGGCGCTGAGATCGACCGTGCGATTGTTGAACCAGGTATCGCCGGTCGCACCGCTGAAGGCCGCGACGTCGACGAAAGTCGTGCCGTCGATCGAATACTGCACCTGCTCATGGCGCGCGGAGGTATTGCTGTGGCGAAGGTCGTAGGCGATGGCAACGTTCGAAAAGCCGACGGTGCTCACGTTGAAGTTCACGCCGCGCGTCTTGTTGCCCGCGCCCTGGGCCGCATAAGTGGTGGTCTGGAATCCGGAATTGTCGCTGGCAGCCGGGTCGCTCGAACCGACGCCGCTGTTGAAGCTGGGGCTGGTCACGCCACCGATCAGGGACAAGGTACCGCTACCGATGCTCGGTGTGTTGAGGCCAGTGCTGGTGGCGTTGTCCGGCGTTGCCGAGTTGAAATTCCACTGCGTGATCGTGGCGGCAGACGTGGCGACGGATGCCGTGGCGAGCAGCGCGCCGGCGCAAGCAAGTGCGAGACCGTTCATGAAGAAAACCCTCCTGTTCGTTGTTGTCCCGGTGTGTGCGCGCGAACTCTTAGCTGCGCGCGTGTATCGAGACAGGAGTGTCGACAGGCAAGGTGACGACACCACGACGGAAGCGTGACGTTTGTGTAACGAATCGGCCGAACCGCTCTGCGGCTCGGCGCTCGTTCGCTGCGCGCTTCCCATTTTGATGAGACCAAGCGCCTGATGCGCGACCCGGCGTTGGAGGGCAAACTTTTCGCGTCAAAATGAGAGGAGGCGGGAAGCTATGTCATGCCGTGATATTTCACGTCATGACGTGATTCAATGAGATCAGGCTGAGCAGGCCTTCGGATGCCGGCCTGCAACCCGGCAAAACTATTTCCAGGAGACTCGAAAACGATCAATCGTAGACGCTTCATCATGATGGTGCCGCTCACCGGGGCCGTGCTGGCCGCAGCCTGCTCGAAAAAGACGGCAGATGCCGTTTCGGCAGCTCCGCCCGCCCCTTCCCCGGCTCCGGCTCCAATTGCTGCCCCTGCCCCTGCCCCTGCCCCCGCTCCCGTTGCCGCCGCAGAGCCAGCACCAGCACCAGCACCGGCCCCCACTGCACCCACAGCCGCCGGGCCGATGGTGGACGAGGCCGATCCGACTGCGATCGCGCTGGGCTATGTGGCTGCCGCAGCGCGGGTCGATAAGGTCAAGCATCCGAACTTTGTGGAAGGCTCGGCCTGCATTGGATGCGCGCTGTATCAGGGCGCGGCTGGCAGTGAGGCAGGCCCTTGCCCGCTGTTCGCCGGCAAGCAAGTGAGTGCGACCGGCTGGTGCGCCTCGTACGCCAAGAAAGCCATCTGATTTAGAAGGGGCAGAGGTCAGGCGCGCGGATGGGTCGCCGCACTTCGGCTGGGTAGAGGCACCGTCCAGCGCCGAGCTCACCCACCTGCCCGAAAATTCGGCGCTGCGCATCGATCGGTACATGGAACGGCAAGGCCTGTTAGCGGGACGCTGAATTCCACGCAGCGCGACTTTGCCAACCACTACGCCAGTGTGGTCGCCCGTCGATTGCGCCAGAGCGTGTGCTGCTACCGGAGCCTGACAAGCGATACCGGCGCAAGGCTGGCAAGGCCGTTGAAAGCCCGGGCAGCATGAGGCGCAACTCCCCAGGTGAAACTCGCGACAACAAGAGGCACGCATCAACCAGAGTTCCGGAGGCGCGGAAAGTGCGCCAAGGGAACTCGTCGACGATCCGATTTCCCTTGCCAATCGCCGCTTGCCGGTCGCAGTTGATTTGGCGCAGCCTGTCGAGTGGGGAATGCTGTAGCCTCAGATCTTTGAGGCCATCATCGTTGCATACGGCTTCCCGGCAGGAAAATGGAATCAGGGAGATTTTCATGGTGGCGTCACGGCAGACAGTTTTGAACACGCTGCGGGCAAATGCGCCGCTGATGCGCTTTCTGACCTTTCCAATGCTTGCCGCAGCAAGCGCGCTTGCCGCTCCCGGACCAGTGTTCGCAACGCAGACTTTGACGGGCGACTGGAATGGCCAACGCAGCGCATTGTCTGCGCGTGGACTCGACCTCGATGCACTGACAGGCGGGACTTATCAGAACATCATTGCCGGCGGATACAGGAGCGAGGACGGCGTACTCGGTGCGTCCAGCCTCGAACTGCGCTTCGATTCCGCCCGCGCCGGACTGTGGCAGGGTGGCCAGCTGCGGGTGCGGGGCGAGGCCCGCTATGGTGACGACGTCCAGTCTCAATTCGGCGGCTTTCTGCCGCTCAATGTGGATTCAGTCATGCCCCATGATCCAGCTCGTGTCGGCCGCAACACGGCGGCACTGACCGAGTTCATGTACACACAGACGCTGATGCCGTCCCTCCAGATGTTCGCGGGAATGCTCAACAGCGACGAGGGCGACGACAATCCGCTCGCCGGTAATCTGCGTCGGCGCGATCGGTTCATGCATACCGCGCTCCTCAGTTCTCCAGTGCGCATGTTGCTCTCGCCGCAGACAGCACTCGGCTTTGGCTTTCGCATGCAACCATCTACCGGTATCACCGGTGATATTCGAGTCTACGATAGCCAGGAAGCGGTCGGTCAGCGTCTGTTCGAGCGTCAGGACGAGATCAGTTTTGCGACCGAGTGGACCTACCAGTACAACTGCTTCGGTCGTCCGGGCCGGCATCTCGTCGGCTTGCGCTATGGATTCGACCACGACTATTCACTGGCCGGCAGCGAGTCCCTACGCCTGCTCAGTGTACTGGCGCCGATTGTGCCGGGAACTGTCGACCACACCTGGGCCACGTACTACAACGTGTCGCAATCGATTGCCGACTGGGGCAATGGACGCGGCTGGGGCGTGTTCGGGCGCCTCGGTTATGGTGACAACGAGGCCAATCCAATCGACTGGAATGCGGCATTCGGCGCGGTGGCCACCGGCCCACTTGCCACACGCCCGCATGACGCGGCGGGTTGGGGGTACTTCCACGTGTACCAGGTCGATGGGCCGTTGATGCAGCACTTTGCGTATGACGACGAACAAGGTTGGGAGGCGTGGTACAACGCCGAGGTGACGCCTTGGCTGCACATCACGATGAATCTGCAGATGATAGACAGCGATATCGATCGCCGACATGGCGGCGAGGCCACGCCGACGATCATGCCGGGCGGCCTCGGCGCGAGTCATGAGGTCCCGACTGATCTGATCGGCCGCAGCGCGAGCGATATCTCCTGGGTTTTGGGCGTCAGGACCGCCGTTCGCTTTTAGCCCAGCGCTTTGGGTGGCGCTTCTAATTTGGCGCTCAGCGATTCAGCCATCGAGAACACCGAGAACACAGAGACAAGAAAAAGTGTGCATGGTGTTCGCGGGCGTCGATCAATTGTACGTTCGTGCCACCCGCGCTCAGGGCGTGGCGGTTTGCGCCGGCAGCGCGGCACTCGCTTTCGCGTAGGCGGCCTCGAAAGCGGCGAGCGGCTGGGCGCCTGCAACGGGTTCGCGGTTGACGAGGAAAAACGGCGTCCCGGTCAGGCCCAGTGTCTTCGCCAGTTCGAGATCGCGCGCGACGGCCTGCGCCGCGGCATCGCTCTTCCGGTCACGGTCGAAACGCACGAGGTCGAGCCCGAGTTCCCGCGCCAGCGCCGTGTAGGCCGCATCACCGAGATCGTTCTGACGGGCAAAGAGCCGGTCGTGATATTCCCAGAACCTGCCCTGTTGGTGGGCGGCCCATGCGGCGCGCGCCGCCGACACCGCCTGCGGGTGCAGAGCGGTGAGCGGCAGATGTTTGAACACGACTTTGACCTCTGCACCATGCGCATCGATAAAGGCCTTCAACGTGGCCTGCGCACGCTCGCAGAACGGGCACTGGAAGTCAGAGAATTCCACGAGCAGCACGCGCGCCGCTGAATCGCCGCGCATCGGCGAGTCGGCGGCCAGGGCGGCGAGATCGAGGCCGGCAATGCGTTCGCGCTGCGCCGCTGTGCTCGTCTCCTGCTCGGCCTGCACCTGTGCGCGCTGGTGATCGTTGATGGCATCTATCATCGCCTGCGGATGCTTGCGCATCAGGTCGAGCACCTTCGCTTCGAGTAACGCATCGTCGATCGGGTGCTCCTCGACCACGGTGGTCGTGCACCCCGCGAACAGGGATCCCGCAAGCACGATGAGCGCCAGCGCACAGCGGGCGGCAAAGGAGACCGGGCGCGTGAACGGGGCCCGGAAATGGACTGGCTGCATCTTGGACACTCTCATCTATTAGCCCACCACCATGGGCCACCTGCCTTACGGGCATATGACAGCCGCCGTGTGCCACCGATCCAACCGCCGAACTTCCCGCCCAGATCCGATGGCGGCCGCCATGCCGAGCGCTGCCGCAGTGCGGTTTGTTCGATTGTCCGGGCTGACTCCACGAGGACACTCAAGGGCTGCGACGTCTGGCGTGGACATGGCGGCGAATGGCCAGGGCGAGCGTGGAAAGTGCACCGGTAAGCCTGTTGCGGCGGCGGCTGAATACACCCTATAGCCAGCCCAAAAGCCGGTCTATACTCATTAAGTCGCGCTGCGGGGCAGGCAGGCCCGGATTTGGCAACAAGGACGAACTGGAGAGCGGCAGTGATCAAGAATTGCGATCGATTGTGGCAGTCGTTCGGCTGAGCGTTGCGCCCGATGCCGCAACGCTTCGACCTGCCTTTGATGCTCGCCGGACCGATCGTCCGACGGGTCGAGCCTGGGGTCGCGTCTGTCTGGATCGCACTCAGTGAGCCAGCCAGCGTCACGCTCAGAATTTGGGAAGGCCGCGTCACCGCAGGGAGCGGCAACGTGTTTAACAGCAGCGAACCTGCGTCGACGCTGCGAGTGGGCGATGAACTGCACGTTGTCCTGCCGTTCATCAAGATCCCGCCAACCTCGCCACGCCTGCTCGAGCCGGGCAAAATCTACTCTTACGATCTCGAAATCAAGACCGCGACCGCGACCCACAACCTGAAGTCGCTGGGCCTGCTCAGCACCGGCACGGTTGACGGCCGGCGTGTCGAAGCCCTCGGTTTCGAGGAGAACTTCCTGCCGGGCTTTGCGTTGCCGCCCGCCGAGCTCACCGAGCTGCACATCATCTTCGGCTCGTGTCGCCGCGTCGAAAACGATCACCTGGACGCGATGGTGTGGATCGACGATCTCATGCAGCATAACCCGGATGAGAACTCGTACTCTTATAAAGCCGCGAACAAGCGCCCGCACCAGTTGTTCCTCGGTGGCGATCAGATCTACGCCGACGATGTCGGCCGCTGCCACCTGCACATGCTCATTGATCTTGGAAAGCGGCTCATCGGCAACGGGCCGCCTGACGCATTGGAAGCCTTCGGCGAAGCACGCGAGCGTCTGCCAGTGGGGAGTATCCGCAGGAAGAAGCGCAATGTCTCACAGCCAACGACGTTCGATGACTACGCTGGCGAGCTCAAGCCCGGCGCGGCGGATACCGAGGCGAGCGACTTCATGCTGCCGGCCGATCACCCGTGGTTTCCGGCCGGGCGGCGCTACCTGCAATCCATCGTGGATGCGCAGATGACTTCCACCGACGGTACCAGCCACCTCTTCGCCTTTGGCGAATTCGCGGCGATGTATCTCTCGGTGTGGAGCAACGCGGTATGGACGCCGCTGCGGGATCCGCACGCGCCGGAGCTGCTCGATCTGCCGACGATGGAAGACGTCATCGAGCATGCGCAGTGGCCCGACACCATTTCGACCTACGTTGGCACGCCATTCAACATGGAGGAGACCCGCGACACGATTGCTGACGGAGATTCCGCGGAGGTCAAGCAGCAGAAGAAGATCTCGCCGTTCCGGGACAAGGGCTATGTCGGCTACGCCAGGAAGGACAATGGCAAATACGAGGGCGACGACGGCAAACCGCAGACCGCCGCAGAGCATTTCGCGCAGCATCTCAACCACGTCAAGCTGAGCGTGCGCAAGGAGCGCGCGCGCCTCACGCTCTTCCACGCTGGCCTCGCGAAAGTGCGTCGCGTGCTTGCGAACATACCGACCTACATGATGTTCGATGATCACGATTTCACGGACGACTGGAACCTCAACCCACTGTGGTACGACCGCGTCTACACCACCGATCTCGGCGTCACAGCGGCGCGCAACGCACTTGCCAGCTACGCGATATTCCAGGACTGGGGCAACGACCCCATCCGGTACGAGAAGCGCGATGACTACCGGGAACTTCTCGCGAAGATCGCCCAACTGTTTCCGCCGGGAGAGCCGGGGCCGGTGGCCGCAGCGGCGAATCGTCTTGATGCGCTCTTCGGCTTTAAGGAGCAGGTCGTGCCGGATCCGGTCACGGGCAGGTTCCCGGCCCGCAATCCGGTTATCAAGTGGCACTACTCGGTGCCCGGGCCGAAGCACCTCGCCGTGGCGATCGACAATCGCACGCGTCGGAGCTTTCCCACGCGTCTCGGACCGCCGGGCAACGTCGACGGCAGTTTCGATCCGGACGCGGTCACTGCGCAATCAGAGCAGATCCCCGCCGGGCCCTTCACGGACGGCAAGGAAGTGTTGCTCGTGATTGCGCCGTTGCAGGTGATCGGCCCAGCGCTGCTCGATGAACTGATCGCACCGGCCTCGTTTCGCATCTTCGACATCGTGGCCTATTCAGACAAGCTCGATCCGAACCGCAAGTTCGGCTCGCGCGGGATGAGCGGCACGAATCCGGACGCAATCGAGGCCTGGGCGTTCGATCCGCCGACGCTCGAGGCCTTACTGCAGCGCTTGAAACCGTATGGCCGCGTTGTGCTGCTCTCCGGTGATGTGCACTACAGCGCGAGCAACGTGATGAGCTACTTCACCAAGGGCGAAGCAGATCCCGCACGCTTCGTGCAGTTCACCAGCAGTGGCTTCAAGAACGTGATGCCGTCGTACATCACGGCAATCGATCGCAGTCTGGCGCTCGCGCATCTGATCGTGCGTCAGCCGCTCGGTGCGGAACGCATGGGCTGGCTGCGCCGGCCTTCGAATCCCATGGTGCTGGAGATGGGCACGAGCGAGGCGGACATTCCGCGCGAGTATCGCGTGAAGCTCAAACAGGCGCCGACGCTGCTGCCGACGCTCGGCTGGCCCGACGACACGACCGTCAACCCGGCGCAGCGACCGGACTGGTCGTGGCGCGTAGAACCGATCTTTGACCTGCGCGCGGACGACGCGCGTCCTGCGCCCATCCAGCAGCTCAAGCTCACCGACGCGGCCGGTGCGCAAGTCGCATTGACTGAAGCGGGCGGCCTAAATTCGGTCAAGGGCTTTCACGCCGTCGCCGCGCGCCAGCAGCACGCGCTGGAGACCCTGAAGAACTCGCGCCAGATCCTCTTCCGCAGCAACTTCGGTCTTGTGCGCTTCGAGCGCCGCGACGGTGTGCTGCATGCAGTCCATGAAATGTATACGGCGGCGCGTCGTCCGGAAGAGACGGGCACCGAGCCGCTGCTGCCTCAGTTGTTCGTACTGCATGAAGCGGCGCTGTCGGTACCGGGTGCGCCACGGCCCGAAGACGGGCTGGTCGTCGACGTAGACGCGCCAGCGCCAGCATGAGCGCGAACTCGTTGCTGCAAGGCCTGTTAGGTGAGCTCGCGGAACTGCATCGAGCAGCCGCAGAGATGCTTGCCGACGACGACACGCGCAAGTCGCTGATCCGCGATCTCGGCGGCGATCCGTCGGCAGCAGCGCAGTTCCGACCGACGACGCTGGACAGCGTCACGGCCTATCGCGACGCATCGGAGCCAGGGCTCGAGGCTCTGCTCACCGCAATCCAGGACTTGCGCTCGTTCCACGAGTCGCTGAGTGAGTTCGCGGAGTCGCTCAATCTTGGCAACAACGCGGCTGTCGAAGAGGGCTACCGGCTCGTTCTCGACGTGCTCGGCTGGAATCTCATCCGGCAGCGCTACCCGCGACTGTACTTCTGGATGCAGGTGTTCAGCTTCGCTGAGGACATCACCTCGCCGTTCGCGGGCCCAGCCGAAAAGGAGTGGCGGCCGTGGGGATGCCAGTTGCCACTGCCGACGACCCTCGACCGATTGATCAGCGCAGTGGGATTCGAGCTGCCGGGCTACCTCAAAGACGGCGCGGGCAGTGAAGAGACCACGCGCCGCGTCACCGACTTCATCGTGCTGACTGCGCTGACGGGCCTGAAGGTCACAGGCCTCATGAGCAAGATCCCCGGCGACAACATCATCTACGGCATGGACATCGTGCCGGGAGTCGCGACCTCGACGACACCGACGCCGGCTGCGGACGACGTGCAGCAGCGGATGTTAACGATCAATTTCGTCGACACCAATCAGGATGCGATCGACGCAGACCAAGAATCGGATTCGCGGCAGAACAATCTCGTCGCCTCGCTGGCCATGGTGCCGAAGTCACAAGGCGGCCCGGGGCTGTTCGTCTCGTTTGGCGGCGGCCTGGAGCGCTCCTGGAAGCTGTCCGATCACTGGTACCTGACCGGCGAAGTACAGTCCGCGGGCGCCGTAAGCGCGCTGATTGGGCCAAATTTCCAGTTTCACGGCCCCGACGAGACCGGCGATTTCCGCTGCGCTTTCGCGTTCGAAGGGCGCGTGGACGCCGACGGCGGCAAGCCCTTCAACCTGGCGATTGCGACCAATACGGGCATCACGGCTGACCTGCTGCGCATCGAAGGTACGCTCACGCCCAAGGAGGCGCAGTTTCGGCTGCAGATGCTAGGCGCGAGCGCGTCGCTGAGCCCCGACTCCTTCGACAACTTCATCGCGAAGATTCTGCCCAAGGATGGACTACGCGTGGATTTCGACGCCGGTGTGGGTTTCAGCGTCAAGCGCGGCAAGTTTCTCGAAGGCCAGATTCGCTCGGCGGGCACGGGCAGTAAGCCGAAGCCGACGACACCGCCGCCACCCGGGGTACAGCCCCCGCCGCTGCCGCCATTGCCGCCTGAAACGGGGCCGGGCTTCAGCCTGACGATCCCGATCGGCAAATCGCTAGGTCCGCTGACCATCCACAACCTGCAGCTGCGTTTCGGCGGCGAGAACGTCGACGGCAAGACCACTTACCTGATGCAGGCGGCAAGCTCGATCAGCACCAAGCTCGGTCCGGTGATGGCGCGCGTCGATCGTGCAGGTCTCAAGTTCGGCGTTCGCTTCGTTGACCAGGATGCCGGCGAGAAGGGCAATCTCCACTTCGCAGACGTCGATGTCGGCGCGGTGCTGCCCAACGGTGTCTCGCTCGCGATCGATGCGAAGGGCGTCGTGAGTGGCGGCGGCTTCCTGTTCCACGACAAAGTGCAGCAGGTCTACGCCGGTGTCATGCAGCTTTCGATCAAAGAGCGCATCACGGTCAAGGCGTTCGGCCTGATCGCGACGAAGATGCCTGACGGCAGCAAGGGCTTCTCGATGATCGTGTTCATCACGGCCGAGGACTTCCAGCCGATTCCGGTCGGCATGGGCGCCACGTTGCGCGGCATTGGCGGCATGATTGCGATTAATCGCACGTTCGACGCTGAAGCGATGCGCACGGGGCTGCGGAACAAGACGCTTGGCACGTTGCTGTTCCCGAAGGATCCCATCCGCAACGCGCCCGAGATCATACGCAATCTGATCACGACGTTCCCAGCAGAAGAAGGCTGCTACCTGATCGGCGTGCTGTTGAAGCTCGGCTGGTTCTCACCGACGCTCGTCTACCTCGACATCGCCATCATGGTCGAGCTCGGCAAGCGCATGCGCGTGATCGTGCTCGGCATGGTCAGCGCGCTGCTGCCGACACGTGAGAACGATCTTGTGCGTCTCAACATGGATGCATTGGGGCTGCTCGACATGGGCAACCTCAGCGTCGCGATCGATGCTGTGCTGGTCGACTCTCGCCTAGCGCACAAGTTCGTGCTCACCGGCGAGATGGCGCTGCGGGCAAGCATGCTGCCGGGCCGCCGCAACTTCGTCATGGCGGTCGGCGGGTTCAACCCGCGCTTCGCGCCACCTGAGAACTTTCCGACACTCAAACGCATCACGATTGCGCTGGCGTCCGGCAACAATCCGCGCCTGACGTGCGAGGCGTATTTCGCGATCACGTCCAATACGATCCAGTTCGGCGCGCGCGCCGAACTGTATGCCGCGGCATTCGGGTTCAGTATTGAGGGTGATGTCGGTTTCGATGTGCTGATTCACCTTATCCCGTTTCACCTGATTGCCGACTTCAAGGCCGCGGTCCAGCTGAAGCGCGGCTCGCGCAGCTTGTTCAAGTTGTCGGTGGAGGGGATGCTGGAAGGGCCACTGCCGTTGCGCATCAGCGGCAAGGCTTCGTTCGAGATTTTCTGGTGCGATTTCACGATTCGCTTCGACAAGACACTCATCTCCGGCGAGAAACCGCCACTGCCGCCCGGGGTGGACCTGCTCGCAGAACTGCGACGGGCGCTGACCGCGCCGGCAGCGTGGTCCACGCAGCCGGCGCAGCACCGACAGCACGGCGTTACGCTGCGCAGGATTGCGCCGGGCACCTCGCTCGTCCTTGACCCGCTCGGTAATCTGGTCGTCAAACAGCAGATCGCGCCGCTCAATACGTCGCGCGATCTCGATAGTTTCGGGGGTGCGCCGATCGCGGGTGCGAAGCGCTTCATGCTGGAGGCGACGATCGAGGGCGTCACACAGGACGTCAACAATGTGCAGGATGCTTTCGCGCCGGGCCAGTTCTTCGCAATGGCCGATGACGAGAAGCTCGCGAGCCCGTCGTTCGAAGACATGGACGCGGGGGTGATTTTCGGCAGTGACGCAATTGCGATCGACGACAGCGCCAGCCTGTTCGCGCCGCTCGAGTACGAGACGATCATCATCGACGAGCAGGGCGAGGCGACTAAGGACCCAGAGGACCGCTACGTCCTGGTGGCACACCGGTTCTTCAAACAGGTGCGCTTCAGTGCGGTCGGCACGGCACCCGTTCGCAGTATTGGGGCAGCGCGCTTCCGCAATCTCAACCTTCCGCCAGCGGTAGCGATGCGGTCCGGGCAGTTCGTGATTGCCTCCGTGGCGGACAGCGTCGTGGCGCCGACGGCGAAGCCGGCAAGCTTCGTGGAGACGCAGGCGACTTTGCGCCAGTTAAATCGCGGCATGCGGGGTGCAGCGGTCTGGCAGATTCTTCCGGTCTACGAGACGGCGGGGTAGCAAACGATGTCGACCGTTCCGAATGCCAGTGTCGTGTTCCTGCCGTGGGTTAGGCAGGGAGCCGCCGCCGCGATCAATGTCCCGGATACCCTCGGCTCGAACATGCGCGGCGCGGTCGATCTCAAGGCCACGCTCGCCATCAACAGCGTGCCGGGGGATCCGATCACGGTGCGACTGCGCGGCCCGGCGGATGTCGTGGGCATCGATCCGCATGAGATTGTGCGTGTCGATCCGAAGCCGAGCACAACCGACTTCGAGCCCAACTACTTCGCCGGCATCGAGTTCGACCGCCCGGATTTTCCGTGGCTGTTCACGCCGGCGAAGGCGGGCGAGGGCGCCAAGCTTCGACCGTGGTTGTGCCTGGTCGTGGTGCGCCAGCAGGAAGGGGTAATCCTGAGCAGCTCGGCTGACGCGCCGCTGCCTATCCTGAGCGTCACCGGCCCCGCGAAACCCGCCGACGAGCTACCGGACCTGGCCAACTCGTGGGCGTGGGTGCACGCACAGGTCGCGGCGTCGAGCTTGGCAGAGGCCGATCCGACGCTGCTGAAGGACGACCTGCGGACGCGGCCGGAACGTTCACTTTCGCGCTTGCTCTGTCCGCGGATCCTGCAAGCGAACACCGACTACGTCGCGTGTGTGGTGCCAGCCTTCGAGCTAGGCCGGAAGGCCGGATTGGGGGAGGAGATCAAAGACGCGGAGCTGGCAGCAGTGAATGCGCTCAAGGCGGCATGGTCGTTTGCGCCGACGCCGCCGACGAGCGTACGTTTACCGGTCTACTACCACTGGCGGTTTCGCACCGGCGAAGGCGGCGATTTCGAATCGCTGGTCCGTCTGCTCCGCGCTGTGGCGGCGCCGGACGGGCTCGGCATGCGGCCGATGGATATCAGCGAGCCGGGCTTCGGGTTGCCCGCGGTCTTTCGGGGCGACGCCCATCTTGCGCTCGAAGGTGCGCTGCGCCCGCTGGAGCATAGCGCCTTTGCACCGTGGCCCGACGACGCTCAGGCGCCGTTCCAGACCGCGCTGGCGAAGATCGTCAACGCGCCGGGCCTAGCGCTGATCGTCGACCCGGATTCCGATCCGCTGCTCGCGCCGCCCTTGTATGGGCAGTGGCACGCAGCGCGCTCCACCGTCACGCTCGGCGCGGCGCCATGGTTCGACGAGTTGAATCTCGATCCGCGACATCGCAGCGTCGCTGCGTTCGGCTCGCGCGTGATACAGGAGCATCAGGAAGCGTTGATGGCCTCTGCATGGGAGCAGGCGGGCGACCTGCAGCGCGCCAATCAGCGCATGCGGCAGTTACAGCTCAGTCTCGCGGTGGGAACCAGCCTCCACGAGCGGCATTTCAAGCAACTGAGCGACGACGCGATGCTGCGCGTGAGCGCGCCCGCCTTGGCGAGGCTGCGCGCCGTGGGCGCCATGGGCGACACCGGAACACTCGCAGCAGCCGTGGCCGCGAAGGCGCTGCCGCTGCAGGCGGCAAGTGCGGCGATGCGGCGTATCGCGCGCGTGCGTGGACCGATCACGCGACGCATTGCCGCGCAGGGTCTCGTGCGGTCCGCGACTGCGAATTGGATGACGGCGCTCAATAGCGTCGCTGCATTCAACTTCGTCACGCCGGTGCTGCCGGACATGGCGACGTTCGGCGTCATACGCGAGCGTGTGCCGCAGCCGGCGGTGCTGTCGCAGTTCCGCGAGGTGACGGCCGAAGCCGTGGGAAACCTGGTCGGCCGACCGCATTTCCGCATCGTGCCCGAAGGTCAGGCAGTGTTCCATCCGGGTTTGTCGCGGCCGGTACCGCAGGTCGACAACCCGACGTCGCACAACTTCCGCACGGCGGCTCAGGCGCATCTTGCGCGCATCAATCCGGGTCGCATCGGCATGATCTTCGCGCAAGCGCCGTTGCTCGCGATGAATGACCTGCGTGCCGCCCTCGTGACGCAAACGGAACCGAGGCGCACGCTCGTGCCGCTCGCACAGTCAATCGTCTCGTTGAGCGAGACGACGACCGCCACGCCGCCGACCAACACCGGCGGCGTGCCGATCGAGCAGATCATGGCGGCGCCCAGCTTTCCGCAGCCGATGTATGAAGCGCTGCGCGACCTGTCACAACAGCTGCTGCTGCCTGGGCTCGAAGCAGTCGAGCCGAACAGCGTGCTGGGTCTCGAGACCAATTCGCGCTTCGTTGAGGCGTACATGGTCGGTCTCAACGTCGAGATGGGGCGTGAGCTGTTGTGGCGTGGCTATCCTAGCGATCAGCGCGGCACGTATTTCGACCGGTTTTGGGATTCGCGCTCCTCGGTCGGCGGCGCGGACGTCAATCCGATTCATCTCTGGCGCAATCGGCCGCTCGGCGATCCGCTGACCGCGCCGGCGGGCGACCGCTTTGTGATGCTGTTCCGCAGCTCACTGCTGCGTCGCTATCCGGCGGCGGTAATCTACGCCGCGAAGGCGATCAAGCCGAATGGCGTGCGCAAGCCGACCCAGTCGCCGAACGAGGAAGCGCATCCGGTGTTCCGCGGCTCGATGCAGCCAGACGTCACGTTCGTCGGCTTCGATCTCAGCGTCGACCAGGTCGTTGGCACCGGGGTCGGCGACGACCACGGCTACTTCATTGTGATCCAGGAGCAACCGGGCGAGCCGCGCTTCGGTTTCGACGTCGGCACGCCGCTGAACGAAGGCACTCATCTCGACGTCAGCTTCGGCGCGCCAGCCGGCTCGACGGCTGCCCCGCACCTGCACTGGGGCCAGAACGGCGCGCACATCGCCGCGATGCTCCGCCAGCAACCGGTGCGCATCGCGATTCACGCCTCGCGATTTCTGAACAAGCGCTGAGCGGAGGACGCGAGCAGTGCCAAAGGTCGCCCCACATTCCGCGTTCCTGACCGCGTTCCTGACCGCGACCCTGCTGCCGGCCGTCGCGCAGCCGGCGTTGCCGCCGGCGATGCTGGTCGAACTATGCAAAGCGGATCGGCCGCTCGCACTGTTTCCCGTGCGCCTTGAAACCCGCTTCTTCGCGCAGGCGGATGGTAGCAACGAGCTGCGTGTTCGAATTTATCCGGATCGCATTCATATCGATTCGCACGAAGCCGAGCTGACGCAAGTGGAGAAGACCTGGGGCCAGCACTACTGGACGCAGATATACGCCGCGCGTGACGACACGCAGGCGCAGATGAGCGCGTGGCGACAGTTGGCGGACCGATACGATCCGCAGCGCGCGGCGTGGATCGCGCGGCTGTTGCGGCCGACGAATGTCGACGCCCGGACGGCAGCGACAGCGCCTGAGTTCCCGCGCATCGACATCGTCGCAGGAGATCAGGACGCCGCGTGGCGTAGCGCACCGAAGGTGCGTTTGCTGCCGACTCGCTGGGTCGCCATCGTACAAAGTGGCGGGCGGCCAGTGGCCGCAGTGGCGGGTCTCGACATTCGATCGGAGCTCGCGGTCGGTCCGGATCCCCAGGGCGATGGAGACACGTCACCTGAGATACCGGGCGATCAGCCGGCTATCGACGCGGGCATGCGCTGGATGGTGGATTTCGACGAGGCAGAGGCCGCCGGCATGGGGCTGCGCATTCCGGTCAGCGCCGCCACGCTCGCTGCCGGCATCGAGAGCCTGTTCGTGCTCGGCGTCGCTGCGGGCGCGACCGCAAATGAAGGCGCGCAGCAGCTGAGCGATCAGCTCGACGCACAGCACTACACCGACGGCCTCGAGTTCCTGCGTTTCGGCACGCCGTCGAACAATACGAGCGCCGAGCGCTCCGGCTACGGTGCCGAGGATGCGGGGCACGAACGGAGTTTCGCGACTGACTCCGGCGCAGTCGGGGTGGCGCTGGATGAGCAGTCTAACGCTCGTCGGCTGGGGGCTGCGCTGGGACTGCCGGATGTCGAGATTGCGCGCGTACTCGTCAACGTCGGCGGCGGCAGCGACAGGCACGAAGTCGATCTGCGCAGCATGAACACTGCGCTGTGGCAGGCTACATGGGGTTACTTCCTCTCCAACATGATCGGCATGGACGATACGGGCCTTAGCCCGGACATGCTCAGGTGGGCCCACGATCACTTCGTCACGCACGTTCGCAGCGGCGGTCCGTTCCCGTCGTTGCGCTGTGGCAAGCAGCCGTACGGCGTATTGCCCGTCACGTCGCTCGACCTATGGCGGCCGCGCACCGGTGAGGAAGCCGCCAGTGCGCGTGATCAGTGGCTCAGAAACTTCCTCATCAGCCTGCGCGACAAGGTGTGGCGTCCACGGCTGGTCGACGTGGCGCGCCTCGGCCGTCGCACGAGCCCGCCGAATCCTGACGCCGATCTCGCAGATGTCATGCGAACCGATGCGCTGTCGAACAGCTACGGCGCGCGTGCCATGTTCGGGCAGCACTATCTCGAACACCTCCGCGAGTTCATCGGGCAGAACCTGGATCTTGCCGGCTTCACACCGCTCCAGGATGCCGTCACAGGCGGGATCCTGCAGCGTCTCGGCTTCCCGTGGCGCTCACGCCTGTCGCAGGCGACCTATGCGGATGCGATATGGCACGTGTCGGCGCCGCTCGTGCAGGCTGGCGAGGTGTCGCGCTGGCGCAAGCTCGAGCCGAATTATATCGCCGCGCTGCTTGCGGATCCCGGCCTCGAAGCACTCATCAGCAGCCAGGCGGGCGAGGCGACGAGTCTCTTGCAGGCGCTGCTGCGGCACTCGATGCTGCTGGAGTACGCCAGTGCGACAGCGGCCATCGCCGGCACGGAATCCGGTGTGAGTGTTGCCGCGTTGCTGCGCGATGACGATCTCATTGACCTAGTCAACGGTGTGCCGCTCAGCACCACCTGGAAACGATTGCTCGAGCACCCTATCGCCGCGATCACCGGCACAAAGACCATCCGTGAGTATCTCGACAGCCTGCGGACATTTGACGCACCGCAGCTTGCTGCGCTCGGTGCGTTCCGCGAAAGCCTGGCGCATTTGCAAGAACTCGACAGTGAGGCATTGCAGTTCCTCATGCAGGGCACGATCGATCTGGCGTCGTATCGGCTCGATGCGTGGGTTACCTCGTTGGCAACCAAGCGCCTGGCCGGCATGCGCGCGACGCAGCCGCAAGGCGTGTACCTCGGCGGCTACGGCTGGGTTGAAAACCTCACGCCCGAGACCACCACACGCACCGAGATCCCGCCGCCGCCCGGCGAGGCCGCGCCGCTTTTCGCACACTTAAACGACACCGGTTTCATTCACGCCCCTTCGATGACGCATGCATCGACCGCGGCGCTGCTGCGCAACGCGCAGCTCGGCAGCAGCGGCGTTGCGGAGGCCAACGGCCCATTCGCAATCGATCTCTCTTCGCGGCGCGCGCGCGAGGCGAGCTGGCTGCTCGACGGTGTGCGACAGGGCCAACCGCTCGCAGCATTGCTCGGCTACCGCTTCGAGCGGCGCCTGCATGAGCTGCGCAAGGATGAGTTCATCGCACCGCTGCGTGAGCTTGCGCCGTTGACAGCCCGCAAGCTGGAGAACACGGATTTGCCCGTCGAAAGCATCGCTGCGAACAACGTCGTTGACGGCCTGGTGATGAATCGGAAATGGCTGGACGAGAAGCAGACGGTGATAAATCTCCTGCACAGCGCGGGCGCGACAGCCGACGATCTGACGAAGCTGGGCCGCGAGTTGGACGGGCTCACGGACTCGATCGATGCGGTCAGCGATGCGCTGACGGCGGAGACGGCGTATCAGATGGTCCGCGGCAACACGTCGCGTCTCGCAAGCACGCTCAACGCAGTGGCCACGGGCGATGCGCCGGCGCCAGAACTGGAAGTGGCTCGTACACCGCGCTCCGGTATCCCGCTGACGCATCGGGTGCTGCAGCTTTTCAGTGGCAAGCCGCCCGTCGCGACAGGCTGGGCCGCGACGCGCAGTTCGGTGAGAGCAACTGCCGAGCCGATGCTCAATGCATGGGCCGCGAAGCTGCTCGGTAACCCAAAGAAGGTCCGCTGCACGGTCGAGATGCTCGATGGCGCCGGTGCGGTGGTCGAAACGCGAAGACTGCCGTTGAGCGATCTGCAGATCGCACCGCTGGATGCCGTATTTGGCGTCGAACCTTTGTCCGCCGTTGGGCAGGTCAGCGAGCTCGAGCAGCGCGTGCTGTATCAGGCCCGTCTCGGCAGCAGTGGCTTTCCATCGCAGGCGCGGTTGCGCGTTCAGCATGCGCGGCCGAGCGATCTGGGTGCAACGGAGCTGACGCTGCTCGATACGCTGGAGCAGGCGCGGGGAGTCCGGCGGTTCCTCACGACCGCGCGTGCCGCTGACGCCGCTGACCTGGCCCCGCCGGAGCGCGGTGAGGCGGGTGTAGCCAACTTGACCGACCTGAGCGCGCGGGTCGCGAAAGCCGAGCGCGCCCTGAAGGCAGCTCACAAGGCGCTCGATAGACGCGTAAAGATGGGCGCTGCTGCCGAAAGCGCCGCGTTGCGGGCGGCACTCCTGAAACTCGGCAGTTTCGGGTTTCAGTCGTCGCCGCCGGTGATCGCCGTCGGCGACGATGCGACCTCTCGCGCTGCACTCAACATGCAAGGCATTGTGCTGCTCAAGGAGAGTAAAGCGCGCATCGCGCTGGTCGACGCGTTGCATGGCGCACTGGTGCTTACTGAGCGTCGCGGTCGACGCGAGCAGCTGCTGGAACGCATGCGGACAGTCTTTGGGTCGTCTTTTGTCGCCATGCCGCTGTTCACGTGCGATAACGCCGGCGAGCTGGAGAATGCCCTGGCGGCGAACGAGCAGGTGCAGGGTGGCGACGCGCTGAACGTGTACACGTGGTTCACGCGCGCGACGCGAGTTCGCGACCCGCTTGCGCGTTGGAGCGCACCGCTGAGCGGCGCGGCAGTGCTCGGAACTGGCGAGAGTCTGCATCTGAAGGTTGCGCAGCTGCCGTTTGCGGCCGCTGACCGGTGGGTGGGATTGCCGCCGGAGGAAGGCCGGGACGTGCCGGCCGGCAAGCTTTCGCTGATCGTGCATACGGCTGCGACGCTCACGGTCGATCAGCCGCTGTGCGGATTACTCATCGACGAGTGGGTCGAGGTCGTGCCGAGCTCGAAGGAGACGACGGCCATCGCGTTCCAGTTCAACCCGCCCGATGCATGTGCGCCGCAGAGCATTCTGCTCGCCGTACCGCCCGTTCCGGATCAACCGTGGACTGTCGCGAGCCTGCACCGCGTTCTCGTCGAAACGCTGGACCTCGCGAAGCTGCGCGCCGTCGATGCCGAAGCGCTCGGCGAGATCGGGCACTACATGCCAGCCCTTTTCTTCGCCTTCAACACCAACAACGAAGTCGTCTCGACCGACTTCACGCCGCTGACGAGATAGCGCATGGCCAGACGACGTCCAGGCCAAACAGGCGATCCCGGCGATCTGGGCCCCGTGGTTCCGGGCGATCCGCCGGTTCGGCCGCCGCCGCTCCCGCCGCCACCACCCCCGCCGCCGTTGCCGCCGGCGGCTGCGTTACCCTCAATCACGAGCTGGACGCGTCTGGAAGTGCGCTCGCGTCAGGCAGACATGGACGTGAGTCTCAGCGCGCGCGTGTTCGATCCGTTGTGGCTGATGGCGCGACAGTGGCAGGTCGGCGAATACCAGGGCGAGGACGCCGGCATGCCGGTGCTGGCGCGCGTCCGATCGCAGACGGCGATGTTGTCACGCATTCATCTCGGCGAGTTGCCGGCGAACACGACCACGCAGGCCGCCGCCTACGATCCGCAGCAAATGCCGCTCGAAGTGATGGTCGAGCGGCAGCGCATGCGACCTGCCGGCCCGGATGAGGCGCGCATGCTGCGTCTGAGTGTCGAGGCCGGGCTGCATTTCCTGCTGATGCTCGATCGGCAGTCGCTCTCCCGGAAATATCGCTCTGCCTTCATTGCGCGCCATGCATTGCAGCGGCCGGACCCGTCGGTGCTGGCGAAGGCAGACGAAGAGACGCGACGGTTTGTCGAGACGATGGTTGGCCGCGCACTGGATGCACGCAGACTCGCTGAGCGGTTGCGAACTGGCGGTGTTGAGCCGCTGATCGCGGATAGATCGTTGAAAGTCGCTGCGGCGGATCGCGCCAGGATGCGTCAGACCGCGATGCGCTGGCTGGCGTGGTACGACTCTATCTTCACCGAGCCCGTGAACGAGTCCGACGACGCGTGGATTCCGTCGCGCATGGAGTACGCGCTGACCGTGGCCGGTCAGCTGTCGGACGATCGCTTCGACCAGCGGCCGCTCACGGCGAGCGAGTTCTACGACGGTCACCTCGACTGGAGCAGCTTCGATCTCGATTTCGAAGTGAACCTGGGCACGGAACGTGACCACAAATACAGCGTGATTACGGAAACGACGATTCCTGCGCCGGTTGTCTTCCGTGGCGCGCCGGCGCCTCGCTACTGGGAGCTCGAGGACGCGCGTATCGAGTACGGCCTGATGCCAGTCGGGCCGACCGATCTCGCACAGCTCCTCATGATCGAGTACGCCAGCAGCTACGGCAATGACTGGTTCGTCGTGCCGTTGACACTGCCGGTCGGCTCGCTCACCGCAGTCAATTCGCTCGTCGTCACGGACAGTTTCGGCGTGCGCTCGTTGCAACGTCCGATCGGCGACCGCACGTTGCCGGCGGCGAACTGGAGCATGTTTCAGCTCGCGCATATCCGGCGCCCCGGCAATGAGCCGCTGATGCAGCCCGCGTCGAATCTCTTCTTCCTGCCACCGACGCTCGGCCGCAGCCTGCAGAGTCCGCCGCTCGAAGACGTGCTGTTCATGCGCGACGAGATGGCGAATGTGGCATGGGCGATTGAGCGCTGCGTCGAAAGTCCCGTAGAGCGGCCAGTTTTGCGCACGGACACGACGCCACCCGTCGATAGCGCCGCCGACACGGGAGGATCGGCGCCGGGCGATGCCGTGCCGCGCTACCTGCTGTCGACGACGGTGCCGACGCATTGGATCCCGCTGCTTCCGGTGCAACTGCACGAGCCACCGGACAAAGTCGTTTCGCGACTCAAGCGCGGCGCCGTGCTGCAGCCGGACGGCTCGCAGGCGATTCACAAGGCCGAAGGCCTCATCCTAAACAAGGATCCGCGCCTGATGATGTTCGACGAGGAAGTGCCGCGCGAAAGCGTCCACGTTGCGCGCCACTACCAGCTCGCGCGCTGGACAGACGGCTCGACCTGGGCCTGGATGGCGCTGCGCAAGACCGTGGGCCGCGGCGAAGGATCGAGCGGCCTGAGGTTCGACAGCGTCAACACGCGGGATTAGCGTGCGACGGCACCACCAGCCTCACCGGGCGCTGCGGATACTCGGCGCAGGAACAGGGTGGCCGTGGTCAGCGCCATGATAAACGCTGGAAGAAACCGGCGGCGAATGTTTATGAGGCTGCTTGCAAACGACTCATTTTCCTTCGCGTATGCTGCATTGTCCTTTTCGATGACCAAGACTGAAAATCAGCAGTCGAGCGTTACTCTCCTGCCGCGCCGTCCAGCGGTATTCGCGGCATTTCAAAGCGGTCAGTGACGCGGGTATAGCCACCCTTGCCGGCAAGTCGGCCGATGGGGTTGACCCGGCCGATGTCGACATGGAAGCGGTCGTTGACGATGCCGTCCTGATAATGGAAATACACGACCTCGCCGAACACGACGTGATAGGGCCTGCGGCCCAGATCAACGATCTGAATCAGATTGCATTCCATCGCCACCGGCGCTTCCACGATGCGCGGCGGCCGCACCTTGCGCGAAGGCGCCGTGGTAAAGCCGGCCTTCTCGATTTCATTCACGCCATACGGATAATCCACAGCGCACACGTTCATCTGTTCCTTGATCGCATCGCTGACGATGTGCACTACAAACTCGGGAATCTCGCGGATGTTACGCACGGTGTCCTTGGCACTGCCGGTCTTGTCGCCGACCGAAAACATCAGCATTGCCGGATCGGAACCCACTGCGTTGAAAAAACTGAAGGGCGCGGCGTTGGGGCCGTCCGGGCCCAGCGTCGTCACCAGCGCGATCGGTCGCGGCGTGACCGTGCCGATCATCAGTTTGTACTGGTCCTGCCAGGACAGTTTGCTTGCATCGAATTCGGCCATGATGCGCTTTCTGATGAACCGGGATGAAGCCGATTCTAACAGGGCGCCGAAAACGCGGTCTGCTCCTGGCGTCAGGCAGCGCGAGCGGCCTGTCTCCGGGTGGGCGATAGAAATCCTCGACCGCACCCACGACGTCCTCGATGTCGCCCGTGCGGAGCAGGAGTCATTCGCATCATTCGACATCCCGGGTAGCGCCGTGGCAGAGCTACCTTGGGATTCTTTTCAGAATAAGATTTTGGCGGCAGCCGCTGTGGACTCCGCCAGCGCGGCTCAAACGGGGTAAATGATGGAGTTGGGCACCAGCAGCGAATCGAACACGCAGCGTCGCTCGCACCAGCGCCAGTCCTCGCCTTCACGGACCAGGGTGTCGAGGTAGCGCCCCACCATCAGGATGCGCGGCAGGTCGTCGGGAAGCACTTCAATGACCGAGAAATTGGCGGAAGCGGTGAGGGTTGTCCCTGCGTGGCTGCGGACCCGCAGGTTGGTCACGTGGTGGCGCAGGTAGCGCGGCTCGAACATCATGGTTTCGCGCACGGCCGTGACGCGGTCGCGCAACATGTCCCGGCTCTCGCAGCGCATGATCGCCATGGGCAGGCCCAAGTCGTGGTTGTCGCGCGGGATGATCAGGTACAGGCATTCCTCCGTGAAGAATTCGGGCCAGTCTTCCAGCGGGCCGTCGTCCAGCGCCTCGGCATAACGGGTATAGAGGTCTTCGAGATCGCGCTGCAGGGTCGGGTCGGCCTTCATCTCAAACGTCCATTACTTGCCGGTAGTACTTGTAGAACGCACGGATCGCCGTTTCGGTCACCATGTGCTCTTCGTCGTGCGTGTCGCGTCCGCCCATCTCGAACAATGCGGTCTCGTTCGGATAGGGGCGCAGGCCATCCTGCGCGAGCTTGATGATTTCGCTGTCGTCGCCCGAGACTAGGCCCGAGGCGCTCATCAGGTTGGCCAGCGAAGGCGCGCACGTCGTGAGTGTCGATGAGAAAACCGGTATGCAGGCGCTGGAACGCCGCTATCCGAGCAAACCCGTGCGACCTGGCTTGGTCGAACGCATCGAGTTCGAGTA
>Ga0163144_10002981_pt1 | contig 38626 bp, 46 predicted proteins | sample OliLak19BULKMAT1_FD_123175 | JGI IMG/M metagenome (GOLD analysis project Ga0163144, IMG submission 123175) | Freshwater microbial mat bacterial communities from Lake Vanda, McMurdo Dry Valleys, Antarctica - Oligotrophic Lake LV.19.BULKMAT1 | ecosystem: Environmental > Aquatic > Freshwater >...
AATGCAATTTCTGGAAATTTGTCATATATTTCTATTCTCCTTAATGATTCTCTTCCTTTATCGCCTACGCCTTTTTCCATTCGCTGTAAAGTAGTCAATGAAACACTAAAGACTGTCGCAAAATCTCGTAAGGTAAGCCCTGAGCTTTTCCGAAAGTTAATATAGTCGTAATGTGTATACTCTTCAATATTTTTTAGTTCAAAAATAAAAGATGAAGGACCTCTCTTTCCAATCGTTGACAACAAAACAATTTCGTTTTTTTCGTTTGGAGATAAATCAAACTTTTGACAATATTCTTTATAGGCAGGGTTTTGTTTAGAAGGAATTCTGTCTGCAAATGAAGAAAATAACTGCTCGGATTTATGAATTCTTTTCGTCAAGGGAAGCTCAGGACCGACAGGGATTGAATTCACGGCATAGGCATAATGTTTATCATATTCAAAAGTGAACCCTTCATTTTTTATTAATTTTCCAACATAAGTTCTAGAAGACCTTCTTTCGAGATAAACATTTAACGAATTTGTTTTACTCATTTTAAATTTCCTTGAATCTTTTTTGCAGCAGAGTAAGTAATGCATCCCTTCGCGGGGTCGTCAAATCACTATCATGGACAATAGACAAAATTTCACTCCATTTTAATTTAACTTTTTTAATAAAATCATCTGTAATTTCATTATACTCAAGAATATTGAATTCATTTAGATAATCTTTTAATGTTGGTTCATTTGTTTTTGATGTTCTAATCTTTCCCTTAGGATTTAAATCTGCACCTAATAAAAATGGTGCTTCAATACCGATATAGCTTGGATTGTCATACGTGGGAGATAACGCAAAACTTGACGGGGCATTTTGCACTAAACCAATATTCCGCCCATGGCGATCATGATTTCCCACCAAAGCATCAAAAAGACACATTAAAATAAATGTCTTCACATCTGCAAGCCTTCCACACTTATCTTTAATAATGTTCAACAAAACCCTGCAACTATACTCGTCATCTTTTCCCAGAAGATGATAGATGTGAATCAGGTTTGAACCCGGTTTTTTTGACATGAAGTTTTTTGTTACAAAAGTACTTTGCACATTATTTAGATTAATTAAATAAAATTCTGGAACATTCAATCATTGATGAATATTTGGAGAAACTATGAATATTTCAAAACTAAATCAGTTTGGCGCTGATCTCGCAGGAAGAGATTTTGGAAAAAGAGTTTATGAGATAATTATTCAAGAAACAAAACTACCTATGGTTTTAGATTTTGCAGGAGTTGGCTCTATTGGTTCATCATTTGCCGACGAAGTCATTGTTAAAATTGCAGGCCAACAAAATAATAAAATCATTGTGAAAAATATCAACAGAGTAATTAAAAGTTGCCTTAATGACGTCGCGGAAGAAGCAAAAATCAATCTTATTATTGAATAATTTAAACTAAAGCTGAAGAACACTTTTAATATGCTTAGTACCTTTTTCAGAATTCATCCTGCCGCGCGGAGAGCGAATAAGAAAACCTTCTTTTAAAAGATACGGTTCATAAACATCTTCAATGGTCGAGCGATCTTCAGAAAGAGTCGCGCACAAAGCTTCAATACCAACCGGTCCGCCGGCATAATAATTTTGAATGACTTCTAGGATTTTGCGATCCATGCGATCAAGACCAGCGTGATCAATGTCCATTAAGTTCAGGGCTTTTTTTACAGTTTCTGTATTTATTTTTTCTTCACCGCGCAGAACGAAAAAATCGCGCACACGGCGCAAGATTCTATTGGCCACGCGTGGAGTTCCACGGCAACAATGTGCCATTAAATCAAAAGCTGATTCATCCATGACAACTTCTAATTTTTTAGCGTTATTTTTTAATATTTTTGTAATGTCTTCTGGTTGATAAAAATCAAAATGCAAGTGAGCAACAAAACGATCGCGTAGTGGATTAGAAAGTAAACCCGTTCTAGTGGTGGCACCAATTAAAGTGAAAGGAGAAATATCAATTTGCATGGTGCGTGCAGCTGGACCTTGGCCAATTATAATATCTAAACGATAATCTTCCATCGCTGAGTAGAGGATTTCTTCAATAGAAATATTCATGCGGTGAATTTCATCGATGAATAAAACATCTTTGGGCCCAAGATTAGTTAAAATTGCCGCGAGATCGCCTTTTTTTTCTAAAGCGGGACCAGAAATAACATGTAATTGTGAGCCTAATCTTTTGGCAATAATCATCGCGAGTGAAGTTTTACCTAAACCAGGAGGGCCAGATAAAAGAACGTGGTCCATGGCCTTTTCTCTTTTTAGAGCAGAGTCCACCATAATTGAAATATTATCCACTACTTTTTTTTGACCAATGTATTCGTCAAAACTTCCGGGACGCATCGCCTGTTCTTGGCGTGTTTCTTCAGGATTATTTTGTGTATCTAAAATTCTTTCTTCAAAAAAATTTTCCATTATTTAGACTCCAAATTTTTTACAATAGATTTTTAAATTTGCAAAAGCCTTGGTTAAAACTGGTGCATATTTAATCGAATCGTGCACAACATCGTCTGTCTCTTCAATAATATATTCGTGGGCAATTTTATTTCTTAAATCTTTTAAAACTCTCCAATCTGTATCATCGTCAAGAACACCTCTTTTCTTGAATCTATTTACCCGATCCAAAATACTTCCCTCATCAGTTATTTCGATAATATCAACGGTCCTGAGGAGTTTATTAAGGAAGAAATCTAATCTCCGAGAAAATCTTGCTGTTAAAGCCTCAAGAACAATTTTATTTTCTTCAGTAACTATTTCTTGCTTTAGTATTACTTGGGCCATTTCAACAGTCTTGGAGAAAATAGCAAGAGCTCTGTCACCCACCAGCAAATTCTCTTTTAATATTTCTAAAGTTATAGTTTTTTCCATACAACAACACTCGAATCCTTTATAAAGTCGTAAAAGTTTCTAGCACGCTGATCCATCGCACTTATGTCTTTAGGACAAATAAATAGATCAATCTTTTGCTCACCAATTTTATCACAAATATCAATTTTAATCTTTTGTGAAATACTATTTGCTCCTGCATAATCATTTTCAATGTTAATTAAAATATCGATATCACCACCAGCGGCCTTGAGGTCCTGCTCAAACAATCTTACCAATTTCATATTTCCTTTAACACTAAATGTACTAATTGCTCTGACTTTAAAATAGCATGCTCATTCATTACTTTTTGAATCAATGGCAACACCTTATCTTCTTTAAAGCCTAATTCTTTACAGGCCATAATCGCATCATTAATCACTCGCGCATCTGGTGCATCACTATAATTTAATTCTGGTTGCGGCATGGGAATGCGAGCTTTGGCCGCTTTATCCAGAGTGTACATTTTCATTTTCAAAATTTTATCTTTTAAATCTAAAATTAATTGTGCCGCGGACTTTGGTCCAACGCCGGGAACTTTTGTTAGCGCTGTTTTATTTTCAAGGGCAATCGCTTCAATTAATTTATCCGGGGAAATATTGCAGATAAGATTATAAGCTGATTTTGGGCCAACGCCTTTAACCGTTAACAATAATTCAAATAATTTTTTTTCTCGCAAAGTTAAAAAACCGTATAATTCTTCGTCAGCTTCTTTAATAATATGTGAAACATAAATATTGGCCGCTTTGCCTTCGGCCAGAATTTGGTGAAAATAAACTTGGTAGCCCACGCCAGAAGTGGTGAGTAGAACCGTTTCATGTCCATCGCTAAAAATAACTTCGCCTTGTAAATATCCAATCATAATCTTGCCTCAGTTAATTTTGACGTGCGATGAAACGCATGACAAGCAGCAACGCCCAAAGCATCACTCTCATCAAAACTAGTAATATCTAATTTTCCAAAAATTAATCCTAAACCTTTTTGCATAGATTCTTTGGTGGCGTGACCGTGTCCCGTCACTGTTGATTTCACCAAGTTTGGTGAATACTCAAAAATTCTTTTATTATGAGTCTGCCCAAACGCCGCAATCATGGCGCCTCTGGCCTGCGCTAACTTCATTAATGAAGTGGGATTTTTCACATAAATCAAACTCTCCAGAGCAATTTCTTGGGGAGAATATTTTTTAATGATTTCCACCGAAACATTATAAATAACATGCAAACGCTCTTTGTAATCTTCAATCTGATCAAATTTTAATGGGCCCGACGCCACATAATGAATTTTGCGCCCCACACATTCAATGATGGCAAAACCTGCTTTTCTTGAACCTGGATCTATTCCTAAAATTCTCATTAAGCGGCTTTTTTCTTTTTTAATTTAGGGGCCATTTTACTTAATGATAAAATTTCAATTCCGAAGACATTACCTTTTGCGTCTAAATCTAACAAAATTCCGCGCTGAATCTCCATGGTTTTTGCAACCTTACCCGATCTTAATTCAATATAAGCAACATCTAAAACTTCATCTTTTTTAATTTTCATATTCACCTCTCCAATACGCCGTAATAAGTAACACTCCATCTTTTTCATCGATAAATACTGCTTCTAAAAGTTTATCTTTTATTCTGCATGCTTTAACTTTTCTGCCGCTTTGATCAAGACTCACTAAAGTGCCATTAACTAGGCAGTATCTAGTCAGTTGGCGAGTAATTTGCCTTTTTTTTAATCTGGTAGCCGCATGTTCTGATATTTCAATTCTAAAGGTGTCATGATTTCGCCTTGATAATTTGCGCAATATAGAAGAGCGCACTTCCCCCGACAAACTGCACCAATTCCAAGCGGCCGTAATCTCCTGTTCTGATTCCGCTAAATAAGCACAATCCGACCAGCGAAAAACCCATCATCTGCATGCCTAAAGTTATGTAAAACTTCATTTTAAAACCATCGATGCTATGCTACCTTTTTTAACAATGAAAAGCATCCCACATATTCTTGCATCTGCCCCAGTGATTGAGGCAAAAAAACAAAAGCTTATCCAGCAGTGCCAGCAATTAAAAGCAAAAAATATTATTCCTTCATTAAAAGTTATTTTAGTTGGTGAAAATCCTGCCAGCATTATTTATACCCGCAATAAAAAGAAATTTTGTGAGGCCATCGGCGCTGAATGCGAAATTATAAAATTACCAAAGGCTCTTTCGGAAAAAGATTTTTTATCTGAAGTAAAAAAAATTGCCGACAACAAATTAGTTCACGGGTGTTTTGTACAACTTCCTCTACCAGCGCAACTCTCTCATATTGATGTGGGTCAACTTATTCCCCCAGATAAAGATGTCGACGGATTTCATGCGCAAAATCTTTACGAATTAATGAAAGGCGCTTCCACCAAATCATTTTTACCTCCCTGTACGCCCAAAGGCATCATGACTCTTTTAAAATTTTACGAGATCCCCATTGCGGGAAAAAATATTGTGATTGTAGGACGAAGCATGATTGTGGGTAAACCTCTAATGCTACTTTTAACTCAAAGAGATGCCACGGTAACTTTGTGTCACTCAAAAACCAAAAACCTCTCTGAAATTACTAAAAAAGCCGACATCGTAGTGACCGCCATTGGTCGCGCCAATTTTTTTGGTAAAGAATATTTTTCTCCCGGACAAATAGTTATCGATGTAGGAATTAATAAAGATAAAAACGATAAACTTTGCGGCGACGTTGATTTTGAAAAAGTTGCACCCATCGTTTCTCATATTACTCCAGTTCCAGGTGGCGTCGGGCCACTGACCATTTTAACTTTGGTGCGAAATCTTTTACAAGTGGCCCAAAAAATTTAGGAAAGATTATGCTTAAAACTCAATTGCACGCTGAGCACACGAAACTAAATGCCAAAATGGCGCCCTTTGCTGGTTTTGATATGCCGATTCAATACACTTCCGTGAAAGAAGAAGTGATTGCGGTGAGACAAAACGTCGGAATGTTCGACGTTGGCCACATGGGAGAATTTTTCGTGGAAGGTCCTGAAGCAGAAAGTTTTGTGGATTATATTATTACCAACGATTTTAAAAACGCTGCTGTTGGCAAAGCTGTTTACTCTCCGCTTTGCCGAGAAAATGGCACAGTGATTGATGATCTTATTGCTTATAAAATTTCTACTGATAAAATTCTTATTTGTGTCAACGCTTCTAATATTGAAAAAGATTGGAAATGGATTTCAAGTCAAAAAGGCAATTTTAACTGCAAATTATCTAATCACTCAGACGATTATTCATTAATCGCCTTGCAAGGACCAAAAAGTATCGACGTTTTAAAAACTATCGGCTTTGCTGGCCCAGAAAAATTAGAATATTACTCTCTGGCCGAAATGAAATATGAAAATGAAACTGTGATTGTGGCGCGCACTGGTTATACTGGCGAAGATGGCTTTGAATTATTTTGTTCACACCAAATGGCGCAAAAGTTTTGGGAGCGTTTTTTTACAGCTGGAGTAAAGCCGTGTGGCCTGGCCGCACGCGATGTCCTGCGACTAGAAGTTTGTTATCCACTGTATGGCCACGAACTCAATGACGAGCTCACTCCACTTGATTCAGGCCTTAAATGGACGGTAAAAGGAGCTAAAGAGAAATTTGTGGGCAAAAATGCGCTACAAAGTTACCAACCGAAATTTCAACTGATTAAATTGTCATTGGAAAGAGGCATTCCACGAGATAATTACGAAGTCCTTAACGAAGCTCAGCAAGTAATTGGGAAAGTAACGTCAGGCACAATGAGCGTCGCGCTAAATAAGGGAATCTGCTTTGCCTTGATAGAAAAAGGAAAAACCACGCAAAAATACTTTGTAAAAATACGCGAAAATTTGTATGAAGCAACTAAGCACGACAAAGCGTTTATTACAGGGGGCCACAAATGAGTCTAATTCCAGAAACTTTGAAATACACTAAAGAGCATGAATGGGCGAAAATTGAAGGAAATGTAGTAACGATTGGTATCACTGACTTCGCGCAATCATCACTAGGTGACATCGTTTTTGTGGAATTACCAGCTCCAGGCGCTACACTAACCAAAGGAAAAACTTTTGGTGTAGTTGAATCAATTAAATCTGTCAGTGACCTCTACGCACCAATCTCAGGAAAAGTTATTGCACGCAATGATAACGTTATTTCCACACCAGAATCTTTAAACCAAGATGCTTACCAATCTTGGATGTTGAAAATTGAGATGCAAAATCCCGCTGATACTGCTGAACTATTATCAGCCGCGGACTACACAAAAATCTGCCACTAAAATTTTCATTTTGGGAATGTCAACTACTGTAAAGACGATTGTGGATTTATTTTTTCCCCGACTCAATAATATTCTTTTAATTAACCCAAAAAATATCTAAAAATATTACTTTTCTTAGATATTTTACTTTACGAAATTCTCTAAAAACTTCATACTCCATTCCACCTTAAAAACTAATTTCTAGCAAAATAGGTAAAGAGAAAAATGATTACTGAAAATCAAGAATCGATACAACTTTTAAATACCGCAATAATTAAAAGCAAAGAAAAAAAAATCGATAGTACTTATGAAGAAAGGCTAGCAGATGTTTGTCGCTCTCCTTCAGTTAAGGCCATTACTTCAGCGATTAATATTTTAGCTGAAGCACAAAGAATTTCTTATGATCAAGCGGCCATTCAGATTATCGAAACAGTGAGAGAGCTAGATTCTATCTGGAACGATTATGTAATGATGGAAGGAATTTCTCGCTTAAAAGATATACTAAAAGAAAAGACTCACTAACCCTTTACGACAAAGCCCCACTCAATTCGTGCTACCCCATTTTCTAGCATTCCTTGCGGAGGATTGGGAAAAGGCCCAGCTTTATTAAATGACTCAATCGCCGCATCATCAAGTTCCCGCACACCACTGGTGGATGAAATCTGCACTTCGACAATATTTCCCTTTCCATCCAACATTACTACTAATGAGGTTATGCGATTATCCATCGCAGCGACTTGGCGACCGCTCTTATAAATTCTTTCCATTTTCTCTTGAAGGCTCGCACCCCAATGCTGCTCGAGCTTTTGTTTAATACGATGATAAAAACCGTAATATTTAAACTCAGTAGTATTTAAATGAGTTTGTTCACCCAGCGGCACGTCTTCAACGTAGTCATTGCTTTGTGCCACACCTTTAACACCTTGTTTGCCATTCAGAGAGCCTGAATCAACAATATCCATCTCCTCACCCACCGACAAATCAGAGAGCGAAATTTTCTTATTACTTACCTTAGTTCCAATCACATCTTTAGGCGCTGCTGCTTTTTTTGCTCCAGCTACCTTCGTCGTTTTACCGGCTCCCGCCTCTTTAAAAGTATCAACTTTTTTCGCCATAGTTTGACGATCAAAGCTTTGATTCTTTTCGCTTAAAAATCTAGAATCTGTGGGTTTAACTTCTGCGCCATCTTGTTCGGTTTCAACGATTTGTTTTGCTTTAGTCACATTTTCGGGTTGTTTGGATTGCATCTTCTTTTTGATTTCCGCTAATTCTTCCGCAGAAATTGTTTTGACATCAAATTGTTGCTTGGCAACTTGAGGGGCCTTTGTATCATTTTTAATGACAATAGTCATAATGGCGATGTGCAAAATCGCAGAAATAAAAAGTGTAATAAAAAAGGCATTTGGCTTAAACGACATTTTGTCCTCCAATTCTCTTCGACAAAAAAGCAGCGTTTTCTGAGAGTTTTTCATTTTTCATGTAGGCGGAATTTTTTGCTTACTAAGAGTGCTATTTATGAAATAGTAGAGTAGTGAAGTCTGTTGCTAGCATTTTAAGTTATAATCACCCTCAACTTACCATTAAGACAATAAATTCGCTGCTTAATCATTTTGCTATGACTGATATTTACCTGACCCACAACGGTAGCTCAGAAGCAAATATCGAGTACTTAAAATCACAGTTTCCAAAAATTAACCACTTGATACAAAATCCTAATATCGGTTATGCCGGCGGAGTCAATTTTAGTTTTCGCACTATTTTTAATCTCTCTATAGTCGATTGGATTTATTTTTTCTCCAACGACACTACTTTAAAATCACTTCCAAGCGCACTACCAAAAACGCCAGGCCTTTACGCTCCCACCAGTTTTAGGCGCCAAGGAACTTTTCTAGACTCAGTTGGCGGCGTTTTTATTCCTTATCGGGCCAAAGTTTTTCACGCCAAATCAAAAGCAGAATTTTATAAAAATAAAATCACTTACATTCCAGGTTCTGCTTATCTAGTTCACCGTGAAGTTTTTATTAAAACTGGCGGCACCGATGAAAAACTTTTTTGTTATTTTGAAGATATCGACTGGTCCATGAGAATTAGAAAAAGTGGTGGGAATTTAGAAATATTAGATGACTTTATCACCACTCACGGCATTGGAAAAACTACTCGCAAAGATTCTTTTTATACTTTTTATTTATTCAACAGAAATTGCCGCATTATTTCTAGAAGATACACACCGCTTTGGCAAAGACCGGTCTTAGAACTTATTCTTTTTTGGAAATTTTTAAATTTATTTTATTACCTGTTAAAAAAACAGCGTTTTTCAGAATTAAAATCACTGCCTGGTATTTTTTAATTATTGGCTTTCTAAATAGCCTTCTTCTTCCACTAATCCACCTGGCCGCGCTGGTGTGACAGGATTTGTTTCATCTAATTTTTGATGAACTCCACCTGACCCTGGTTCAGTTCCTTCAACAAACGCCTCGATAAAATCGCCACGAACACCTTTTTTATAAGCATCACCTGTTTCTTTATCAATTGGCACATTGACAATTCCATCTGGCACTTGAAAATCTTCATCTCCATATTTTCTAATACCTAAGCGCATGTACTCTTTCCATACAGGAAGGGCCGCCTTACCACCAGTTTCCCCATAGCCCATGCTCTTATTATCATCAAATCCGATCCAAACTCCGGTGACTAAAAAAGGATTAAAACCTATAAACCAAGCATCAACATAATTACTAGTCGTTCCTGTTTTTCCCGCCAAATTTGAACTTAACTCTCTCGCTTCCCGTGCCGTTCCATGATGAACCACACCTTTAAGTAAATTCGTCATTACATAAGCAAGTCTTGGATCATAAACAACACTTTCTTTTAAATTGGCCATGTAAGGTGCAAATTTAATTTTATTTTCTCCCTCTGCCGTCACTTCACTTTGTATCTTTGAGCGCTCCATGGCGCTTCTAACCTTTGTTCCCTCTTCAATCGTGGTTATATTTCCATCTCTATCAGTAATTGAACTAATCGATTTATAATCAACCACTCTTCCTTGGTTCGGAAAAATTAAATACATATTCACTAGTTCTAAAATGGCCACTCCAAAAGATCCAAGAGAAATACTTAAGTCTCTATCAAACTTCGCATCAAAAGTTATTCGGTCCATAAAATCCGATATTTTTCGGATTCCTACTTTGTGAGCAATCTTAATGGTTGGAATATTTCTACTTTGCTCTAAAGAAGTCCTAAAAGTAACCGGCCCCTTAAATTCATTATCATAATTCTTTGGCTTCCACGCCAACGTATCATCAATTCCAGAAAGTGCTTCCGGTGTGTCGAGGATAATTGAATTCGGTGTGAATCCATTTTCCAGAGCCGCTGCAAAAACAAAGGGCTTAAACGATGATCCCGGTTGTCTCTTTGATTGAATAACTCGATTAAACTTTGAGAGAATAAAATCATTTCCACCAACAAATGAAACAATCTCCCCCGACTTAGGCAAAAGAGAAACTAGTGATCCTTGTATTTCTGGATATTGATCAAGCGAACATAAAATATATTTTTCTTTTTTTAATTTATTTTGTTCCGCTAAAGGCATGCTGGATAATGCTTCCTTTGGAAAGTAAGGATTGATTTGCACGCCACTTTTTTCAACCAGCACCAAGATCACGTCACCTGGAGCTAAAATTGTTGAGGGTTTTGTCACAGGGGTAAAATATCTCACAGTATCACTTGTGTATCTTTCATGCGCCCATTTAAAATGATCTTGCGGAATGATGGCCGAAACTCCTGCAATACTTATAAAAACCATTTTCAACTGATCATTAACAGCTGTCACTGTGGCCTCAAATCTTTCCCCTGCATCTAAAAACCTCACAAAGGAATCAGCAGTGTCATATCCAGGCTTAACGTTTTTAAGCAACATTAGTTTTTCTGAAATAATAGACTTCGCTTTTATTTTTACAAATTCTTCAGCGATGTATGGAAACTCATACACTTTCTGATTTTTTTCATCAATAGTAAAAAATGTTGATTTTTCTAAGGACCATTTTTTTCTCACATTTTCCTCTGAAATAGCAAGATTAGTTAAGTCATCATGTCTAATTGGTCCTTTATATCCTTGTCTCTTATCAACTTCTCTTACGCCATTTAAAACTTGTTTCTCAGCATTTTTTTGCAATTCCCAATCTAAAGTTGTGACAACTCTATAGCCGTTCTTAAGAAAATTCTCTTCTCCCACTTTAGCAATAACTCTTAGTCTTACCCATTCTGTAAAATAGCCCGCCTTAAATTCATTTTTTCGACGTAATCTAAAAACAATTTTTTCTTTTTTTGCGGCCTCATACTGTTCTTTCGTAATTTTTTTATCAATATAAAGTCTATGTAATACATACCCCTGCCGATTACGAGCGTACTCTGGATTAATATAAGGAGAATAACGAGTAGGAGCAACCAGTAAGCCGGCAACCATCGCACTTTCGGCCACGGTTGCTTCAGAAAGTTCTTTGTCGTAGTAACCACGAAATGCTGCTTTTACTCCGTAATAACCACCACCTAAATAAACTTGATTAAGATATAAAAAAAGAATTTCATCTTTAGTAAATTTCTCTTCAATCTTTTGCGCCAATAAAAAATCTTTTATTTTTCTGGAAATCGATCTTTCACTGGTTAAAAGAAGTGACTTTGCCAGCTGTTGGGTAATAGTACTTCCACCCTGAACGACTTTTCCTGCAATAAGATTTTTTGCAAAAGCTCTAGATAGTCCTAAATAATCAACTCCAGAGTGCTGATAAAAGTTGCTATCTTCCGCAGACAAAAAAGCGTCAACCACTGATTTTGGAATTTCATTTAATTGGGCAATCTCTCTTTTCTCATTTCCTATTTCGGCCAGGATTGTTCCGTCTTTAGATAAAATCTGTGAGGCGATCGGTGGCTTGTAATCTGATAGTGTTTCTATTTTAGGTAAATCAAACGAAATATAAAGCACGATGAGCACACTAAACAAAACGGCAGCGACCGCCATCCCTACAAACGTTCCGAAAACTTTTTTAAGGATATTTTTTACCACTAACAGATATTTCACAACGTCACCATCTTATTAATTTCTGCAGAACACTTCATTGTTTGTTCATAAACTTGTTTAATAATTAATTGTTTTTCAGTTGCTATATTAACTTTGATTTTGCATAGATAATCTATTTTCTTTTGTTCACTTAATACTCTTGTCATCATCTTGTTATATTGACCTAAATTATACTCTTCGCCTTTTTGTTTGAAAAAATCTTGCTCTTCAAATACGAAAGCAACTACTTTATCTGCTCCACGTCGCTTTAGAACATTGACAGGAAATACTAGGCTCCTCTCACTGCCACTCTCTAGTGCTCTTTTCAAAATTGGTTGTATTTTGCCTTTGTTATAAAACTCGATGTTTTTATTTTTTTGATTATAAATCGAGATAAACAAAAGATGTGTTAATTCTTCTATTTTTTTATTCTCATCTGCAGAGAATACCTTATTAAAATTCTCGACATTATTAGTCGTGTATTTATGACCAACTTCATCACCATATTCTTTTAAAATATTCCATTCGAGCAGCGACGATGTTCCTTGATTCGCGACAAATGCAGCAAAATAAGCCGCAATTCCCGTCCCGCTGACAATTCTAAACCTTGTATCTCCATATTCTAGCGCTTTCAAGAGACCAACATAAGAATAAAGCGAGCTATAAGTAAGTGGCATGATGGCGGCGATGATGGAGCTTTTTTTTGCAACTGATGCTGCATCATTATTTTGTCCACCAACACCGACTGGGCCATACTGATTATTTTCTATAGAAATTTCACCTGAATTTGCATTCACGTCATGGGGAATTTCGACGGTCTGTCCGTCAGCACCCACTTGGGAAATATTCTTATTTGAATGCGCACATCCAAATAAAAAAAATAAAATTAAAACATACTTATTCAATTTCTTCTTCTTTTAATTTGTCTGTCAGTATTTTGATACGTTTTTCCGCGCGACTCAAGGTTTGCTTACATTCTTTATATAAAGAAACTCCATCTTCAAACTTGCCCAAGCTCAACTCTAGGTTTAATTTACCACCTTCTAGTTCCTGAACAATTTGCTCCAGCTTTTCTAAATCATGTTCAAAGCCTTCACCTTTATTTGTTTTCATCTAGTTACCTTTATTTGGCATTTTAAATCGCCAAAATTATGACTGGTTAATTTTTTCCCAGTGTTGGGTTTTTGTCATCAGGCATAAAATATACTTCAAGTGGGCCAGGAGGGCAATTTGAAGAATATCTGGGTGCCATTATCGGGAGCTATAGCTCAACAAAGACAAGTCGAAGCCATTGCAAATAATGTGGCCAATGCCAACACGCCTGGTTTTAAAAAAGACCAAGTTGTATTCGAAGAATATATGACTGAAATACACAACCCACAATCTGATATTAATGTTCCCGTCGGAGATATTTCTCCCGCCGATTTTTATCAAACTAACGGCGCAGAAAATTCTAAGGTGAAAATCTCAGGCACTTATACCGACTTTGAACAAGGTCAACACTCTCCAACGGGAAATCCACTAGATATTTCTTTACAAGGAACGGGATTTCTCGAGGTAAATACTCCTTATGGTGTGCGTTTCACCAGACAAGGAATCTTAAGCATGGCACAAGATGGTACACTGATAACCAATCAGGGCCACCAAGTTTTAAGCAGTGGAACCACTCCACCAGAATCAAGATTAATAAAAGTTCCTAACGAAAAAATCAAAATCGTTGATAACGGCGAAATCTATGCCGGCGGACAAAAAGTTTCAGCTCTTTCAGTGGTGGAATTTATTGATTCCCATGCTCTAAAAAAAGAAGGGGCCGGACTTTATATAAATGAAAACCCGGAAAACCAAAAACCTAATCAAAAGACAGTAGTGAAACAAGGATTTCTTGAAGACTCAAATGTAAACGCAGTTTCAGAAATGTCTTCACTAATTAAGGCCAACAGACAATTTGAATCTATTCAACGAGCAATTAAAGCTTATGACAACATTAGCGGAAGGGCAGTAAATGACATTGCAAAATTTTAAATTTTTAATTTCTTTTTTTTCTTTCTTTTTTGTGGCAGAAACATTTGCCATGGTGCGCGCGCTTAATACGGCGGCAACTGGAATGGCCGCTCAAGAAAGCCAAGTCAACACCATTTCCAACAACATTGCCAACGTTAACACCACCGGCTTTAAACGCAGTCGTACAGAATTTGATGATTTAAATTATCAAACCATTCAAGAGGCGGGAGCAAGATCAGGCAATAACACTTTTTATTCAGTAGGGACACAAATTGGATCGGGAGCAAAAGTTTCTGCCACCAGAAAGGAATTTGAACAAGGCAGTGTGACCATGACCAATAACCCTTTTGACTTAATGGTTAATGGGGAAGGATTTTTTGGCATCATTATGGGCGACAACGAAATGCGCTTTACCAGAGATGGTTCACTTAGCGTGGATGCTCAAGGAAATATTGTTAATCGTGCCGGTTATAAACTTTATCCTGGGTTTACTGTTCCACCCGCCACAAAAAGCGTAAATGTTTCTGAAAATGGAACCGTTGATGCTTATGTTCAAGGGCAAACAGAACCAACCAATCTAGGACAAATTCCAATTTTTACTTTTGTCAATTCAGCTGGATTAAAATCTAGTGGTGCCAATCTTTATCAAGTAAGTTTTTCTAGCGGAGAAGCTATTCAAAACGTCGCAGGAAATAGCAATGCAGGAGCTGTGACTCAAGGTGCTTTAGAATCATCCAACGTGAATATTATGACAGAAATGACGAATTTAATTCGAGCTCAACGAGCTTATGAAATGAATTCAAAAGTAATGGGAGTGAGTGATCAAATGATGCAAACAGCGAATAATATAAAATGAAAAAAGTATTATTGCTATTATTTTTTATCTGCTTAAAAACATCAAACGCATGTGAAATTGTGAGCTACTCTTATTTTTTAAAATTTAAAAATGACCCTGTAGAATTAATCCAAAAATCCACTTGTGACGAAGAAACTAATAAAAAATTTCTCTCACTTGTGAGTTCCAGTGAAGGTACTATAAAAACAGACTTTTTAAAAGCTGACTTAAAAAACGTTGAAAAAATTAGTCCGGCCATTATAAACATAAAAAGTATTAGTACGCTTATAAAAGAGCGCTGCGTTCTAAATAACACTTATAATCTGCAAACAGAAGAAAACAATGCGGCTTCAATGGCGACAAACCATGAGTCTGAAATAAAAATTAATTTAAATGATTGCACTGGTCTGGGAAAAAAAATGTTTCAAATCTTGGGTCCAAAAACTACGGCGTGGATTTCGATTAACTTTCAAAAAGAAATTACCGTCTACAAGGTTAAAAACCACTTGATCTCTGGTCAAGGCACCAAAATTTCGGCCGACATGATTGAAGAAACAAAAATCATTACTGACAATCCTGAAAAATACTTCACAGAAATTAATAATATTAATTTCACTAAACTTACCAAAACCTTGCAAAATGGGGAGCCGATTAAAAAAACCGACATTGTGTCCTACAACCTAATTGAATTACAATTTCCCACTCAAGTTATCCTCGACAATAACGGTATTTCCATTGAGTCTTATGCCCAACCAATGAGTTCGGGAAAAATTGGTGATGTTATCCGTCTTAGAAACATGAAAACGAAAAAAGAAATTGCCGGCAAAATTATCGGCCCCAACAAAGTTGAGATTGTATTATGAAAAACTTGGCCATTATCTCACTACTTATTTTTTTGACTGGCTGCTCTTCATATATGAGTAAAATATATCGCCAGCTAGACAAAGAAACAGCTCAAAGTGACTTCAAGAGTGACAAGGGGAATAGTGATAACTTTAACTTCTATCGACGCCGAGGGAGAGATACCAGACCAATCCAAAATCCACAAACATTAACCTCAAGTAACTCAAGGGTCTTAAATCCTTCGGTTAAAAGAGAATATGCTCCAGAAAATAAAAAGAAAGGGCGCCACACTGCCAATGATTTCGAAGATAACGCTGACTCTGGAAGTATTTGGATGCAACCAGGCACCTACTTAACCTATTCTGACAAAAAGAAAAAAAATGGCGACATCATTTTAATTAATATTAAAGACAATTTAAAAAATGATATCGCACTTGAATTAAAGAAAAATTTCCCAGACGAAAAAAGAAAAAAAACCGACACTGCCGCAGCTCCTGCAAAAACAGATACTGCTCCAGCAACGCCGGCCAAGCCCGAAGACAGTAAAGAAGCCGACAATGAACAAATCCATGACAGAGTTTCTAGTATTGTGATTGAAGAGATCAACAAAGACCATGTCTTACTAAAAGGCAGGAAGTATTTACTTTATAAAAATCAAAAACGTTTAATTGAGATCCAGGCACTAGCAACCAGAAGAGATATTTCTCCAGATGACTCTATAGAATCTGACCAGCTTTTAGAAACCAATGTGACTATTTTGAGGTAATGATGAAATTTTTATTTTTTATTTTCTTGGCTTTTCCACTTATCTCATTTGCTGTACCTTCGCGTCTAAAAGATTTAATTTCTATAAAAGGCGTCAGGGAAAATCCCGTTATTGGATATGGATTGGTTATTGGCTTAAATGGAACAGGAGACGCTGGAGGAGAAATCACCAACTCATCACTCAAGCATTTATTTCAAAAACTTGGCCTAAATCCGCAAAAAGAAATTACTTCTAAAAATGTTGCGGCGGTAATTGTAACCGCAAAACTTCCTCCATTCGCCAGAATCGGACAGACCATTGACATCACGGTCTCTGCGATTGGAGACGCCTCAAGCCTAGGTGGTGGTACATTACTCGTGACTCCACTAAAAGGTGGAGACGATAATATTTATGCTCTTGCCAGTGGACCACTTTCTATTGGTGGCCTAAAAAAAGGTGCAAAATTTGCGACAACTGGAACCATTCCCTCTGGTGCATCTGTTGAGCGAGAAATTGAGACTGATTTTGATAAAAAAAATAGTCTTCGCTTAAGTTTAAATAATCCCGACTTTACTACTGCTGCACGTATTGAAAAAGTGATTAACCAAGAACTTGCAGGGAAATTTGCCTCGGCAAAAGACTCATCAACTGTTGATCTGGTTATACCAAACGACTATGACAGAAAAGTGGTTGAGCTTATTGCTATCATGGAAAATTTTAAAATTAACCCCGATCAGGCAGCAAGAATTGTTATCAATGAACGAACTGGAACCGTGGTGGCCGGTGGTGATATCGTGCTCTCTCCCGTGGCCATCAGCCATGGTGATTTAACTATCGAAGTTAAAGGTGAAGGCGATTCTGGAAGTAAAAAAGGTAAAGGAAATAGCGTCATTTATGTTGATAAAAAAACTACACTAAATGATCTCGTCCAAAGTTTAAATGCTCTAGGAGTAACATCAGAAGATCTGATTACAATTTTTCAAACACTTAGAAAAAATGGCTCTCTCGTGGGAGACATAGAACTAATATAGGGTAATTGTTGCATAGGCAACCTTAGCTAGGTCTAAAATTAAATTAGTGATATACTTAAGTTGAGTTACTAGGAAGGTAACAAATGATTGAAAAGACTAACTCAAATTCAAATATCATCAGAAACACAAATAGCACGCGCTATGTTCCTGAAGAATACAAAAAAGTAGCAAAAGATCTTGAGTCACAATTTTCAGAATTAATGTTAAACGAAATGAATAAAACTGCAGAACCTGCTGAAGAAGCCTCAACTGCAGAAAATATTTACTCAGAACTCTTAACCACAGAAAGATCAAAGGCCTTAAGTGAAAACAAAGGCGGTTTAGGATTACAGAATATGATTTTAGATCAAATTTATCCTAAACGATTAAGAAACGAAATTACTTACGAAGCGCAGTTAAAGCGCAAGAAGTAAAGTCCAAGGAGGGACTTATGGCAACATCAATTGAAGGCAACAAAACGGGCTTTTTTCCTAATACAAAAACCCAAGCAGGCGTTCGCGGAAATCGTGGCGTTGATACTCCACAATTAAAAAGAAACGATCTCGAAAGAAAATCAGAATTAAATGACATGGCAAGAAATGATGTCAAAATCAATATCCCAGAATCAATCAAGGATTTTTCGAGAATAAAAAAAGCAGTTGACGCTGCTCCTGATATTGATAACTCAGAAAAGATCTCGCGCCTTAAGTCACAAATCCAAGCTGGTACTTACAAAATTGACTATGATGGATTGGCCGACAAATTATTAGAGAATGAGTTTTAGGAGGCGTTCTGAAAACACTTAACGAAGTCCTTTATTTTCAAATTACCAATGTGTGGAAGCGATTCTGTGAGTTGCACTTTGATCTATTTAATTTAACCAGTGATGAATACACCTACCTATTACAAAGTAATCTTGAACAAATTGATGTTGCAGTACAAAGAAAAGAGGTCATCATAAAAGAAATTTCGATTGAAGATAAAGAAAGACAAGATTTAATCAAACAAATTAACCAAACCCTTCCTGAAAGCGAAAAAATTATCAAAGTAAAAGATTTATTAAAGTTCGGCTTATCTATTGAAGGTGACTTAGAGCAAAATCATTTAACTAGATACAATTTATTACTTATAGACTTAATTGAAAAAATTCAAGCGCAAAATAAACGTAACCAATTATTTTTGAATAAAGCAATTATTTCACTTAAAGAAATTCGCCAAGATGCAATGGGAAATAAAAACTATAATTTATATAACGGCAAAGGTGTTTTAACGCAAGAAAAGTAGGAAGTTGTGGCAGATTTATTATCGATTGGAAAAACTGGTCTCTTCGCTTCAAAGCAGTCTCTAGAGACGACCGCCCACAATTTGGCAAATGTTAACACTGAAGGATACTCACGTCAGCGCGTTTCATTAGAAACAGCTACTCCTATTAATAAGGGCGGCTTAATCAATGGAACAGGCGTTAGAATCACTGACATCAAACGTATTAACGATCCCTTTGTAGAAAAAAAACTTCAACTCAATACTTCTCAGGCAAGTTATTTAAAAGATCGCTCTGAACTGCTAGAACAAGTTGAAAACGTTTTTAATGAAAACAACGGTGAAGGATTAAACTCTATTATCAATAAATTTTTCAATTCATTCAAAGAACTCTCCGGGCAACCAGAGAATGAAACGATTCGCTCTATGGTGCGAGACAATGCTTTAATGGTCACTAATGATTTTCAAAGAATTCGTACCTCCCTAGACGATACTTCAAGAAATATCGATAAAAAACTAGAACAACATGTAGGCGATGTAAATTTTCAAATAAAAAAAATTGCTGAATTAAATAGAAAAATTAATGAAGTTGAATCGAGCAATGGAGAAAGTGGAGATTTGCGCGATCAACGAGATTTAAAAGTCAGAGTTTTATCTGAAGCGCTCAAAGTCGTAACTTACACTGACGATAAAAATAATTACATCGTCTCTGCTGATGGTGTCGGAACGCTAGTCAGTGGAACTGAAATTCAAGAATTCGCACTTATTTCGAAAGGAAAAGAAGAGTCCTCAAATAATATGGCGGCCAGTAAGGAAATCGTTTTTAAAAACCGTCCTGGGCAACCCATTTCTGGAAAATTTCGCGGTGGAGAAATTGCATCTCTAATCCATGTACGAAATAATGATATTTTAAAATCACAAAAAGAAATTGATGGAATCGCCTACAATTTCGCAAAAGTTGTAAATGCTATTCACTCTCGAGGTCATGTCAATCGCTATATTCAAACTGATACGGCCGGTAGACCGGCGCAGTATGACTCAAATGGTCCAACTACTGGAATAAATTTTTTTGATATACCAGAATCAATAGAAGATGCTGCACATCATATTGCTATCGCAGCACCCATCAGAAGTGATCTTTCTAATATCTGTACTGCACTTAATCCCAATGCAGCAGGTGACAACAGAATCGCTTTGGCCATTTCAAAAATTCAACATGAAAAAATGCTAGGAGACGGCACAACAACCCTAGAAGAAGAATATTTAAAAACAGTTGGTCGCGTAGGCTTAGATAGCGCAAAATCTAAACTTGATCATGAACAAGCAGAAGGAATTCTAACTCAAACCAAATCCATACGAGAGAGAATTTCGGGAGTCTCAATAGATGAAGAAGCCGCCAACATGATCAAGTTTCAACATGCTTATGAAGCTTCCGCAAAAATTATGCGAGCAGCAGATGAAATGTTTAAAACAATTATTAACATTAAGAGCTGATAAAATATGACAAGAGTAAGTGAAAATAGTGCAACGGCCAGTTTAAGTTTTGCTCTTCAAAAGGCCAAACAAAAAGTGGAAGACCTTCAAATGAAGGGCGGAACTTTGCGCAATATTAACAAACCGTCAGATGATCCTATTTCTAATGTAGAGGCCCTGACTTTAACTTCTCGCAACAGCGACAATAAACAATATTTGAGAAATATTAATTACGCCGAAGTCTATTTGTCTTCTACTGAAAAATCAATCGAAGAATTAACTGAAATTATGAATAAGGCCAAAGAAATTGCTATTGCTCAATCTTCAGATTTTTTCGATGTTAATATTCGCAAAAATGTTTCAAATGAAATTGTACAATTGCGCAATCAAGCTCTCGCCATAGCTAACAAGAGAGTCGGGAGTCGCTATATTTTTGGTGGGCACAATACATTAAATGCTCCATTTACGTCTGACGGGCAATATCGAGGCGATAAAGGCCAAATCACTTTAGAGGTGAGCAAAGATTTTTTTGTTCCAATTAACGTTAGCGGCGCTGACGTTTTTCTGGGGAGTGTTCGCACAGGTTTAAAAATGCCACACCCCTTAGATGATATCCCTGAATTAAAAGACTCACGTAAAAATAGCAAAAATAGTATTCTCGAAGCACAAGAAAAAGCCTCCGCAAAAAGAGAATTGGCTTCAGTTGATGCGGCTCCAGAATTTGAAGATCGCACTAGCGTTTTCACTATTCTTGGCACTCTGGTAAATGGGTTAGAAAATAACGATCCAGACCTCATTCAAAATACTTTAGAAGGTTTTGATAGCGCAATCAGTAAGCTGATCACACTAAGAACAAGAGTGGGCTCGGTTGGCTCTACCATTATCTCGTTGACCTCAGGAATAGAGGGAGAAATTATTGATAATTCAGCACACAGAAGTAAATTAGTAGATGCTGATGTCACCGAACTTTTTTCAGATTTACAAAAACAACAAGCTTTATTGAAGACCGTCTATCAAAGTTCGCAAGGCATTATTAATACAAATTTGTTAAGTTTTTTAAGATAATTCACCTTTTTTCTTGCCATTCTAATTTCAACATAATATATGAACAACTGCCGACCTGAATCAGGATGGTTCATACTATCTAAACGTGGATGTTTAAATGTTAGTACTAACAAGGAAGCTAGGAGAAAGCATTGCGATTGATGACCACATCAAGATCGTCGTGGTGCAAATCAAGGGCAAGCAAGTTCGCCTAGGAATCAAAGCACCTAAAGAAACGAAGATTCACAGAGAAGAAGTTTACCAGGCCATTCAAGACCAAAATACAGAAGCCTCGCAATCTGATTACACTGAAATAGCTAAATTAAGTGACGAATTAGCTAAGAAATAAATTCCTGCTTGCGGTTCCTATTTTTAGACTGCTACAATCTTCTTGCGAGTTCTTAAATACTAAGAACGTCCGGGAGGCAACAAGTGAAAATCACATCTACTCGTTTTGGTGAATTAGAAGTCGACAAAAAAGATATTATTACCTTTAAAGAAGGGTTGTTAGGCTTTGATCATTTACAAAAATATTTCGTTGTTGACCCAGGTGATCAAACATTAATTCTTTGGTTACAATCTATCGATGATTCAAGTGTTGCGTTTCCAATCATCGAACCAAAAATTTTTAATCCAAATTTTAGCGTCAAACTTTTACCAATCGAACTGGCCAGTTTGGAGTTAGAAAACTTATCACATGCAAGCGTTTACTCCATTTTAACTATTCCAAAAAATGTGGCAGAAATGTCTGCTAACTTAAAAGCACCAATTGTTATTAACAATAAAACAAAAATTGCCAGACAAATAGTTCTTCAAGACAACAAACTTGAAGTTAAATTTGCAATGTATGCTGATCTTAAAAAATACATTGTGAACTTTTCTTCTGATGATACTCGTCGCACTAGAGTCGAACTTGCATCTGCTATTGCAGCTTCTAACACGGCTTCAACTGAAGCACCTAAAACGACTAAAGATCTGGATAAATCGATTTAATTTTAGATTGTTGTTTCCGAAGCAGTCTTAGAAAGATTTAAATACATTTGAGCTTCAGAGTTATGTGGATCTTTGGTTAAAACTTTTTCCCATTCTGCTTGAGCTTCGATAACGTTTCCTGAACCATAATACAAAACACCAAGAGCAACTCTGGCCGGCAAATATTCGGCATGTTCGTTACGCAGTTTTTTAAGTTCATCCAAGGCCTTATTTACAAAACCTTTTTTAGCATACACTTTGGCGATTTTTTGACGTGCTTCTAAATTAGTCGCATCAAGTGCTGACGCTTTATTATATTCAAAGAGCGCTTCATCAAAACGATTATAACTTAAATAAACTTCCGCCAATTCAAAATGTTTTTGTGAGAATTTTCTATTGATATGTGAATCCTCTGGCGTTCCCTGTCCTGGTCTTGATTTCACTCTCTCGTTAGCTTGTTGGAAATATTTTTTGGCATCGTCATACATGCCAATGTCGTTATAAAGAACCGACAATGAAATTGAAGCATCAGTATGGGCCGGATTAATTTCTATAACTTTCTGAAAAGCTTTAATCGCTTTGCCGATTTCTCCTTCTTGGTGAAAAATATTGGCCATAAGAAAATAAGTTTCTTCCGACCTGTTATCAACTTCAAGAACTTCTTCAAAATAAACTTTCGCTTTTTTGAATTCTCTCTTTTGATAAGCTTCACGCCCTTTCTGTAATAATTCCTTTATTCGAAATTGCATGGTCACCTCTACTTATTACTGACAACGTTCTTTTACATATTCAGCTTGTTTTAAAAAACTCGCTGCAAATTTGTCTTGGTATTTTTGAAAATATTGCAAGCACTGATCTTTTTCACCTAATTCATAAGAAGCTTCTACCACTCTTAGCATTGAATGCTGTAAAAGTGTCTCGTCTTGAAATTCATTTAGAATTAATAAATATCTAAAGCGAGCAGCATCAAAAACTTTAGTTTTAAAATAAAAATCTGCAATATATTGTTCGCGCTTATTTACTAAATCTTTTACATGAGCAATTTTTTCTCTGGCCACTGGAACAAATTCAGAACTTGGAAACAAACGAATAAGTTCCTCATAATATTTAATTGCTTCGGTGCCAGAATTTAAATCTTTGTCAAAACCACCTGGCAATTGATTGTAGAAAGATTCCGCAATTCTCCAAATAACATAATTTAATTGCTGATACTTGGGATGAAAATCTTTAAATACGATATAAGCAGAAGCGGATTCGGTGTAGTTTTCTTGTTCAAATAAAATATCCGCCTGCAAAAGCTCGGCATGAGTCGCATAAAAACTATAGGGATATTGTGAACGTAAAGTATTCAGTCTTTCTGTGGCCAGAATGTGCCTGCCATCTTTCATCATTTCTAGTGCTTCTTTGTAGAGAACTTCTGCCTCAGTCTTACCCGCTGGACGATCAGAACTACACGAGACACAAATAAGCAATGTAACTAATAGAAATAAATTAAATCGTTTCATAGTTTAAATCTAACACTAAATTTCTAATTAGTAGAGGGCCAGATCCTGTTTTTTAACCCATCCTAAAATATGACTTGGTGCCTTTATAAAATACCAATCATCACTTTTTTGACCCACAATAAATTTTGTTCCCGCTTTTGCCACTGTTACTTGTGGGTATATCGCTGAAGGTCCTTCAAAAATTGGCGTGTCACCTAGAACCATCGCAAAATGAAAGGTTTTTAAATAAATAAATAAGAACAAGGGTAAAAGACTAATAGCTGCCGTTAAAACCCAGTTTTTTATGTTTTTAATAATTTTATTAGATTTAATCAGTGTTAAAAAAATTGAACAAAGTAGTAATGTTAAAATGAAATAGTACTCTGCTGGAACCATCATGGCCTGATTCAAAAATTGATCGTGATAACTGCCTGAATCACTTACATCCTCTACCGCAAGATTGCTGTGGATGAATTGCAGATTCTTATAAGTCTCTGGAGTGACGTGACCCAGCATCAAGGATTTTTCCAAATTATATCTCGCGGCAGGAAGATTGTTTTCCTTCAGATAGCCCGCACCTAAATAATAATGAAAATCGCCCTTTGGAAACAAGTCTTTATTGCTAATTAAAGTGTCTCTATATGTTCCGATATCACCTTTTTCGTAACTGGCCTGTAATGACTTTAATGTCGTTTCTATGGTAATCTTGCTCATGAATTTTATTATCGTAACCAAAACTCGAGAAATCAACAATTAAACTGCATTTTCATGACTAAAGACGAAAAAAATATCACGGAATACAGTAAATTATTTTCTAGCAAATTGCTGGAACAAAGAAAATTCAATAAAGTACGAACGGCAGTGCGTTCGGTGGAAAAATTATTATGCACAGGCAACGGACACGGTCCCTTTGCAGAGTTCAATGACGGTTCTGTTAAATTTGATTTTTCCAACACTTACAACCAAACGCTTTTAGGTTACACACATCCCTTAAAAGTTAAATCTGATGTTGAAGCAACTTTAAACGTTACGAGTATCGCCTTAAATTCAGATAAACTTAAAAAATTAGAATCGATGCCAGATTTTAAAAGTTTATTTTACAATTATCGCGACCCGAAGCTCACTGAAGATATGTTAAATTTATTAATTGATGGATTTTTTGGTCCCGATGAAAGAATAGAAAGCCTCACTAGATTTATTACCGCTGAATTAGAAAAACTTAAAAAAAATAATCTCATAATAAAATTTGTTTGCACTAGTTTGTTTTTTACACTGACTCCTATCAAGGAACCAAACATTGTAAAAAACAAACTATTAGATCTTGGCGTTGTGACCAATGTTGGTGAAAAAAATGAACTCTGTTTTTTTCCACCGATTACGCTCACCTCTATCCATATAAAAAATGCTTTTGCAATTATTGAGAAATCGTTGGAGTAGTTATGTTTTACCTTCGCTCTGTTAGCGCAAGTGATTTAAATGATCTTTATGAACTTAGTAAAATGGTTACATTTATTAATTTGCCTCCTGATAAAAAAATCATTAAGAAAAAAATTGCTCACTCTCTAAAAAGCTTTGAGAAGTCTTCCAAAAGTGATTTTGCACAAAATCACTTTATTTTTGTCTTAGAAGACAAGGACAGCGGAAAAGTTATTGGTGTTTCAATGATCCACTCTCAACATGGCACAGACGATGAGCCGCATTTCTTTTTAAAAGTTTCTCAAGAATATAAATACAGCCAAACCATCAATACTGGTTTCATTCACGGAACATTAAAACTTGGTTATGAAACAAATGGCCCGACAGAAATTGGCGGCTTGGTTCTACATCCTGACTACAGAAGTCACCAAGAAAGATTAGGCAAACAAATTTCTTTTGTACGTTTTCTTTACATGGGACTTAACCCAGAAAATTTCAAAGAAGAGGTTCACTCCGAATTAATGCCACCACTTGATGAGCATGGCAACTCTCCTCTTTGGGAGGCGATAGGTAGACGCTTCTTAAACATGAATTACAATGATGCCGATGTCTTGAGTAGAAATAATAAAGAGTTTATTTTAAGTTTATTTCCTTCTGAAAATATTTATTTGGCACTTCTACCCATGGAAGCCAGAGACGCAATTGGGAAAGTTGGTGACGACACTAAGCCTGTTAAAAAAATGTTAGAGGCCGTGGGCTTCAAATACATCAACGAGGTTGATCCCTTCGATGGTGGGCCACACTATCGTGCGAAGCTAAAAGAAATCGAACCGATTAAAAGCTTGATGAAAGTAGAAATTCATCCCATCGATAGTCTTTCTGAAGATGAAACAGATGAGTATATGGTTCAATTGCCTTCAACTAAGCACAAGTTTTTCTCTGCCAAAGTTACGGGATATTTAGAAGAGAAAAAAACCAGTACGAAATTATTTGTATTAAAAGAAGAGTTTAAAAAACTAGGACCAAAAAGACCTTTCAAAACCAGCATCATTGAATTTAATTAAAAAAGGATTTTTATGAGATACAAAATTTTAGGTAATTACTTTGAAAACCAATTTCATCTTCCTGCCACTTCTGGCTCACTGGCCACTGAGCATGTTATAAAAAAAGTGTCTCCCGCAAATTTTGACGATAAACTTTGGGAATGTCCAGTTGATTACCGTCATACAGAACAAGTGGTGGAAAGTGCCATCAGTGGTTTTCAAAAATGGCGCCAATTAAGCAATAACGAACGTTGTAATTACCTAAAAAAATATCAAGAGAAAGTTAAAGAAAAGCGTGATCATATTGCGCAAGCGATTGCTCTAGAAACAGGCAAACCACTGTGGGAAGCTTTTACTGAAGTTGATTCAGTCATTGCCAAAGTTACAATCACAATTGATGAGTCACTACCTAGAATTCTCACTAAAAAAATTGAAAACATTATGCCTGCCACCAATGGCCAAATTTATTACAAGCCAATCGGCGCATGTTTTATTATTGGTCCCTTTAATTTTCCCTGCCACTTGGCCAATGGACAAATTCTTTCTTGTTTAATCGCCGGAAATTCTATTATTTTTAAACCTTCTGAAAAAACTTGCTACAGCGCTCAATTATTAATTGAAGCTTTCCACGAAGCTGGTTTTCCCAAAGGGGCCGTTAATCTGATTCAAGGAGACGGAGAAACCGCCAGAAGAATTGTTCGCGCCAAGGGGATTAAAGGAATTTATTTTACCGGCTCAAAAGAAGTTGGCCTTAAAATTTTAAAAGAAACAAATCAAGATTTATCAAAACTTGTCTGTCTGGAATTAGGAGGAAAGAATACTTCGATTGTTCACTCTGACTGTCAGCTAGATTTTGCAGTGGCGGAATTATTAAAAGCTTGTTTTTTAACTAGCGGTCAACGTTGTACTTCAACAGCTTTAATCGCTATTCATGACTCACTTAAAGAAAAATTTGTTGAAAAATTTCATTCTTATGCTAAAAAATTAATTGTCGATCACCCGATTGAACATGAGCGTGAACCTTTCATGGGGCCACTAGTTGATCAAACTTCTGTCGACACTTATTTACTCTATATGGGAATGGCAAAGCGTGAGGGCATCGAAGAAATCATGCGCGGAAAAACTCTGGAGAAAAAATATAAAGGTCTTTACGTTAGTCCATCAATACATTTGGCGACTAAAATGACCAATGATAGTCGTTTCCTAATGGATGAAATTTTTGGCCCAAACGCCACCATCATTCCTTATCGCGACATCGAAGAGGCCATTCATATTGCCAACGCGACGGAGTATGGATTGGCCTCTGCCATTTTTACTAAAGACCAAAAAATATATGAACAATGTGTGCAAAATATTGATGCTGGGATTATAAATTTAAATCGCTCAACCATTGGCGCGAGTGCGAAACTTCCTTTTGGTGGTGTAAAAAATTCTGGAAATTATCGCCCAGCGGCCTTAACCACCATTGATGCTTGTGTTTATCAAGTCGCTTCACTCGAAATTTATGATCAAACAACTGAAGATATAACAAAAATTAAAGGAATTGGTTTGTAACTAGCCTTGCTTCCTATTGATTAGAATTCCGTCATTATGTTTTCGACTCGCATCTTTTTTTTGTGCGCGCTCACGACTTAAATCAATCGTGGCATTTTTATTATAAAGCTCCATCACTTCTTTTTTCTTCATAGCAAAAGAGATTTCTTTACACTTTTCACGCTCTGACAAAATAAATTCAGTCATGTCGACCTTTTCTGCCACCTCCAGTTCTTCTTCCTTAAATATCACCGAACCATCTTCATTTATTTTAACAAAATCGTTCAAAGGCCCACTATCTTTAGCTTCCTCTAAATTTTCAGGCGATGGTGCTGCGAGCATTGGTTCAGCGACGGTCTGTTCACTCATAGGTATTTCAAAAGGAATGATTTTGGCCTGTAATTCAACATTATTTACAACTTCAGGTGAATCAATTTTTTTGACCGGAACCTGAACATCTTTAGACCCAACAGGTATTAAGCCTAAGTCTTCCTGCACAATTAGCTTCAGCATGACTTTTTGACGCCCCAGTACCGTATCGGTCAAAACTGCGACTTCTTCCGGAGTAATCAGACGTAATATATCCCTAAATAGATTCTTTTGGGCCATACAATAACTTATCGGAGCGGTCGGAGATTTCCTTTAATCTGATTAAAATCCGTGAGTTAATCTCTAGACATAAACGCCGTTTTGTCTTATATTTTGCCATTATTCGACGTGAAATTGGGGAGTAGCGCAGTTGGTAGCGCAGCAGACTGTTAATCTGTTGGTCGTCGGTTCGAGTCCGACCTTCCCAGCCAAAATACAGCCCCAGAAATGGGGCTTTTTTATGAAAATAAATTTACTCTCTGATCAATTCCAAAAGCAAAGCCTGCAATTACAAAAAAAAGCTTATTCCGAGCTGATTGAAGACATCGGACTTGAATTAAAAGAGGGATACTCCACTCCTTTTTTAAGTAATCTTTTTTTAGATGAATTAAAGACTTTTTTTCTTAAAGAAAAACTTCTTAAAAATTATAGTCCTCTGAGTTTTTTCTGGTCCAAGATGATGGAAGATCTGGCCTACGTCGTAGAGCTTCACGAAGAATTCTCAAAAACAAAAAGTGCCGCGGAAAAAAGTGAAATCGAGGAAGAATTATTTCACTATTGGACTCAAAGCAGTTTTGCAGAGGCCTTCATCGCAGCTCACAATGAACACAAAGGCACCATCAAAGCTTCCCGTGAACTTATTCCGATTCTAGAAAATAACATCATTTCTTTTTATTACGTGCAAATTAAAACTGCTTCACATGCTGAAAATGCCCTTCACTATCAAATGATTCCAGAAATTGGTGATTGTTCAAAAAATATCTTTTTGGGTAATACCCATCGTCCTGCCAAAATCGATTTTACTAGTGACACTGACCTGATTACTATTTTTGAAATCAACACTAATGAAAATGAAATTATTATCGAAGAGGAAGGAAGTTTAGAGCTCCATTTTATTGGAAAAGAAACAGAAACCATAAGCGATAAATTTCCTGTAAAAGTTTTCTTTTCTTGCCCTGAAGGCCACAAAAGAAATCAGGAATTTAAAAATAGAGTCGAGAAGGCCTTAAATATTTACCAAGAAGCCGCTCCACATTTACTACAAACTTTTTTAAATTTTAGTTCTATCATCATTCCAGTAAACCAACCAGGAATCGTAAGCTACTCTCTGCAACAAATTCCCGGCTACTCATCTATAAATATGTTCGAAAGAGATTTCTTAGATCTTCTAGATGACTTATTGCATGAGAACGGTCATCACTATTTAAATACTATTTTAAATTACAGCGAACTTTTAGACGAAGATGATGATAAAATTTATTTCTCACCATGGCGCCGATCTCTTCGCCCAGTGCGTGGAATTTATCACGCTGTCTTTACTTTTTATTGGGCCTTTGATCTTTTTAAAAGCCTGGCGCAATCTTCACACCCTGATCTAAAAGAATACACTGAGCGAATATTGCTTCGCGCTTGTGAAGAAAATTTTATGCTGATCTATTGTAGACCATATATTGATCACGCCTTTAAAAATAAAAAAATTACTAAAGAAGGTTATGAATTAATTAATGCCATATTTGATTTATTGAAAAATGAGCAGAAGACAGTTGAAGTTTTTCAGGAAACATTAAAAAATAAATTCCCTAAAGCAAATAGCAAAATGATTGAACTAAAAGAGAGCTTAAACGAAAAGGCAAAACACTATAAGTTATAGCCCCAGTTTTGAAACTCTATCTTGTAATTCATTGGCCGTTTTGAAATCACCCTTTTTAGTTGCCATGGCAATTCCTAACTCATAATAATTTTTGGCAGATGAAAGATCCTTTTTGACTTCGTAGTTTTTACCTAGAAGCAGATAAGCTTTTGCGTGCATCTGATTAGTCGCGATTATATTTTGCAAAAACTTTAACGACTCATCATATTTTTTTTCAAAAAAGGCAGCACCAGCTAATCCAAAGTTTGCCATCTCATCATCTTTATCTATGTCCAGCACATCTAAGAACATTTTTTTTCTAGTCTCTCTCGCTTGAGTTTCTTTTTGTTCGATTTCTTGTAAATCTTTTTTTACTTTTGCTTCAGCGCCAAAAGCACTAAAAGAATTTACTGTCGCCTTGGCCTTTTCTTCCTCGGCCTCGGTAATTAGGCCCTGTCTCATATAGAGCAGCGACTTATTAGTGTGTGCCAAGGTCGACTTGGGGTTTTCATACAGCAGTTTATCTAACCACTCGTGTGCCATTTTATAATCACCCATCTTGCCGTAAATGACTCCGAGTGATTCATAGGCATCTTCAAAACGTGGATCAATCGCAACTAAACAATTTAAATATGAGATTGCTGTTAAATTCTCTTCTTTTTGAAAGGCCAGCGAAGCGTAAGAATAAATCTCTAACACTCGCTCGAATAATGATTGCATTGGATAAAAAGGCAAATAATAAACTTCTACTTCTTGCTCATTCACCAATTGTTTTCTTTTATGAATTCTTAATTCTCTTGGTAATTCGGTAAGGGCATAATTTAAATTTTCAAAAAGAAATGAGCCCTTTATTTTCTGAGTCGAACGAACTAACACTGGATAATTTGCCGCGCCTCTATTATTTTTAATTTTCGCCACTGTTTCTTGTCCTAAAAAACATCCCTTCTGATAAGAAATGGCCAATTCATCCAATATGGTTTCATTAATAAACTTTTTCTCACTTATCTCACTCCACAATGGAAAACCGGATAATTTGCGATAAGCTTCATGAACATCTGAATTAATTTTAGGTAATGTTATTTCTTGCGGATTAAAAACTAGACCGGCGAAATCCTGCAAATAAGAAAAAGTATATTCAGCAATTTGTGAAGATCTTGGACCAACCACAAAAACATAATGCTCATTGATTTCCGTTATCTCTACTTCTTCAGAAATAATAAATTTATTTAAATCATTTACCATCGCAGCAACTGGCTCAGCTTCACCTAATAAATAAAAATCATGATCTGCTTTTTTTATCAAAAGACCAAAGCCAATAATTTTTCCGGTGCGATTAAGACGACAAGTCCAATGACCTTTTTTTAACTCCAACGCTTGTACATCATTAGTTAATTGCCCTTGCAAAAAGGCACTTGAATCAATTCCAGAAATTTTAAATATTTTTTGCGCACGATCAGCAGCAGGAAAGTAAACTCCCCCAAAAATTCTCAACTCTTTGATTGAAATTGAAAAATCAAACGGAGAATGATTCTCCACATCCACAGGTGTTTGTTGCATTTGGATTCTTAAAAACGAAGCCCTTACCATTTAATCCATCTTCGAAATCTAGAACAGTGTCCTTAAGATAGATTGATGACTTAGGATCAATAAATATTTTGATACCATTAATTGTGATAACATTGTCGCGCTCTTTAGGTGGTGTAAGCTCGATCTTATAACTAAGTCCTGAACAGCCACCACCAGTCACGGCCAGTCGCAGTCCATGATCCAAAGGAGAATTTTCCTTTTGCATCACAACTCTGATTTGCTCAACTGCCTTTTCTGTAATGTTAATTACCTCTGCATTCATACTGTTTTTATACCACAATTACGTAATATGCTCAATAATAGTTTTGAATATCTTATCCTCAAGCACATCTTCAAAGCACAGGCCGACACGGCACAATTGCTTGCCAAAGCTATGATTTTTAACAGCTTTTATATAAACCACTCGGGCCTGCAGGGCATTTAAAGGTAGACCATCGATCTTTTGAATATTGATTATATCATCTGCATAAAAGTTTTTTGCTAGATAAGCAGGAATCATTAAGGCCATTCCTCTCTCAGAAATGTCGACCACATTAAAAGCGTAAGGAGTAGCCGCTAATCCTTTTTTATAAATATTGGCCAAGATCGCTTTATCTTTTTGCGTAAAATGAATTCTATGTGTCACTCTTTTTTCAATGATTCTGATTGAAGTGGGAAGACTAATCGAGATGGTATCTTCTTGTCTTTTATAATCACCAATTTTAAATCCCACAGAATGATCTTCACCCTTGAAATAAAGTGAAATTCTATTCCTAAAATCCGACCACGAGTTGGAGTCGGAGCGTTTTAAAATAATGTGCCTTTCAGCGGCATTAAAATCGACAATATGGGCCGTGGCCATTTTGCGCTCACCCTTACTGTTTTTTTGCCAGATAACCACAGAAGATTTTTTAGAAAAAATTTCTAAAACCGTGGTTAATATTTCTTGAAAATTTTCAGTCGCTCGTAAAACATTATGAATGTTATGCACATCCATACTAATGGGTAGCATTGCCGTCTGCATACGTTCCTCCTAGGCATGATCCTATTTTAAATCAATTTTTGAGGCTTTTACTAAGGTTCATAACTTCAGTCACTTAGGTCGACTTCCTCAATAGTTTTTATTAACTTGGATAAAAAAAATGAGTATAAAATGTGGCACCTATCTCCAAGTCACATCAACAGTCTTGAAAGCAAAATTAGCGTAACGGGCCAACATAAAAAAGTAGTCAGAAAGACGATTGAGATATTGAATCACGTCCAATAAAACCAGATCACTACTCTCTTTATCACTCATCAGCACCACGCGACGCTCAGCACGACGACAAACAGTCCGGCAAACATGGGCCAATGCAGAAGTTTTGTGGCCACCTGGCATGATGAATTTTTTAAGGGGAGCAAGTTCTTTATCCATCTTATCCATGGCCTCTTCCATTTCTAAAACTTCTGCCTGATTCACACTGGGAACTTTATAAATGATTCGCTCTGGTGGCAGCGACGAGAGATTAGCACCAATATCAAAGAGACTATGTTGAATTTTTTTTAACAAGAAGACTTGTTCATTTAATTCTGCTTTATGTTCCATCTCTGCAATCAATAATCCAGTAAATGAATTTAACTCATCGACTTCACCATAACAGTCGACTCTATCATCGGCCTTAGAAATTAAATGTGCACCAACTAGACCCGTTTTTCCCTTGTCGCCTTTTTTGGTATAAATTTTCATTAGATATTTCTCCGGTAACGACCACCAACAGCGTAAAGCACTTCAGTGATTTGCCCTAATGAGCAAAAATTTACAGTATACAGCAGTTCTTCAAAAATATTTTTGCCACTTACTGCAACGTCTTGAAGGCGATTTAATGCTTCTTTAGATTTATTTTTATTTTTATCTTTAAAGCTATCTAAACGATTAATCTGATCTTGCTTTTCTTCATTGGTGGAACGAGTGATTTCAATTTCTTTTTGCATTTGCTCTGCCACATTTTCTGCAATGTAAGTGTTGACGCCAATAATAGGAAACTCTCCTGAATCTTTTAGCGTTTCATAATAAAGCGATTCATCTTGAATTTTTCCGCGCTGATACATACTCTCCATCGCGCCTAGCACCCCACCCTTATCTGAAATTCTCTCGAACTCACAAAGCACGGCTTCTTCTACCATCTCTGATAACTCTTCCACCAAGTATGAGCCTTGTAATGGATTATCAGTTTTATTCATTCCAAATTCGCGGTTAATAATTAATTGAATCGCCATCGCCCTTCTCACACTCTCTTCAGTTGGAGTGGTGATGGCCTCATCGTAAGCATTGGTGTGCAATGAATTGCAATTATCACTTAACGCCATAAAAGCTTGCAGCGTGGTGCGAATATCATTGAAGTCAATTTCTTGGGCGTGAAGCGAGCGGCCAGAAGTTTGCACATGATATTTAAACATTTGCGACTTCTCACTGGCGCCATATTTTTCTTTCATGGTGACGGCCCAAATTTTTCTCGCTACTCGTCCCATGACAGTGTACTCAGGATCTAATCCATTACTAAAAAAGAACGAAAGATTTTGTGAAAAATCATCAACCTTCATGCCTCGACTTAAATAATATTCAACAAAGGTTAATCCATTTGAAAGAGTGAACGCCATCTGGCTAATCGGATTCGCACCAGCTTCCGCAATATGATAACCGCTAATCGAAACTGTATAATAATTTCGAATCGCTTTTTTACAAAAATATTCTTGCACATCCCCCATCATTTTGAGCGCGAAATCCAACGAGAAAATACAAGTATTCTGTGCTTGATCTTCTTTTAAAATATCTGCTTGAACTGTTCCGCGAACTTTTTGCATGATCTGAATTCGTTTTTGTTCATCCCAAAAATCATTGCCAGTTAATTCTTGCTTCATGGCCGTGTTCATAAATAAGGCCAGAATAATTGGTGCCGGGCCATTAATGGTCATGGAAACTGATGTCGCTGGTTCAATTAATCTAAATCCCTCAAAGAGCGCCTGCATATCATCTAACGTGGCAATGCTCACGCCAGACTCACCTATTTTCCCAAAGATATCTGGTCTTATTGCTGGGTCCTCTCCATACAATGTTACGGAGTCAAACGCAGTCGAGAGTCTCTTGGCCGGATCATTTTTTGAAAGATAGTGAAAACGTTTATTGGTTTTTCCTGGGCCACCTTCTCCCGCGAACATTCTTTTTGGATCTTCATCCGATCTTTTGAAAGGAAAAATTCCAGAGGCGTAGGGATAAAAGCCGGGCAAGTTTTGGTTGCGAATAAAATTATATTTTTCACCCAGGGTTCTTAATCTTGGAAATCCCACTTTTGAAATATCATTGCCAGAAAGTGATTTATATTTTGTCTTAACTTTAATTTCTTTGCCTCTTACCGAGTAACTATATTCACCGTTTTGATATTGAGCGACAACATTATCGAACTTTTGAATCGCCTCAAATACTACTGGAGTTAATTCTGTCTCTAACGATTTAACTTTGGCATCGACAATATCTGTCTTTAAAATTTCACCCGTTCTTTTTAAAGCCTCATAATCAATTAAAAGTTCCACTTGTTTTTTTGTTAGAGCATTATACTGACGACATGTTTGTGCGATATCTCTTAAATAAAGTGCTCGCTCAGGAGCGATAATTGAATTCTTTTTACTTGGAGCTTTCTCACAATTAATAGTGATGTCAGAAAAATTAAAACTCTTTACGATATCTCTAAATAAAGCGTTCACGCCCGTGTCATTAAAGCGAGAAGCAATCGTGCCATAAACTGGAAGTGAGTCATCTGTTGCGGTTGGTGCAAATAAATTTCTATTACGACGATATTGTTTTCTAATATCACGAAGGGCATCTTCTGATCGTGCTTTTTCAAATTTATTGAGCACGATAAAATCGGCGACATCTAGCATTTCAATTTTTTCTAATTGCGTCGCTGCTCCGTATTCTGGAGTCATCACATAGGCAGTCTTGTTAGAAATTTGCGAAATCGCATCATTGGCCTGACCAATACCGGAAGTTTCCACCAGCACTAAATCAAAACTTTGTGTTTTTAAAAATTTCGCTACGTTTTTAATTTGCGGAGAAAGTTCTGAGCCAGAACCACGAGTAGCAAGTGATCTAATAAAAAAATTATCAAAACTGGCCGAGCCTAAACGAATGCGGTCTCCCAAAAGTGCACCACCAGTTTTTTTGCGAGTTGGATCAATGGAAATAAGCGCCACTCTTTTAGTAGGATAAAAACGTTTAAATCTTAAAAGTAACTCGTCAATTAAACTCGACTTACCAGCACCACCAGTTCCCGTAACACCCAAAACAGGAACTTCTTTATCCGAGATAGGAAAAGGTAATTCACCAGTATCTTCGATTTTAGAAATGATTTTTGCTAGTTCCCAATCATTTAATTTTTTATTTTGAAAGGTCTCAAATTTTACATTTTCATAACTTTGATGCTCGGCACGTTTAATCATGTCTTCAATAATTCCCGTCAGACCTAATTTCATACCATCTTCAGGAGAATAAATCTTTGTGATGCCTTTTTTTTCTAAGGCCCTAATTTCCGAAGGCGTAATCACTCCGCCTCCGCCGCCAAAAATTCGCACATTTTGACAATTATTTTTATCTAAAAGTTCTCTGATGTAGGCAAAAAATTCATTATGCCCGCCCTGATAAGAACTTATGGCAACTGCGTGTGCATCTTCTTGAATCGCGGCATTTACAATGTCCCACGCTGATCTATTGTGCCCCAAATGGATAACCTCTGCACCTTGAGATTGCAACAAGCGCCGCATAATATTTATTGCAGCATCATGACCATCAAAAAGACTGGCCGCTGTCACAAAACGAAGTTTTTTAGTCATACAATTCGCCCTTTAATCAAACCCTTCTACTAATAAAAAAAGTTTTTTACGTAATTAAGTTAGTGTATTATAAACTCTAAGATGAGTAATGTTAAATTTCTCCTAGAAAATCCCTATCACACAGCGAGACTTAAGCCTCTGCGCAAGGGCAAAAAACCGCCTAAACTAATCGCCGTAGTTCATCAAGGTGGTTGTACCGGATGTGAAGTTTGTATCGCCGGCTGCCCAGTTGATTCTATTGAACTAGTGCCTGGACCTGATGCCAGCAACCCTACCTTTAGACAAACTGTTGAAATAGATATTAACCGCTGCATTGGCTGTCAAAATTGTTCGCAAGATTGTCCGTGGGAGACGATTACCATGTATCAACATGATGATTCGTATACTGCGTGGGCCGGTGAAACATTGAAGTCAGAACTTTACGTCGCCGAAGAAGAATTAAATTCTCTGCATGAAACTAACGGCGTTGTGCTGGAAGTAAAAGAAAATAAATAATCAAAATTCCTACGATTAAAACCAATGAAACATATTGTGATGTTGAAAAAACACCATACATTCCGCGCGCTAAATCTCCTCTGAAAAATTCAATATTAAATCTAAAAACACTATAGCTAAAACAATAAAATAAAATCTGTTTTACTGGATCTAGCTTTTTCCAAAACTTAGTAAAACAAAAAAAGACAAATAAAAATAGAAATCCCGCTTCAATCAATTGCACTGGAATTTTCGAATGTAAGCACAATCCCCTCAAGCATTGGGCCCCATAACAACATCCCACTAAATAACATCCAATCCGTCCAATGCCGTGCCCTAAAGCTACAATCGGAACATGCATCGCAATTAACTGCATCGACACGATTCTAAATTTTAAGGCCAAGAAACTAAAAAATAAGCCGCCCAATAGCCCGCCATAAAAAACAAAACCTCCTCCGGCCCAAAAATGTTGAGAACGAAGAAGATCAAAACGATCGTAAGTTTGAGTCGTGGCAACAAAAAGTAATTTGGCGCCAATCCAAGCAAAAATAAAAATTCCCCAATAAAAAGCGCGGAATTTTATTTTATCAAAACTCAGAAAATCAAAAAGTGTGCGCGACCAATAATAGGAAATGCCCCAGGCAACACCCATAAAAAGAGGATAAGTATAAATGGGAAACGAATCGTTAAATAGAACTGGAAACATTTTTGTTCTTTTTATACTCTAGAAAATAGTCATAAATGATTAAGCCTGCTGCAATTGTGATGCAACTATCCGCCACATTAAAAACCGGAAAATGATGTTGCTTATAATAAAAATCTAAAAAATCTACTACATATCCCAAAATAATACGGTCAATCAGATTCCCTACAGCTCCTGCAAATATTAAACTATAAGCTACGTTTAAAATTTTATTTTCATTTCTAGTTTTCCAAATCCAATAAATTAAACCAAAGCATGCAATAATTGGCACAATCTTAAATAAAATCATACGTACATAATCTTCAGATTGGGCGCCAAGGCCAAATGCGGCCCCAGGATTTCTCACATAGGTAAAATTAAAAAAGCCGTTTATAACAGTGACACTTTCACCCAAGACAAATTTAGCTTGAACTATGCCTTTTGTTATTTGGTCCAGAATAATTAAAGCAGTCATCATTAAAGACATTCGCCATATTTGTTTCATTTATAAAATTCCTTGGGATTTATTTCGTATTTCTCAATTTTTCTTAGCAGAGTTTTTTTGGGAATATTAGCTTTTAGTGCTGTCTGATTAATTTTTCCTTTATTAACCTTTAAAGCAAAAGCAATAAACTCTTTTTCAAATAATTCTTTAGCAATTTGAAAATCTAAATTCACTGCCTCATCATTTTTTGTCGTAAATGAAATCTTAAGCGCTCCACTTTCCGCAGTATTTCCTGCACCGTGAAAATCGCGAAGTACCGAATCACGAATTTCCTCCACATCCAAATCGCTCGCAAAATCTTCTTCCAATGACTTTTCTTCTTTATAAACAGTTGGCGCGCTAACTTGATTTTTTACCACAGAAGCTGGCAATGACTGAGGAGTTATGGTTTCAGATGATTCAATAATAAAAGCATGTTCAATTACATTTCTTAATTCTCGAATATTTCCTGGCCATGGAT
>Ga0163144_10002983_pt1 | contig 38622 bp, 35 predicted proteins | sample OliLak19BULKMAT1_FD_123175 | JGI IMG/M metagenome (GOLD analysis project Ga0163144, IMG submission 123175) | Freshwater microbial mat bacterial communities from Lake Vanda, McMurdo Dry Valleys, Antarctica - Oligotrophic Lake LV.19.BULKMAT1 | ecosystem: Environmental > Aquatic > Freshwater >...
GCCACCCCCCATGTACCCCCGGGGGGGGTGTTGACAAATGGGGGACCGGGGGGTAAAACAGTTTGCGCCCGGGAGCGGGGGCCCCCCCCCCCCCGCCGCCGCGCCAGGACACGCCCCATGACCGACACCGCCCATCCCGCCCCGCAGGCAGGTCAGTTCGCTGTCCGCAACCTCGTCATCTGTCTCGATGGGACCAGCAACGAGCCGGGGAAGGCCAATACCAATGTCATGCGGCTGTTTCAGGCCCTCGTTCAGGACCCCGCCCGACAGTTGGCCTACTACGACCCCGGGGTCGGCACCCTTCCCGAGCCTACCCTCAGGTCGTCGCTTGCGAAGCGGTTCTCCACGCTTGGCGGGCAAGCGTTCGGCTGGGGCCTCACCAGGAACCTCGAGGAAGCCTACACTTTCCTCATGAACAATTGGCAGCGCGATGACCGGGTGTACCTTTTCGGTTTCAGTCGTGGTGCTTACACCATACGCGTCCTTGCCAGCCTGCTACGCCAGATCGGACTCCTGCCGCCCGGCCAGATCCAGCTCCTGCCCTACGCACTCCGGCTATTCAACAGCGTCCGGAGCGATGACCGCAATGCCGCCAAAGGGGCCGAACAGCACAATCCCTATTGGCGGCTCTGCGGGACGTTCCGCAACGATTTTGCCCAGGACGTGGGACGGAACACACGTCACTTCCCCGTGCACTTTGTTGGCGCCTGGGACACGGTGTCCTCGTATGGCAGGGTGTGGGACCCGCGACCATTTCCGTTCACCCGTGCGAACCCGAGTGTCGCAACCGTGCGGCACGCCGTGGCCCTCGATGAGCGGAGGTGGTTCTTTCAGCAGAACCTATTCGCGAAGACCCTGCGGGATCCCACGGCGCCCGGCGCCCAGCGCACAGCCCAAGATATGGTGGAGCTGTGGTTTCCAGGGGTGCACTCGGATGTCGGTGGCGGATACGGAGATGAAGCGGAAGAGGATGCATCTTCGGAACGGCCACGGGGCCTCTGGCGGGTGGCCTTCGAGTGGATGCTCCGGGAGGCGGAGGCCAATGGGCTGCTACTGGACCGCGAACGCCTTGAGCGAGCCCGACGACCGCCGCCCGCGCCGGCCGAGCCATGGCGGGGCCAGGCGCACGAATCTCTTACCCTGCGGTGGTGGCCGGCGCAGTTCTTTCCCAAGCTGACGTACAGTGAAGCAACCGGGAAAACCCGCCCACGGATCGGCGGGCGGGGATGCCGCCGAGCGGCGGGCGCGGTCCTGCACGCCTCCGTCTTGCGCCGGGTGCGCTCCGACGCAAAATACCGCCCGCGGAGCCTCCCAGCGGCGACCATCCAGGACATTCTGGCACTCCCGGCGGTCCAGGATGATACGACCATGGTGGTCAAGCCCGGAGGGTGCCAATGATTCAGATCAAGCGGTCGGCGGAACCATCATTCCTTCGCACCTCCGAGATCGAGGAGCTACGCGCGTCAGTGGGCCTGTTCTACCGGCGGAGGGAACAGAACCGGAGGCAGGAGCGTCCGGATTTTCCCTTTTTTCCATCGACGATCTTCAAGGAGTTGCTGGATGCGCTCCTCGCGATGTCCCACGGCAAGTGTGCCTATTGCGAGAGTCCGATCAAGCACCCAGGGGACGCCAGTCTCGACCGGTTCCGGCCCAAGGCAGGCGCAGTCGGCCTCGACCGGGAGTTCGCGTCGGAACACTACTGGTGGCTCGCGTATCAGTGGGGCAACCTGTACCCGGCATGCGGCACCTGCAACAAGATCAAGGGACCGAAATTCCCCGTACAGGGTCTGAGGGCGCCGGTTGAGGCTACGGTGTCAGTGTTGGCATCGGAGGATCGGCTCCTGGTGGATCCCGTTGCCGATGACCCCGCCAAGCACCTCGACTTCCTGGATTCTGGAGAGGTGCGACCCCGGTCTTCCCGTGGCGATGTGACAATCGCCACATTGGAACTCAACCGACGTGACCTGGTGGGTCCGCGGCACATGGTTGCCACGACTCTCCGCAACGAGCTCGCAACCCTCACGCCCTCGCGAGCGGCGATTGACGCTGTTGGCGAGTGGCTTCGGGAATCCCTTGCGCTCCCCCCGGAGGGCACTGGCGACCCAGGATTCACGACGGTCTTCGCTCGGCTGAAGCCGGAGCGCCCCCACATTGGCGTAGCCAGAGCGGTCCTTGAGCGTTGGCTGGCCGGACAGACAAAGGCTGGCGCCATCCGTCTCAAGAGTGCCGCCGTTAAGCAAGAGCCCCTCTCCCATGGTAGGCGTCAGGTGCTTGTTGCTGGCCCGGGGGAAGATGTCACCACATATGCCCGGAGCGTGCGGGAGCGTCAGATTGCGGTCAAGGCTCGACAGTTCAGCACCCAGGCTGTTACGCGCATCGCGCTCAAGAACTACCGCGGCGTCCGCGATCTGGATCTCCACATCACTCTCGCTGAGAAGGTCAGTGCGCCATGGCTGATTCTGCTGGGGGAGAACGGGACCGGGAAGTCCTCCATTCTGCAGGCCGTAGGGCTGACTTTGATCGACGAGAAGGCGGAACGCGCCCTCGGGGTGAGGCCGAAAGAGGTGCTCCGGCAGGGGCAGCAGAAGGGCTGGGTGAAGGTCTGGATCGGCGAGGCGAAAACCCCGCGTGTCCTGGAGTTCGGTCGCGGGCAGCGCCGTTTCCGGCGGAGTGGTCCGCCGTTCTACCCAGTGCTGCTAGGCTACGGTGCTACCCGCCTTCTGCCACGACGTCCGGCGGAGGCTCCGCGCGGACGGGTTCGCCTGGCAAACATGTTCGACCCCTTCCGACCACTCCTGGACGCTAATCAGTGGCTCGGGGGCCTGGATCGCCGCGCGTTCGACTTCGCCGCACGCTCGCTGAAAGACGTCCTCGGCCTACCGGCCGCTACCCGGCTACGGCGGATTCGGCGTAAGGGGCATCCGGGCGTGACTCTGAAGCTGTTTGGGGCCGACCTCACCCTGGACCAGCTCAGCGATGGCTACCAGTCGGTCCTCGGGCTTACCTGCGATCTCATGTCGGGACTCAAGATGACCGGCACCGAGGCGCTGGAGGCGGCTGAGGGCCTGGTAACACTGGATGAACTGGGCGCGCATCTCCATCCGCGCTGGCGGATGCGCATCGTGACAAGCCTCCGCAAGGCATTCCCTCGGGTACAATTCCTGGTCAGTACGCATGACCCACTCTGTCTGCGCGGGCTGGAAGACAAGGAAGCGGCTGTGCTCCGCCGTACCGCCAGAGGCAGGATCTACCAGGTACCCGACCTCCCTCCGCTCAAGGGGCTCCGTGTTGATCAGTTACTCACCTCGGAGTATTTCGGCCTGGACTCGACTATGGACCCGGCTATCGAGAAACAGTTCCGCCGCCTGTACTATCTGCTGGCCCTGCGTCAGCCGACCGCCAAGCAGAAGTCTGAGGTCGTGGCCCTACGGGCGGAGCTCGCCCCGCATGAGATTCGAGGCTCAACCCGGCGGGAACAGAGGTTGTTGGAGATCCTGGATCGTGAGCTGGCTCAGGTGGACCAGGAGCCGGATCCCGGGCGGCGAGCAAAGATACGCAGCGAGAGCGAGGCAAAGATCACCAACGACCTCAACATGCTGCTGGCAGCCCCTACATATCCATGATTCCTGTGTCTCGTCCGATTGCCGGCGCGCCTCCAGCCTGGATGGCAAAGGCAGCCACGGAACGGATCGCCGTGATCGAGGCCTACCGGGCTGCCCACAAGACGTTTCTGGCCCAGAAGAAGAAGTTGGGCGCCAAGGCATCTCCCTTCAGCCTCAGCTTCAGCTTTGCCGTATATGGGGACCCGCTCCTGCGGGAAGCCATCAACAACATCTACGGGTACAAGTGCGCCTATTGCGAGAGCGACTTCGGCGCGACCCAGCCGGTGGCCGTGGAACACTACCGGCCCAAGGGTGAGGTGATCGAAGACGGGAAGCGGGTAAAGCCGGCGTATTACTGGCTGGCCGCAGACTGGGAGAACCTGCTGCCTAGTTGCACCGACTGCAACTCCCCACGAAAGCAGGTCGACACGGCTGATGGGAAGAAGAGGGTACGAGGTAAGGGCAATCACTTTCCGCTGGAACGAGGAAGCAGGCGGGCACGTTCGCCGGGCAAGGAAAGGGACGAGCGCCCGCTTCTGCTTCACCCGGAACGCGACCAACCAGACGCCCACTTGGAGTTCCTCACCGAGGACGGCCGTGCTGGCCTGATCAGGGCGTCGCTGGTGGGCGGCCAGTCCAGCGAGAAGGGCCTTCAGTCGATCGAGGTATACGCGCTGGACCGGCCGGGCCTCCAGCAGACCCGACAGAAGGTAGCGTCGAAGCTGCTCAGTCACCTCAGAAACACGGTGGCCTCATCGCAGCGCCACCTGGCCAATCCGGCCGATGCGGCGCTGAAAGCGGAGTATGATGAGAACCTGGCCGATCTCAAACGGTGCTACCTCGACACGGGCAATGCCTACTGCGCGATGGCCCGACAGATCGTGAAGGCACGATTGCCCGGGGTGGTGCTGTAACCCTGGGCGGCCGGGCGCGCCGATGGCGACCCCGCCTGCGTAGTTGTCTGGGTGCCCGCCTAAGCAAGGCCGGCGGCTTGACCTAGGGCCATCCTCTACGCCCTCGCCCACGGCATCGCCCTGCCAGGCATAGACTGAACGACCCGCCTGGGGCGGCCCCGCTTGCTCGGCCCCTGCATCACCACCGGCTCGACCCTACGCTCGTCACCCATCCGGACCACCACCTGACCCTGCCCTCCCCCGGCACGACGCTGAGGAGGCTGGGCTCATGCTGGGTGGTGATGGATGGATTGGCGGACGCACAACGGCCCCCGGCGTGTGTCGGGGGCCGTTGTGGGCTGGCGTCCTGTCGTTGCTGCGCCTCAGTGGCGCCATCGCTCGCGGATGAATGGGCCACGAGCCTGGCCGGGGGTTCGCTGGGAAGGAGGACGTGCTGGCGCCTCGAAGCGCCGTACCCAGCGAGAACCACGCAGTACCCCGCAACCAGTACCAGGTGCGGCCGGTCCGGAGATGGATCGTGAGGCGGATCCGGGCTGGCGGGGGGAGGAAATGCAAGCGGTGTGCCGGGTGTGGCTGGAGGGATAAGGTGGTGTGGGAGTTTGAGATGGGCGAAGTGGGGGTGGGAGAGTGTCTCGGATTGGGAACGGGAAAGTGTCCCGCGTTTCAAGGGGCATTGTTCTCGCGCGTTCCCTCGGTCCGCCCAGCACAAAATGGATCCTGCAGCGACCACCCGGTGCGAGAGGACTTGGACTCTTCCTTGTATTGGGACGATCACCCACCGCCCCATTTTCATGCGCGCTACGGCGAGCACGAGGCCAGGGTGGGCATCTCGCCCGTCTCCCTGCTGGCGGGCGGCTTGCCGCCCCGGGTGCTGGCTCTTATCGTCGAGTGGGCCAGCCGGCACGAGGCGGAACTGCTGGCAAACTGGACCCGGTGTCAGCGCCGGGAGCCCCTGGTCCGCGTTCCGCCACTGGAGTGACCTGTGCTACCTCTGTTTCCCCGCGTCACTGGCGTGGCGGTGATCGCCCCGTACACGCTGGACCTCCGGTTTGCGGACGGAAGCCGCGGTACGGTCGACTGCTCGGACCTGGTGCTGGCGGAGCATCCCGGCGTCTTTGCTCCGCTCCGCGATCCGGCCGAGTTTGCCAAGGCCTATGTCCACCCCGAGGCGGACACGGTGGCTTGGCCGCGGGATCTCGACCTCGATCCCGATATCCTGTACGCCCCAGCCCATAGCATCCCGATTCCCGGCAAGTGAGCGGGGTGCGGCGAGTTCCTCGGCGAGTTCTCCTCACTCGACGCCGCCACCGCCGCCCGAACCGCCCCGCGGGTGCTCCCGCTCCCTCTCCAGGATGTCCTGCGCAAGGTTACGCTGCAGGTTCTTCAGTATCTTCTCGGCGAGTTCCTGGGCCTCCCCGGGCGCCCACTCCCCCGGCTTACGCGGCGCGGCTGACGGAGTAGACGGCGTCGCTGGTTTCTCAGGCATCGTGCATTTCCTCCAGAATCTTGGGGCCGTGCGGCTCAGTCAGATGTCGAAGTCCGCCGAGCGGAGCATGGCGCGGTCATGCCACGTCCTCCTCGAAGTCCTCATCCTCATCCTCGGGCGGCCGGGGAAAGGTCTGCTCCAGCCAGGTGGCCAGCCGCTCACCGACGGGCCGGTCGAGATGCGGATAGATCAGGCTCTCGGCGGTGATGAACCCCGGGGCCTCGTCTGGCATGGCGCCATGATCGGTGTTGAAGCGGAGGCAGGTGCCGAGGAAGCCCTCCGGGAAGTCCTTCTCCTCCTCGATCCGGAACGTCAGGATCAGTTCGACGATGGTGCCGAGCGTGAGGGGCTTGGCGGAGGACATGGGGGAGAAGGTGAAGGTGTGGTCCTCGGGGTACTCGTCCACGACGCGGTAGTGGATCCGGCCGCCGGCCCGGCGCCGGGCGCGGATGCTGATGACGTCGCAGAGCATGGACGCGAAGACGATGCGGGCGATCAGGAAGCACCAGAATCCGCGGGATGGCGATGGTGGTCTCGACCACGAGCTCGGTGGTCCGTGCCACAATGGCGGTCACGTCCGGTCGGACCGTCACCCCGTCCAGGATGAGCTGATCCGGCTGGAGGTCAGCCTCGACCTTGGCCGCGATGCGCCGCTGGATCTCCGGGCGCCTGAGGTCGGCGATGGTGGAGACCACGGCCGGCCTATGCCCCAGCTCTTCGATGACCCGCTGGGTGGCCTGGGCCACCGCCTGCTCCACCGGGCTGGCAAAGACCCGGGCCTGCTCCGTCGGCGCGAGCTCGACACTGCCCGAGATCCCGGCCGGCACGTTTCCCAGCGCGTTATCGAGTCGCGACTGAGATACCACGGTGACCGTCTTCCGATCCAGTTCTTCCCCGCTCAACTCGACCGTGGTGAGCCGCACCGGCGAGTCGCGGGCGCGGGCGCTGAGGCGGGAGACTGATGGCAGGGTGATGACCCCGGCGGCAAAGATCATTCTCTCGTCAGCCGAGCAAGCCCGTTCCGCGCCTCGACCACAAAGGACTGTAGCTCGGGGTCGGCTCGGCGCCAGACATCGACCACGAACTGGTACGAGTCGATCGCCTTCTGCCGCTCGCCCAGAGTCTCGGCGATGCGGGCCCGCTCCAGTGTGCCGAGGACGATGAACGGGCCCTCGGCCTTCCAGACCCATTGATCGAGCAGCGCTCCCGCCGGTCGAGCCTGTGCCTGCGAGGCGAGCAGGCGGGCCTCGATGAGCTTCTCATGAGAGCAATCGTTCACAATGCACAGCGTGTCGGGAATCGACTGAAAGAGACCCAACGCCCGGACCGAATCGGCTCGAGCCAGCGCGAGATACGCGGTGGCGGCAGCGTGGAGGTATCGGCCCTGGAGCTTGCCGCGGGCGCCCGGCTGACTCCGGGCTTCCTGCTCGGCGCGGCGCGCGAACCGCGCCAGCGACGCCGTGTCTCTTCGGGCCAGCCACCAGGGGAGGCCACGCAGTTGCCGATCGGTGAGGTAGCGAGAAATCGTCCACGCGTTTCCAGACTCGAGCGCGCGTCCATAGGTTATGGCACCTAGAGACTCCGGGATGGCCCCAAGGAGCGCGAGGGCACGGAAGGGATCGGCGAAGTTGTAGAACCGCGTCGCCTTCGGGTCGAGGAGTAAGCGGCGATCCGCCGCGTACGCCTCGTGAAGGTGCCCCCGGAAGGCCAGCGCGCCCGCCAGTAACTGATGGTACATCAGGGTGTCTGTCCAGGCCCAGGCGCCGTTGCCGCTCCGCGTGGTCAGCTCTCGCAGCAGCCGGACCGCGGTTTCGCCCGAGTCGGCCCACCAGGTGAACCGATCCCCACCGGCGTCACTCAGCACCCAGGCGGAGGCACTGTCGATCATCCGGGCCGCCTCCGGCGTGTGTGACCGCTCGGGATCGAGCAGCAGGGCGGCCAGTCGAGTCGTGGGCGCATTGGCGGCGGTCGGATCGAGGCGCAAGTAGGCGGCGGCATACTGCCGGGCCAGGTCGGGGCGGTTCAACTGAATCGCCAGTTCCACCGTATGCTCGTACGCCGGCGCGAACCCCGAGTCGAGGGCGATGGCGTGGTCGAAGGCCTCGAGTGCCAGGGCGGGAGGTCCCCCAAAGGGAGGATCGCCGTGAAATCGCGCATCACCGAGCCGGTACCAGATCTCCGGGTCCTCGGGGTAGCGGTGGGCGGCCTCCTCCAGGGTTGAAAACCACCGATAGTTAAAGCGGATCAGATCGGCCGGGTCGATCGCGTCGTTACCCGCGATCCAAAAGGAGTCGGCGGCGATCTGCATGCTGTCTTTAGGGGAAAGTCCGCGATTCAGCACCACCGCCTTCCGGACGTACTCGAATCCTCTCAGATAGGATTGCTCGTTAGCCGGATGCCAGTCGACGGCCATCGCCATCTGTTTATAGGCGATCGCGAAGGTGCTGTCCTGGGCGATGGCCTGGTCATAGTACACCAGGGCGGAATCCCAAATACCCCGCCGATAGAATTGCTCCCCGTACAGGAAGGCTTTCAGCGCGGGGAGCGATCGGGATCCGATCGATACCCGCCGCACCGACCCGATCGGGCGATTCCGTCCCAGCACCCGCAGAATCCTGACCCCGAGCGAGTCGGCCAGGTCGCCCATGTCTGCCGTGTCACCTCTCACCTCGAGGTCCGCCTCGGCTCTCTGTCGAGCCACGTCCAGCACCGTCGCCCTGAGACTCACCGTGTCTCTCGTCCTGCTCACGCTCCCGAAGACCACCAGCCCGGCACCAGTCCGGTGGCCGAAGCGCTCGGCCGACACCCGATCGGCGCGGCCCTGCCAACGCTTGAGTCCCACCGTCTGCGGGACGGTGCGTAGTGGTCCGGCGCCGTCCAAGTCCCGCGAGAGGATGTCCACCAACCCCTCATGCCAGAGCGCGAGTGACGGGTCGAGCACATCGAATGGCGCGATGGCGACAAGATTGGGATCGGTCGGCAAATCCGTCCGGCTCCGCAACAGGAGGATTCCTGCCGCGGCCAAGCCGGCCAGACCCATGGCCGCACCCCAGCGGCTTACCGCGACCAGAGAGCGGCGCGGCGCGGTGGCGTCCGGCCCACTTGGGGCCTCGGCCGACTCTCCTGCCGTCGTGAACCGGTCGGCCGGAGCAGGGTCGGTGGCTGGCGGTTGGTTCGGCGGTCTAGCTCCGCTCGCAGCTGAACGGCGGTGCTGTTCGATCCACTCGGACAGTTCCGGCGGCGGATCGGCGCCAAGCTCCGAACGCACCAGCTCCTCGTAGGCCGCTCCGCAGCGTAGCGCCTCTGCGTGCTCGCCGGCATTGCCCAGGGCAGTCATGAGGCCTAGCGCTGAATGGGAGCTTAGCGGGTCGAGCTCCAGAAGCCGTCGCCACCAGTCCGCCGCCACCCGGTGCTCGCCACGCTTGGTCGCTTCGGCAGATAGCACCTCCATCGCAGCCCGGCATTGGCTCCCCAGCCGCGCCCGCTCGGTCTCCGCCCAGGTCTCGAACTCCCCGCCACCATTCAGGTAGAAGCCGTCCAGAAATGGTGCGGTGTAGAGCGCGACCGCCTTGATCGGATCGTTCTCCTCCAGCGCGGAGGCGAATGATTCCACATCGCTCGAGATGACGGCGGGATTGAGGCGGAGCTGGATCGATCCCAGGAACAGGTCGCGCGCGTGCAGATCACGGCGGAGAGCGTAGCAGGCCTGCTTGAGGAGCCCGCGACCGTGCTCGGTGTCGGTTTCGGGCCACAGGGAGGCGATGAGCTTGTCGCGGCTGAGGCCGCGATGGCCCGCGGCGGCAAGGAGGGCGAGCAGCGCCAGCGTCTTTCGTTGCTGGGCCGCGCCGGCCGCCGGGATGCCGTCGATTTCGACAGAGAGTCCGCCGAAGGTCTTGAGGTGGACCATTCTACCCCGTTTGACCGGTCTTTGACCGGCTACTCACCGAGGGTCTCTAACATAGCCCCGTACCGTGAAGTAGCGAATCCCGTCGGGTACCCACCGAGGAGCTCTTTGCCAAGAGACACTCCAGGGGAAACCCCAATTCAAGGAGGTGGATCATGGGAGCTCCGTTATCAAGAATCGCCGCCCTGCTGATCGTGGCAGCGACAGGCGCAGGGTGCGGCAGCGATGGCGGGTCCGGCCTGGGAGGGAGCGTGCTCACCACGCTCGTGGTAACGCCTGCGACCGCAGCACTTTTCACCGTCGCGCCCGGGAACGCGGTTGCCCTGTCGGTTGTGGCAAAGGATCAGAACGGCCAGACCATGGTCGGCTCGCCCAGCTTCTCGAGCGACAACGGCGCGATCGCGGATGTCAGTAATGGTGGAACGATCACGGCGGTGGCAGCCGGAACAGCGCAGATTACGGCATCGCTGACCATAGACGGGGTAACCAAGACCGCCACCACCACGGTGACGGCTCAAGTCGCGCCGTTGAACGCAACGGTGGTCGCACCGGCGTCGGTATTCCAGCCGGCGACCGTGGACGTGCGGGCGGGCGGCACGGTGACCTGGACGTTTGGATCCATTGGCCACCAGGTCACGTTCATCACCCCAGGTGCGCCGGCCGATATTCCAGAGTTCCAGAACGGATCGGTTTCCCGCACGTTTCCGAACAACGGCACCTTCTACTATCAATGCGCCGGGCCGCAGATGAGCGGCGTCGTCACGGTGCACTGATGAATCCAGGGAGCGAGCCGCTGAGCCTCACCCCCTGTCCCCCTCTCCGTGGAACGGAGAGGGGGGACGCTGCCCCTCACCACCGACTCAGCTTCTCCTACCCCACCCCTGTCGGCCTTCGCAATGAAATCAGGGAACCCCTGAAAGAAACCGCCCCGAAGGGGCCTCGCAGCCCTTCGGGGTCCGGAGCGACCCCTGGTGGGAGGCTGACACCCGGTGCGGCGCGTGATACGACCGCTCCGGATCCTCGAGCAGGATGCGGGGCTCCAGGCGCGGCCGGTTCTCCTTGCCGGTCCAGGTGAGTTCGAGTCGGGGTTTGGGGCTCATGAGATCCGGTTCGTGTGAGGCCGCGGGTCAGGCGACATCGGCGTCCAGCACCCGCTGAATGTCCTGGGCCAGGAATACCCGGTTCCGCTGCCGCTCCCACGGCTCAGAGACGATCCCCATCGCCTTAAGCTTTCTCAGGGCCAGCATCGCTGAGCGGTGGGTAAGCCCGAGCCTCCGCATGACGGTGGTGCCCATGACGGCTGGCTTCTCGAACAGGAGATCCACCAGCGCCCAGAGAGAGGAAGCCCGCTGCGACTTGAGCCGGACCCGGTACTCCTCCTTGAGGTCATGGAGCTGATCGGCCCGTCGGATCACGTCTGCCGCCTCCGTGGCCACACCCTCCAGGACATATCCGATCCAGGCCTCGAATTCCCCCCGCTGACTCACCGCCAGCAGCCGCTGGTAGTACTCCTCCTTCCGCCGCTCGAAGAAGGCGCTAAGGTAGAGCAGCGGCTGGTCCAGGAGCCGTTCTTCGCAAAGCATCACGGTGATGAGCAGTCGGCCCACGCGGCCGTTGCCGTCCAAGAAGGGATGGATGGCCTCGAACTGGTAGTGTACCAGCGCCAGCCGGACCAGTGGCGGCAGGTCCGACGGCTGGTGCAGATACTTCTCGAAGGCATCGAGGGCGGACAGCATCTGCGGCACGGGTGGCGGCACCATGGTGGCCCCGGCCTCGTCGGCATTGGCGGGGCCGATGAAGTTCTGACTAGTACGGAACTCCCCGGGCGTCATGCTTTCGCCCCGTACTCCGGTCATGAGCAGCCGGTGCATTTCCCGAAGGAGCCTGAGGCTCAACGGCAGTTCCCGGTCTGGTGCCAGGGCGAAGTCCAGGGCCCGAAGGTAGTTGCTGACCTCCCGCACGTCCGGGGCGGCCGGCTCCAGTTCAGGCGCCGCCTCGAACAACAGAAGGTCTGAGAGGGATGTCAGCGTGCCTTCGATCCGACTGGAGAGCACCGCCTCCCGCTGTTGGAAAGGGGCCATCAGCAGCCGAGGCTTGGGCAGCCCGCGACTCAGGCCCGCCAGCCGGCCGAGGGCGTGGTCCGCCCGAGAGAGCTGCCGCAGAAGCGGGCCTAGATCCAGCTTGGGCGGCAGGTTGCGGGGCGCAAAGGCTGGATTGCCCCTGACGGTCCGCACCAGTGTGCCGGCCCTATCTGATTTAAAATCAGCGACTTGCACGCTAATGATACTCTAGGTGGATAGTGGCGTCGTTGTGATACTATTGCCCACAAAAGTATCACAAACACTTCAGGCTGCAAAGATGGCGTCCCAGCCTTAGGGAAGTCACGACAAGCTCCAGCGAACGCGAAATAGCGGTATCAGCTCGGCCCGCTGGGTCAGATTGGCTTCCACCCGGGAGATGAGCTCATCCCGCTGGCGGTCGACCTCGTCCTGGGCATCGAAGAGCGAACGGCGCTTCTCTTTTCGCTGGGATTCGATGGCCTTGATCCGTTTCTGGCCGGCGAGCTTGTCCTCGAGCGTGAGCGCGGCAGATGCGGCCTTCCGAGCCTCCCTGATCTGCCGGTCCAGGTCCTTGATCTCCCGCTCCAGGCTGAGCTTCTGGTCGTCGGCCCAGCCCTCGAGCTTCTCGGCCTCGGCCTCCAGGAAGCGGCCATTCCGTTCGGTGATGCTGCGCCCCACTGTGTCCCTCCGCTCGCGCACAAGCACCTCGAGAGCCTGCGGCGCTGTCGGCACCGCCGGGTCCGCGGACAAGGCTGTGGCCCTTCCCGGAAGACTGAGGAGGCGGGCGGCTGCTGCTTCGTCGAGCGGCCCACCGGCGTCGTCCGTGGCTACCAGGATCAGGTGTTCCTCCACCTGCACGGAGGATTCCACGACAAAGACGGAAAGCGCCGCCCATCCCGACTTTCCAATGAGGGGCTCCAGCACCGAGACCTTGCCCTCGTGCTGTCCATACCGACGAGCCGGTCGAGATGCGGATAGATCAGGCTCTCGCCGGTGATGAACCCCGGGGCCTCGTCTGGATTCGCGCCCTCATCGGTGTTGAAGCGGAGGCAGGTGCCGAGGAAGCCCTCCGGGAAGTCCTTCTCCTCGAGGCGGATCGTCAGGATGAGTTCGACGATGGCGCCGAGTGTGAGGGGCCGGGTCGAGGAGCGAGGGGAGAGGCGGAAGGTGTGGTCTTCGGGATACTCGTCCACGACGCGGTAGTGGATCCGGCCCCCGGCCCGGCGCCGGGCGCGGATGCTGATGACGTCGCAGAGGCAGGGACGCGAAGACGATGCGGGCGATCTCGATCTCGCCCCGGAGGTATTTCGGGAGGTATTCACCCCCCATGCACCGGGGGTGGCGGCGGCCCCAGGCGCGGCTCGGGGTCGCGGCCCTCGAGGGCGATCCGGATGAGGTTGCGGCGGACCTCGCCCTTCACGTTGACGAGGATGGCGGTGACGGGGTCGGCGTGATCCCAATAGCTGGCGGGCCGCCAGTCGAGGGTGACGGGCGGGGTGGTGCGTGTGGCGCGAGGCATGGGGGCCTCCTCAGGTACGGGTGAACCTCTTTAGTGGGAATTGTTTAGCGTCGCGCCACAAGCTGGCTCCTCAAATCGCGACGTCCGACGATGGGGAGGGGTGGCTCCCCTGATCCTCCCTGCAACAAGCTATGGTGGGTGGTGTGACAGTCCCCCGAACGCAAAGCGGCCCGCGAGGTCGAGTCGCGGGCCGCAGGCCGCGACTTAGACGGCGGATCGGGGGTGCCCCCGCGCGCGGTCCGTCAAGTCGGCGAAATCACCGCGCGAGGACACATTAGCAAAGGGCGGGTTGGCGGTCAAGCGGGGGCCGAGGCCGGCGCACGACACCGAACCCTGCACCGAACAGCTGGCAGGCGCACAACGGCCCCCGTGGGTCTACCGAGAGTCGAGTGGGCTGGCGTCCTGTCGTTGCTGCGTCTCAGGGGCGCCATCGCTCGCGTTTGGACAGCGCGGGCCGGGCCGGGGGTTCACAGGTGGAAGGTGGTGGTGCACCTGGCGGTGCCCAGCACCCCATCGAGAACCACGTGGGAGTGCGTCTAGCTCTCCCAGTCGTCCCCAGGCATAATCCGGCACATAAACTCGTCGAACAGGGGAACCGTGAACGCGGTGTCGCCATGATGTGGGCTCCAGATCATCCCCTTGGAGATCAGGGTGTTCCGGGTGGGCCCGAGTGAGGTCACGGTCCGATCGAGGACCTCGGCAATATCCCCGGAACGATGGGGTCCTTCGCCCAGCTCGGCCATTGCCCGCAGATACCGCTTCTCGGCGGGAGTAAGCCGGTCGAACCGCACCCGGAAGAAGCTCTCGTCGAGCGCGGCGACCGCAGTACGTGACGCGTCTTCGACATCCTGCAGGGTGATGGGCGAAGCATCGGCGGCATCCCAGGAGTGCTTGCCCCACTCCTGCACGAAGTAGGGGTAGCCGCGTGTTTCCTGGACAATACGGTCCAGTGCATCAGGGGTCACCGCCACCCCCTGGTCCTGCGCCGGCTTGGCGATGGCCCGTTTGGCCGCGTCCGCCGGCAGCGGGCCGATCTCGGGGAAGTCAAACAGGCGTTCGGCGTAGGACTTGGCGCGCCCCATCCGACCTCTGAGTTGCGGGAGTCCCGCGCCCACCAGCACGACTGGCAGCCGCCGCTGGGCGGTGCGATGCAAAGCGCTGATCAGGGATTCGAGCTGCTCCTCGGGCACGTACTGCAGCTCGTCCACGAATATTGCGAGGGCCGTACCCGCCTCGGCAGCCGCGGCGCCCGCCACCTCGAACAGCGCCTGGAGGTCGTGCTCAAGGTCACCGTTATCCGCCAGACCGGGTTCGGGGTCAAAGTCGAAGCCGACCTCGATGTCGTCGTACTTCACTTTCAAGGCCTTGGCGAAGCCGGCCAGTCCCCTGAGTGCCCGCTCGGCGAGGTCCTTGGCCCGCGCGTTCCTGGACAAGCGCAGCAGGGCCTGACGCAGCTGGGGGGCGAGAATCGCCGGCAAGGACCGATTCTCCGGTGCCTCAACCCGCAGCGTCTGGATCCCGGTCCCCTCGGCGTCGTCCCGCATCCGATCCAGCAGCACCGTCTTGCCGACCCCGCGCAACCCGACCATCAGAACGCTCTTGGTGGGCAGCCCGCGGCGCACCCGCTCCATCGCGATTCTGACCGCTTCGCGCAGCTCATCCCGCCCAGCGAGTTCCGGGGGCGGGGTCCCCGCACCAGGGGCGAACGGATTAGTGACAGGGTCCATAGTTCAATTATAGCAACATTAGCGTATTTAGCAATTTAGGATAAATCGACTAATCTCGATAAGAGACGCTTTCGAAGCCCTAGCGGCCGCCGTGCCCACCAGAGATGGAGGGTGCTCGGGTGGCCGTGACGGATCGACTTTTCCCGCGCCGAGGCCACGTTGATGGCTTCGAGCGGGAGGGCGACTTCAATGAGTTTCTTGCGGGTACGAACAGTCACGACCACCCCTATCCGTTGAGCTCCACCCGATAGCGCGGGGTGAAGGTGCGATCGGAGACGCGCAGGTTGCGAATCTCGGGAACCTTGAAGGCTTTGATGTGGCCGGCAGCAAGCTCCCAGCCGTAGAGAAGGAGATTTCCCGTCCCGGCCCGGCGGATCGCGTATGGCTCCACGTCCCGCTGTTTCCCATGGTAGTCGAACGCAATCCGCAATCGGTTGGCGCCCGCAAATCGCACCAAGTCGAGCGGCTGTCCCACTCCCCAGAACTGCGCAGCCTGCCGCCCCCGAATGGCGGAGATCTCGCCCGCCGCGGTAGAAGCCGGTCGCAGTGGCGCAGCAACCGGCTCCTTCACCACCCGGGGGCCGAGCCAGCCGAGCAAAGCGGGCAACCGTTCCAGGATGCCAGCCAGCGGAGGCAGCGACGGAAGCTGATGGCTGAGCATGTTCTCCCACTCCGCTGCCAGCTCCGCAGATTCCTTCACCTGGGCCACCAGGGCAGCCGCGCCGGGCGGGAGAATCCCCTTCGCCGCGCACTTCCTTCCCAGCACCTCCCGAGTTCGCTCGAGATCCGGACGCAGCTCCCCACTCTCCAGGAGCAGGACAACATCGTAGAGGTCTCGGGGTCTGGTCCGCTCCAGCAACGCCCGGGTCTTCTCCGCGAGCAGTTCCTCAAGCGGGTAACAATGAACCGTTGCGCCTGCCGGCAGTTCATCAGGATACGGATGGAAGATCGGGCGCCGTTCCGGTGGCAGGAGGATCGCCTCCGTCTGTGTCAGATCGAACCGGACTTTCGGCGTGGCCGGGCCCCCCATCGGGCCCTGGTATCCCAGGCGAACTTCGTAGGTTCTCGTGCCGGCGCGATTCTGCCGATGTCTCAGCTCCAGCGCATCCGCACCGAACCTGACACCCGAAAGGTTGTCCGCCTGCTGGATGGCACCCGTCAGCACCGCCCGCAGATCCGCCTCGTCGTACATGGCGTCCGGTGTGAGGCTGAAGTCGAGGTCTTCAGAGAACCGATAGGTCTCGATGTAGCACTTCTTGATGCACGTCCCGCCCTTGAAGACCCATCGGACCCCGGTTTCGCCATCAGCACCCAGCGCCGCGAGCAGCCAGCCGAGGACGTAGTCCTTCTCTACCACCTCAGGTCGAAGCCGCCACTCCTCGGCGCGATCCAGAATGTCCTGTCGCCGAATCACGAGGTGCCGGCCCTGACCTCGGCATTGACCCAGAGCCCCCAACGGCGGCTCATGGTCCCGCGTCCTCGCGTCGCAGGGTCCAGCCGGATCACACCAGCCGGCCGCTGCGCCAGCGCACCCGCGATAAGCCGAGTCGCCTCGGGCCAGAGCCGCTCCACGAGGAAACCGGCGCGGCGGAACGCAGCACCGCTCCTTCGGCTCTTGAGCTCGATCAGGAGTGCTTCCCCATGATCCATTGCGGAGTCGCGGTACCGCCGCACAATCTCGCCCAGGTGTCGGATCCCACCGACCCATGAAGGGTCATCGCAGGCATCAATGATCGTCCGCTCGGCGCTGCTGACGCGCACCTTCACCGAACCACGCCACACCGACAAGACACTCTCCACCCGTGCGCGCGGAACCTTCACCAGCTTGAACTCAGCACCCAGCAGGGTCTGGGAGCGCGTCCGAAGACTCGCGGCAGTGGCTACGAACGTGGAGCGAAACGACTGCTCGGTGAGTCCCCAGTGGTGCGCCGCGGACCAGCCTCCGATGTAGCACGGGGCGAAGGCCGCATCGGCCAGCACCCAGGCATCCTCGACCACCGCCCCCGCTCCGCCCTCGAGCGGCACCAGGTAATAGAGCCCGCGCCGAATCCGCTTGAGCCACCCCGCCCGTTCAAGACGGGCAAGCGTCAGGGCGGCACCCCGTCCGGAGAGATCCAGGGCGATGGCGGCCACGTCGATTGTGATCAGGCCGCTCCGAGTGTTCCGACTAAGCCGCCGAAGCTGGTCCCGAGGGGTCGGAGATCTGGGGGCTGCCGGCACCGGTACCTCTTGAGTGTAGAAATGCTTTCTGGGGTAATACTACTACACTCAAACTATACCATTTCGTGGAATCTCGCTCAGCCAGATCTCACGACGGAGAAGCCGCTCGGGAGAGCAGGTCGCGGAGGTCGTAGTTCACGCTGGTGACTCCGAAATCCGGCTCCCGCTGAAATGGGCTCCGGAGGTAATGGACTCGGTGGGTTCCGTCGGTCAGAAACTCCACGATGGCCAGGATAAAGTCCTCTGGCTTGTTCAGCGAGTAAAGGATCTCATTGCGGGTGACCGTGATGGTTGCGGCCCCGCTCACCCGTCCCTTGACCTCGATGAACCGGAGCCGTCCGGTGCCGGGGACGCGGCTTTCTATATCATATCCCAACTTCTCGGTCTCCCGGTCAACCGGATCGAATCCGAGCTGTTGTTCGAGGTGCATCACCGCCGCTCGCGCGCGCGCCGCGGACGCCTGAGTGTCCGGGGCTTCGGCGGTAGCCGGAAGCGCCTGCCCCGCAATCCCGGCGAGCAGCCCAGCCGGGATCACCACCACGCCGCCCAGCACCACCGGCGGGAGCGGCGAGAGCTGCCGCTCCTGCTTGAGGTCATCCAGGCGCTTCTGGAGCCGGGCCTGCAGCGAATCGGCTCGCTTCCTTGCCTCTTGGGAATTGAGCTTGGCGTTGGGCTTGCCGGCCTGCTCCTGCGCCTTGAGCTGTTCGGCCCGGTGATCCCAATGAGTGATCTCCTTGACCAATCGGTCCTTGACCGCCGCCTCCGTCCTATCGATCAGGTTCGCTTTTCTTGACCGAACCTCCTCCAGATGGCCAGGCACTACAGTTGAAATAGCATGGGCCTGCGCTTGTTGCTCCACATCCTTCGTAATCCAGGAGAACTCGGGCCTGGAGAGCAGAGCTTCCACGGTCGGCTCCCCTTCCCGCAGGGGCCGGTAATCCAAGTATGGGGCGTAGTTGAGATGCCGGGCCGCGCCGGCAGACTCGAGCTCAACATAGAGCATGCGAGTGGACACGATGCGCCGGGTACCGGCACGAGGGACTCCGGCATCCTGAATCATGTGCTCCAGGTAACAGAGTACCCTCGGGTCGGTGCCAGCGTCCCGGTCATCAACCAGAACGGTGCCCCGGCGGAGCAGGTCTCGATGCCGCTCCAGAATCAGATTGATGGAAGCATCAAGCAGTGGGTGGCCCGGGCAGACAAAGGCAGCAAGAGGTTGCCCTTGTGGCGCCACTAGCGCCTTCTCAAACGCGATTCGTTCGTAGCGCGGCAGGATGGCCTCGCCGATCCCGGTCAAGCGGTCTCGGTTGCGGATTGAGGCCGGCACATTGGTAACCTGATAGCGACGGGCTTCCCGCTGCTTCGCCGTGCCCCCGAGGTGCTTGAACGCTTCCAGGAAGAACGATTCGATATAGTGCGGCTGCAGCCTCCGGGCCTCGGCCCGTTCCATATCCTCCCGAATGCGATTCACCCGGCTCGCATCCATAGCGCCGTGAGCCAGGGCGCGCTCCTCGAGCAGCTCTTGGATCTGTCGCTGGTCGAAGGCGTTCGCGACGGCCCGCGTGAGACGAGCCCGGATCTCTGGCTGCTCGCCGTAACGGATGGCTTCGATGAGCAGTTCCCGGAGGTGGCGCTGCTCGAACTGGACCTTGCCCAGCACTCGAAGACCTGACCGCCAAGGGCTTTCCGCGCCTCATCGAGCTTCTTGAGTAGGGTGAGATAGACCTCCCCCTCCCTGGTCTCTTCTGCCACGAGGTTCCACAGATGACACACCTCGGTCTGACCGATCCGGTGAATCCGGCCGAAGCGCTGTTCAATGCGGTTGGGGTTCCATGGCAAATCGTAGTTCACCATCAGATGCGCGCGCTGCAGATTGATCCCCTCGCCGGCGGCATCCGTGGCGAGCAGGACCTGCACTTCAGGATCGTGTTTGAATGATTCCTGTGCGACACCTCGCGCTTCCCGCCCCAATCCGCCGTGGATAACGACCACGGCACTCCTCCGGCCCAGCAACGTGGTAATGCGCTGCTCCAGATAGGTGAGAGTGTCCCGGTGCTCAGTGAAGAGGACAAGCTTTTGCAGCGGTGAAGGAGCTGGCAGGGGAGGGTCATCACTGCCGCGTGGTCTGGCGACCGCTTCTGCAGTGTGATCAACAATGGCAGCTGGGCTGAAAATGTCGCCGAAAATGCTGGCCAACTCGCGCCATTTCCTGTCCTCACCGCTCCTCCGCACTTTCAGAGCGAGCTGTTCCAAATCCGCCAGGGTTTGGATCTCCGCCTTGAGCTCTGCAATGGTGCGGGCAGCGGTTGCTTGGTCGAGGACTTCCTCCTCCGCCTCCTCGATCTCGTTCTCCGGCGCCTCCTCCAAGTCTTCGACATCATCCGGATCGAGGGAGGGCCCACTGGTCATCAGTACAGCCTCCACCTGCCCGCAACGCTGAAGCAGCTCCAACTCACGCTGTTTCCCTTCAAGGCGTTCCTTGCGACGCCGAAGCGACTGATAGATAGCCTCCGGCGAGGAGGCGAGCCGACGCTGCAGAATCGTGAGCGCAAAACCTACCGTTCCCGCGCGCTTGTCATTCTGCAGCGCCTCTGCCCTATTGAACTCCTCCCGGACGTAACTCGTGACCGCCTTGTAAAGTTGGGCTTCGGCGGTCGAAAGGTGGTATGGGACGGTGTATGCGATGCGCTCGGGGAACAGCGGAGTCCCGTCGAACTTGAGCAGATTTTCCTTGACCATCCGGCGCATCAGATCGGAGACATCCTGCGTGTGCACACCATCCCGGAATTGGCCCTCGAAACGGTCGCCATCCAGCAATGCCATGAAGAGTTGGAAGTCCTCGTTCTTTCCGTTATGAGGTGTGGCCGTCATCAGCAGGAAGTGACGGGTGAGGGTGGAGAGGAGTTGTCCGAGTCGGTAGCGCTTGGTGTACTTAACCTCGCCTCCGAAATGCGTTGCAGACATCTTGTGGGCCTCGTCGCACACCACGAGATCCCAGCCCCCGTCGGGGGCGGCGAGTTTCTGCTGTACATCCTCGTTGCGGGAGAGCTTGTCGAGCCGGGCAATGACGAGGTTGTTCTCCAGGAACCAGTTACCGGTGCGGGCGGCCTCGAGCTTGTCGTTGGTCAGAATCTCGAAGGGCAGATGGAAGCGCTTGTACAGCTCGTCCTGCCACTGCTCCGCGAGGCTTCCGGGGCACACGACCAGGCAGCGATGAAGATCGCCCCGAGCGATCAGCTCCTTCATCAGAAGACCAGCCATTATCGTCTTGCCTGCGCCGGGGTCGTCCGCGAGCAGGAACCGTAGGGGCTGGCGGGGCAGCATTGACTCGTAAACCGCCGTGATCTGGTGCGGGAGGGGGTCCACCATTGAGGTGTGCACCGCGAGGACCGGATCGAACAGGTGGGCAAGCCGAATTCTCTGGGCCTCCGACAGCAACCTGAAGAGGGCGCCATCTCCATCAAAGCTCCACGGCCTGCCGACGACAGCGACCTCAAGCCGAGGCTCGTCATGGCGGTACAGCAGCTGGTTGGCCAGCTTTCCGGCCGAGTCCTTGTAGGTGAGTTCGAGCGCTTCGGAGCCAAACCACTTCACGCTTACGACTGTGACGAGGCCATCGGGGAGAATTCCCCCGACGCTCGTGTCGGGCGTGAGGTCGTCGAGTTTGGCCACCTCAGCCCACCCGTGCAATAAAGTTTACGGCGTCCAGATGGCAGGAGCGGTCCAGCCTTCCCGGCAGCCGGAACAGTTTCGGCTCCTGCCTGAAGCGAAACACCCGGACCAAGTGGTACCGGGCCTCTTGCTCAACTGAGGTGGAAACCTCGTTCCGTGTCACATAGAAGGGGGTCCGCTTGCCATATCCGGTGGTCTTCACCTCGATGAAGCGGTCGCTACCATCGGCCTCGTAAGACTTGATGTCGAAACCGAGCCAATCGCCCTGCGTGACAGAGACCCGCTCGACTCGATCCGACAGGTTGCCCCGCCCTGCGTTGGCCAAGCGGGCGCGCTCGAACCGGAGCACGAATTCCTCGCCGGCGGTTCCCAAACTCTGGTTGTGGGCCTCGCGGGCCAGGTAATCGACCGGCCGGAAGTTTCCACGAGTGCCCGTCCGCTTCGGCGCGGGGTAGAAGTCCTGTTCGCTCCGCTCGGGCGCCGCCACTTCGGCCGCCAGGATATCTGCAACTTCCGGCAGGGTCGCCGGTGCCTCGACCTGGTGCCGCACCAGGTCAAGCAGCGCTCGCTCCCCAGTGACCCGGTCCTGCACGACATCGAACAGGAGCTGTTGGTAGTTGCTGTACGGCTTGTATCCATCTATAGAAGGCAGGCCGAGATCTCGGAGCACTGCGCTCACATTGCCGTATTTGTATTCGATCGCCTTTTCCGAGCGGCTTCCGAGGAGCACCGCCAACCGCCGGATATGGTCCTTCTTGACATAGGGCTCCCCGCGAAGCTCGAGATCGAGCATTGCGAAGTAGTCCGCCACCGTGGCTTCGACCTCCGCGCGCGACCAGCCTTCAGCCATCTTGTATGCTCCTTGCAGATCTGGGCTTTCGGACGTGGTCGTAGCTTGGAGAAGTCAGTGGCTATTCATTCAGATATCTTACCGGGGTGTGACACTCGGAGCCTTCTGCAATCTGGGCCCGGGTAGCCGCCCCTCCGGTACCGTCTGTGATCGCGCGGAGAGCCGCAGATCACCCTGTGGAGCCTCCAATCGAGTCGAGGTCTCCTGACGGTATGAGACGCTAAGATGCGGTCCGGCCGGGCTCGGCACAACCTGAGGGGAGCCCTTAGGGTTAACCCTAGGGCTCGAATGTCCCACCTCCGTGGGACCATATGAGCTTGAGGTCGCACGGGCTGCGGCCATCATGAGGCCCAACGTCCACACCGCCACCGGCGTGCACCGGTCAGGAGGTACAATGTGGAATTGAATCAGCTACCCCTCGACCAGTGGCCCGAGGACGTATTCCTCGCCCTCCACGCAATGACCTGCCACTCGCAGATCCCGTACGCGGCACCAGGGAACCGCGAGGCATTTGCGGCCGTCAACCGCGAGTACCAGCGAAGGATGGCCGTGAAGTACCAGCGGTCATGACCCGGGTCCGGAGGGGGAACCCACAAGATGGGGGAGGGGTGTGACAATCCGGGGAGGCTGGACGCTCAGCCTCCCACATGCGCCATCGGCGTTATCTGCCCGGCCCACCGCCTGAGAATCACTTCGTGCGCCCGTTCGAACCCGCCCGCATGCTCAGGGCGTGCCACCAGCAGGAACAGGACGTGAGGCGTCGCGAAGCTGTCGACCAGCGGCGCCCCGCACCTGACCACGCACTCCTCCGCCAGCCGCCTGGTGTAGCTCTCCCGCTCCGCCCTCGGCCAGTGCTGATAGATCACCAGTGAATGACCCCGGCGATACGCCTCCTCGATTTCGACCCAGTAGACGTACTTGGAGGAGTCCTTGCCGCCACGAATGGTGCTCTTGACCTCGATGCCGTTGTCCGGGTCAAGGAAGAGTACGGGGCACCCCGCAAGCGCATCCCACGCACGCCGGAAATAGTCGTCCCGCTGGGCCAGCCGGTCCTCGAGGAGATCCGCGAAATAGCACGCCCCGGGGAGAAGCCCCCATGCTTCCGCATGACTAACTGAGCGACCCACGCCAGGCTCCCGGAGCCGTTGCAGCCCATCGTACAGGTCGGGGTCATGCCGGCGCCAGCGGGCCGGCTGCTCCAAGTACTTCCGGAACTCCCCATCGGGACGCTGGTCCGGCGCGGTGAGCAGCCAGCAGACGCCGAGCGGCAGCCCACTCGACTCGGCCAGGGCGCGGAGGAGGCCGTACTTGCGGTAGTCGTTGATGTCGCCGAAGTACTGGTTTTTCATGGCTACCTGGCTGAGCTGCCCCGCCGACCCTGTCGGCCGCGGAACGCCCGCTGAAACGGCCCGATAAACCTGCCCTCCTCCGACCAGTCAAGAATCGCGAACTCCACCTTCCGGTAGCAGCCACGGAAGGGGCCATCGAGCGCCTCATGGAACAGCCTGGCGACGACGTCGCCATCGTTCCCGAAGGCGCCGCAGCCCCGGGCCCCGAGGACGATTGACTCGTGCCCGTGGGCCAGGCCCACCGCCAGCACCTTGGCAATCCGCCCGAGCATCGCCGGTTCGATCTCCGAATTGCGCCCGGCGGGCAGCGCCGTGGCCAGCGGCGCGGCCGAGGTGATGAAGGCGAGCGGCCAGGGCTCGGGGAGGAGGGCGCCTTCGTCGGACCGGAAGACGGGGACCGCCGGCGAGTAGATGACGTAGTCGGTGTGGAGCGGGTCTCCCTGCGCCTGGTGGAAGGCGTACACCGGGTGGTCAGAGAGGCAGGCATAGAGACCACTCGACCAGCAGAGTGATTCCTCCTGGGCCCGCGCACCCGCGAGAAACCCGCCGCCCGGGTGGGTCGCCGAGGCAAAGTTCAGCGCCACCGGATGGTGTCCGGCGTCGAAAAGGCGGCGGCCTGCTCGCGGTCCAAAGGGTTGCGACGGGGCATGCGGTCGAGGAAACTAAAGTTCCAGAAGCCCGGGATCGGCTCCCACAAGACGCCGTAGCCCAGCACGTGCCCCATCTCGTGCAGCACCACGTCGGCGAGCTCGCCGCTCGCTTCGAGGTTTGACAGGTCCGCAATGTCGAACCGCATGAGGCCGACGTAGGGCAGCAGGGTGCCCGTGTTCCGGAGGCCGCACGGGCAGACAAGGACCCTCACCCCACCATCCCCACAAACTCCGCCCGTACCGCCGCCGGCTCCAGCACCTCCGCCTCCGCCCCGTATTGCAGCACCTCGCGCGCCAGCCAGCGGGGATCCGCCACCGGAAACCGCACCACGTAGCGGCCATCGGCGCGGTCTTCCCCCGCCGGATAGCGCTCCCGCACCCAGCGCTTGATCCGCGCACTGAAGGCCACCACCGCGGTCAGCTCCGCCTGGGCGGGGAGCAGGTCCTGCGCGCCACGCACCGGCGCCAGGTCCGGTCGATGCGTAAAGCCCCCCGCCAGCAGCCGGGCACCCAGCACCCGCTCCGCCCGGAACTTCCGCATCTCCTCCGCCGCCTCACACCAGGCGACGATGTACCAGTGGCCATCATTCTGCACCACCTGGTAGGGGTGCACCACCCGACTGGTCTCCTCCCCCGAGCTGCCACAGTAGCCCAGTTCCAGCCGCCGCTGCTCGTCCCGCCCGCGCCGAGCCAGCGCCAGTACCTGGGAGACGCCCTCGCCCGGCGTGGGACCGATGGCCCAAGTGCGGTCCACCTCCGCCGCCTCCGGCAACTTCCCCAGCAGCTTGCCCAGCCGGCCCGCGAGCGCCTTGCCGTCCCTGCCCTGCAGCAGGCCGACGATCAGCGCCAGCGCCTCGTCCCCGGTGAGCCGGAGCGGCCGGCGAAAGGCGCCCATGCTGCCCAGGATGAAGCCGTCCGCCGTAATGGCGACCTGCAGACTGGTGAGCCAGGGCTTGAGGCCCTCGGTCAGGTTGATCAGGACGTTGAGGTCCCGGCGCACCACGTCCGCGCCCACCCCCAGGCGGCGAGCTGCCGAGGCGTAGGTGACCTCGGTGTCCCTGTCTCCCTGTGACATCCAGGCCACCAGGGAGATCAGTCGCTCCACCTGCAGCGCGGCGGTGTCTGCCATGGTCAGCGGTAGACCGCGCGCAGCCGGTCACGCTCCGCCTCCAGACGGTCACGAATGAAGGCCGGGTCCTGGACCCGCGCCTGGGCGCCGAAGGGGAGCAGCCAGCGCACGAACGGATCCACCGCCCGCACCTGGAAGGCGAGCAGCGCGCCCCCCTCCTCGTCCGTCGACTCCAGCACCTCCCCCAGCCCCTCGGCCAGGACCCAGCGCGAATGCGGAAAAGCGATCCGCACCCGGACCCGAACCGGCGGGTCCTCGGAGAGTTCCCAGGGGGCCCGGTCGAGATAGTCCCGCACCGAGAACTCCGGCGGCACCGTAAACTTCGGCTCCTCCTCCAGCAGCGCCGCCTCACGCATCCGGCTCACCCGGAAGACCCGCAGCGCCTCCCTCTCCCGCGCCCGCGCCACACAGTACCAGACGCCCCAGCTCAGCAGCAGGCCGTACGGCTCGATGACCCGCCGGCTCTCCACGTCCTTGCCGATGGAGTAGTAGGTGCACACCACCGGACGGCGCTCCTCGACGCCCTGCCGCAGGACACCGAAGACGGCGTGGAATCCCTCGTCTACCGGCGCCTGGAAGGCGAGTTCCCGCACCCCGGGCTCGAGTTCCGGCAGATCGAACGAGAGCTTCCGGATGGCCGACGCCGCGGAGGCCCCCAGCGCCGTGTCTCCCAGCGCCCGCACCCGCTCGGCGGCGCGGCGCAGGATGAGGAACTCCTCCGACTTGAGTGAGAGCGACGGCAGTGAGGCATAGGGACGCCCCGCCGCCGGCCGCTGGCCGGCGACTTCGACACACGGGAGATAGAGGTCGGCCGGCTTGAGCCGGTAGCCGTCCACGTCCTGATCCGAATGGGGCGAGCTGATCTTGCCACCCGGCTCGATGATGACGCCGATCTCCCGCAGCCCGCTCTTGTCGCGCTCGAACTTGCGGCGCACCGATTCGCGCAGGACCTCGTCGCCCACGATCCAGTCCCGCTTGTAGTCCTCGACCTCGGTGAAGATCTCCTCGCGGGCCACCGGCAAGCGGTGATCCACCAGGAAGGCCAGCAGGTTGAGCCAGCGCTCCGCCCGGGTGACGCGGGGAAGCTCCGGCGGCCGTCTGGCCCGGGGACGCGGGGGGCGCTTGGGCATGCTAGTGGTCTGCCCCCTGAAGGAGGATCGGGGTGGTCACCCAAGGTGCCTCACGCTTTTCGATTCCGCCAGTCAAGCGGCTACGCATCGGGATTCCGCTTCCGCCGGCTCAGGTTCGACTCGGCCACCCGGCGTCCCTCACGGCCGTACGCCGAGCGGGCCATGTGGTACTTCCTGTCGGCGGTGCCGTACTCCTGCTGCTTCAAGCGCACCGACTCGGCCAGCAGATCCTGGCGGGCATCGAAGAGATCGGGATCGGCCACATCGGCGGGAATGCGGCAGGCGGCGTCTTCCAGCAACTGGCCGGCACCCTCCAGGTCGCCCTGGTCGGCGTGACGGATCGCCTCGTCGCGCGCCTTGGCCACGGCAAAGCGGAGGAAGGCGGTCTCCACCTCGGGCGCGACATGGTCCTGGCTGTCGAGCGTGGCCATGACCGGCATGGTGATGGTCCGGTGCTCGATGCCGGAGGCGCTGAGGATGTCGGCGTGGACCACGACGCGACCGAGCTCCACGGCGCCCAGGTCACCGGCATTCTCGACATGGAAGATCAGGCCGACCGACCGCGGCTGGGTGGCGTAGAGGTCGCCCAGCCGGATGCGCCAGATGCCGGCGTCGGTTCGCTCGCTGGGCAGCTCGGGGACGACACTCACGCCGGCGACGCCGGGATGGGTGAGGGTGGCCTCCACGGTGACGTTCTGGGCGGAGAGGCTCACCAGTCCTTCGATCTCTCCCTCGAAGCTGCCGGTCATCTGGTCGGCATGCTCGACGTACCAGAAGCGGCCCCCGCCGCTCTCCGCCATGGCGGTGAGGAGATCCTCGTTGAACTGGGGCCCGAAGCCGATGCAGGTGGTGGACACCCGGCTGTCGACTGCCCCCGCCGAGAGGAGGCGGAGCGCGGGGATGTCGGTGACGCCGGCGTTGGCCTGGCCGTCGGTGAGGAGGAGGATGCGGTTGACGCCGGGGACGGGGTCGCGGGAGATGTGGCGGTGCCCTTCGAGCCAGCCGCCGGAGAGGTTGGTGCTGCCGGCCTCGTGGATGCGGTGGATGGCGGCGACGGCCTCGGGGCTGTTGCCGGGACCGGGGCCGTAGAGGAGCTCGGCGTCGGTGTCGAAGGCGATGACGGTCAGCCGGTCGGTGGCGTTCAGGAAGGAGGCGAATCGGAGGGCCGCCTTCCGGGCTTCGACGATCGGCATCCCGCCCATGGAGCCGGAGCGGTCGAGGACCAGGGCGACGCTGACCGGGGGGCGTTGGGCGGGCGGGTCTCCGGCCAGGCTGACGAGGAGACCGACCCGGTGGTGGTCGTGGGTGGCGGCGAAGGTGGTGCTGACGGCGGTGGTGGTGCGCATGGGACCCATCCCGGGGGAATTGGAAGGGTCCAAGGTGGGGGAGGGGTGTGACAGTGGGGGGGGCTCTCCCCAGCATCCCTACGGCCGCGAATACTGGGTCTTCCGCCGCCCCGTCCCTGGTTCCACCGACCATCGCGGCAACGCGATAACATCTCCGACCAGCTTCCTCGGCGCTATCCCCGGCAGCACCAGGGTCGGCTGCGTCCCGATGTTGAAGGGGTCCGCCAGGGTCAGGTCCACCTGATATCCCAGATCCTCCATCGAACGGATGGAGGTGGCGCTGAGCGGCCGGAGGCTGCCGCTGATGAACCCCGTCATGACCTCGCTCTGGAAGATGGTCTCCTCCCAGTGCGAGTCCCGGGTCCCGTCACCGCTGGAGCCATTGCAGGTGCCGGAATCCTCCACCGGCACCGTGGTCGCCGATCCGCCGCCGTTGAGCGTGGTGTAGGCCGCGACGGCCCCCGCTCCGGTGAACTGCGGCGTGTTCGACGGGCACCCGCCGGTGAGGAAGCTCAAGTTCCAGAATCCGGGGATCGGCTTCCACAAGATGCCGTAGCCAAGCACGTGCCCCATCTCGTGGAGCACCACGTCGGCGAGGGCCCCGGCCGCCTCGAGAGCCGCCACGTCCGCGATGTCGAACTGCATGATGCCGACATAGGGCAGCAGGGTGCCCGTCTTACGGAGGTCGCACGGACCCGCCGCGCCCACGATCTGGCCGGGCCCGTCGATGGGCACGAGCTCCACGTAGATCCGGAGGTCATCGACCGTCCCGGCGATCGCCTGCGGGTTGATGGCGCCGCAGTCGGTGGTGTTGAAGGCCTGCGGGATGGTGAAATCGGTGAGGTCGCCGGTGATGACGGCCTCCCAGCGCAGCTTGGCCGCGACGAAGGCCGCCTGCTGCGCGGGCGTCGGGGTCGACAGGAAGACGAGGTCGATCCTGAACTGGGTCAGCGACGATCCTGTGGCGGTGAACGTCACCGGCGACCCCTGAAGCCCGGGCACCGTCGCCGTCAGAGTGTTGAGGCCCGCAACCAGGCCCAGCGTCCAAGTTCCCACCTGCGCGTGGCCGTTGGCGTCGGTCTGGGCCGTGCTTCCCGTGATGCTGCCGCCCCCTGACGCCACCGCAAACGTCACCGTTTCCCCACTCACCGGGTTCCCGCCCGCGTCGAAGACACTCACTGCCGGCGGCACGCTGACCGCTGTGCCAGCCGGCACCACCTGCCCGTTCCCAGCGAACGCGGCCATGCCAGTGGCTGGCCCCGTCACCAGCGTGATCGGCTGGAGCGTCACCCCCTGCGACCCCGGCACGCTCAGGACGATTCTCATGGTGTAGACGCCGACCTGACCGATGATGGTGAGCCCGTTGAACGTGACCACCCCCTGGGGATCGGTGGCCCCCGAAACCGCGCCGACGGGGACCGATCCCCTGCTCCAGAACGCCCCGGTCCCCAAATTCGGTGTCGTGGTCGCGTTCCCGAACTGGTCGACCTGCTGCAGCACCGGCGGCTGCGCCAGGGGTACGCCGGTCATGGCCACCGGGCTCGGCTGGGTCACGATGCTGAGCGCCGCCGCCGGCCCCGGTGCCCCCGTCGCCGTAAAGGTGATGGGTGAGCCGGCCAGTCCCGCCGCTGTGGCCTGAAGCGTGTTGGTCCCGACGACCTGGCCGAGCGTCCAGCTCGCGACCGCGGCCGCACCGGTGGCGTTGGTCGTGGCGGCCCCACCGATGACCCCGCCGCCCCCGCCAGTGACCTGGTAGCTGACCGGGACGCCCGGCACATTGTTCCCCTGGGCGTCCGTCACCACCACGGTCGGCAGCACCGGCACCGCCGTCCCGGCCGCCACCGTCTGCCCGTCACCCAGAAGCGTCGCCATTGCGGTCGGAGCCCCCGCGCCGAGGGCGATGGCACTGGTAGCCACGCTGGTGACCCCCGGTGCGCTGAAGGTGAGGACGTAGCTGCCGACCAGCCCGGTGATCGCCAGGCCGCTGAAGGTCGCGACGCCGTTTGCGTCGCTCACCGCACTGGTGCCGCCGCTCGTCGCTCCGTTCCCGCTGGTGACCGTCGCCGTGATCGTGGCGCCGGCCTGCAGCACCGGGTTCCCCACCCCGTCACGGATCGCCACCACCGGCTGCGGGGCGAAGCTGGCCCCGCTTGCGGCAGTGGCGGAGGGTGCGGTGGTGAGCACCAGGACATTCAATCCCGGCGTCCCCGGCATGGCGCTGAAGACCGCTGGTACCAGCCCGGTGACCCGCGCCTCGACCGTATTGAGTTGCCCCACCGTGATGCCGAGCGTCCAGCCGCCGAGTGTGGCCTGCCCCTGCGCGTCGGTCTGCTGGGAGCTCCCGCTCAGCGCGCCGCCGCCGGCTGTGACGACGAACGTGATGCCGACATTGGGCACGGGGTTACCGCTCCCGTCCTGCACCACCGCCCTGACCATCCCCTGCGCGGGGCCGCCAGCGGAGCCCGCCAGCGTGGTGCTGCCCACCCCCGCCACCGTGGCTGCGCTCCCGGCGTTCACCTGGATGGGCCCCGAGACCAGCGCTGGCGCGCCGGCGACGGTGAAGGAGAGCGTCCTCATCCCCAGTGTCCCGGCGATGCCGAGGCTGGTGAAGGTCACCGAACCGCTGGCGTTCGACTGTGCCGTGGTACTCCCCACGAGTGATCCGCCCCCGGTGGCGATGGCTGCCGTCACCAGGATCCCGGCCTGAGGGCGCGGGTTCCCGAAGGCGTCCTGGATCTCGAGCACCGGCGCGATGGGGAGCGCGGCCCCGGCGGGCGTGGGGCCGGTGGGCGGCGTGAGGAAGGCGAGGGCGGCGCGCGGACCGGCGGTGCCGGTCGCGGTGAAGATGAGGGCGGGGAGGTCACCCACTGTGGCCACGAGCTGGTGGGCCCCTGCAGCAGTGGGCAGCGTCCAACTCCCCACGGTGGCCACGCCGTTCTGGTCGGAGGTGGCGTTCCCGCCGGTTACGTTGCCGTTCCCCGGCTGCGCCGTGAAGGCCACCGCCACGCCGGCGAGCGGGTCTCCGTGCTGGTCCCGCACCAGCACCGCCGGTGGCACATTCACCGCGGCCCCCACCATGGCTGCCTGGTTGTTCCCGGCCGCCACCGCGAGCGCCGTCGGCCTCGGGCCCGCGGGCCCCAGCCCGCCGTCGCCACCCCCGCTGCAGGCGACGCTCAGGCAGAAGGCGGCAACGGCAATAAGGCGCGCGATGGGAGGCATGGAGGAATCATGGACAGGGCCAGGACGCCTGACGGCACTGGTCGATAACATGCAGTCCGGGCGGACTCGGCACAACCAGCGCGCGGGGGAGGCCGGCTTTCTTGCTAGAGCCGGCGCGCCTTCCGGGCATCCTCGTGCTCGAAGGCCGTGGCCATCCGATCCATCTCCACCTTCTTGAGGCCTACACGGGCGGCGGCCTTCCGCCAGGTGCGGATCGCCCGGGCGACCTCGTGCACCACCGCCTTCGCGGCGCCAGGCTTCAGCGCGAAGTCCGCCGCCACCTCGAGGGCCATGTCGAGCGAGGCCGTGGGATCGTGATCGATCGTAATGGTGGTCGCCAGCAGTCTGGGACTGATGTCACCGGGAACAGGGTTGAGGTCGTAGGCCGGAGACAGGCGCCATCCCCGCGGCCCCGCGTACAGGACGCCGTGGTTGCGGAGGTGGTCATCGGTATTCGAGGCCAGGACGTTGAACACCATCCGGCGCCACAGCTGGGGCAGGTCTTCGGCGATCGCCGCCCCATGCTGCCGCAGCGCATCCGCAATCTCGGGATAGCTGTAGGTCTCGCCGTCACCGGCGCCGAGGAGACTCATCGCGGAGAGGAAGGGGACGCGTGCGGTACCTTCGCGATCGAAGCGCTCCACCAGGAGCGTCCGCCGCCTGGCTACCTCTTCCAGCCGCCACTTGGTCACCGTAATGCCGGCCTTCCCGGCCAGCGAAAGCGCCACCGCCTCCCAGGCGATGACGTTGTAGGGGTCCTTCTCGGACGGGAACTTGGCGATGTAGAGCTTTCCCTTGTCCGTCACGGAGACCTTTGGCCGGGCCCCTCCGAGCGACGAGCCGGGGGCCAGGAGGAGGCGGAGGTCATCGGCGGTCTCTTTCTCCTTCTCCACTCTGGAGCTCGCCGCCAGCAGGCGGGGAAGGGCGATGAGGGGCGGGACCGGGTCGCTGCCGGCGTCCGCGAGGAAGGGGGCGTCGGGGGACATCCTGAAGCGGAGCGCCCCCGGGCGTACCAGGTCGGTCACCCCGAGCAGGTAGTCCACCTCCCGTAGCGCCTTTGGCGCCCGCTTCTCGGCCCGGGCTCGTCGGCGTTCGGCGCGGTTGATGAGGTTCCTGCCCCAGCGATCCGGCGCCGAATCCCCCAGTGCGCCGAACAGCTGACGCCCCGCCCGAGTGTGATGCGGCGCCGCGCCGAGTGTCAGCCCCGGCTCGAGCGCAAACCGCTCCGGGTGCCGAAGCCAGGCATCGGCATACACGAAGCTTGCGCCCTGGTGCCCCCGGGCAGACCGGGCGTACAGCCGGCCGACGAGGACCGGCGTTCCGTGAAGATCCACGTGGACCTCCACAAGCGGATCGGTCATTCGGCTCACCCCCTGGGGGCGGGGTGCCGGACCCGCTCAGGGAGCTGCTCCCCCTCAAGCGCCAGCCCGACGCTGTCCTGGCCCGGGTCTGCCACCTGGGCCAGGCGGTCACTCAACCCGAGGACGAAGAGCACGGTGGCATAGATGCCGAGGGAAACGCCGGGATCCCCGCGCTCCACTTTGGTGAGGGTGACGCGGGTGATCAGGGCCCGGTCTGCCACCGTTTCCATGGGGAGGCGGCGGCGGCGGCGGGCGTCGCGGATGTCCCCGCCGAGCTTGCGGAGGGCCCGGACCACGGCGGCGGGGAGTGGAGGAGCGGTTCTAGCCATGGGCGATAATGTATATTATCGCTTACAGTAGGTCAATTAGTGTATATAGTAATATGCATTAACATCGAGTGGTGCGATGGACATGCTGGGACACCACCGGATTCTGGCGCTGGATGAATTCGGTGCGGGAGATCAGGGCGGCGTAGGGCCTCTCCCGGGGAAACGATGCTTACCAGCTCCGTGCCCGGTAGGTTGAGGCACCCCGGCAGGTCCCGTGTCACCCTGAGCGATCGGCAACCTGGAGGCGCGCGGCGCATGAGTGGCACCTGGATCGTGGAGCGGACCGCCCAGCGGCGGTTCCCGGTGCGCATTGCCATCGAGCAGGATGGCCGGCTGGTCGCCGCCTTCCGGTGTCAGGCGAGCTGGCCCGGACCGGGCCAGCAGATTTTCTGCCTGCGGGAGCAGACGCTGGACCCGGCGGAGCCGCTGGAGCCGGTGGAGCGGGTGCCGGTGGCCCACCTGACCCAGATCGGGCGGAAGCTCACCGTGATTCTCGACCGGCCCACCCGCAAGCGCTGCGAGTTCCTGGCGGTGGTGAAGCCGCGGAAGGACGGCTCGGGGACGGTGGAGCAGATCTTCTTCCGCACCGAGAGCGGCATCCGGGCGCACCGCTCGCGCACCCGGGTGGAGCTCCGCGGCGAGGAGCCGGGACTCACGGTTGTGATTGACAGCGCGGAGCGCTACCCCTGGAAGTTCCCCGGAGCGGTGGTGGCGCGGCGGAAGCTCGCCGTGGGTGACTACGGCCTGCTGGAGGAGGATCGGGTGGTGGCGGTGGTGGAACGGAAGAGCTACGACAACTGGCTGAGCGACGTGGGCGCGCTGCAGGCGCTGCACCAGCAGCTCGCCGACCTGGCCAGCCACGAGCCGGCGGCGCTGGTCATTGAAGCGGACTACCGGGACTTCCTCGATCCGGCGCGACTGGCGGGACGCTGGCCGCCGGCGCATCTGGCCCGGGTGTTCGCCGAGGTGGCGGCCCTCCATCCCCGCCTGCCGCTGATCTTCGCCGGCAACCGGAAGCTGGGCAACCTGTGGACGGAGCGGTTCTTCGGAGCGATCGCCACCGGCCGGGCCGCCCCGGAGCTGGCGCTGGGCCTGAGCGTGGCGGCGCGCTACGACGCCGAGCCCCGGGGGCCGGGCCTCGACGCCGAGGTGCGACAGGCGGTGCTCGTGGCGCTGCCGGCCAGTTTTCCGTTCTCGGCCCTGGTGGCGCGGTTCCCGGATGTGCCCGCAGCCCGGCTCCGGCGGCTGCTGGACCGGTTGCGTCAGGCGGGGCGAGTCGCGCGGACCGGCGGGGGCCGGGGTGCCCGGTGGGAGCGGGTGGAAGGAGAGGAGGAGTACGACCCTTCGGCTTCCTGAACTCACTTAGCACCGCCCATCTCGGGTCCTGATACCTGCACCCCTTTATGCATATTTCTGCAGCTGAGCCGGCTGCGCGAGTCGCTGTTCTTCGGGGTGAGTGCCACCGACGGCACCACCTTCGGGGCGGTGGGGCTGCTGCTCCTCATGGTGGCACTGGTCGCCGCGAGCCACGTTCTAGTGCCTCGGCGGGTACAGTCCGGGAAACAGGTGGGGGGCGGCATGCGCGGGAATTCGCAAGCGTAATGGCGCGCGGGAGGTGGCCGATTCGATGAAGCCATCCTCGGTCAGCCTGCGGACAACCCGACTGGCCGTGCGCGCGGGAAGCCTGAGCAGGCCCGGCACCTCGCCCCTCGGAATGGCTCCGCGATAGACCAGATCCTTGAGCAGCCGAGTGTCATCTTCCTGCCACCTGCCCGCATCGCTGGTGAACGATTCACCCGCCAGGATCTCTGCTTCTCGTGCCCTGCCGTATTTCGCCACCCGCGCCGTGAGGTGGTCGGCCTCCAGCAGGCCACTCATGTAGCGCACCTGGTCCAACGCCACGTCAAGAAAGAACCGGCAGAAATCCACCAGTGCACGATGGGACAACGGCCCCCGCCCATCGTAGTCGTTCCATCGCTCGGCGTCGGCGACGGCCAGGGCCGCCTTGTAGTCGCTGCTGCGACGCGCCAGACCCCGGGAAACCGACCAGAGCCCCGAGCTGGGCAGTCCCAGCCGCCGGAGATAGAGCACCGTCATCAGGCGGGTGACTCGCCCGTTGCCGTCGCCGAATGGGTGGATCCAGAGCAGGCGGTGATGGCCTGCGGCCAGGGTGACAAGACCGACAGGTGGGGTCCGGTGCGCCGGGTCGTACACCAGCCCGAATCGCTCGAGGAGCCGCGGAACATCCTGGTACCCGGGAGCGACGTGCCGGCCTACTCGGACGTCGTATGCCCTGACCGTACCAGGCACCACCGGCTCTTCCTTCCCCCCAGTGGCATCTCTGACCACCCTGAACTCCTCCGGCAAGCGCTCATAGAACTCCCGATGGATCCGCAGCAGAAAATCCGGGTCGCAGACATTCAGGCCAGGCTGAAGACCCAGTTCTCCCTCCAGCAGGATCTGCACTTCGATATGCGCCCGGGCCTCCCGCTGCAGGTTTCTGAGAGGAGTGCCCGAGGCGTACTCCTCACGCATGGCGCGTTCAATGTCGACCGGGTGGGTGGCATGACCCTCGATCAGATTGCTGTAGTAGCAGTTGACCGTCCGCAGCAGCCCGGTCACCGCGGCCAGGGTCCCCGAATGGAGCCCATGCCCCAGCCCCATCGCGGCACGGGCCAACTCCTCGCCCAGCGCACGCAGGCCCGGGTCATCCGGGAGGGTCGGCTCCTTGGCGGTTGCAGTGCCCATTGCGGAGTTCTACCAGTGGAATAGTGGCCGATTATGTGGCCGGTTTAGAAATGCCATAACTCAATGTAATATAATGTGATGCACGATACCATAGAGTCACAAGACACCGACACATGGCCGGTTTGTTGGCCGGTTAACTCTGCTCGCCCTGCCGCGGAGGCTTAAGGGGGGCCACAAGGAGTCATTCAATGGGGAGAGAGGGCGGGGACCGTGGTGGACGGGCTACCTGACCAGAGACATGGATCGAGAGAATCCGTTCGAACTCACCGAGACACTTTTCATGCGTCAAGACAGCGAGGTGTCACTACTCGAACGATCCTTGGGGAAGGGCCGCAACGTCCGCACCGCAAGGCTGAGGGTGGTGGACATGCGCCGGGAGGTGGGAGCGGTTGCAGGGCCTGGTTGCTTCTGCGGGGCTCGACGCGATAGCGCGAGTCCCGAAAACAAAGGCCCACCATTTTCATGGTGGGCATTGCCCCTCCTGGGCTCGAACCAGGACTCTCCTGATCCAGAGTCAGGCGTGTTGCCAGTTACACCAAGGGGCATCGGGAGGGGGATAAACTAGCCGGGGGCGGGCCGGTACGAAACCCCCGGGGCGAGGGACGGCGGGCGCGGGGCGCGGGGAGCAGGGCCCCGCCGGATTGACGAGATGACCATATATGACCATAATATGACCATGTCAAAGCCCCGCGAGAAAACCGTCAAGGTCGCCGAGCTCAAGGCTCGGCTGAGCGCCTATCTGCAGGCGGTGCGGCGGGGGCACCCGCTGACGGTCTGCGACCGCAATACCCCCATTGCCCGGCTGGTACCGTACCGGTCGTCGGCTGAGGGGCTCGCCATCAGGCAGCCGATCCACGCCCTGCATGACGTCCCGCTGCCCCCGCCGCTCGGCCGCCCCATCGACAGCCTGGCAGCACTGCTGGAGGAGCGGCAGCCGGCTCGATGATCGTCTACCTCGATGCATCGGTTGTATTGCGGCTGGTGCTGGGGGCAGCCGATCAACTGGCGGAGTGGGGCCGGGTCCGATCGGCGGTGGCCAGTGCCCTCACGGAGGTCGAGTGCCTCAGGACGCTCGACCGGCTCGCACGCCTGGAGGCGCTGACCGGCGAGGAGCTGGCCCCGCGGCGCAGCGCCGTCTATCGGCTGCTCGAGTCGGTAGAAGTTGTGGATGTGGCCCGCCCTGTCCTGAGGCGGGCGTCAGAACCGTTCTCCACCCCGCTCGGGACCCTCGACGCCATTCACCTGGCCACCGCACTCGCCTGGCGCGAGGCCAGCGGCACGGACCTGGTCATGGCCACCCATGATAGAGCGCTCGCGACGGCCGCGCGCGCGGCGGGTTTCACGGTCATCGGGGAGTGAGCGGCAACGCCCGCACCTCCACTCTGGCCGCTTGAGCCCCTAACCGTCTAACCGCCCAACCGCCCAACCGTCTAACCGTCTAACCGCCTACAGCATCCCGCCCCACCGGCAGCACCGGCAGGCCCTCCAGGACTTCGAAGACGACGGGGCAGATCTCGAACCCGACCATCTTCCGCATCACCGCCAGGACCTCGTCCCGGTCCATGGCTCGGCGATACGGCCGCTCGGCCGACAGGGCCTCGCAGATGTCGGCCACGGCGAGGATCCGGTAGAGCGGCGGCAGCTCTTTGGCGTACAGGCCCTGGTGGTACCCGCTCCCATCGAGCCGCTCGTGGTGCGCCGCCGCCATGGCCGCAAAGGCCCGGAACCGGCTCACCCGCGCCAGGATCTCATAGGTATAGCCGGTATGCCTCTGCATCTCGGCTCTCTCGCCCTCGGTGAGCTTGCCCGGCTTGTCGAGGATGAGGTTGGAGACGCCCAGTTTGCCGATGTCATGCAGCAGGCCGGCCCGGCGGAGGACGACCAGCTCCTCTTCCGTGACGCCCATGCCCAACCCGAGGGCCACGGCCACGTCGGCCACGCCGTTGGAATGCCGGGCGGTATAGGGGGACTTGGCATCAATGACCCGGGCAAAGGCCCTGGCCACGGTGTCCAGGCGAGCCTCGTCGGCCTCCATGATCCGGTCGTCGGGCTCGAGGTCGGAGACGTGTTCCAGCTGGTCGGTGGCCAGGAGGGTGGTCCAGAAGGCGCAGTTGTCTTCCAGGTTGTCCAGCGCCTCCACCAGCCCCGGGTCGAACCAGGTGCCGCTGCGGGCCCGGACGGCCTGGTAGGCCACCCGCACCCCGAAGCCGCTGGCAAAGACCTCCATGGTCTGGGCCACCGCAGCGATCCGGCCCAGGAGGGGGATGTCGTTGCCCTTCCGGTAATAGGGCATCCCGGCCCCGTCCCAGTGCTCGTCCAGCGACCGGATGGCCGCCTGGGTGGCCGGTTCCAGGCCCAACATGCCGGCGATGTCGGCGCCCCGCTCGCAGCGGGTCCGGGTCATCTCCCGGCCGCTGCCGTGCTCCTCGAACCCGATGCGGATGGCGTGCCAGGCCCGGGCCAGGCTCCCACCGCCGTCGCCCGCCAGATGATAGGCGTAGCGGGCCGAACCGGCCGGCTTCCGCCAGTTGGTGATCTTGTGGGCGCGTTTGAGGGTCAGGTCGTCAGAGCGGAAGATGCGGGTCAGGCGGGCCGAATTGCTGGAACAGCCCAGGTCCTTGAGCAGGAGAGCGTAGAACAGGGCCGACCGCTCCGCCCCGTCCAGGCCGAGCTGCTCCCCCAGGCGCATGCCGATGACGCAGGTCCGGACGGCGTGGCCGGTGGGCTGGCCCTCGGTGATGTCCAGGGCGTAGGACAGGGCCGAGACCACCTCAGACAGCCGGACCACCCCCTCGGGCTCGTAGAGCTCGGGAAGGAGGCGCGAATTGCCCGTTGCAAGGGCGGCGGCGGAGGCTAAGTCGTTGAAATCAGCGGACACGGGGCCCGAAAAGGCAAGAAGAATGCCCGCAGCCTGGGGGGCTGCGGGCGGCTTCCGGAGGGCCACTTCATGGAGCTGAGGGGGATCGAACCCCTGACCTCTGCATTGCGAACGCAGCGCTCTCCCAGCTGAGCTACAGCCCCGTTTGAGGGACGGTAAGCTAGCCAAGCGCATAGGGATGGTCAACGAGCCGGGCGGCTGGGCCGGTTCATGGCGGCGCGCGGCGACCCGCCGTCCTCAAGCGCCCACCGGCGAACCCGCACCGGCCTTTCAGACTGGGGGCCGCAAGGGATCGGCGAGATCGCTTCGCGGCGCCCCAGTCCTCGGGCCAGTGCGGTTCGCCGTCAGGCGCCTCGGGCCCGTCACGGGAAGGCCGTCGAGAGCGCCCGGAACGTGGCGCCTGGGTGCGCGCGTCGGTGAGCCCCACCTTAGCTGCGACCCCTCGATCCACACGCGGAACCGCAGCGCGCGGACAGGCGTCACGGGCCGGGTGCTCAAGCGGCCTGAGCGCTGGCGGACCGAAGCGGCC
>Ga0163144_10002984_pt1 | contig 38620 bp, 33 predicted proteins | sample OliLak19BULKMAT1_FD_123175 | JGI IMG/M metagenome (GOLD analysis project Ga0163144, IMG submission 123175) | Freshwater microbial mat bacterial communities from Lake Vanda, McMurdo Dry Valleys, Antarctica - Oligotrophic Lake LV.19.BULKMAT1 | ecosystem: Environmental > Aquatic > Freshwater >...
CCGGGCTGGTCCTGCCTTGGGTAGCGATACCTACGCGATGAACCTCCATCTCGCCGAGATCAGCAAGGCTGTCGCCCCCGGCGCACACGCCGTCGTCATCATGGATCAGGCAGGCTGGCACACAACCCCCAAGCTCGTTGTTCCAGACAACATCACCATCTTGCCGCTGCCGCCCAAATCACCGGAACTCAACCCTGTTGAAAACATCTGGGAGTACATGCGCGACAACTGGCTCTCAAACCGCATCTTCACAGACTATTTGCAGATCGTCGCCCTCTGCTGTGAGGCTTGGGAGAAGCACGCGCTGCGACCGTGGAAAATCATGTCCATTGGTCTGCGAGACTGGGCTCATGGGTGGGGGTCAGCGCAGGTTGGTATTCGATGGCGAGATGGGTCCGGCGGGGCAAGTCCAGCACATCGATCCGGCTGCAGGAACGGGCGATGAGTCCGGTCTTTTCGAGGTGCTGCAGCAGGCGGTTCGTCCACTGGCGAGAGGACATGATGGAGAGGGCGAGCTGATCCTGCGTGATCGGCGAGAGGGTGCGCGCCGTCACCTGTTCGCCCTGCGTGTTCGAGGCGAGATGGACGAGCCGCCGGGCGGTGCGCTGCAGCGGCGTGGAGGCAATCTGCTCGATGAGATGCGAATAGAGCGCCCTCAAGGTGCCGAGTTCCGGCGCCACCATGTACGAAAGGGCGTCCACGTCATGCATGAAGATGCGGCGTACGGCGGCGATGGGCAGGTGGAGCACTTCACAGGGCTGGCTGGCGACGACATTGAAGGTGAAATTCCGGCCGTCGAGGCAGGCAAGGAAACCGGTCCAGTTTCCGGGGCGCTGCACACTCATCAGGATGTCCAGCCCGGCAAGCGTGTTGCCGATGACCTGCACCTCTCCACTGATAATTCCGAAGACGCCGGTCGGCGGGTCACCCTGCGGGAAAAGATGCTTGCCGCGCCTGAACTTCAGAGGAACCGCATGGCGCAGCACTTCCTCCTGATGACGCTCCGGCAGGCAGGCAAACCAGAGGCCGCGGGTATGATCGAACCCATCCTTCTTTTTCACGGCCCGCGCCCTCCCCTCGTCAGCGCTGATCAGAATCGACGCTAGCCGCTTGAGCCTGCCTGTAAATCATCCGGCACACCGGCCTGCCACGAAAAGTTTCAAGCGCTTCCGGGCGCAAGCTGCACCCCCGGGCCGCTGGTACCGGTGTTTGATCCCGGGCGGCACACCCCGTAGACTGAGCCCGCGCCACGAAACAGGGAAGCCGGGAATGAAACGAGAGACCGTTAGCAGGAACCTGATTTTTCCGCTCTTTTGCCTAGGCGCCCTGCTGGCGGCACCGGCTTGCCATCTGACGCCGGCCGGCACGCCGCCGGAGGCCGGACCAGAGACCGAATCCGGGATTGGACGTGAACCGATGATACTGCAACCCGGGCCTTCGGACCCGCAGCTTGGCGGCGGCACCTGGATCATCTCGGCAATTGGCGGCCGGGCCGTGACCGGCGGGGCGCCGCCGGTGATCTCGTTTGGCGAGGATGGCCGCGTCAGCGGGTTTGGCGGATGCAACCGGTTTGGCGGCGGCTACACGCAGGACGGCGCGAAGGTGAGCTTCACGCCGGTCCTGATGACGACGATGGCGTGCGCTGCGGCCAACACGAACCGGCTGGAAAGCGCGCTTGGCGCGGCGCTGCAGGGAGACGGCGCATATGTCGTGGACAGTGACGGCGTGCTGACGCTGACCGGCGCAAACGGAACGGAGATAAGGGCGAGGAAAGCAGAGACGGTGAAAGACCTCGCATCCTCCAGTTGGCTTGTGACCACGATGGGCGGCGCTGCGACCGTGTCCGGACGGGAGCCGGAAATCCGGTTCACGGCCGATGGCCAGATCAACGGCACCACGGGGTGCAACCGGTTTTTCGGCAGCTACGTGCAGGACGGCGCGAAGGTCACCTTCACCGGCGCCCGGTCCACCAAGATGGCGTGCATGGAAGACGGCGTGATGGCGCAGGAGGCGGCGTTCCTCGCCATCCTTCGGGGCGAGGCGGACGTGTCGTTCAAGCAGATCTCCCCTGACGCCCAGAGCCAGCTTGCCCTGAAAGGGCCGGAGGGTATCAGCTTCACGGGCGCTCCAATTCTCCCGAAGGTGGGCGGCAGTGCGCCCGCCCCCGACCCTGCCCTGCTGTCCGGCGCGGAATGGGGGGTGGTAGACATCAACGCGGGCGGCGTGATCGGCAATTCGCGCCTGAAGCTGGTAGCTGGCGAGGACGGGCGGGTCAGCGGCTCGACCGGCTGCAACCGGCTCAGCGGGCTGTATGACGCCGATGGCGGAACCATCACGTTCACGCAGCTGGCGACGACGCGGCGGGCTTGCCTGGACGACGGGCTGAGGATGCAGGAGCGCAGGTACATCAGCGCGCTGGGCGGGGAGATGGCCTGGACGATCACCGCCGACGGCGCACTGGAACTGACGGGCGACAAGGGGCGGCGGGTGTTGCTGCGGCGGTAGACATCATTCCCGCGCTGCGCAGGGATGGGGCTTGTCAGGTTTGAACCCGGTGTGTGCCTCGCCCCACCCTGTCCCCTCCCCAGGATGGGGAGGGGACAGGTTAGCCTTTTTTAAAGCCAGCTCTGTTCCACAGAGTGACCTGTTCCCTCCGCTCCTTTTGGGGAGCTTGCCCGGGAAATCGCATGCGATTTCCCGGGTAAGAGGATGCGGGGTTAGCCGCCGATCATGCCGCCATCGATCCGTGTAATGACCATGACGCTCGGGCGCGGGGGCGAGGCTTCGGTGAAATCCGGCCAGCGGGTAGTGGGGGCTTCGTAGCTGGCGCTTTCGCCATCGCCCGGATGCTGGACGGCGAGGAAGAGGGTTTCCCCATCCGGCGTGAAGACCGGGCCGCAGAGTTCAGCGCCGATGGGGCAGCGGAAAAAGTGGCGCCCGGAGCCACGCCGCTTGCCATCCGTTTCGATGGCCCAGAGGCCATCGGCGGCGCCGGTATCGTCATTGCCATCGGTGGACACCCAGAGGCGGCCCTTGGCATCGAGGGCGCAGTTGTCCGGACTGGCGAGCCAGCCGTTTTCCGAGGTCAAGGGATTCCATGTGGCGCCGACTTCGGCGATGGAGGGATCGCCGCAGCGCACGAGGATTTCCCAGGTGGAGGTTTCCGACGCGAAGTCGCCGCCGGGTTCGGTGATCTCGATAATGTGGCCGAATCGGTTGGCCTGTCGGGGGTTGGCGGCGTCGACCTGATCGGGCCTGCGCCGGTCATTGTTGGTGAGCATGACGAACACCCGACCGGTTCGTGGATCGGGCTCGACATCTTCCGGGCGGTCCATCGGCGTGGCCCCGAGGAGATCACCGGCGCGGCGGGCTTCGATAACAACGTCCGCCTGCGAATTAAATCCGCTGGCGGGCGTCAGCGGACCCGCGCCGAACACGAGCGGGAGCCAGGTGACGGTGGCGTCCTCGTTGAAGCGGGCGCAGTAGAGCGTGCCCTCATCGAGCAGGTCCATGTTGGCTGCCCGGTCGCCGGGGACGAAGCGGCCCCTGGTGACGAACTTGTAGACATAGTCGAAGCGCTGGTCGTCGCCGCAATAGATCACCACGCGGCCATCCGGGGCGACGACGCTTTCGGCGCCCTCATGCTTGAACCGGCCGAGGGCGGTGCGTTTCTTCGGCGTCGAGGCGGGGTCCTTCGGATCGACTTCGACGATCCAGCCAAACCGGTTGGGCTCGTTGGGCTCCTTCGACACGTCGAACCGGTCGAGGTAACGGCCCCACTGGTAGCGGCCGCCGGGGACGCCCATGCGGTTGTGATTCTCCGCCTCCGGATGACCAAAAGGAAGCGCGCCGAGGAAGTTGCCGTTGATGTTTTCCTCGGCCATCAGGTAGGTGCCCCAGGGGGTGATGCCACCGGCGCAATTGTTCAGGGTGCCGAGGACACGCGCACCGGCGGGGTCGTCGCTTGTGTGAAGGCGCGCATGCCCGGCAGCGGGGCCGGTGATCTGCATCGGGGTATCGGCTGTCAGGCGCCGGTTGTAAGGCGAGCCGATGACCGTGCGCCAGCCCTCCGGCGTGCGGCGGATTTCCGCGATAGTGCCGCCATGGGCCGCGATTTCGGTGAGCGCGATCTCGCGCGTGACCGATGCGGGATAGCCGGCGGCCACGCCCGGAAACATGAGGTTTGTGGATGTGTATTCGTGATTGACGCAGAGCAGGCCGCGCGGGGCAGCGTCCGTATCCGGATCAAGCGGGACGAAGCCGACATAGTCGCAATTGTAACCGAACTGGCGCTGCTGGGCCGCCGCCGACTGGTTCAGGGGATCGAAGGCGGGACTGTCGGTCCAGAGAGGATCGCCCCAGCGCAGGAGGATATCGGCGCGGTAGCCTTCGGCGACGTGATGGGTCCGGTCCATGCCGCGCGCGATTTCGGGGAAGCTGAATGCGGGCGCCGGGCGGGCCATCTGGTCGGCGGCGGCAGCGCCGGTCTCCGGCGGACGGCCCGCGCATGCGGCAAGCGCGAAGCCGGACACCGCCGCAAGGCCGCCAAGGAAGCCGCGCCGGGAGAGGCGCCGCTCGATGATGTCGCCGATGGTTTCAGCGCCGGACGCGATGCGGGGGTTGACAGGTGTGTTTTCGGATTGGTCCATGGCGCAGGGCTCCCGGCAGATGGCTGATCGACAAGTCTACTCGCATTGCTTCGTGACACGGCGATGAAGCCGCCGTCTCACGGATAGGGATAGGGCTCGAGCTTGGTGAGATCGATGGAGTAGGCGGCGTCGCCGGTATCATTCAGGAATTCACCGGTCCCGAAGGTGCCCTCGACATAATAGGGCGTCCAGATGTCCTTGACCTTCACGCCCTTCGCGGCACGTACGAAGATGATCTGATTCGGCGGCGGCGGCGGGGTATGGATGCAGGCGCCCATATAAGGCACGAACAGGAACTGGGCGTGTGACCGGTCCGGATTGAAATCGAACGGCACGACATAACCCGGGATGCGGACGAGCATGCCGTCGAAATCCTTCACGGTGTCGAAGGTGCCGAACTGGGGCATGAAATCCATTTCCGAGCCCTCGACGATACTGCCGAGGGGATCGGCCTCGTAGAGGTTTGTGGCGCTGGACTGGTAGCGCTGCTCGAGCATGGCGTAGAATTCGGCCTGCTGCCGGGCGAGTTCCTCCTCGGCGCCGGCGGGCAGAAGGTCGCCCCAGATGATCGGCAGGGCTTCGCCGGGCCCCAGGCCCCAATATCCGGATGCGGGACGCTGCGGCGCAGCGGGATCTGCCGCGGTCTCGAAATCGGCCGTGCGCGCGTCTTCCGGCAGCGGCGGCGGCGCGGTGACCGGCGCCTCGGCGGGCTGGCCGCAGGCGCAAAGGAAGAGGACGGCGAGCGCCGCAGCGAGCCGGACCGGGGAGAAAAAAGCCATATTTCTGCTCTAGCGTTATATTATTGCATTCTCAAGGCCGGGCGGCAGGTCTTGGAGGCGGGCGCCTGAAAAGCTAAGGCTGTGGGAACACCGTCTGCTGAAAGACTTCCCTCCCCCATGACTAAGCATTCCCGGACCCTGATCGGCATTGACCTCGGCACGACGAATTCGCTGTTGGCGGTGTTCACCGATGCCGGGCCGCAGCTGATTCCCAACAGCCTGGGAGAGATGCTGACGCCGTCGGCGGTAGGCTACGGCGATGACGGAGCGCTGCTGGTGGGGCGGGCGGCGAAGGATCGGCTAATGACGCATCCGGCGCAGACGGCGGCGCGGTTCAAGCGCTACATGGGCGCCAACCATGAGATGACGCTGGGCAGGAAAGCGTTCCGGGCGGAGGAGCTGTCCTCCTTCGTGCTGCGGGCGCTGCGGGCGGATGCGGAGGCATTCCTGGGCCACGCGGTGGACGAGGCGGTGATCTCGGTGCCGGCCTATTTCAATGACATCCAGCGCAAGGCGACGATCACGGCGGCGGAATTTGCGGGCCTGAAGGTGAACCGGCTGATCAACGAGCCGACGGCCGCAGCGCTTGCCTACGGCCTGCAGGACCGGCAGGGCGAATCGACCTTCCTGGTGGTGGACCTGGGCGGGGGGACATTCGACGTGTCGATCCTCGAGATGTTTTCCGGCGTGATGGAAGTGCGCGCTTCGGCGGGCGATGCATTCCTGGGCGGCGAGGATTTCACCGATGCGCTGGCGCTGGAACTGGGCCGGCAGCTTGGCGTGAAGCCGGACACGGTTTCGCGCGAGGACGGGGCGCGGCTGCGCGCGCTGGCCGACCGGATGAAGGTGCAGCTGACGGAAGCTGCTGAGGCGAGCGCGGACTTTGCGCTGAAGGGCGAGGCGCGGCGCGTGACCATCACGCGGGAGAAGTTTGACGAGATCACCGACCCGATCCTGAAGCGGCTGCGCCTGCCGATCCAGCGGGCGATTTCGGATGCGAGCCTGCGGGCGGACGACCTGCAGCGGATCATCACGGTGGGCGGGGCAACGCGGATGGCGAGCGTGCGGGCGCTGGTGACGCGGCTTTTCAAGCGGTTTCCGGAATACTCGATCAATCCGGACCACGTGGTGGCCCTCGGCGCGGCGGTGCAGGCGGGGCTGGCGGCGCGGCACAAGGCGCTGGACGACGTGGTGATGACCGATGTGTGCCCGTTCACGCTCGGCTTCGAGACGTCGATCCAGGTGAGCGAGGGAAAGTACGGGCACGGACAATTCTCGCCGATGATCGAGCGCAACACGGTGGTGCCGGTGTCGAAATCCGACATCATCTCGCCGCTGCATGCCGGCCAGCATGAGATTGTGCTGAAGATTTTCCAGGGAGAGAGCCCGTTCGTGAAGGACAATATCCTGATCGGCACGCTGAACATCCCGCTGCGCGGCGGGCCAAAGAAGGACAAGTCGGTGGAGCTGCGCTACACCTACGACACGTCCGGCGTGCTGGAAGTGGAGGCAACGCCTCTGGCGACGAAGAAGATGGAGCGCCTCGTGATCGAGGGCAATCCGGGCAGCCTGCCCCGCGCCGAGATCGAGATGCGGCTGGAGGCGCTGAGCGCGATCAAGATTCATCCTCGCGAGCAGCAGGAGAATGCCGCGCTGATTGCGCGGATGCGGGCGGCGTACGAGAACCTGCTGGGCGACAAGCGGCAATCCGTAGGCCGATTGATCGCCGAGTTCGAAGGCGTGCTGTCGCGCCAGGACGCGCGCGAGATCAACGAAGCCCGCCGCAACATCGAAGTCATCCTTGGAAACTTTGATCGCGGCAATGTCTTCTGACCCGTTTGACCTGCTGGGGCTGGACCGGGCGACGGCGACGGACGCCGATGTGCGCCGGGCCTATGCGGCGAAGCTGAAAGTCACGCGGCCGGAAGATGACAGGGCGGGGTTCATGGCGCTGCGGGCGGCGTTCGAGCATGCGCGCATCGACGTGCGCTGGCGGGACGGCTATGCAGACTATGAGAAGGACCGCAGCCCGCCGGATGGACGTGATCCGTCTACGGTGTATCTGGGGGAGCCTGCGGTTGCCGAGATGGACAAGACGCCTGCCGTGCCGCCGGACCCGCCGGAGGCGGCCGTGACCGAGGCGGCGTTGCCCGAGATGGCGGAGGACGCACCGTCCGGAGCCGATGAGGACGCCGACGCCCTTGACGAGGAGGACGCCGACACGGTCTTCGGTGACCGGATCGGCCCGGCGATCGACCGGCTGGTCGATACGCTGACCGCGACGGGCCGGGCGCCGAAGGTGCGGGAGGTGATGGCGATCATTGACGGGGCTGATGTGGCCGGCATCGAGGAATACCAGTCGATGCAGTGGCAGGTGCGCCAGTTCCTGTGTGACCGGACGGGATATAATCTGGAGCCGCAGGAATTGCGTGTCCCCGACTGGCTGACGCTGGAGGTATTTGACGCGCTGGACCAGTATTATGGCTGGACGCGCCAGCCGGTAACGCAGATCTGGGTGCGCAGGCTGAATGACTGGATGGCCCGGGTGCGCCGGGAAGCGGCGCTCGGCGCGATGCCGCGAGTGGCGCGCAAACGGGCGGTGATCGAAGAAAGCAAGACCGCCCCGCCTCAGGAAAAGGGCAGCCAGATCTGGCTCTGGATCGGCGCGGGCATTCTGATCAGCCAGCTCGTCCGGTTCTTCACCTCTGGCGGCGGGGGCGACTAACGCCGGGTCACGGCTGTTGTGCAGGCGGGTTCGCGGTTAAATTCCAGGCCGGATGCGGGAGACCGGCGCGGCAGACGCGGGGCCTGAAGAAACACCGAGGAGTTTGCCATGGCCGATTCCGGCGCGCTTGATCTTGGATTTGACCCGGCTGCGCTAAAGGCGCGCTATCTGGCGGAGCGCGACAAGCGCGTGCGCAAGGATGGTAACGAGCAATATGTGAACGTGGCCGGCCAGTTTGCGCATTACCTGGAAGACCCGTACACGGAGCGTGTGGAACGCGCGCCGGTGAAGGATCATGTCGAGGTAGCGGTGATCGGCTGCGGGTTTGGCGGCATGCTGGCGGCGGCGCGCCTGCGCAAGGCGGGGTTCACCGATATCCGCATGATCGAGACAGGCGGCGCGTTTGGCGGCACCTGGTATTGGAACCGCTATCCCGGGGAGGCGTGCGATATCGAGAGCTATATCTACCTGCCGCTGCTGGAAGAAACCGGCTTCATGCCGAAGGAGAAGTATACGAAGGCACCGGAAATCCTCGCGCATTCGAAGCGGATCGCGGCGCATTTCAACCTGTTCGACAAGGCGCTGCTCGGCACCGGCGTGACCGGCATGATATGGAACGGGAAGAAGAAGGCCTGGGCCATCGAGACGGACCTGGGTGACAGTTTCGCCGCGCAGTTCGTGGTGATCAGCAACGGGCCGCTGAACCGGCCGAAGCTGCCCGGCATTCCGGGCGTCGGGACGTTCAAGGGGCACAGCTTCCACACCAGCCGCTGGGACTATGCCTATACCGGCGGCGGACCGGAAGGCGGGCTGACGGGGCTGAAGGACAAGGTGGTCGGCATCATCGGCACCGGCGCAACCGCCGTGCAGTGCGTGCCGCATCTCGCATCGGGCGCAAAGCATCTCTACGTGTTCCAGCGCACGCCCTCCTCGATCGACGTGCGCAATGACCGGCAGACCGATCCGGACTGGGCGAAGAGCCTGGAGCCCGGCTGGCAGCGCCGGCGGATGGAGAATTTCAATACGCTGCTTTCCGGCGGCTATGAGCCGGAGGACCTGGTGAATGATGGGTGGACGGACATTATCCGCAACATCCTGTTCATTGCCTCGAAGGGCGACCAGCAGGGCCTGACGCCGGAGCGGCTGGCGGAGCTGGCGGAGATCGCTGACTTCAAGAAGATGGAACAGGTGCGCCGCCGCGTGGACGAGATCATCAAGGATCCGGCGGTCGCAGCCGCGCTGAAGCCCTGGTATCGCCAGTTCAGCAAGCGCCCGTGTATCCATAACCAGTATCTGGACGCGTTCAACCGGCCGAACGTGACGCTGGTGCACACCAACGGCCAGGGCGTGGACCGGGTCACCGGGGATTCCGTCGTGGTGGACGGCAAGGCATACAAGATCGATTGCCTCGTCTATGCGACCGGCTTTGAAGTGGGCACCGACTATACGCGCCGGGCGAGGTATGATCTCGTGGGGCGCGGCGGCGTGCACATGAAGGACTATTGGGCCGACGGCATGCGTAGCCTGCACGGACTTTCCGTACGCGGATTTCCTAACATGTTCCTGATGGGGCCGGGACAGGCGGGCTTTACCGCGAACTATCCGCACCTGCTGGACGAGCAGGCCGAGCAGATCGGCTATACGCTCGCTGAAGTCAAAGCGCGTCAGGCGGCGACCTTCGAGGCATCGGCGGAGGCCGAAGAGGACTGGGTGCAGGCGATCGTGGCGAAAGCCGTGATGCGCCAGCAATTCCTGGAGGAATGCACGCCGGGCTATTACAACAACGAAGGCAAGCCGGGCGACCGGGCCGCGCAGAACAATTCCTGTGGCGACGGGCCGAATGCCTATTTCCGCATCCTGAAAGCTTGGCGCGAGAGCGGCGAACTGGCGGGACTCGAACTGAAATAGCTGAAGGGCCGGCCGGGGCTTGAGCGCGCGGGCGTTTGGGATAAGGATCCGTTGATGGATACGCTGGCCCTGCAAAGTTGGATTGGCCGCACGGAGGTGCTGATCGATACCGTGCACCCGGGACCTGCGCGGGCGCTGGCGGCGACCCTCGATCAGGATCCGGATGAGTTCCGGCTCAAGGCCGAGCTGCCGCCGCTCTGGCTGTGGCTGTATTTCCTGCCCGCGGTGCGCGCCTCAAGTGTCGGACCGGACGGGCATCCGCAGAGAGGCGGTTTCCTGCCGCCCGTTCCCCTGCCCCGGCGCATGTGGGCCGGCAGCCGATGCCAATTCTACGGGGCCGTGCGGATCGGCGACGAGCTGACCAGGGTGTCGACGATCGCCAAGGTGACTTCGAAAACCGGGCGGACGGGCGAGATGGTGTTCGTGACCGTGCGCCACGCCTACTCGCGCGGCGGCGCGGGGCTGATGGAGGAAGAGCAGGACATCGTCTACATGCCGATCCCGGACGTGTACAATCCGCCGGAGCCTGTGCCCGTTAAGAATTGTGCGTGGACGGAGCGGGTGGCGGTGGACCCGGTGCTGCTGTTCCGCTTTTCGGCCCTGACCTTCAACGGGCACCGGATCCACTATGACCGCCCCTATGCGATGGAGACAGAAAAGTATCCGGGCCTCGTGGTGCACGGACCGCTGCAGGCGATCCTGCTGATGGAAGCGGCGCGGCGCTGGCTACCGGGAAAACGGCCCGCGAGCTATGCGTTCCGGGGGCTGCGTCCACTGTTCGACTTTGACGCGGTTTCCGTCTGTGGGCGAACGAATGAAGCGGGCGGAATCGAGTTGTTCACGGCCAATGGCGACGGCGCGGCAGGCATGCAGGCGAATCTCGGCTGGGCAGGCGCCTGAGACGGCGTAGTTGATCCTGAACGAGGCCGGACAAATGGCCCAGGGAGGATTGCATGGTCAGAATTCTGGAGGGTCTGCGGATTGTCGAAGGCACCGCTTTCGTAGCGGCGTCACTGGCGGGGATGACGCTGGCGCAGATGGGGGCGGACGTGATCCGCTTTGACAGGATACGCTGCGGCCTTGACAACCGGCGCTGGCCGATGACCGACAAGGTACGCAGCCTTGCCGTGGACCTGACGACACCACGCGGACAGGAAATCGTGACGCGGCTGATCTGCAAGCCGGGCGAAGGCGAGGCATTTTCCTCACAAACCTGCGCGTGCGCGGATGGATGGATTACCCGGCGCTGAAGAAGCATCGCGAAGACCTGATCATGATGTCGGTGACCGGCGACCGCAACGGCGGGCCGCAGGTGGACTATGCGGTGAACCCGGCGGTGGGCTTCCCGATGGCAACCGGCCCGGAAGGCTCGGCAGAACCCATGGGGCATTTTCTGCCCCCTGGGACTGTGTCACAGGGCAGCAGGAGGCGCTCGGAATCCTTGCCGCGGAGCGCCGCCGGCGGCTGACCGGGAATGGGCAGCTGGCGGAGCTTGCCCTTAAGGACATGGCGCTGGCCATGCTGAGCAATCTCGGGATTATCGGCGAAGTGAGCATCAACGGGTATGACCGCCCGAGGATGGGGAACTCCCTGTACGGAGCTTATGCCTAGGATTTCGTCTGCAAGGGCAGCGGGCGTGTGATCGTCGTCGCGCTGACGCAGCGCCAGTGGGACAACCTGGAGGCGGTGAGGCATACGCAGGTCGCATTCGAGGAACTGGCGGTCCGATTGGGCGTGAACCTGAACCTCGAAGGGACACGGTTCGAGCACCGGCATGCGATCACGCAGGTGTTGAAGCCGTTCTTCGATTCGCGGCGGGTGGAAGAATTCGAGGCAACCTTTACCGAGCGCAGCGTGACCTGGGCGCGCTACCGGACCTTCAAGCAGGCCGTGGAGGAAGACCCGGATATCTCCACGGACGATCCCATATTTTCAATGCTCTAGCATCCCCGCATCGGGGCCTATCTGACGCCGGGCAATCCGATCGCGTTCTCGGACGCCGAGCGGATTGCGCCGGTGCGGGCGCCGAGCCTCGGCGAGAATACCGACGAGGTGTTATCCGGGATCGGATATTCGGACGGGGAAATCGGCAGCCTGCACAGTGATCTGATTGTGGCCGGGCCGAGGTAGGTTCCTGCGCCCCTGTCCCATGGGAGCGGGGTTCAAGGGGCTACTCCTCCACCAGCAGCACCAGCACATCGCCGTCTGCGACCTGCTGGCCGGCGCTGGCGTGGACGGCTTCGACCACGCCGTCGCGGGGCGCGGTGAGGGCGTGTTCCATTTTCATGGCTTCGAGGACGGCCAGGGTTTCGCCGCGGGTCACCGCGCTGCCGGCGACGGCCAGTACACTGAGGACCTTGCCGGGCATCGGCGCCTTGACGACATTGCCGCCGAGGGCGGCGTCGGCATCGGCGCTGAATTCCGGAATGGTAACGAGGAAGGTGTCGCCGCCCGTGGTGACGGCGAAGCTGCGGGGCGAGATGTCCGTGATCAGCGGGAACGGCGTTTCGCCGCTGAGGGGGGCGTCCGGATCGACCAGCCGGGCGGCGCCATCTGCGGCGAGGAGAATATCGCGGCGGGGAACCGAATTCAGGCGGAAGCCGTCATGCAGGTCCCAGGGAGAGGCGGCGCCGTCATCGCCGAGCAGCAGGGCTGCCACGGCGGAGAGCGCAGCTTCGCGGTGCGCATCCGGCGCGGCTGCCAGCGCATCGAGATTGTCTCCAATCCAGTTGACGTGGTGCGTGCCTGCGGAAAATTCTCCGGAAAGGGCGCAGCGGCGCAGGAAACCCGCATTCGAGGGAACGCCGCAGAGCTGGGTGTGGGCGAGGACGTCCGTGAGGCGCTCGAGCGCGGCTTCGCGGGTGTCTCCGTGGACGATCAGTTTGGCGATCATGGAGTCGTAGTTCGAGGGCACGCGGTCTCCGGATTCGAAGCCGGCGTCCCAGCGGAGGGATTCGCCGTCCGGCTCTTCCAGCAGTCCGAATTCGAGGATGAGGCCCGCGCCGGGGCGGAAGCCTTCGGCAGGGTCTTCGGCGCAGATGCGGGCTTCGAAGGCATGGCCGGTGAGCTTGATATCTTTCTGCTTCAGCGGCAGTTTTCCTCCCGAGGCGGCGATGAGCTGCCATTCGACAAGGTCGGTGCCGGTGATGGCTTCGGTGACCGGATGCTCAACCTGCAGGCGTGTGTTCATCTCGAGGAACCAGAAGGTTTCCAGCCCGAGCGGCCTTGATCCGTCCACGATGAATTCGACGGTGCCGGCGCCTTGGTAACCGACGGCTTTGGCGAGCTTCACGGCGGCGCCCGTCATCGCGTTGCGGACGGCGTCCGGCATGCCGGGCGCGGGCGCTTCCTCGATGACTTTCTGGCGGCGGCGCTGGAGGGAGCAGTCGCGCTCGAACAGGTGCACGACATTGCCATGCTGGTCACCGAAGACCTGCACTTCGATGTGGCGCGGGCGCTCGACCAGTTTTTCGAGCATGACGCGGCCGTCGCCGAAGGAGGCTTCGGCTTCGCGCACGGCGCTGGTGAGTTCGGATTGCAGCTCGGCAGCCTGCGAGACCTGGCGGATGCCCCTACCCCCGCCGCCGGCGACGGCCTTGATGAGGAGCGGGTAGCCAACCTTTTCAGCGGCTTTCGTCAGGGTGCTGATGTCCTGCGCGTCGCCGCGGTAGCCCGGGAGGACGGGGACGCCCGCTTCCTCCGCGATGCGCTTGGCTTCGTCCTTCGGGCCCATGGAGCGGATCGCAGCGGGCGGCGGGCCGACCCAGGCGAGACCGGCGGCGATGACGGCTTCGGCGAAGGCGGCGTTCTCCGACAGGAAGCCGTAGCCGGGGTGTACGGCGTTAGCGCCGGTTTCCTTTGCAGCGGCGAGGATCGCGTCCTTACGCAGGTAACTTTCGGCGGCCGGCGCGGCGCCGATATGGACGGCTTCGTCGGCCTCTCGCACGTGCATCGCGGCGCGGTCGGCGTCGGAATAGACAGCGACAGTCGAGATGCCGAGGCGGCGGCAGGTGCGGAAGATCCGGACGGCGATTTCACCCCGGTTCGCGACGAGGAGTTTCGTGATTTTCACTTGCGGGGCCTGTTCATTTTCTGATTCCATGGCCCCGGTGCACGGTGGCGACCAGGACGAAACTTATGATCATCAGCAGATACCATGATCCGAGCTTGGATAAAGACACCATCTCCCAGCCGGCCTCCTGTCCGGGATAGGACCAGGCGCGGGCGAAGGTGCCGAGGTTTTCGGCGAACCAGATGAAGATGGCGACCAGGAAGAAGCCAAAGAGCAGCGGCATGGGACGGTGGACCTCGTCCGGGCGGAACCAGACGAGGGTGCGCAGGTAGAGGATGGCGGTCGCGGCGAAGAGGCCGAGGCGGATGTCGGGCAGCCAGTGGTGGGCGAAGAAGTTCACATAGATCGCGGCGGCGAGCAGGCCCTGCAGCCAGAGCGGCGGGAAACGGTCGAAGCGGAACTCGAAGATGCGCCAGACACGGGCGAGGTAGGAGCCGACGGCGGCGTACATGAAGCCGGAGAAGAGCGGCACGGCGCAGATGCGCAGGACGCTGTCTTCCGGGTAGATCCAGCTGCCATGGGCAGTCTTGAAGAGCTCCATGATGGTGCCAACGATGTGGAAGACGAGGATGACGCGCGCCTCTTCCCAGGTCTCGAGGCCGGAAAGGATGAGCAGGAACTGCAGGGCGAGCGCGGCGAGGACGAGGAAATCGTAGCGCGAGAGGGCGGCGCCGTCGGGATAGAAGAAGTGCGTCAGCAGGAGGAGCGCGAGCATGACGCCGCCGAACAGGCAGGCCCAGGCCTGCTTGATGCCGAAGCTGATGAACTGGAACAGGCCAAGCGACCAGGGGCCCTTCACCCACCGGGCGCGGAGAGCTTCGCGCTCGGCGTGAAGGCGGGCGCGCAGGCGCACGGAAGCAGGCACCGGATTTGACATCGGCGACCGGAATGGCCGGGTTTCGGGGCCGAAACAAGGCCGGAGCCGGCAGCGCCCGGGGGTGATTTTGAGGCTTTGTCAGGCCCGGCGGATGTCGTAAGCATGGAGCGAGGCAGGCAACGGGCCGAACAGCAGGGGAATCCGATGGCTTACAATTCAGGCGTTCAACTGGCCGGCATTGCCGGTATCGTCGGCGGCGGGCTCGGCGCCTATTTCGGCTACAATTACGCGATCGTCGAAGGCATGCCGCCGATTCAGGGCGCGCTGATCCTAGGCGCGATCGGCATGATCGCGTTCAGCGCGGGTGCGTTTGTCCTCAAGTCGGTCCTGCAATTCATCGTCTATGTGATCATGCTGGGACTGGTGGTCTACATTTTCCGGGAACCCATAGAAGGGCTGACCGGGATCAATCCGATCGAGGCCGTTCACACGACGCTCACAGGCTGGGGCATTCCGGTGCCGCCTCTGGAATAGCGCGGGAAGTTTACGCCCTCCAGCTGGGCGGACGTTTCTCCAGGAAGGCGGCTACCCCTTCCTTTCCCTCCGCAGAGGACCGGCGCGCCGCAATGCGCTTTGCAGTCTTGTGGGCAAGCTCGCGGTCGATGGGGCGGCTTGCGACATCGCGCACGAGCTTCTTGGAATCGGCTATCGCCCCGGGGGCGGCGGCGAAGACGAGCCTGGCGAGGTGTTCTTCGAGTTCCGCCATTTCATCCGAGGTCTGAGCAACGTATTGCACGAGGCCGATCCGTTCGGCATAGGCCGCGTCGAAAGCATCCGCCGTGACGAACAGGGCGCGGGCCCAGCGGGGGCCGATGGCCTCGATGACAAACGGGCTGATGGTGGCGGGGATCAGGCCAAGGCGGACTTCGGAAAAGCGGAAAGAGGTTCCGGCCATCGCAATCGCGACATCGCAGGCGGCGACCAGCCCTGCCCCGCCGCCCATGGCCGTGCCGTGCACGAGCGCGAGCGTCATCTGGGGCATCTCGTAAAGGCGTTGCAGCATCTCGGCCAGGCGCCCTGCGTCGGCTTCGTTTTCCTCGCGCGTATGGCTGGCGGCGCGCTTCATCCAGGCAAGGTCAGCGCCGGCGGAGAAGGACGGGCCGTCGCCGCGCAGGATCATCATGCGAATGGAAGACTGGTCGGCAATCATCGTGAAGACGTCGGTGAGCTCGGCGATAAGCTCCGCGTTGAACGCGTTGTGCACATCCGGACGGTTCAGCGTGACGATGGCGATGCCAGCGCGGGTCGCGTCAAACCTTAGGAGGTCATATTCGGAGTCGCGCATGGCGGTGTTTCCTCTGAGGGGTCTCTTACGGGCTTATCTTGCGGTAGCGGCCGGGCATGCGCAAGCCGGCCCGAACGGCGCAGGCGGGCAAGGCGTGTTTCGATGAGGGCGGAGGGAACGGCTTCGGGCGCGGGGCGTTGAAAGAGGGAAAGAAGGAGAACTCGATGGCCGATCTGAAGGAGTTTGACGAAAATCCGCAACGCCAGCTGCTCGAAGAGATCAAGGGAGCACGATGCGTCATGCTGGGCTCGCCGGTGCACGACGCCCACATGCAGCCGATGGCGCCGCAGGTCGACGAAGAGACCGGCATCATCTATTTCTACTCCGACAATACCAGCGAGCTGGGCAGCACGATACTCGCCCGGCCGTCCTCGGTGCACATGTGCCATATCGCCAAGGACTATCAGGCCTGCGTGAAAGGCATGCTGTCGCCGCACAGCGACCCGGCCACCCTCGACAGGTTCTGGAACCCGGTGGTGGAGGCCTGGTATCCGGGCGGCAAGACCGACCCGAAGATGATGATGCTGAAGTTCGAGCCGCATGACGCGGCGGTCTGGGCGTCGGACAAGTCGTCGATCGGATTCCTGTTTGAAATCACGAAAGCCAATATCAAGGGCGAGATGCCGAACATGGGCAAATCGAAAGAGATCCAGCTTTAGGGCTCGACCCGCGAAAATCGTCTACACATCACCCGCGGGCGCAGATTGTTCGGGGGTGATTTTACATCCGGAACAATCCGAAGCCGCGTTCGCCGAAAGGGGCGTTGAGCGATGCCGAGAGGGCGAGGCCGAGGACGCGGCGGGTGTCGGCGGGGTCGATGATGCCGTCGTCCCACAGCCGGGCGGTCGAAAAATAGGGATTGCCTTCGGCTTCGTAAAGGTCGCGGATCGGCTGCTTGAAGGACTGTTCCTCCGCAGCGCTCCATTGGCCGCCCTTGCGTTCGATACCGTCGCGCCTGACGGTGGCAAGCACGCTGGCGGCCTGTTCGCCGCCCATGACGGAGATGCGCGCATTGGGCCACATATAGAGGAAGCGCGGCGAGTAGGCGCGCCCGCACATGCCGTAATTTCCGGCGCCGTAGCTGCCACCGGTGACTACGGTGAATTTCGGCACGGAGGCGGTGGCGACAGCGGTGACCATCTTGGCGCCGTCCTTGGCGATGCCGCCGGCTTCGTACTTGGAGCCGACCATGAATCCGGTGATGTTCTGCAGGAAGACGAGCGGGATGCGGCGCTGGTCGGCAAGTTCTATAAAGTGGGCGGCCTTCTGGGCGCTTTCGGAGAACAGGATACCGTTATTCGCAAGGATGGCGACCGCCATACCGTAGAGGCGCGCGAAGCCGCAGACGAGGGTTTCTCCGTAGAGCTGCTTGAACTCGTGGAACTCGGAACCGTCGATGAGGCGGGCGATGACCTCGCGGGCATCGTAGGGCTCGCGCGCATCCTGCGGCACAAGGCCGTGCATTTCGGCGGGGTCGTAGAGCGGCTCGCGCGGTTCCGTCACCTCGAAGGGCTGGGCCTTCGGCTTGTTCAGGGTACGGATGATCGAACGGACGATGGCGAGGGCGTGGGAATCGTGGGCGGCGTAGTGGTCCGCGACGCCGGAGCGGCGGGCATGGACATCAGCGCCGCCGAGGTCCTCCGCTGAAATCTCCTCACCGGTGGCGGCCTTCACGAGCGGCGGACCGCCGAGGAAGATCGTGCCCTGCTTACGCACGATCACCGTTTCGTCGCTCATCGCGGGGACATAGGCGCCGCCGGCGGTGCAACTGCCCATGACGGCAGCAACCTGGGGAATACCCTTCGCGCTCATCTGGGCCTGGTTATAGAAGATGCGGCCGAAGTGTTCGCGGTCCGGGAAGACCTCGGACTGGTGGGGCAGGTTCGCGCCGCCAGAGTCGACGAGGTAGATGCAGGGCAGATGGTTTTCCATCGCCACTTCCTGCGCGCGCAGGTGCTTCTTCACGGTGACGGGAAAATAGGCGCCGCCTTTGACGGTCGCGTCATTGCAGACGATCAGGCATTCCCTGCCCTCGACGCGGCCAACGCCGGTGATGAGGCCGGCGCCGGGGGCTTCGCCGTCATACATGCCGGTGGCGGCCAGCGCGCCGATCTCGAGGAAGGCGCTGCCGGGGTCGATCAGGCGCTCGACCCTTTCGCGCGGGAGCAGCTTGCCGCGTTCGGTATGGCGGCGGCGGGAGTCTTCCGGGCCGCCGAGGGCCGCAACCGCGGTTTTTGCCTGAAGCTCCGCCAGCAGGGCCTGCATGGCCTTCCGGTTGGCGGCGAACTTCGCTCCGGATACATCCAGCGCCGATTTAAGAACAGGCATGCGATCTTCCTTAACACTCTCGCCAAGGATTAGCGGGCGCTCGCCGGACTGTCACCGGTTCGGTAACGCATTTATGGTAAACAGGGAGCATGGACGGCTTCCAAACCCCAACCAGAACGCGCAAGGATCGGGTCATGCGGATCCCTCCCAATCCCGATTTGAAGACGATTCCCTTGCTTAAGGACGTGTCACAACGCGCCATGCGCTCGGCGGGCAAGGAGGCGCGATGGTTTTCGTTGCCGGCGGGCCAGCCACTCTTTCTTGCGGGCGAACTGGCCGATTCGATTTTCTTCGTCGTTTCCGGCTCGCTCGGCGCGTTTGGCGCGAATAACGAGTTTGTTGGCCACATCCGACCGGGAGAACCGGTCGGCGAGATGGCCCTGTTCCTCGGCGGCGTGGACACCAATGGTGACGGCGGCGCCGACGACAAGCCCCATACCGGCTCTGTCTACGCCCTGCGCGATTCCGAAGTCGTGGCGCTGTCGCGCACCGGCTGGAACCGGCTGGTCAAGGCCGAGCCGGAGCTGCTTGAAGGCATGATCCGGATCATCCTTCGGCGCCTCGGCCGGACCGGGCAGCGCAATGTTGCGACGGTGCCGAAAGTCTACACGCTGATCGCGACCTCGCCGACGATTGACCTGCGCCTGCGGGCACGGGCGCTGCGCGAGGCGCTGATGAAGTTTGGCCAGAAGGTGGCCATCATTGACGAGATACAGGGCGACGAGAAGCCGGCGGCTTTCTTCGATGAGCTGGAACAGAACAACGATACCGTGATCCTCATAACCGCGATCGGGGATACATCCTGGTTCCGGCTGGCGACACGGCAAGCCGACCGGATCTGGGTTCTGGCGCGCGGCGATGCGCGGCCCTCCGTCCCGCTGATGCCGGAAGAAAACTCGCCGGCGCAGCGCCTGAAGCTTGTGGACGTCCTGCTCATCCATCCGGGTACGGAGCGGCGTGCAGCACGCCCGCAGGAATGGCTGGAAGCGGCCGGCGCCAACCGTTTGTTCCACTGGTATGGAGATGACCAAGGCGACGCGATGCGGCTCGCCCGGGTGATGACCGGCCGGTCTGTCGGGATCGTGCTGTCTGGCGGCGGCGCCCGTGCCTACAGCCACATCGGCGCGATCCGGGCCATCCGGGAAGCAGGCATACCGATCGACTTCGCAGGCGGCGCCTCGATGGGAGCTGTCCTCGCCGCCTGCGTGGCGATGGGCTGGAGCGATACCGAAATCGACTGGCGTATCCGCAAGGCATTCGTGGAGACGAACCCGCTGGGAGACTACAATCTGCCGGTCGTCGGGATGGTGAGGGGCAAGCGGGTGAACCTGCGGCTGCAAGAACATTTCGGCGAGACAGACATCAGCGACCTGCAGATTCCGTTCTATGCGCTCTCAACCAACCTGACTTCCGGCAGGGTGCACGTCCATCGCAGCGGAAGCCTCCGCACGGCGCTGCGGGCAACCATTTCGTTGCCCGGAATCCTGCCCCCGGTCGTGGACGGCGATGACATCCTGGTCGACGGGGCCGTGCTCAACAATTTCCCGGTCGATGTCATGCGAGAGCTGCACCAGGGCTTTGTCATCGGTTCGGATGTGTCCGGACAGCCCGAGGGCCTCAACCGGGAGGAATTTGTACGCCCCCTGAGCTTCTGGCAATGGATTGTGCGCAACGGCTTCTCGTCGCCGCCTCCGATTGCCGGCCTGCTGATGCGGGCCGCCACGGTTCGCAACGACCCGGCGCACGGCAGGGACATGACGGACGTGATGATCCTTCCTGAACTCCCGGGGATAGATCTGCGCGACTGGTCGGCCTATGACGGGGCCGTGGAAGCCGGATACCTCGCGGCAAAAGCGGCGCTGGCGACCAGCGACATCCCCAGGCTCTGCTGCCCCGCCTGACCTGCAATCTGCAGCAACATAAACAGAGCCTTAAGCATGTTAGGGCATGAATTCCCGGGAATTTCGGAGTTTTCCTGAGGGTTTCGGATCATGGACGCCAGTCTGCTCGACCTGCTTCCGATCGTCGTCTGCGAGACGGCGCCGGTCCGAAACGAATTTGGCGAGATTGTCGACCTGGAATGGGTCGCCGCCAACCAGCTGATGAACGAGTCCATCCTGCCTGGCGGCGGCAGCATTGTCGGCATGCGGATATTCGAGTTTGACCCCGCTTACCGCGACTCCGAGATGGTCAAATACGTCATGGAGGTTCTCAACACCGGTGAACCGCGCACACTGATCACGCAGCAGGGCCGGGCCGCAACGATGCTCGGCAAGGTGATGAAAACCAAGATCATCCCTACCCCTCGGGGCGCCCTCTCCTGCTCTCACGAGATAACCGACATTGCGGCGGAGCGCGACGATGCCTACCGCCGGTTTGAACTGGCGCGCGCGGCCTGCGACAATGCGCTGAACGGCATCATCCTGTCGGACATGGACAGCAACGTGCTGTATGTAAACAAGGCGATCTGCGAGCTTCTGGGATATACGGCGGAGGAGTTGACCGGTCAGAACATCGGCGTCCTGTTCGGCGTCAAGATGCTGGATGCAGAAAGGGCCTTCGGGCGCCGCACGGTCAAGGAGATCGAGCGCGGCGAGACGATCCGGCTCGAGCGCGACGCCGAAGCCGTGACCAAGTCGGGCGAACGCATCCGCACCCAGTTCCAGACCTCGAGCGCGCCATGGGGCGATACGGGCGAGACCCTTTTCATCACCGTGCTGCGCGATGTGCGCGACGAGCGCCGCAAGGCGCACGAGTTGCGGGATGCGTTGAACCGGGCCGAACAGGCCACGCGCCTGAAATCCGAATTCCTTGCGAACATGAGCCATGAGATCCGCACACCGCTGAACGGCGTTCTGGGCATGGCGCAGGTGCTGGCGCACAGTGCGTTGACGCCGGTTCAGGCCGAGCAGGTTTCCGTGATCCTGGATTCCGGCAACACGCTGATGGTGCTGCTGAATGACATTCTCGATCTCTCCAAGATCGAGGCGGGCCGGATGGAAGTATCGTCGGTCGCCGGCGATCTTCGCCACAAGCTGAGCGGCCTTTTCAAGCTGTATGAAGCGTCGGCCCGCGAGAAGGGCGTCGGCGTCCAGCTGTTCGTCCACCCGGGCGTGCCTTCGCACCTGGTTTTTGATCCGGTCCGTGTGCGCCAGTGCGTGGGCAACCTTGTTTCCAACGCGATCAAGTTCACCTCTGAAGGTGAAGTGATGATCGTGGTGACCAGCGAAGCCATCGGCGGCGCTGTCCACAAGGTAACCATCCACGTGTCCGACCCGGGCTGCGGGATTGCTGCCGACAAGATGGACCGCGTGTTTGAAACCTTTGCGCAGGAAGACGGCTCGACAACCCGCCGTTTCGGCGGCACCGGCCTTGGCCTGTCGATCACGCGCCAGCTGGCCCAGATGATGGGCGGCGATGTGACAGCCGTGAGCCAGGCAGGTAAAGGTTCGGTCTTTACACTGACGTTCAAGGCTACGGTTGCCACGCCCTCCATCGCGGAGGGCGGAACCAATGTCGTTGCAGCGCGGGGCAGCAAGGCGAGAAACGGATTGACCGGTTGCCGGGCGCTGGTTGTCGATGACAATGCGATCAACCGGCGCGTGGCGCGTTCCTTCCTCGAGATCCACGGTCTCCAGATCAGTGAAGCGGCGGACGGCAATCAGGCTCTGGATGTTCTGACCAGGGACAAGTTCGACATCGTGCTGATGGACATCCATATGCCGGGACTTGATGGCGCCGAGGCGTTCAAACGCCTGCGCATCTCTGCCAGCATCAACCGGCTGACGCCCGTGATCGCCCTGACGGCAGACTCGATGCACGGCGACCGGGAAAAGTTTCTCGCGAAAGGTTTTGACGGATATGTGTCGAAGCCGATCGACGAGCGGTCCCTTGTGACGGCAATTACCGAGACGTTGAGCCTGCCGGAAGAGGCGACGCGCACGATCTTGCAGGCCGGCTGACGCCGGGTGAACCCGCGTCTCGTCTGAATGTCCGTAGACGGTTCGCGCAATTGATGGCACCTCCGGCTCCATTCAGCTGAAGGAGCGCGCCATGGCCAAGACACCGAAAGCCCACAAGCAGGTTGGCGAGGACTATCTTGCCACGGCCAAACAGGCGAGCGCAGTGCACCGCTTTCCGTTTCCGCCCGAAACGGTATGGAACGCGCTGCTGGACGGTCCGGCCTGGACTGAATGGCTGCCGATCACCAAGGTGACATGGACGAGCCCCAAGCCGTTCGGACCGGGCACGACGCGCACCGTGGAAGTGGGCGACCAGGTGATCGAGGAAACGTTCTTTGCCTGGGAAGAAGGCAAACGGATGGCGTTCCGGTTCGAGCGCTCCACCCTGCCAGTCTCGGCGGCGGTCGAAGATTACCGGATTGTACCGGTCGAAGGCGGCTGCGAGCTGCGCTGGAGCGGCAAGGCGAGCGCGCCGCTATTTTTGGGCGCCGTGGTGACCGGGCAGCTGACGAAGGGCCTGGTGGGCGGGCTGGCGAGGCTGGAAGCGCTGATCGCGAAACAGCCGGAGCGATTCAAGTAGGGCCTAAGCCGTCTCGTTGAACAGTTCGCGCCCGATCAGCCAGCGGCGGATTTCGGATGTCCCTGCCCCGATCTCGTAGAGCTTGGCGTCGCGCAGGAGGCGACCGGTCGGGTATTCGTTGATATAGCCGTTGCCCCCAAGGAGCTGGATGGCGTCGAGGGCAAGTTTCGTAGCGGTTTCTGCCGCGTAGAGGATGGCGCCGGCGGCATCCTTGCGGGCGGTCTCGCCGCGGTCGCAGGCTTTCGCGACGGCGTAGACATAGGCCTTGGCGGCGTTCATCTGCACGTACATGTCGGCGAGCTTGCCCTGCACGAGCTGGAACTCGCCGATGGACTGGCCGAACTGCTTGCGGTCGTGGATGTAGGGGATCACGACATCGAGGCAGGCCTGCATGATGCCGGTGGGGCCGGCTGAAAGAACCGAACGCTCATAGTCGAGGCCGCTCATGAGGATGCGCGCGCCGGCGCCGACCGGGCCCATGACGTTTTCTTCTGGCACTTCGCAGTTCTCGAACACGAGTTCGCCGGTTTCGGAGCCGCGCATTCCGAGCTTGTCGAGCTTCTGGGCAACCTTGAAGCCCTTGAATCCGCGCTCGATCAGGAAGGCGGTGATGCCCTTGGAGCCCGCGTCCATGTCGGTCTTGGCGTAGACGACCAGAGTGTCCGCATCCGGAGCATTCGTGATCCACATCTTGGTGCCGTTGAGAATGTAGCGGTCGCCTTGTCTGTCGGCGCGCAGCCTCATCGAGACGACGTCGGACCCGGCGCCGCTTTCGCTCATCGCGAGGGCGCCAAGGTGTTCGCCGGAGATGAGTTTCGGCAGGTAACGGGACTTCTGGTCGTCATTGCCCCAGCGCCGCAGCTGGTTGACGCAGAGGTTCGAGTGGGCGCCGTAGGAGAGGCCCACCGAGGCGGAGGCGCGGGAAATTTCCTCCATCGCCACGACATGCTCGAGATAGCCGAGGCCGGTGCCGCCCCATTCCTCTTCGACGGTGATGCCGAGGAGGCCGAGCTCGCCCATCTTCGGCAGGAGATCACGCGGGAACTTGTCGGTCCGGTCGATCTCGGCGGCGCGGGGCGCAATCTCGTTCTGGGCAAAGTTTTTCACGGTTTCGCGGATCATGTCCGCAGTTTCACCAAGATCGAAGTTCAGCGTGGGATATGTGTTCGCAATCATGGGGCTTACCTAGCAAGGGCGCCCCTGCCTGTCACCGCCTGTCAGTCCTGACGCGACAGGGCGCGGTAGAGATAATAGCTGGCGATCAGGAACAGGAAACCGCCGCCGAGGGCGAGGACGGGGCCGGCGAATGCGTCACTCTCGCGCAGCATCGGGCGCGCCGTATGCGCGAGGAAGCGCTCGATGCCGGCAATGAAGCCCACGAGGCCGAGGCCCGAGAGCAAGGCATAGGGCACCCAGGCGCCGAGATTGTGGATCGCGGCGGTGTCGAGGTCGCCGTTTTCCTGGATCGCGCGCTCGAGGTCGCGCGGGTCGACCTGGACGATCTCGAGATCGTCGACGACGACGCCTTCGGCGAGTGGCAGCGGGAAGAGTCCGTCATCAGGGTGTGCGGCGAACGCAGGTCGCGGCATGCGCCGGCGCTCGATGCCTTCTGGTGGGCCTTTGGTGCGCTGAGGCGGCGGCGCGGGCGTGAGAGGCGCGACCGGCGGCTCATCGCCGACCAGAGCTTTCACGGCGTTGGTGATCTCTTCAGGGGTGGGACCGTCGCCGGGCGCGGCAGGCGGTGCGGGCGGAGCCGGCGGCTGGGGGGGCGCTTCACCGAGGATACGGGCAATGCGCTCGCTGACGGCGCGGGCGGCAGCCAGGGTCGAGTTGTCGGGCGTTGCGGCGCCTGTGGGCTCATTGGAGACGCGGGGGCCGATAGTGACCGACCGGGCGCCCGGATCGGTCTCTTCGTCGTCATGGCCCTGCTGGGCGAGCGGACGCACCAGCGCGCCGGGGATGGCGGCGCGGCCGGCGGGGTGTTCGAGGAAATGCGCGATCTCGGCGGCGCGGCGGCGGGCGAGCGCGTCGACCACGCGCAGTTCGCCGGAGACGTTCGCGAGGCGCCAGGCCCACATGGCATTTGCGGCCAGCGCACGGTCACCGGCGTTGAGGGCAGCGACGACATCCGAGTTGGCAAAGGCTTCGCTGCCGATATTGAAGGCGAAGGAGACGAGCGCGTCGAACTCGTTCTGGCTGAGCGGGCTCAGCACCTGTTCGGCGATCTGCTGCTCGATCTGGGGCAGGTCATGGTGGCGAAGGATCAGGGTGGCGTCACGTGGCGAGATCTGCAGGCCGGCGCGGGCTGTGGCGGTATGGCCATAGCCGATCAGCCAGCCGCCGCCCGGAAGACGCGCTGCGCGCGGGCGAAAGCCCTCGAAGCTCTGGATGAGCTCGATACCCTGTGCTGACGTGCGCATGGGACGGGCCAAACCCACTAGCTCCCGTTGTGGTACATCCGGCAAATTGCCTACAGGCGCACCCTGCAAAACGCGCGCCCATTCGCCTGCAACGCGAGATTCGACCGAAAATCCGTCTGTTTACAAGAGGACGATTGTCGCGAGGCCGAGGAAGCTGAAAAATGCCATCACATCCGTCAGGGTTAACACGAAAACCGACGAGGCCACGGCGGGGTCGGCGCCCAGGCGTTTGAGGCCGAGCGGCACCAGGATGCCGGACAGGCCGGCCCACAGGAAAGTGCCGAACATGGCGAGAGCGATGACCAGGCCGAGGCGGGTATCGCCGAACCAGAACAGCGCGATGACCCCCACGCCGACGCCGATCAGCAGGCCGTTGAAGGCGGCGGCCATGAATTCCCGCAGGACCGCGCGACGGGCGGAGGCGCCGTCCAGCTGGCGCGAGGCGATGGCGCGCACGGCCACGGCGAGGCCCTGGCTGCCGGCATTGCCGCCGAGCGCCGCCACGACGGGCATGAGGATAGCCAGCGCGACGACCTCCTCGATTGCGCCTTCGAACATCGAGATGATTGCCGAGGCAATAAAGGCTGTGAACAGGTTGATCGCGAGCCAGGGCAGGCGCGCCTTGACGGTCTCGAACACGGTGTCGGACGCGTCGGCGGAGGACACGTTCGAAAGGGCCAGGAGGTCCTCGGAATGTTCCGACTGCATGACGTCCACCATGTCATCGACGGTGATCATGCCGACGAGGCGGCCGGCGGTATCGGTGACGGGCGCGGACGCGAGCGAGTATTTCTGGAACTGGTAGGCGACGTCTTCCTGGTCGGTGGACGTGTCCAGCGTCATCGTCGGCTCGCTCATGATGTCTTCGAGCGGTGTGCTGCGCGGATGGCGCAGCAGATTTGCCAGTGGAACGATGCCCAGCAGGCGGTGGGCCGGGTCGATCACGTAGATTTCGTGGAACACCTCCGGCAGCTCGGTTCCCAGCGCGCGGGCATGGTCGATTGTCTGGCCGACAGTCCAGAATTCCGGCACCGCCACGAACTCGGTCTGCATCAGACGGCCGGCAGTTTCCTCCGCATAGCCGAGGCTGCGTTCGAGTTCGGCCCGGTCCACCGGCGCAAGGTCTTCGAGGATGCGCTCGCGGCGGTCATCCTCGAGGTCTTCGAGAATGGTCGTGGCGTCATCGGAATCGAGTTCGTCAAGCGCCTGCGCGACCGCCTGGTCGGGCAGCATATCGACGGCGTCTTCGCGGTAGGAATCGCGCAGTTCGATCAGGATTTCGGGTGGCAGTTCGCCGCCGAGAAGTTCGACGGCCTCCTCGAATGTATCGTAGTTGAGGGCTTCCAGCGCATCGGCCGCGTCGGCCGGGTGCATGCGCTTCAGCGTGCGCGCCAGCCAGCGGATATCGCGCTCATCGACAGCGTCGGCGAGGTCGCTCAGGAAGACCGGATCGATCTTGCCCTGCTCGGCAGATGGGGGGGCGCTTGTATCAGTCATTGGCGCCTCTCATGCCGGGGTTGCTGCGCCGCGGCAAGAGAGGGCCAGATGGGCGTGTGTGTCAGCTGTAGCGGAATTCCGGCGCGCCGAGATCGATCAGGGGCAACTCGTCCTTTTCCTTCCAATAGTCCTGGGAGTGCGCCCATTCCGGATTCGTGCCGCGTCTCGGCATCTGGTCCATGCTGCGCATCAGGTAGCCGGGGTTGAAATTGTCCGGATCCATCCAGGGCCGCAATTGCATCTTGTGATCCTGCGAGCGCAGGGCGACGTCGACCTGTTTGGCGCCGTTGGCGTCCATGTACTTCAGAAGGCGCGTCACGAAATCCCCCAGGATGTCGACCCGCAGCGTCCAGCTGGCGCGGAAATAGCCGAACACCCAGACGAGGTTCGGAACGCCCGTGAACATCATGCCGCGATAGGTGACGGTGTCGGCCCAATTGACCATCTTGCCATCGACGTCAAACGGAATGCCGCCGAGGACGGACAGGTTGAACCCCGTGGCGGTGACAATCACGTCGGCTTCCAGTTCGCGGCCGGATTTCAGCAGGATACCGTTCGGCGTGAAGCGCTCGATCTGATCGGTCACCACACTCGCCAGCCCGGCCTTGATACCTTCGAACAGGTCCGCATCCGGAACAAAGGCGATGCGCTGCTGCCACGGCCGGTAGCTTGGCGTGAAGTGCGACATGTCAAAGCCTTCCGGCAGGCAGACCTTGACGCCTTCCAGAAGTTCCGTGCGCACAGCTTCTGCCTCCTCGAAGGAGCGGCGCGTGAACTCGGCCTGCTCGAAGAGATACTTGCGTCGAACGATTTCGTGAATCCATGTTTCATCCACGTCCAGATTGCGAAGCTCGTCGGCCAAGACGTTTTCATTCCGCGCCGGGATGAAATAGGTAGGCGAGCGCTGGAGGACCGTGACATGTTCGCACTTGCCCGCAATCGCGGGCACGACCGTCGCTGCTGTGGCCCCCGAGCCGATGCAGACGACTTTCTTGCCGGTGAGGTCGAGGTCCTCAGGCCATGTTTGCGGGTGAACGATCTGCCCACGGAACGTCTCCATGCCGGGCCATTCCGGCGTGTAGCCTTCGGCGTGCTTGTAGTAGCCCTGACACATCCACAGGAACTTGGCGGTGAAGGTCAGGATATCGCCGGTGTCGAGCCGATCGGCTTTCACCGTCCAGCGCTTTTTCGTGCTCGACCAGCTCGCCGAAGTGATCTTGTGACGGTAGCGGATGTGCAGGGCGAGATCATTCTCGGCGATCACCTCGTCCATGTAGTTCAAGATCTCGTCGCGGCTGGCAATCGGCGGGCCGATCCAGGGCTTGCAGCGATAGCCGAAGGTATAGAGATCGGAATCCGAGCGGATACCGGGATACTTGTGCATGTGCCAGGTGCCGCCGAACGTCTCATAGGCTTCGAGGATGACGAATTTCTTCTTCGGGGTCTGGGTCTTCATGTGGTAGCCCGCACCCACACCCGATATGCCGGCGCCGACGATCAGAACATCGAAATGTTCCGTCTTCACCTTGGTCTTTGAAGCCTGAAGAGTTGCGGTATCTGCCATGATATTTCTCCCACTCGCCGCGTGTACCCGCGAGCCAATCGCCTGATGCGTGCAAGTGTCGCCCGGGAGGAAGGCGCCTCAATACGTAATCGACCGGACCTGCCGCGAAGGCAAGCAAGGGAAAACGCTGACGAGGGTGACTCAGTGATTCAGGGGGGATCGCGTGAGACGCAGCGGCGCCCGGGAAACTCTGTCTGGAACTTCGGCGCAGCGCTGGCCCGCCGGTACTCGTTGAGCGAGCCATGGGCGAAGCCGCGAAACCAGGACTCTTCATACTTCGCCAGCAACATCTGGTCGGGCCGTGATACAAGGCGCCGGAACCGGGCGAGTATCAACGCGCGCAGGGCGCCGAATTGCAGCGACGCCAGCCGGGTGATCCCGCGATCTCTCTGGCGCCGCCAACCCACGCCATAGCCATGCCGGAAGGCGCGCTGGATGATGTTGATCGTGTCCAACTGCGCCGAGCGGATGATATGACGAACGCAGGCCCGCTCGGCGAACCATGCGCGGTGGCCAGCCGCATCCAACCGTTCCATCAGCTCGGTTTCGGATCCCATGGGATAGCCCATCTGGCCGTTCGGTCCGAACTGCGGATCGAACATATAGCCCATCTTGAAGACGCGGCCCCGCACGGCCATGTTCGGCCCCCAGGCGGCATCACACCGGATGGGTCCTTCCTGCGTCGACGTGATCGCGAACAGAACGCCGAAATGGCGCCGGACAGAGTCCACGTTGCCCGTCCCTCGTGAGGGCCAGTGCGGCAGGATCCGTCCGCCGAAGACATCGCAGTCCGGATACGCCTCGCCGGCCGCGTCGAGTTCTTCCAGCCATTCCGGACACGGCAGTATGTCATCATCCGTGAGCACAACCAGTTCCTCGGGATCCAGCGTCTTGCGTACCGCAGTGAGCACCAGGTTGAGGCAGTGGTTCTTGCCGCGGACCGGTTGATTGTAGATGACCAGCGGCAACCTGTCGGCATACTCGGCCAACAGCTCGAGCGTGCCGTCTTCGCTGCCATTGTCGACAATGTGGAATTTCGTACCGGCAGGCAACCGCACACTGAGCATCGCTTCGAGCATGCTGCGCAGGCGGGTTTCGCCATTCAGGGTCGACAGGATGACAATCATGCGCCGGCCTTTTCGTTAGAAAGTTGTGAGGAACGGTCAGGCCGCCTTGCCCAAAAGGGGCGATCGTAAAGAACGCGAAGAGGCGTTTTCTGCACGAGTCTGTGGACTAGCAGGGGGAGAAGAATGCATGCAGTTAATGTCACGAGGCTCGCGACGCCGGCGAAGTTCGCTGGAACGCCTCCGGCAGCGATGAGTTTCAGCATGATCGCAAGCGGAAGCGGGAACGTCAGATAGATGACAATCGAGTTCTGTCCGCAGTAGCGCAGCACCCTCGCCCAATTGAAGCGAACCAACAGCGCTGCCATCGTGCAGACGGCCGCAGCGCCCAACATGCCGAGAAGAAGGCTTGTTCCGAACGTTGTGTGCAGGTCGCGCGAGACACCGAGCTGGTTGACGATGGCCCAGGCCGCAAGCCCTCCGAGTGCCAGCGGCACCGAGGCTGCGGCGCGCGCCGCAAAGGCAAACACAAGCGAGGCGAACGCATAGCCTGAAAAGAAGTAAACATAGCGGTTTGCGAAACGGTCCGCGACAGACCAGCCGGTGTCGATCCAGCCCAGCTGAAAGGCACACTGAAGGGCGACCGCGACGGCGAAGACCAGCCAGACCGGCACCTTCCTGACAAGCCGCGTGACGGCGTAGAAGATCAGCAGCATGTGGACGAACCACAGCGTGCCGGAGGGCTCGATGAAGCCGGCGAGCCAAAGCGAGACGAATTCGACAGGCGACGCCGCGAGGACCGGCAGTTCGAAGAGGGTCAGCTGGATTGTATGCCAGAGGACATAAAAATAAAGGAAGTGAACGACCTTGCGATCTACATAGTCCGCCAGCGGACCATGCAGCGAGCGACTGAGGAACAGGCCCGAGATGAGGAAAAAATCTGGCATGCGGAAAGGCTGCGCGAAGTCGACCACCGGCGACAGAAAGCCTTGGGCGCCGAGCTGTCCTTCAACCCGCTGCACGGCGTGCATCATCACCACAAGGATGATGCAGATGCCCTTGGCATAATCGACCCAACCTATACGCGAATTGGTCACCGCACAGGCTCCTTCTTGAGCAGCCCGCGCAACGAGCCGTTTGCGAGGCATGCCCGCACCCAGGGATCCACCAGCCAGAGGGCAGCAGCGTAGAAAAGGCAGCCCGCCAGAATCAAAATCCCGAGGGCAATAACTGCCGGAAATGCCGCCGACACAGGTCCGGACAGGGCGTAGACCACTCCCGCCATCGCAAGACTCGCTGCCAGGGGTGGAACCAGTATGGCCATCTGCCGGCTCACGGCGAAGCCGGTCGTCACCTTGACGAACCAGGCTGCCAACGGCCATGTCAACCAGCCGCGCAGCAGCGACGCCGATGCAATCGCTGCGATCCCGAGCGGCGCAAGGACTGCAAGCAAAAGAACGTGCGCTGCAAAACTGGTGGCCAGCGAGGCGCTCGCGGTGAGAGCCTTTCCGGCAGCCTGCGTCGCCGCAATGTTCACTTTGGACGACACGACCCGCAGGTTGGCGAGCACGGTGATGGCGGAAATGAAACCGACGTTGGAGAAAGCGTCGCCCACCGCCAATGGCACAAGCAGCGGTGCAATGGCTGCAAAGCCGGCGAGCATCGGAAAACTGGCGATCGCAATGGCGCGCCATGAATCGGCCATCAGGGCATGGAAGCGGCTGGGTTCACCGGCCGCATCGGAGAGCACCGGGAGCGCCATCGCTCCCACGGGCTGGGCCACAAAAGACTGGATCTGATCCGCGATCCGGGTGGCGACGGACAACAGGCCAAGGCCTTCAAGTCCGAAGAATACGGTCGCGGCAACCTGGGGCGCCAAACGGTCCGCTCTGCCGAGGGTATTTGCAACAAGCATCCCGGATACGAACGGGAGCGATGCGCCAACCGCTTTGACATTCAGTCCGCCATCCGGATGCCAGCGGGCGAGGGCAAAGTTCGACGCAACCAGGATGACGCGGCGCACCACTTCGAGGCCGATCAGCGACCAGACACCTGCGCCTATGATGGCAAGGACAATACCGGTGGCGAGTCCGGACAGCGCCGCCGCAACGCCGACCTTGGCAAGCTGGCGAAAGGCTTGCTGGCGCCGCAGGAGGCTTTCCGGAACGATCCCCGTCGCGGTGATCGCCATCAGGAGGCACGCGGCCCCAATGACTGGCACGGCGGCCTCATAGCCTGAGGCGCACGCAATCAATCCGGCGACCGGGACCGTGATAGCCGCGCAGGCGAGCGCAAGACCTATATTGGCCCAGAAGGCCGAATTGAGATCCGCCCGCGTCACTTCCGCCTTCTGCTCGACCGGACTTGAAAGCACACCGCCGGTCAGGACTTCCCCGGCCGCAATCGCCATCAGGGCGATGCCATAAATTCCGTAGTCGGCTGGAATCAGGAACCGCGTCAAGATGATGACTGAGGCTAGACCGGCGAGCATCTGGACGACAGACGCCAGGCTGGTCCAGCCAAACTTCCTTGCCAGATCCTGGCGGCCTTTGGGCAAGGGGATGGCCATACTCACGAGGCCAACCGTTTGGGCAACGCTGCCCACAGGCAACGGGCCATCCAGTCGAGTGATGCATCGACACGCTCGATGGCGTGGCGCTCGGCGCTGAGCACGCTTTCTTCACCGCGCGGCAGCCAGAAGTAGGGGTTGGCTTCCCAGAGGATCGGCGTGCCATCCGGCCGGATGCTGTAATCCACAGCCGCCATGTCCAGCCCCAGAGCCGCAACTGCGCGGACAAGAACATCCTTGTACGGCATGTCGGCCTCGAAATAGGCTAAGTCGCTCGCAATCAGTTCGTTGAAGAGATTACGGCGAAAACCAAGGGACCTCAAGAATTGGCGCTTGGAGCGTGCCTCGCGGGCGAGCAGGCAATTGGACAAGCCGACCACGAGATCGCGCGAGAAAAACAGGTGGCTCGCCTTCACTTCACCCCGGAAGACGAAAGCCCGAGCCTTGTGATGGAAGCGGCCGAAGAGGCTCGACGGATCAACCCCGGCGGCGCGGTATTCGGAGCGCACATCGTGGATACGAACCAGCGCGGCAGCTGCGCGCAATTCGGGCGCCGCGCGGTCCGCATCGGCCTGATCGGCCAGCACGCGAACGGCGCGTTCGGAATGGGTATCGTCGCCGCGCAGGAAGCTCGGACCCGCAAGTTCGGAGAATGCCGTCAGGAGGTCGTCGCCCGACTGGACGCAGCGGACCGGCGCGCTTGGAATGCCGGCCCTCTGCCAGATAGCGGATTGGATCGTCTTGGCCGTGTTCGACAGGGCGTCGGGTGGATTGAGAACAGGAATGCCCCGGCGCGCAGCGGCCTGGGCAATGCCGATCGCTTCCCCATAGCACTCAGGGTATTTCTGGCGCAGCGGATCGCCCAGCCAGAATACGACAAGTCTGATTCCAGAAAGGCTCGGCGCGGGGTAGCCGGTCGCGTGAAACTCAAGTCGCGCGGCAAGTTCCGGGTCACGCGTCTCGAGCCTCGTCAGGAACACATGGCCCGTCGGAACGCTGCGACCCCGTCCCGGACCGTGTGTTACAATGAGAATATTCCCCAGCGCGCCAGTGTCCATGTCGGTACAGGTTGTCCCAAAACGCGCCAGGCGCCGCTGCAAATGCGGCGCTTCTTGCGGGTTTCGGGGCAACAACCGTGCCAGCAGGTGCGAGGGTTAAGGCCTCGGGGAAACGACTCACGTGGCTTTAGTTTCAGTGCGAAATATCGCCTTTCAGGTCTTTCATGACGCCGGAGAAGTCGAGCCCGTCATGCCCACGTTCGGACAGGTCCTGATAGATGCTTTCGGCATGGGTTCCGAGGCGGATTTCGGCGCCAGCCGCGCGGGCGGCATCGGCGGCGAGGTGGAGGTCCTTGAGCATCATGGCGACGGCGAAGCCGGGCTTGTAGTCACGGTTTGCAGGAGATGCTGGCACCGGTCCCGGCGCCGGGCAATAGCTGGTCATCGACCAGCACTGGCCGGAGGAGACCGACGAGATCTTGAAGAAGGTTTCGGCGTCCAGCCCCAGCTTTTCGGCGAGGTTGAAGGCTTCGCAGGTGCCGATCATCGAGATGCCGAGCAGCATGTTGTTGGCGATCTTGGCCGCCTGCCCGTTTCCGGGCCCGCCAGCGTGGAAGATATCCTTCCCCATGCCCTTGAGGATCGGCTCGGCCTTTTCGAAGGTTTTCGCAGCACCGCCTACCATGAAGGTCAACGTACCGGCATCGGCGGCGGCGGTGCCGCCCGAGACCGGAGCGTCGACCATGAGGAATCCGGCCGCTTCGGCTTGTGCGTGCGCTTCGCGGGCGTCGGTCACAGCGATCGTGGAACAATCGATCAGCAACGTGCCTGTCAGCGCGTGAGTGGAGACGCCATCCGGGCCGAAATAGACGCCGAGGACATGCTTGCCGGCGGGGAGCATAGAGACGACGACCTCGGCATCTTTTACCGCGTCAGCGACGGAAGTGGCGGCGCGGGCGCCCTCGGCGGCGGCGCCTTTCACGGCCTCCGGGTTCAGATCAAACGCGGCGACGGTGTAGCCGGCTTTCACGAGGTTGGCGCACATGCCGCCGCCCATGTTGCCGAGGCCGATAAAGGCGATTTTGGCCATGTCACTTGTCCTCGAATTTGGCGGGGCGTTTTTCGCTGAAGGCGGCCATGCCTTCCTTCTGATCGGCGGTGCCGAACAAGCCCTGGAACAGGCGGCGCTCGAACTTGACACCTTCCGTGGTCGGAAGTTCCAGCGCGCGGGCTACCATTTCCTTGGCGGCCATCAGGGACGGCACCGAGAAGGCGGCGATCTCGTTCGCGGCGGCAAGGGCAACGTCCATAAGCGTGTCATGCGGCACGGTGCGCGAGACGAGACCGATCCGGTCGGCCTCGGCGGCGTCGATCATCCGGCCGGTCAGGACGAGGTCCATCGCCTTGGCCTTGCCGACGGCTTTCGTCAGGCGGATGGAACCGCCCATGCCTGGCGTGACGCCGAGCCTGATTTCGGGCTGGCCGAACTTCGCCTTGTCGGACGCAATGATCAGGTCGCACATCATGGCCAGTTCGCAGCCGCCGCCGAGGGCGAAGCCATTGACTGCTGCGATTACCGGCTTGCGGCTGGCGGCGAACCGGTCCCATCCCGCAAAATAGTCCTCGACAAACATGTCGGAGAAGGATTGCGGCTGCATCTCCTTGATGTCAGCGCCCGCAGCGAACGCGCGACCAGCTCCCGTCAGTATGCTGACAGCGATGTCCCTGTTGCGGTCAATCGCGGCGTAGCAATCGACGACCTCGGCCATGATCTCGGCGTTGAGGGCGTTGAGGCTGTCGGGCCGATTCAGTGTTACAAGCGCCACGCGGCCCTTTTGCACGAAGGTGATAGTTTTGTACTGAGTCATTTCAATTCGCCCATTTCAATGTTTCCGGCAGGGTATCTGCACAGAAGTCAATTCGTATCGCGCGCCTCGGACCAATGCGGGCGGCTGCCCCGGACCGGGGTAGCATGAGCGCTTTGACAACCAATACATCCCCGCGGTTTCCGTATGTTTTTTCGACGACGCGCGCGCCTACCCCTTCAGGATCATCGGCTGCTGAAGGCCCGGGATGACTGCCGATGGCGATCTGGAGATCGCCACTTTCCTCGGTTGTGTCGTCAGCAGGACACGAAGAAATATCATCCGTTCAAGTAATCCATGCGGCGGACGAACGTGCAAGATACCTTCCCTGCGGGTCTAGTTTGAATACCCATCGATTTCTACCTTGTTGGCGACGGTGATCACATGATCCCTGTGCCAGGGCAGCGCCCAGTTTCTTGCCGCCGACTTGCCGAATACGACAACTCGAACGGCGCGTGCACCCGGCAACATACATCGCGCGGGATCCGTCAGCAAAGCCATTACTTCTTCTGGAAAGTCTGCAACTGACAACCTGAGTCCGGGCCGGGTCGCAGGAAGTTCAATGACGGCTTCGATCGCAACAAGGAGCTGTTCGGACATTACCTGGCGAAACCAAGCTCTGCCCTCGATATCGAGAATACAAGCAGCGGCGGTCAACGGTCCTGGCCCGCCGTCCGCAATGACGGGTGCGCCGCCGCGCCCCCCACATCGGCCCCGGCGGCGGCGGTGGGAAGGCGAGGCCATCTGTTACGGCGACGATGGAGCCCGCTGTCGTGGACTCGTAGATTGCCGCTCCCACGGACGAAAAGCCGACCACGCGCGCGAGCAGCGTGACCGCAATGAGCACGCCGATGCCCCAGAGCCAGGCCGGGTGCGGCCGGCCGTGGACGCGCCAGTCTCGCAACATGCCGATAGCCGGGACGATGAGCGTGACAAAGCCTGCAACTTCGAAGGCATGAGGCGTCAGGAAGGGCACCGGAAGCAGGCGGCCAAAACCCGGCCCCATGAGCATCACGAACGCGCCGACCTGCAGGCGTGCGTGCCAGTCCGTCTGGCGGCGCAGGGCGATGGCCGCACCAAGCAGGCCCGCGAAACCGAGCAGGGTCAGGGGGTTCGCGATCAGGAAATGCTGCTTCTGGAAGAAGAACAGCGTGCGCCCGGTCTGCGTTACCACAACGGTCACGAGCGTGCCGAAGACCATCATAGCGATCGCCCGGATGATCGCGATCTTTCCGGTTTGGCGGTGCATCGCCGCATTGCCGCCGATGGCGAGCCAGGACTGCGCCAGCACGACGGCGACCCAGCCCATGAAGACTACCGCGTGGAGGTGCACGATCAGCGGCGCGTTGAAGCTCGACCGGCCGAGTGCCAGCTGGACCACGAGACCTGCGACCAGAACGAAGGCCATGGCAGTAAAGCACGCCCGGAAGAACTGGCGGTCGGTGGCGCCAGGATTAGCGAAAGTAGCAGAAGTCATGAAATCCTCCCCGATTTCAACCTCTCAATCTGATCGAAATGCCCGGCCTCTGAATTCCGGAAAAGTCGCTACCCGGACGCTTACCCCATCGTCGGGATTACGAAGGCCTGGTCGCCGACATCGCCGTCAGGCCAGCGCTGGGTGACGGTCTTGATCCTGGTCCAGAACTTGATGCCTTCGGGGCCGTGCTGGTTGGTGTCGCCGAAGGCGGAGCGTTTCCAGCCGCCGAACGTGTGGTAGGCGACGGGCACGGGAATCGGCACGTTGATGCCGACCATGCCGACATTCACCTGCGCGGCAAACTCGCGCGCGGCGCGGCCATTGGACGTGAAGATGGCGCAACCGTTCCCGTACTGATGATCGGAGGCATAGCCGGCGGCCTCTTCAAGAGTTTCGGCGCGGACCACCTGCAGGACAGGCCCGAAGATTTCCTCATGATAGGATTTCATGCCGGGCTTCACATGGTCGAACAGCGACGGGCCAATAAAGAAGCCTTTCTCATGGCCTTGCAGCGTATGGCCGCGGCCATCGAGAACGAGTTTTGCGCCCTCGTCGACGCCCATCTGGATATAGCTTTCGATCTTCGCCTTGTGCTGGGCGGAGACTACGGGGCCGTAATGCGCGTCCTTATCGGTGGAGATGCCGATCTTCAGCTTCTGCGCTTCGGCGGTCATGCACTCGACGAACTCATCGGCGGTTTTCTTGCCGACGGGCACGGCAACAGGGAGCGCCATGCAGCGTTCGCCGGCCGAGCCGTAGGCTGCGCCGACGATGTCCTTGACAGCCTGCTCCATGTCCGCGTCCGGCAGGATGATGCCGTGGTTCTTGGCCCCGCCCATCGCCTGCACGCGTTTGCCGTGAGCGGTGCCCGTGGAATAGACATATTGTGCGATGTCGGACGATCCGACGAAGCTGACGGCCTTGATGTCCGGATGCGTCAGGATCGCCTCGACGCAGACCTTGTCGCCGTTGACGACGTTCAGCACACCCTTCGGCGCGCCGGCCTCGAGCATCAGCTCGGCGAGGCGCATCGGGACGGAAGGATCTTTCTCGGACGGCTTCAGGATGAAGGTGTTGCCGCAGGCGATCGCGACAGCGGCCATCCAGCACGGGATCATCGCAGGGAAGTTAAACGGCGTGATTCCCGCGCAGACGCCAAGCGCCTGGCGCATGGAGTAGACATCAATGCCGGGGCCGGCGCCTTCGGTATACTCGCCTTTCAGCAGGTGCGGCACGCCGCAAGCGAACTCGACCACGTCGAGACCGCGCTGGATGTCGCCTTTCGAGTCCGCGATCACCTTGCCGTGCTCGGACGACAGGAGGTGCGCGAGTTCGTTCATGTTGGCTTCGACGAGGCGCTTGAATTCGAACATCACGCGGGCGCGGCGCTGCGGGTTGGTGCTGGCCCAGGCCGACAGGGCGGCTTTCGCAGCGTCTACGGCAGCGCCGAGCTCTGCCGCCGTCGCCAGAGCAACCCGGGCCTGAACCTCGCCGGTGTTCGGATTGTAGATATCCCCGAACCGGCCGGATTTGCCTGCTACGGCCTTGCCGCCAATGAAATGGTGAACCTCACGCATTGCGTTTCTCCCTGCTCTCTGTCGGGCGTTATAGGCGCACCCATGACGGAGATACATGGCGATTTTTGCACTGGTTCCCCACAAGCAGCAGGCGCCGTCAGAATAGGGCTTGATTGCCTTTGCGGTAGGTTCGTGAATGTGGATTCAAGACAGCGTTCGGACCGCGCAAAGTCGCATCCGTTTCAGACCGTCGGGGAGGAATAGACCGGCATTTCCAATGCCGGGACAAAGCGATGGACGGCGACACGCAACTCTTGCCTGCAACGACGCTGACAGCGCGGCAACGCGCCGCCGCACTCTTGGGCACCTCGAACAATGCGGTTTCAGGGTGGCGCTGACCGCCTGATGGCTATCCGGCCGGTAATGCCGCCGATTGTGGTTCGCTCAGCGCCCTGTTTGGGCGTTATTTCCTCGACGATCCGGC
>Ga0163144_10002986_pt1 | contig 38615 bp, 28 predicted proteins | sample OliLak19BULKMAT1_FD_123175 | JGI IMG/M metagenome (GOLD analysis project Ga0163144, IMG submission 123175) | Freshwater microbial mat bacterial communities from Lake Vanda, McMurdo Dry Valleys, Antarctica - Oligotrophic Lake LV.19.BULKMAT1 | ecosystem: Environmental > Aquatic > Freshwater >...
TAAAGATTGGTCGGGGCGACAGGATTTGAACCTGCGACCTCTGCGTCCCGAACGCAGCGCTCTAAGCCAAGCTGAGCTACGCCCCGATGTAGGTAAAACGTATTTATTTCAATTCTTCATTGCGATGGGTACTGGTTTTGGGTACCGCATTGCTTCGTTCCCGGTTCTGCCGTACTGCAATGAACAGCCCCGAATCATGCCGAAGGCTTCAACGTCAAGCCACAGCTCCAAGCGGGAAAGACTATTTACTCCGCAGTGTTCCGACTTTCAAGTGGAAACGTTAAAACGGGCAGTTAAAAACGCCCGTCTTCGACGCGGCCAAGCTGATCGGCACCGGCCTGGTAGTTCAACCGAGTTGAGTCGGACGGTGTCAAACATCCCAGTGGACGGGATTACTTGAGCGGCGCCTGTTCGGCGGTGTCGGTCGTGCCCAGAGCCGTTTCGCGGGCCTTCTTGTCTTCGGCATCGGGATCGACACCCTGCGCTTTCAGCGCTTTGCGCACTTTTTCGACGAAGCCTTTATCGCAATCAAATCCGAGCGTCTCGACGTTCCTGATTTCCTTCCACGCTGAATGGTATTGGTCGAGGCCGAAGTGAATGATGGCCAGATCCTTGTAGAGGCGCGGATCGCGGATGTTGTTCTTCTCGGCTTTGGTGCGGCCGGTGTCGGCGTATTCGTAGGCCTGTGTCCATTCACCGCGGCGCATGTGTTCGCGGCCAAGCATCCAGAACGGTTCCCAGAGCAGGCCGTCTTTATCCACCGCGAGCGCTTTCTTGAACCACGACTGCGCTTCGATACTCTTGCCCATTTCCGAATAGCAGCGGCCCATGTTCATGTAGGGCTGAGGCAGGTCGGGATTGGCGCCCATGGTTTCCTGAAAATATTCCATGGCGTCGAGATGGCGGCCCTGGCGCATCAGCGAGAGTCCGAGATTATTTTTGTAGTCGGGTACGGTGGGATCGCGGTTGACGGCATCCAGGAATGCGGCTTGAGCGGGGCCGTGCTGGCCGGTACGCATCAGTTCCAAGCCCATCGTGTTGGCGGAGACTGCCGCCAGTTTATCTTTTTCGTCGGGACCGGATTCCGCTTTCTTGATAAACTCTTCCTTATCGCGGTTCCACCAGCCGATCCACTCGTCGTGATTTTTATAGCCGAAATTCTTGCCGGTAATTCGGACGAGCGCGCCGTGTACGGAGAGCAGCACCACGATCTTGTCTTCGCGGCCGGGGGCCAGCATGGCGATCAGGTCGGGGACCGCGGGAACGGCGATCAGAATGCCAAGCATTTCGGCCGACGACTTGCGCACTTCGGGATCGGGGTCTTTCAGATTTTTGACGTGATAACTGATGGCTTTGACAGTTCGCTTGTTGTCCGGTTTTTTCTTTTCTTCCTTGCGCGTCTTATAGGTGACGCCTTTATCGAAGTCGTCTTTCTCACCCTTGTCGAAGACGGGAGTATCCTTTTCTTTGCTCCCGGCGAAGACGGACGCACCCAGCAATGTGAAGGTAAGCACGAACTGGGTACCGCGCGATAAGAGCATCGCAGCTCCTCCAAGGCCGACCGGAATTAGTCTCTGGCATCTCCGGGAAGGCCAAGAGGATAGCGTTTTCTTTCCGTGGAGACAAGACTTTTCTGGCGAGGTCAACGGTGAGTAACAGCGAACTGAATCGCCAAGTTGCCAAGAACGCCAAGAACGGAACGGCTTTTACCACGAAGCTCACGAAGAACACGAAGCACTAACAAAAAGTAAGCGAAGAAATTCGACATTATCCCCACCCCATCGTTTCGTTTTTCGTGAGACTTCGTGGAAAAAAACTTCCGTTGTTGTTTCTTGGCGCACGTGGCGGGTTCAGTAATCCGTCTAAACCAAGCTACGGCAGCGCGGCGAGAAGGCGGTCGATCTGTTCGGGGGTGTTGTAAAAATGCGGCGAAGCGCGCAGGCGGCCTTCGCGCATCACGATCACGATTTTCTGAGCCATCAGGTCGCGCACGATCTTTTTGTGATCGTGCCGCGGGTGCGTGAATGAGACGATGCCGCTCCACTCATCCGGGCGCCGGCTGCTGATCACAGTGTAGCCTTTTTGCGTGAGACCATCGGCCAGATGCTGCGTGAGCCAGTGCACGCGGCGGCCGATGAAATCGATGCCGACATCCAGCAGTAATTTCAGCGACGCGCCGAGCGCGAGCATACAGGGAATCGTGTACGTGCCGCATTCGAAACGCTGGGCATTGGGACGCAGCGTGAAGTCGTAGCTTCCATAGTCCTGCGCATTGATCACGTTCCACCAGCCAATTTCGGGGCGTAGCGCGCTAAGCAAGTCTTTGCGGCAGTAAAAAAAGCCGAAACCTTCGGGAGCCAGCATCCATTTGTGGCCGTCGGCGGAGAGGAAATCGATGTTCATGGTTTGCACGTCGACGGGAATAACACAGAGCGATTGAATGGCATCGACACACAAGAGAACGTTATTCTTGCGGCAGAACGCGCCGAGCGCGTGCAAATCGTTGCGATAGCCGCTGGCGTATTCCACGTGAGAAATGGCGACCATTCGCGTTCTTGGCGTGACGGCGTTCAGAAGATCCTGGATCTCGATGCGGCCATCGCGTTCGGGCACCATGATATGGCGCGCGCCGAAACGAGCGGCGACGTCCATCCAGGGATACACGTTGGCGGGGTATTCAACGGCGGTGCTGACGATTTCGTCGCCGGACTTCCAATCCAGGCCATTGGCAACGAATGCAATTCCTTCGCTCGTGTTTTTGACAAACGCGATTTCGTCCGCCGTGGCATGAATAAGTGTCGCCGCCAGAGCACGAACGGTTTCGGCCTGTCCGTACCAATTGCCGGCAAGATAGGACTCTTCAAGCGCCTGGCGCGTGTACGTGTTCAGAGCATTCGCGGCCGAATTGCAGATCGGCGCCACGCCGCCATGATTGAAAAACGCCCATCGCGTCAGGATCGGGAATTCGCGTTCGGCGTCAAAGCCCGGAGGCAATGCAGGAATGGGTGCGATCATTTATGATAGTTTAAACAAAAAGTCACGCCGACACAAAGTCACGAAGGAAAGAAAAACACGAAGGATGAACGGCGGAATGAAGTTATACTTCAGGCATACTTAAGTCTACGGAGAGGCAATGCAGAGGTTAAAGCTAGCGGTTCTACTTTCCGGTTCAGGCACGACTCTGGAGAACATTTTCCAAAAAAGTGCAGCCGGAACGCTGCACGCGGACGTGGCCCTGGTCGTTGCCAGCCGCAGCGATGCCTTTGGCGTGGAGCGGGCTAAGCGGCGTGGGGTGTCGGCCCGTGTGGTGGAAAAGAAGCAATTCAAGAATACGGCCGAGTTCTCCCAGGCGCTGTTTGACGTCATCACTCCTTACAGTCCGGATTTGATCGTGCTGGCAGGCTTCATGTCGCTTTTGAAGATTCCGCCGCAGTACAAAAACAAGGTCATCAATGTGCATCCGGCGCTTTTGCCGGCTTTCGGCGGCAAAGGATTTTACGGGCGTCACGTTCACGAAGCGGTACTGAAACACGGCTGCAAGCTCGCGGGGTGCACCGTCCATTTCGTTGACGACGCGTACGATCAGGGACCGATCATCGCGCAAAAGGCTGTGCCTGTTTTGCCGGATGACACAGCCGATAGTCTGGCCGCACGGGTGCAGCTTGCTGAGCGCGAGATTTATCCGGAAGTTATCGAACTCATCGCGCAAGATCGGTTACGAATTGAGAACGGTCGGGTGTGCGTGACGCCCGGATGACAACTTGTGCATTTTATTCGGGTAAAGGTTTGACTTGCTAAAAATTAGGTGTAATCAAGTAAGAGATAACACCGTCTACACGCATGCTTTAAGGAGTGGATCATTCCGTGGTTACACTTGAAGAATTGCTGCGCATCATGATGGAACGCAAGTCTTCGGATTTGCACATCACGGCGGGCTCCTCTCCCCGCATCCGCATCGACGGCGCCCTCGTTCCGACCGAACACGACATCATGGACGCCGAGACGACTCAGAAGATTATCTACTCCATTCTGGATAATGAACAGGTCGCCAAGTTTGAATCCGAGAAAGAGCTCGACATGAGCTTCGGTATCTCCGGCATCGGGCGATTTCGCGTGAACGTGTTCTACCAGCGCGGCGCGGTCGGCACCGCCATTCGCGTGATTCCCTACGAAATTGCCTCCTTTGAGAAGCTGGGCGTTCCCGGCGATGTCTGTAAGAAGCTGTGCGATCTGCCCAAGGGACTGATTCTGGTCACGGGCGCCACTGGCTCGGGAAAATCGACGACTCTGGCGACGATGGTGGACTGGATCAATCAGACCGGGCAGTACCATATTATCACGATCGAAGACCCCATCGAGTTCGTGCATCGCAACAAACAGTGCCTGATCAATCAGCGCGAGGTCGGACCGGACACGCGCAGTTTCGCGCAGGCCTTGAAACACGTGCTGCGCCAGGATCCCGACGTCGTGCTGATCGGCGAAATGCGCGATAAAGAAACGATCGAGCTGGGCCTGACGCTGGCGGAAACGGGGCATCTAACCTTCGCCACGCTGCATACTTCCAATTGCGTGCAAACCATCAATCGTATCATCGACGTCTTCCCCGCCGAGCAGCAGAATCAGATCCGCACCCAGCTCTCGTTCGTGCTCGAAGGCGTTTTCTGCCAGCAGCTGCTTCCGCTGGCCGTCGGCAAAGGCCGCTGCCTGTCCTGCGAAATCATGATTCCCAATGACGCCATCCGCGCCAACATTCGCGACGACAAGGTCCATCAGATCTATTCGACCATTCAGACCGGGGGCAAGACCGGAATGCGCACGATGAATCAGTCCTTGCTGGAGCTCTACAAACAGGGGCGGATCTCCTACGAAATTGCGGTGCAGTACACGCACAATCTGGAAGACATGAAGAAGACGTTCCAAGTCGCGTGACGTTTGGGACGCAGACTTTTTTTCGGCCAAAGGGTGACTTGAGTGGCACGCATTACGCGCATGACAAAGCGACGCCTTGGAGAACTTCTCCAGGCGGAAGGCTTGATCACTGACGACCAGCTCCGCGCGGGCCTCGAAGAGCAGCGCCGCAGCAATATGTTTCTGGGCGAAGCCCTGGTTAAACTGGCCTTCGTCTCCGAAGAGGCCATCGCGCAGACCATCGTCCAGCAGTTCAATCTGCCGTTTCTGTCGGCGGCGCAGTACAACATTTCCGTGGATGTGCTGACCCTGTTTCCGGAGCGGATGTACTTTGAATACCAGTTCATTGCGATGGACAAAATCGGCAAGGTGCTAGTCATCGTCGGTGCCGGGCTGATGAATCATGATGTACTGGATGAGCTCGAACGCCTGAGCGGGTGCAAAGTCTGCCAGTTCGTCAGCACGTGGAAAGATATTCGCAACGCTCTCGATAAGTACGCCAAGGATCTGCGTAAAGAAACCGAAGTCCTCACCAATCTCGGCTCCATGCTGCTTGAAGGCGGCGCTTCCGGTGAAATGCCCATACCCAAACTGCCGCCGCCTCCTGTTGCAGCATTGGCGCCCGCCGCAGCGGCAGCCACAACAGCGCCGAAGCCCGCGCTGGCTCCCAGTTTCATGCAGCCGCAGGCGGCACCCGCGGCGCACAAGTCCTCCGGCGCGCTGAAACTATCGCCTCCCAAAGTCACCACCATGCTTTCAAATGCCGTTTCGATGATGGCTTCCGCGCCATCAGGCACAGCCGTGATTCCCGTGGGCGCAGCAGGGCTGCCAATCCCAGGTGTGGCTGTGGCGGCAACCGCCCAGCCGCCGGCACAGGCCGGTAACCTGCCGCGCCTGTCCGCGTTAACCGGGGTGCGGCCTCCGGGCGGCACACAGCAGATCAAGGTTCCGCCTCCCCCGCCCTCTGCGTTAGTCGGCAAAGAAGGCGAAGCGGCAAAACCGGCCCCGGCAAAAACAGGATTGCTGGGACTTTTCAAGAAGTCCTGACGGCCCGTTAGTGAATGTCCGAAAAACGCCTCGAACGCTGGCGTTTTAATGAAGAATCTGGACACGCATGGTTTTTGAAAGCGCTGCAAGAGCACGCCTGGAACAGGGAGTATCACATGGCCAAGTTCGATAAGAAACTGGCTGGCATTCTGACGAAGTGCAGGATCATCGACGAGCAGCAGCGCGATGAGGTGCTCGCGGAGTGCGAAAAAAACAATACCTCGCTGACGCAGGTTCTGATCGAGCGCAAGCTGTGCGATGAAGAGACGCTCATCACGACGGTCGCCGAGGAAATGAGCTACTACCCGGTAAACCTCTCGAAGATCGAAGCCTCGGCCGAAGCACTTGAAGTGCTGACCGAAGAACAAGCCAATACTTACCAAGTCCTGCCTCTGGCGCGCATGGGCAAGATGCTCACCATGGCCATCGCCAATCCTTTTGACGTGCTGATCCTTGACGACGTGAAGATCGTCACCGGATGCGAAATCATCGCGGTGCTGACGACAGAAACGGCGATCAAGAAGGCCATCGAAAAAGCCTACAAAAAGAACGTGGATGTGCAGGGCGAAATGGCGGCGACGGCCGCCTTGCTGGATCAGCAGTTTGGCACCGACCTCGGCAGCGCGTCGGTCGAAGAGACCGAAGACGAAAATTCAGGCCCGATCATCAAGCTGGGCAACCGCATCATTGAAGACGCGTACCTGCAGGGCGCCAGCGACATTCACATCGAACCTGGGGAAGACCGCGTCTGGGTGCGCTACCGAATCGACGGCATCTTGAAGGATCAGTTGCAGTTGCCCAAGGCCTCTCACCGGGCGCTGATCAGCCGCATCAAGATCATGAGTGACTTGAATATCTCCGAACGCCGCCTGCCGCAGGACGGACGCATCGTTTACAAGAAGTACAATCCGAAATTCGATCTCGATTTGCGCGTGTCCTCGGCGCCCATGAATCACGGCGAAAAAATCTGCGCTCGTATCCTTGATAAGACAAAATCCTGCTTGCCGCTCGAGAAGCTGGGCTTCTCTCCGTACAACCTGACGATGTACCGCGATCTGATCCAGGTGCCGTACGGCATGGTGCTGCATTGCGGTCCCACGGGCTCGGGAAAATCGATGACGCTGTATGCGGCGCTGAATGAAATCAACACGCCGGAAGTCAACATCTCCACGGCCGAAGACCCCATCGAATACACCCTGCCGCGTCTCAACCAGATGCAGATGCAGAAGGGCATCGGCTTGACCTTCGCCGCCGCGCTGCGCTGCTACCTGCGGCAAGATCCCGACATCATCCTCGTGGGCGAAATCCGAGATCGTGAGACGGCCGAAATCGCCATCGAAGCCGCGCTCACCGGCCACGTGCTCTTTTCGACGCTGCACACGAACGACGCGCCAACCACGATCACCCGCTTCACGGAAATGGAAGTCGAGCCGTTCATGGTCTCCACATGCCTCGTCGCCATCTGCGCGCAGCGGCTTTTGCGCCGCCTGTGCTCTTGCAAGCAGGAGGACACCGCCAAGCCTGAAGAATTGCTCTTGCTGCGGCGCGCCAAGGATGATGCGCCGCCAGAGAAAATCTGGCGCGCTGTCGGTTGCCCGCGCTGCAGTGGTTCCGGCTATAAAGGCCGCGTGGGAACACATGAACTTCTGAAGAACACGGACGAACTGCGCGGGCTGATCAACCGGCACGCCCCGGCCGAAGAATTGAAGAAGGCGGCGCGAACGGGCGGAATGCGCACCCTGTTTGAAGATTTGATGGAAAAGGTCAAGCAAGGATTGACGTCGCTGCCGGAAGCCGTGGGAACGGCGCGGCCTGACGACACGGAATAAAGTCACGCGATCGACTCGTTGTAGTATTGGCGCGCAGTGTTTTCCGGGTCGCCAGTAAAGACCTTAAAAACAGGTGAAATTTTTGCCCCTCTGGCGTAGGCTGTGGAGATTGGTTCAAGACGAGTACGCTGGCAGACCTGCATCCGTTTTTAAGCGGTCTGGCTGAACGACATTCAGAGGAGATTTCGCATGCCCAAATTCAAATACGTCGCGCGCGATTCCGCGGGAAAACGCGTGGCTCAAACGGTTGACGGCACCAGCAAAGAGGATGTGCTCAGCAGCCTGAAGAGCCAGAATCTGACCGTGCTGTCAGTCACGGAAGAGGGCGGTTTGAGTTCCGGAAAACCGGGCTCAGCGACCGCCAAAGTCAGCCTCTGGGACACGCTCAATGGCCGCGGCGCAAGAGCCGCTCCGAGAGTCAGCGGCGAAATGCTGGTCGTGTTCACGCGCCAGTTTGCAACCATGATCAGCGCCGGCATCCCCGTGCTGGAATGCTTGAACATTCTGCAGGAACAGGCGGAAGATCCCGGTTTCAAAAACGCACTGGGAACCATCGTTGACGACGTGCGCGGCGGCAGCGATTTAAGCCAGGCGCTGCGCAAACATCCCAAGGCGTTTGAACGCATTTACATCAATATGATCCAAGCCGGTGAAGCGTCCGGCCAGCTCGATACGATTCTGGCGCGGCTGGCCGACTACATGGAAGCCACGGAAAAGCTGAAGCGCGAAATCAAAGGCGCCATGACCTACCCGGTGGTCTCCCTGGTCATGATCTTCGGCATCACTATTTTCCTGCTCGTTTTCATCATTCCGAAATTCGTGGACATCTTTAAAGCGTTGAAAGTCGAATTGCCGCTGCCGACGCTCATCGTGCTCGGACTTTCGAAAATTCTGACCACGTACTGGGCCCAGACGATCATCATCTGCGTCGGCGTCTTCCTGCTCTTCAAGTGGTGGAAATCGACAGACAGCGGCGGCTATACGTTCGACCGCCTGTTGTTGAAATCGCCCGTTTTTGGACAGCTTTTGCAAAAGGTTGCCCTCTCCCGCTTCGCCAAAACCTTCGCCACGCTGCTGCGCTCCGGCGTTCCGATTCTCGGTGCGCTTGAAATCGTGGCCTCAACGGCAGGAAACCGCGTCGTTGAAGAAGCGGTGAATAACGCGCGCGAGTCCATTCGACAGGGCGAAAATCTGGCCAAACCGCTGAGCGAGTCGGCCGTGTTTCCACCGATGGTGGTGCGCATGATTGCGATTGGTGAAAAGTCGGGCGCGCTGGAACAGCTGCTCGAAAAGATTTCCGAATTCTACGATCAGCAGGTCGAAGCCATGGTGGACGCGCTGACGTCGCTCATTGAACCACTCATGATCGGCGTGATGGGTTTCATTGTCGGCGGAATCGTGTTGTCGGTGTTCTTGCCGATCTTTAAGATCCAGGAAGCTCTGCAGCATAAATAAACAGAAGTGCTGAGTGAAACTGATTGGGAGTTCCACTCAGTACATTTGTCCCAGAGGGTGGGTTGTGCTCGATGCTTTCGTTGAACGCAAGACACGCACAATCCGCGGCAACCAAATTCTTATCGCGCTGCGGCTTCTGCTGGCGACCATTTCGCTCGCGGTGCTGGTTATCCAGGAAGTCTCTGTACTGAAGTCGGCCATCCGGACAGCCGATCTGCAGCCCGTCATTTTTGTTCGCCCGCCCGGCCTAGTGGCGATCATCGTCTGCTTTTTAACGGTGCTCTACGGCATCATTGCGCAGCGCTCCACAACCGATGCGCGCGGCGCGCCGAAGCTCGCCTTCGTCCAGATTTTCGTCGATATCTTCCTGATCTCCGCGCTGATCTGGCACACGGGCGGAGTGGAAAGCCAGTTCGTCGTTCTTTATCTATTCTCAATCTGCGCCGCGGCGTTCGTTCTCAAATGGAACGTGTCGTTGATGGCGGCAGCCACGTGCACCATTCTTTTCAGCATCGTCACGCTGCTCTACAGCACCGATCACATCCCGCTGAATTACGCCGACCAGGTCACGGCCGGACAACTGGCGCGGCTGCGGCAACTATCGATTCTGGACTTCGTCCGCCTGCTGCTGCTGCCGGTGTGCGCGTTTTTTCTCACCGGGCTTCTTGCGGGAGCGCTTTCGCGGCGATTCGCGATTGCGCGATTGCTGCACAACGAAATTCTGGAAGGCATCGGGGAAGGCATCCTGGTGCTCGATCCGCAGCGCAACGCTCTCTATAACAACCGGGAATTCAGCCGCCTTGTCGGTATGAAGGACCTGACACCGCAGTTGAAGCTGACGCAGATCCTCGGCGAGTCCATCGACAAACAGGCGCAGGAAGTTTTGACGGCGCGCGTGCAACGGCGCATCGAAATTCAACACCGGCGCCAGGATGGGCAGATCGTTCCGTTTGCCGTGCGCCTGATTCCGATTCTTGAGGCCGATGAAGAAGAACCGCGCGGGATGATCATCTCGCTCGATGACATCACCGCTGAAAAGAAGATGGAAGAGTTCCTGAAGCACCGCCAGCGCATCGAAACCATGGGCCATATTTCCGCCACGATCGCGCATGAGATTCGCAATCCGCTGGCATCGATCCGCGGCGCTGTGCAGGAAATCGGGCGCTCGCTGGAGATGCCGGAGAACAAAAAAGTTCTCATTGAAATCGTGCTCTCGGAATCCGACCGGCTGGACCAGATCATTACCGATTTTCTGCGCTTCGCCCGCATGCGCTCGCCGCGGCTGGTGCCGGTCGATCTCAGCCGCGTGCTGAGCGACGTGCGCGTTCTACTGTCGACGCGGCCCGAGGCCAGCGACGTCCTCATCACCATAGGAGGCGACAAGGCCCGCCTTTTTCCAGCGGACCCCGAACAGTTGCGGCAGCTTTTCATCAACCTGGGCGTCAACGCGCTGCAGGCGCTGAGCGGGCGGCCGAAGCGGGAATTGAATTTTAAAATCATGACCGTGCCGCTGCACCGGGCGCCGGGCTTTTCGGCCGATGCAGTGAACGAACGCGTGGACCGCCCGGGAACCCTGATTGAACTGGAGGACTCCGGTCCGGGCATTCCGGACGCGGTGACGGGACAGATTTTCGAGCCCTTTTTCACGACCAAGCCCACCGGCACGGGGCTGGGTTTGGCGGTGGTCGAGCGAATTGTGCAGTCGCATGAGGGCCTGATTGCAGTAGAAAGCAAGATTGGAATCGGCACCACGTTCCGCGTGTGGCTGCCTTCCGATCTCAACATCGCCGCGACCATCAGCGGGCAGCGGGCCTTGGTCGTGTAAGCGGAATGGAAACAGCATGGACAGCGACATCACCCACACAGCAGGTTCCCAAAAATCTGCGGCACCGGCACGGCGCCGCAGCGTCGTTGTGCTGGATGACGAAAGCGCCATCCAGCGCCTGTTGAAAGTGATTTTGGAAGGCGAAGGCTACAGCGTCTTCACCACCGACGACGGGCACCAGGTTCTGGAATTGATCGAACGGCAGCCGGTTGATTTAATCATCCAGGATCTGCGCATGCCCAAAATGGACGGCCTGACTTTTTTGAAAAAGCTCAAGGCGAAGCATCCGGACATTCCGTCCATCGTCGTCACGGCATTCGGCACGTTTGAAACGGCGATCGAAGCGATGCGTCTGGGCGCCTACACGCATGTGACCAAGCCGTTCGATACCGAAGAAATGCGCCAGACCGTGTCGCGAGCGCTGGAACGTTTGGAATTCAGCAAGAAGACCCCGAAGGCCGGCGTCGCGTTTCTGGATATCATCAGCCAGACCCCGTCGATGTCCGCGATCTCGAGCCTGATCAACCGCGTCGCGCGGACAGATTCGACTGTGCTCGTGACGGGCGGAAGTGGAACCGGCAAGGAACTGGTGGCGCGAGCGATTCATTACTCCTCGCTGCGATCCGACCAGCCTTTCGTCGCCGTCAATTGCGGCGCGTTCACCGAAACACTGCTCGAGTCCGAATTGTTCGGGCACGTCAAAGGCTCGTTCACGAATGCCATCGCCGATCGCAAGGGCGTCTTTGAAAGTGCCGACCGCGGCACGCTGTTCCTCGACGAAGTGGGTGAACTCTCGCTGACGACACAGGTGAAATTGCTGCGCGTGCTGGAGACCCGCAGTTTCAAACCGGTGGGTGGAGCGCGCGATATGCGCGTCGATGTGCGTTTTATCACGGCGACGAACAGGCACCTATTGCAGATGGTGGCCGAAGGCGAGTTTCGCGAAGATTTATTTTATCGGCTGAACGTGATTCCCATCGAACTGCCGCCGCTGCGCGACCGCAAGGAAGATGTTCCGCTGCTGGCGGGGCATTTTCTCGCGCGTTTCGCCAAGCGCATGAACAAACCCATGCGCAGCATCGATGACGCGGTCATCGAGGTTCTGCTGCGCTACCCGTGGCCGGGCAATGTCCGCGAATTGGAAAACACGATTGAGCGCGCCGTGGCGTTATCCCTGGAGGATCGCATCACGTTGGCCGATCTGGCGGGACCGCTGATCAGCCAGGCCTCGGCAACACCCTCGGCAGCGACACTGCAATCGGTGCCGGCTCGCTACAGTTATGTGCCGGTGATTTCCAGCGCGTCAGTCATCGCCGTGCCGGCAGCGCATCATACGGCCGATGCGGGAGCGGATGTCAACGCGGCGGCGCGTCTGCCGAACGAAGGCATGGATCTGGAAAATTGGCTGCTGGACCGCGAGCGCACCTATATTGTCCAGGCGCTGGAGCGCACCAATTGGAACCTGACCGAAGCGGCAAAATTACTGAATATGACGTTTCGATCCATTCGCTACCGCGTCTCAAAACTGAACGTCGAGCGGCCCGCGAAAAGCGAGTCGGATTCTTTGACGCCCAGATGACGATGAAGCCCGCCTTAACCCACGCGTCCAACGGTACCTACCGGAGAAATGAGATGTACTCTTCGCTGTCGTGGTTGTGCCTTTTTCTGTCGCTCTCATGTTGTGCCTCCGAGATTACGTACGGGTGGAAGGCCGGCGACCTGTACCGCTTTGATTATTTCAAAGCGGTGAGCGTGAAGCAGGATGATGGAAGCGAAAAGCCCGAAGAACGCAAGACTGAATTGACGGGCGTTCTGGTGATCGAAATTCGCAACGTCAGCGCGTCCGGCGCAACGGGCATCATGCGCATCGATTCGCCGCGCGTGACGATTCCCGTCGCGCGAGTTTATTCAGCGCAAGCCGATAGTCCTGAGATGCAGCCCGAGCGAAGCCAGAGCGTGTCGCGCGCGATGGTCGGCGCCATCAAGGTGGCGCGCTGGAGTGTGAATTTTGATCTCGACGGCACGTTTCGAATCCTAGCGCGCACACCGCCCAATACGGCGGAATGGTTGAAAGAAACAGGAAACGCGGGAGGCTGGCGAAAAAAACAGATCGAAAACGTGGCCAAGCTGATCGAACAGGATTTGGGACTGAAAGCATCCGGCGCGGATACGGAACCTCTCCTTGTGACGAAGCCGCCTGCCGACCCGTCCGGCGTTCAGACAAGCGTGCTGCATCCGTTGCGGTCCGATTTTTCCAGCACGGACACAAAGACCGTGGAGAAGGAAAAGCTGCAGATCGCCTTCAGCCGGCAGTTCCCAAAAGGCGCGTTGGTCAGTTACAGGGTGCCCGATCTGGAGTCCAACAAGCCAGTTTTGATTAAGCCAAAAGCCGTCGTGACGCACGAAGGAACAGCTGTCTTCGACGTTAAACTGTCGATGCTGGATTCCTTGACCGAAGACTACACCGCGACGCTGGATTACAGTTGCGGCGCGGTCGCGCTGGTGCAGAACGTCAGGGTGCAATACCGGCTGAAACGGCTGGCTCCGGCTATTCGCAAACACGAGTAGAGCCGGGACTGTTTCAGGCTGAAGTTTGCCGAAAAGACGATAGCGATTGATGCCCTGTGACCGTAATCTTAGTCGCTTCCGCGTGCCCTGAAGAAGGACTTGCGCGCGGTTTGAAAAACCCTGTTAAATGCGAGGTTTTACGAAAAAATGAGCAGTCCGCAGATGAACGATTTGATGATCTCGATCTCGGGTGTCCGCGGCATTGTGGGACGGAGCCTGACCCCTGGACTTCTCGGGCGGCTCGGCGAGGCCTTCGGAACGTACATGCGATCCGGCAAAGTCATCGTGGGCCGTGACACGCGCGTCTCGGGTGAGATGGTGAAATGCGCGGTGTTCAGCGGCTTGCTCTCGACGGGCTGCTCGATTGTCGATGTCGGCGTGGTAGCGACGCCCACGGCGACGCTGATGATAGAAGAATTGAAAGCAGACGGCGGCGTGGTTATTTCGGCGAGCCACAACCCGGTGGAGTGGAACGCGCTCAAATTTTTCCGCGCCGATGGCGTCTATTTAAATGCCGATGAAGGTCGAGACTTGCTGAATATTTATTACGCCGGCGATTTCCTGCGCAAGCCCTGGGACGCGCTTAAAACAATTGAAGTCGCACCCGACGCCGAAGCGCATCACGTTGATAAAGTGCTCTCGATTCTCGATGTGGCCTTGATCCGTTCGAAGAAGTTCCGCGTGGCGCTGGATTGCTGCAACGGCGCCGGCGTGGGCATTTCATTGCGCCTGCTGCGCGCACTGGGCTGCTCGGTGGAGCCGATCCATTGCACGCCGGACGGCCTGTTCCCGCACACCCCGGAACCAAATTTCATCAATCTGCAGGACCTCTGCCGTTTCACGCGGGAGCGCGGCGCCGATATCGGTTTTGCAACCGACCCCGATGCCGACCGCATCGCGGTGGTGTCTGAAAAAGGGGATTTCCTCGGCGAAGAACTGTCGCTGGCTCTGGCCGCACAGTACGTCCTTTCGCGCACGAAAGACCGCAGCCGGCCCATCGTGATTAATATGTCGACCAGCCGCGTCACGGAAGATGTCGCGACGCAGGCCGGCTGCAAGGTGATTCGCACGGCCGTCGGAGAGGTCAACGTGGCCGAGAAAATGGAAGAAGTAAACGCGCTGATTGGCGGCGAAGGCAACGGAGGCGTGATTGATCCGCGCATTCATTACGGCCGGGACGCCATTGTCGGCATGGGACTCATCCTGGAGTTGATGGCGCGGACCGGAAGTTCGTGCAGCCAGTTGGCCGTCGCGCTGCCCCAGTACGCGATGCTTAAAACGAAAATTGACTGCCCCACCGCACAAAGCCGCGAGGTTATTCGCACGCTGAAATCCGAGGCGCAATCCGCGAGGACAAATTTGGAAGACGGTTTGCGTCTGGACTGGGACGACCGTTGGGTTCACTTGCGCGCCAGTAACACGGAGCCTGTGATGCGCATCATCGCGGAAGCGCGAACAGCTCCCGCGGCGCAGGCTTTGGTGGACGAGTATACCGAACGCGTCCGCGTGGCGCTCAATAAGTAACTTTTTGAGCGTTGCGCGGCACAACCTCCCGGTCGCGTGTTAAAGAGCGTGCTTAAAACAAGGCACGGCTCAGGTGGCCATCAGCGAAAATGGGACGGAGAATTTATACATGTGTGGAATTGTCGGATATACGGGCGTAAAAAAAGCATCCGAAATCGTTCTCAACGGATTGCGCAAGTTGGAATACCGGGGATACGATTCCGCCGGCATCTCCTTCATTGACAGTTCGACGTTGCATGTGGTTCGCGCGGTGGGACGCGTGGATGCGCTCGCGGAGAAACTGTCTACGCAGGTTGAGGACAGCCACGTGGCCATTGGCCACACGCGCTGGGCGACGCATGGGCGGCCTAATGAACTGAACGCGCATCCGCACCGGGATACGTCGGGGCGTATCGCGGTCGTGCACAACGGCATCATTGAAAATTACGCGGCGCTGCGCAAGGAATTGCAGGCCGACGGCGCCAAATTCCTATCCGAAACGGATACCGAAGTGGCGGCGGTGCTGATCGGCAAGCTGTACCAGGGCGACTTGGTCAAGGCGGTCGAGAAAGCGATCGCACGAATCGAAGGGACTTTCGCCTTCGCGGTCGTCTCCTTGGATCACCCCAGCCTGATCGTCGGTGCGCGGCGTGGCTCGCCGCTGGCCGTGGGCGTGAACGCGCACGGCGGCGGAATGCTGCTGGCCAGCGACGCGATGCCGATTCTGGCGCATACGCGGCATGTGATCTACCTGGACGACGATCAAGTGGTGGCGATCGAGCCGAATAAGCTGACGCTGCGGCAGGACGGTCGCGACATCGAGGCGAAAGTCACGGAGATACTCTGGACCGAAGAAGATTCCGAACGTGGCGGTTTCGCTCATTTCATGTTGAAAGAAATTCACGAACAGCCTGGCGCTTTGCGGCGGCTGGCGACCGCGCTGGTGGCCAATCCCGGCGTACACACGGCCGCTCAGACGCAGGCTCCGGTGTTCAATCTGCCGGACATCAAAGTCAGCGACGATGAACTGCGCAAGATTACGCGTGTGATCCTGGTGGCGCAGGGCACGGCGTTTCATGCCGGCATGGTCGCGCGCAACATGATTGAGCGCTGCGCGCGCATACCCGCCTACGTGGAATACGGCAGCGATTTCCGTTACCGCGAACCGATTATCGATCCCACCGTGCTGGTCATCGCCGTGTCGCAGTCTGGCGAAACAGCCGACACGCTGGGCGCGGTGCGGCTGGCGCGCGAACGCGGCTGCAAAACGCTCTGCGTGATCAACACCGTCGGCAGCACTATCGCGCGAGAGAGCGACGGCGTGATCTACATGAACGTCGGCCCTGAAATTGGAGTGGCCTCCACCAAGGCGTTTACGGGACAGATCGCGGCGCTGTATGTTCTGGCCATTCACCTGGGTCTGGTTCGCGGGTCGCTGGCGCCGGCGGACGCGGTGCGGCGCGTGGAAGATCTGCTGCAGGTTCCGGGGCGCGTCGAGGAAGCCTTGACGAGCGCGCCGCAAGTCAAGGCCGTGGCGGAAAAGTACAAGGGAGCATCGAACGCCTTATTCCTGGGCCGGGGCACCGGGTTCCCGCTGGCGCTTGAAGGCGCGCTAAAACTGAAGGAAATTTCATACATCCACGCCGAAGGCTACGACGCGGCGGAGATGAAACACGGACCGATCGCGCTGATCGATGACAAGATGCCGGTGGTGGTGCTGGCGCTTTCCGGAAGGCGCTACGACAAGATTGTCAGCAACATTCAGGAAGTGAAAGCGCGCGGCGGACGCGTGATCGCCATCGCCAGCCACGAAGATAAAACCATTCATGAACGCGTCGACGACGTGCTGACGATTCACGACGACCACGGCATCATGAACTCCATCGTCTGCGCCGTGCCGCTGCAGCTCTTTGCGTATTACATCGCTGTGGCGAGAGAATGCGATGTGGACAAGCCGCGCAATTTGGCCAAGAGCGTCACCGTGGAATAGGCGGCCCCGGCGGGAATGTGTGTTGCGCCCCACACTCGCAGGGGGCGAGCGGGTTATCCCGTTTTGAGCCTTTTAATAAAAAATGAACATTTGTAAATGTAAGACGTGACAGTGGAATAAAGCTGCTTATAATTGAACATCTGTTATTGAGCTTGGAGAGAATTATTGATGGTTGGTTTCGCCGGGTATCCATCAAAGCGAAGCGAGCACCTGATTCGTATTCAGAAGGTGACGAAAGAATATAGCTGCGGTCCCTCTGTCGTCAAAGCGCTGCGGCAGGCGAATCTGACGCTGGATGTCGGCGAATTTGTATTGCTGCAGGGCATGTCCGGCAGCGGCAAGACGACGCTCCTTTCCATCATGGGCTGCCTGATGAAGCCGACGTCCGGCCGCGTGGTCATCTGCGGCAAGGATGTGACCGAAATGGGCGAGAGCCAGCTGCCGCCGCTGCGACTCAAGCACATCGGATTCATCTTTCAATCGTTCAATCTTTTTCCGTCGCTGACGGCCAAGCAAAACGTGTCGCTGGCGCTGCAGTTAAAAGGTTTCGGCTGGCGCCAACGCAGCAGGGAATCCTCGCGGTTGCTTGAACGCGTTGGCCTTTCCAAGGAAGCCGACCGCAAGCCGGGCGACATGTCCGGCGGTCAGCGGCAGCGCGTGTGTATCGCGCGCGCTCTGGCGGGCGATTCGGATATCATTCTTGCCGACGAACCGACGGCCGCGCTCGATACGGCGACCGGACTTGAAATCATGGAACTGCTCAAAGAGCAAACGCGCTCCGGAAATAAGGCCGTTCTGGTGGTCACGCACGATCCGCGTTTGGAACGCTACGCCACGCGCGTGGACCGCATCACGGATGGGATCTTGACTGTCGGCGCCCCGGTTCGAGCCCGCGGAACGGCGGCCGGCGAGATCGAGAAGCCAGTCATCACGGCGGCGCACAATACGCCGATCGGTCTCGCCAGCATCGGCATCGCACACTAAATTTGTCGTAAGATTACATCGTGTTGCCGGGACGCTAAAACGAGCGTTCCTGACGGCCGTGCGGCCTTCTGGAACGTGGCGGGCCGAACACTTCCAGCATGACCATCGCCTGCCGCGCGGCCGCACGCTTGGTTTCCGCCGGTGCGAGCCTTAGCGCGCGCATGACTTCAAAGTTGGCGGTGATCTGGTTGGCCGCAACATCCGCCGCAGCCTGCCGGGCATCCTGCCGGTCGGCCTTGTCCTTTTTCTTTTCCTTGTTGGCCGTGGCCAGTACCGCAGCCGCTTCACGCGCTGAGATGGCGACGGTCACTTCAGTCCGCGGCTGGTTTTTCTTGCGCTTGGGCGTGGCCTCCGCCGGAGCGGGCCACAGCGGCGCCGCGGGGGCTTCGTACCGAGGCGCTTCGTAGCGCGGCGCCTCTACGATGGGCTGAATGGTTTCGACGGTTGAGGATGTATCGGTCGATTGGGGCGACAGCGTGGACTCCAGCGTGCGACGTTCGGCGCGCGGTTGCGGAGCCTGTTCCTCGACAATCGCGGGAGGAGCCTGCGGCTTTTTTCCTGTCGCTTCGCGGCGCACTTCCTCCAGAATTTCTTCGAGCGTCTTCGGGCGGCGGGAATCATCGCCGTAATTTAAAGGACCGCGCTTAACAGCCGAGGGCGAACCGGTGATCGTCGGGCGCGTGATGTCACGCTGCTGCTTGCGCTTCTCCTCGTCGGGGTCACCGAAGATGGCGCGAAAAATCCAGACGACGAGTTCGATTAGAACTTCCATTTTTCAGCCCATGGAGAAGTGGTGCGGGCCTCCGTGCCCGCTGGAGGCACAGACGCCCGCGCCATTACATGTTGTCGGCCTTGCCGCCGCCAATCTGTTCGCGCATATACGAATCAGCCTGGACGTTTTTCATGTTGTAGTAATCCATCACGCCCATTCGGCCGGACTGCAGCGCGTGAGCCAGCGCGCGCGGAACTTCCGCCTCGGCCAGCACGACTTTGGCGCGATTTTCTTCCACGAGCGCCTTCATTTCCTGTTCCAGAGCGCGCGCCATGGCGGCGCGCTTTTCGGCGTCTGCCTGAGCCATGCGCTTGTCGGCTTCAGCCTGATCCGCGCGCAATTTCGCGCCAATATTTTCTCCCACGTCAACGTCGGCAATGTCGATCGAGATGATTTCGAACGCGGTCTGCGTGTCCAGTCCCTTGGCGAGCACCGCCTTCGAAATGCGATCGGGATTTTCAAGCACTTGCTGATGCGACGGCGTCGATCCGATGGCGGTGACGATGCCTTCGCCGACGCGGGCGATGATCGTTTCTTCCGTCGCGCCGCCGACGAGGCGGTCGATGTTCGTGCGCACGGTCACCTTCGCTTTGACCATTAGCTGGATGCCATTCATGGCGACGGCGTCGATGGTCTGGCGACCCTTGGCGGGATTGGGGCAGTCGATCACCTTGGGATTGACGGAGGTGTTCACGGCATCCCGGATGTCGCGGCCAGCCAAATCGATGGCGCAGGCCCGGTCGAAAGACAGGGTGATGCTGGCTTTGTTGGCCGCGATGAGCGCCTGAACGACGGCGATGACGTTGCCGCCGGAGAGGGCGTGGGCTTCGAGTTTATCGGAAGTGATATCGATTCCAGCCTTCTTCGACATGATGCGCGCGCGTGTGATCACGGCGGGATCGACTTTGCGCAGACGCATGGCGATGAGATCGAAAATGCTGATCGGCGCGCCGGATAGCTGCGCCTGAATCCACATGCTCCCGAATTTTATGAGAACCCCCCCGATGACCAGCAGCAGGACTACTGCAATCACCAGGATGATGAGAATGGTCAGCATGCCTTCGTTCTGGTTTGGCATAAGTTCTCCGTGTTTTTTCCGCGCAGGGGCGGTCTGTTAGTATTCGAAGTAATCGCCGGGCTGAAGAATGGTGCACTTTTTTCCGAGCTTTTCGATCTTGAACGAAAACGCTTTCGTGTCCGCCTTGATGACGTCCCACGTGTTGTAATGAATAGGGATGCACCGTTCCGCGCCTAAAAACTCCATGGCACGCGCGGCGTCTTCAATGCCCATGGTAAAGTTGTCACCTATTGGAAGGCAGGCTACATGTATGGGCGTCTTCTCGCCAATCAATTTCATGTCAGAAAACAACGCGGTGTCGCCCGCGTGATACAAATTCTTCTTGCCAAAATTAATCAGATAGCCAATGGGCGTGTTCGGCGGAGGCACGTCGCCATCACCGTCCACATCGCCGCCGCAGCCGTGAAAGGCGAGTGTCATTTTCACGCGGCCGAAAGGAAATTCGTGAGCGCCGCCGCTCGACATGGCATGAACTTTCAGGCCTTTCTTCTCAAGATATGTCGAAAGCTCCCACGTGGCGATGACGGTTGAATGATGCCGCTTCGCCAACGCCACGGTATCTCCCAGATGGTCCGCGTGGCCGTGCGTAACGAGAATGTAATCGGCTTTGGTGATTTCACCGGGCTTGATGGGCGCCAGAGGATTGCCCGCCAGAAACGGGTCGATCAACAGAGTTGTCTTTCCGTCCTCAAGCTGAATGGCGCTGTGGCCGAAATAGGTCAACGTTGGCATTGGCGGTGATCCTCCCTGAGCGTGAACATTGAAAGCGTCGGCTGAACTTCAGTTTGATTCTACCCGCAATTGCGTCAAAATACGGTGATGAAGAATGTGTTTATACTCGGACTGCTGCTAGCCGCGGCGGATCCTTTCCTACTCTACATTATCTACGAATCCTTCGGCCTTGCCGCGGCGCTTGGAACGGCGTTCATTCCGCCGCTGCTGGGGCCGCGCCTGCTGGCGTGGGTTCGCCTGCGCGCCCAGAAGAGCGCTCCGCGGGACTTAATGGCTATGGCCGGAAGCATGGGCGATCAGTTCCTATTCATGGTGGCGTTTTTTTTATTCATTTACCCTGGCCCGCTGACCACGTTAATTGCGCTGCTCATGCTGATACCCGCCGTGCGTCGATTGCTGCAGGCGTGGGCGATGCGCAAGATGGCCCATTCGATGGCGTCGGGAAATATGTCGATGATGTCGCGTGATGGCGGCGTCATGTTCAGTTCCGGATTCGGTGCGCCCCCTGCAGCGCCCGGTAATCCTCCCTTTAGAGGCCCACTATCTTCAGGCGGTTTGAAACGTGCCGATGGCCGCGTTGTCGAAGGACCGCCGCCGCTTGGCGGACCGGCGCTGCCAATGCCCGACAAAAGCGACGAGCGCTAACGGAGTTCATGGTGTCAGCGTTTCTGGCGTGGCTGCTCTTCTACCCCACCCTCTGGTGGAATCTGGCGCTTTGCAGAGTCGTGACCAAACGGCGCTGGTGGGACTGGGTCGATGAGCACGTGCTGCTGGGCGCGCTGCCGCTTCCGCATCATGTCGCGGCTTTAAAGCGCGAGGGAATCACGGCGGTGATCAATACCTGCCGCGAGTATCGCGGGCCTGTGGAGGCTTACAAAAATGCGGGTATTGAAGAACTGTATTTACCGACGATCGATTTTACTCCGCCTAAATTGACCGACATTAAAGCAGGCGTGGATTTCATTCAGCGCCATAGCGCGCGCGGAGGAAAAATTTACGTTCATTGCAAGGCGGGCCGCGGACGCAGCGCCACGATTGTGATGTGCTATCTCATCGCCGCTGGACACACCCTGGAAAGCGCGCAATCGTTACTGCTGACAAAACGCCGGCAGGTGCTCACGACCCTGAAAAACCGAGCGGTTATCAAAGAGTTCGCGGCGCTGTGCGAGAAGCAGGCTCAGCCCTCGAGATAGGTGTAGCCGTCCATACCATTCTGGTACATGGTCGTGAAAACGCGCAGGTCTTCGATGGTCATCTTGTTCGCGCGCACGGCGGCTTCGGCGGCGTTGCGCAGCTTGTGAATCATTTCGTCCTTGTCGTAGCTGACATAGTTGAGAACGTCCTCAACGGTGTCGCCCGTTTCAACCTGTTCAACGCGGTAGCCGCCGCCCTCGTCGAGTGACACGTGAATGGCGTTGGTGTCGCCAAATAAATTGTGCAAGTCGCCCAAAATTTCCTGATACGCGCCGACCAGGAATACGCCGAGGTAATAGCGTTCGGACGTCAGCTGGTGAAGTTCAAGAACGCTGCGGACGTCTTTGAGATCGATAAAGTTTTCGACCTTGCCATCGCTGTCGCAGGTGATGTCGGCCAGCACGCCGCGCCGCGTGGGGCGCTCGTTCAGCCGATGAATGGGCAGCATCGGGAACAGATGCTTGATCGCCCAATGATCGGGGATGCTCTGGAAGAGCGAAAAATTGCAGAAGTAGGTGTCGGCCATGCTGCGTTCAAGCCGGTCGAGTTCTTCGGGGACCAGCGGCATGGTGCGCACGATTTTCAGAACGCGCCTGCAGATCGTCCAAAAAATCTTCTCCGCCAGCGCACGCTGCTTCAAACTCAAGTAGCCGAGATTGAACATCGTGACGGCTTCATCGCGCATCTGGACGGCATCGTGATACGACTCAAGAAAATTCTTTCGCGTCACCGTGTTGCAGGTTTCGCGCAGGTTCCACAACACATTCGGCGGGTCTTCCGGCAATTCAATAGCGTGATCGTCGCCGCCATTTTGCTCCACTGTTTCAGAGACGCCGAGAACATTGAAAACCAGAATACTATGATGCGCGGTAAGTGCGCGGCCGGATTCGCTGACCAGATTGGGATGTTCGATGCCGGCGTCGTCGCAAACTTCCATGATCTGGAAGACGACATCGTTGGCGTACTCCTGCATCGAATAATTCATCGACGCTTCGAAGTTGGTCTGGCTGCCGTCGTAATCGACGCCGAGACCGCCGCCGACATCAAGATACTTCAGGCCGCCACCGAGTTTCTTGAGTTCCACGTAAAAGCGGGCCGCTTCCTTGAGCGCCGTCTTGATATTGCGGATGGCGCTGATCTGGCTGCCGATATGAAAGTGCAGAAGTTGCAGGCAGTCGAGCATGTTGCGCTCGCGCAACGAATCGATGACCTTCAGCATTTCTTCCGCGGTGAGCCCGAACTTTGAGCGATCGCCGCTGCTCGATTCCCAGCGTCCGGTGCCGCGCGCATTCAATTTGGCGCGCAATCCGATCATCGGGCGGACCTTGTGCTTCTCGGCCATTTTCAGGACGAGGTCGAGTTCGCTCAGTTTTTCTAGAACGATGACGACTTTGCGGTCGAGCTTCGTCGCAAGCAACGCCATCTCCAGATATTCCTCGTCCTTATAGCCGTTGCAGATGAACAAGCCTTCGGCCGTGTCGAGCAGCGCGAGGATGGTCATCAATTCGGGCTTCGATCCGGCTTCGAGTCCGAAATGATAATCCTTGCCATGCCGCACGATGGATTCGACGACGTGGCGTTCTTGATTGACTTTGATGGGGTAAACGCCGCGGTAAAGCCCGCGGTAATTCTGTTCTTTGATGGCGGTGTTGAAGCAGGCGTTCAGTTCTTCCACGCGGCGGCGCAGAATGTCGGGGAAACGGATGAGCATCGGCGCGCCGATGCCGCGCGCTTCGATATCCGCGACCAGCACCTTCAGATCGATTCCGGTGTCTTTCTGTCCGGTGGGGTGGACCACCAGGTGGCCCTGGTCGTTCACGGAGAAAAATTGTCGGCCCCAATAATTAACGCCATAGAGTTCGACGGCGTCCTGAACGGACCAGCTTTCCACTGTCTTTCTTATCCTCCGGGAGTAATCCGCCGAGTAGCACGGGCACCGAATTCGCGGACTTGGAAGAGAAACAAAATAAGTCCAAAAACTGAGTACGCAAGAGTTTTTGCAGCAGCAAAGTCAGAATTTTCAAGCCCGCTTAGCTGAAGGCTATGCTTACGTGCAAGCAAGTTGTATACTCAGTGCGGAGGTTCGTATGCGCACCGACATTCGATTCAGCTATGAAGAGTACCGCGCGCTGCCGGAGACCGGCCCGCACTATCAGCTCGTGGACGGGGATCTACTAATGAGTCCAGCACCGAACTTCAGGCATCAGGATATCTCTTCACGGATTGTGCTTGCCCTAACGCTTCACGCACAAACTCATTCCCTTGGGAAGGTTCTCTATTCTCCGCTCGATGTCATTTTTTCCGACGACGACGTTTATCAGCCGGACATCGTTTTCATTTCCAATGCGCGGCGTTCGATCATCGTTCCCGAAGGCTTGCGCGGGACGCCGGATGTTTGCGTCGAAATTCTTTCTCCGTCGAGCCGCGATTTGGATCTGAAAACCAAGCGCGTAATGTATGCGCGATATGGTTTACCGGAATTGTGGATCGTCGATCCTGACACCAACACGGTCCAGGTTTTCCGTCTTCAAGAAGAACCGCACCGCCCTGCTCAGTCGTTTTCTGCGGCGGATACCTTGAACACAAAAACGTTCCCTAACCTCGCATTAAAGCTGGAAAAGATTTTTGAAGAATAAACACTATCGCTATTTCAACTCCGCTTTTCGCCGTTTCCATGTCATCCAGCAAAGCCCTATTCCGCCAGCGAAACCAGCGGCATACGACGCAACGTGACTCCAGAGATCCGCCAGAAACAGCGTGTGTTTTTCAGCCGGTACCAAGGATCGAAGGGGCTCTAACAGCCAGACCCAACCGTTCGATGCGGCCACAAATCCCGCCAGCCCGGAAAGCAGCGCCACGATTCCCATCACGCAAAGAATTTTTGATAGCGGCCGGATCAACTCGACGGCACTGACTTTAGGCCGTGTTCCCCGTTGCGCACAAATCGACAACGGTACTCCCAGGAGCAATCCAACCCACCACGTGGCGATGATCCCCCACCCCACTGCGAGCCATGTTGGCGATGTGGTCGAGAATACTGGCGGATGGCCAATCGTGAAATACTCGATACAAACGCGAACTGTGATCTGATCGTGGAGTATGCCGTAACTGATCGCCGCAGCGATGGCGAGCAAGACGATTTTGATGTACTCCATAGTGTTCCTTGCGTTCAATAAATGCGGCCACGGCAATCAACCGTGGCCACATGAAATTCTTTGCCCTTCCGTTATTTCTTTACGAGCTTTTTTGCTTTAGCCGCGATGTTCTCCGGCGTGAATCCGAAATGTTTGTAGAGCTGTTCCGCTGGCGCCGATGCACCGTAGCTGTTCATGCACTGCATGTCGCCCTGCATCCCGACATACTTGTACCAGCTCATCGGATGAGCGGCTTCGACGGCCAGACGCGCGCTGACCTCCGGCGGCAGCACTTCATTGCGGTAGCTTTCCGGCTGCTTGTCGAAGAGTTCCATCGATGGCATGTTGACAACGCGAACTTTGATGCCTTCTTTCTGCAATGTTTCCGCGGCGGAAAGACAGTATTGCACTTCAGAACCGCTGGCCATAATGATCACGTCGGGTTTCACGGCTGCATCACCTACCAGAATATAACCGCCTTTGATAAGATTGCTGGCGCTCGGGTATTTGCTGCGGTCAAGCACCGGAAGGTTCTGGCGCGTCAATGCGAGCGCGGTCGGACCCTCGCGGTGTTCGATCGCGAACTTCCAGGCGACGGCGGTTTCGGTCGCATCGGCGGGACGAATCGTGGTCAGGCCGTAAATCGCGCGCAACGCGCTGAGCTGCTCAATGGATTGATGCGTCGGGCCGTCCTCGCCAAGGCCGATCGAATCGTGCGTAAAAACGAAGACCGATTGAACGCCCATGAATGCGGCCAGACGAATGGCCGGCTTGCTGTAATCGCTGAAAATGAGAAAAGTCGCGCCGTAGGGAATCAGCATTCCCGAAAGGGCCATGCCGTTCATCGCGCTGGACATGCCGTGTTCGCGGACGCCAAAATGGAGATTGCGGCCGAGGTACGTGCCGCCGTCCATGTCGTGATCGCCGTGGCGGGCGTTCAAGGGACTCTGGAAATCGCCGAAGCCTTTTAGATACGTCGAGGTCGACGGCGCAAGATCGGCGCTGCCGCCGAGAAGCATCGGCAGTTTCGGCGCGATGGCGTTGAGAATTTTTGCCTGCGCCGCGCGCGTGGAAACCGATTTTTCTCCAGCGAACGTCGGGAGCGCATCGCTCCAGCCTTCCGGCAATTTTTTGGCGCGCCAATCTTTGAACTGCGCTGCCAAGTCCGGATGCGCTGCGGCGTATGCGTCGAACGCGGCATTCCAATTCTTCTCCATCTGCTCGCCGTTCGACTTCTGCTTGCGGAACTCGGCCAGCGCGGCTTCGGGAATGAAAAAGTCTTTGTCGGGATCCCAGCCGTAGGATTTTTTCGTCAACTTCACTTCGTCGGCGCCGAGCGGCGCGCCGTGGACTTCGTGCGTGTCCTTCTTGTTGGGGGAACCATATCCAATAATGGTGCGAACGTTGATGATCTTCGGCTTGTCCTTTACGCCGCGCGCCACCTCGATGGCCTTGGCGATCGCGGCAGTATCGTTGCCGTCATCGACAATCTGAACATGCCAGCCGTAAGACTCGAAGCGCTTGGCGCGGTCTTCGGTGAAGGCAACAGACGTATGGCCTTCGATGGAGATGTGATTGTCATCATACAAATAAATCAGGTTATCGAGTTTCAGATGTCCAGCGAGCGATGCGGCTTCGCTGTCGACGCCTTCCATCAAATCGCCGTCAGAGACAATCGCGAAAATCGTGTAAGCGATGATGTCGTGGCCGGGGCGGTTGAAATACGCCGCGAGGTATTTCTGCGCCATCGCCATGCCGACGCCGTTGGCGAAACCCTGCCCGAGCGGTCCGGTTGTCGTCTCCACGCCGGGCGTGTGACCGTATTCACTGTGGCCGGCGCACTTGCTGCCGAACTGACGGAAGTTTTTCAGCTCCTGCAGCGCCAGATCGTATCCGGTGAGATGCAGCAGACTATAAAGGAGCATGCAGCCGTGTCCGGGGGACAGGATGAAGCGGTCGCGATTGGCCCATTCGGGATTCGTGGGATTGTGCCGCAGGTATTTGCTCCAGAGGGTGTACGCCATGGGCGCCTGGCCCATCGGCGCGCCCGGATGTCCCGAATTGGCTTTCTGGACGGCATCGATTGCCAGACAGCGGATCGTGTTAATGCAAAGTTGATCGAGTTCGGACGTCGCAGCCACGGAATGTCACTCCTTTAGATGGAACGATTCAAAGGGAACCAAGGTATTCACGTTAGCTCACTTGATGCGAAAGGCAAGCCGCGAGCCACCTCTTAAGGGGGGCGGTAATTCGGTCTTGCAGTGAGTGCTTAATTGGCTTAAGCCTTATGATCAGTCCTATGTGACGGAGCAACTCAGGCAATGAGCGCCACCAAAATTAAGGTCTCTGAATCGCGGCATGCAGTGGTCATGGGCGGCGCTCGCGGGATCGGCGAAGCCATCGTACGGTGCCTGGCCGCGGACGGATTCGCGGTCACGATTGCCGACCGGCTTGAGGCCGAAGCCGCCGCTCTTTCGCGGCGACTGCAGGCCGAAGGTTTCACCACGTTTGCAACAGGCGTGGATATCACCAACCGCGCGGACTTGGAAGCACTCGCGGCAACGATGAAAGAGCGCGCGGGGTCGCGCGGCGTTCTGGCGGCGGTGAATTCGGTGGGCGTTTTCGATGAACGCGCAACGGTGCTGAATACGAGCGTGGATAGTTTTCAGAGACTCTTGAATGTCAATGTTCTCGGCGCCTTTTCGTTCTCGCAGACGATCGCACCAGCGCTCGGCAAGGATGCGTCGATCGTTCATATCGGATCAGTGAATGGAAAGCTGGCCGGCGCGGAACTGGGATGTTACAAAGTGACAAAGGCGGCGATGCATATGCTGGCGCGGTGCCTGGCGATGGAACTGGCCAGAGACGCGCGGCGCATTCGCGTGAACGTCGTCGCGCCGGGCTGGGTGGACACTCCAGGCGAGCGCGTCATTCATCAGACGGCGCCGGGGCAGATTCATCCGCTTGATGATCCGGCGAACACAACATGGATTCCATTGCAGCGCCGCACGGAAGCGCACGAGATTGGTGACACGGTGGCCTATCTGTGCTCGCACCGGTCCAGCGCCATCACCGGCCAGATATTTTATGTGGATTGCGGCATTACCGTCCGCAGCCCGCAAGAGGTGTAAGTCTGCCATGCTCTCGAACGTCGATAGAATACAACGGATGAACCCGCTCCAGATTGCTGTAGCAGTAAAATATTACTGCTGCAGTAATGTGGCTTGGATTCATTCGTTGTATATTAGAAAAGACTAGCAGCAGCAATGAAGAGCGGATTTCATTTGATAATCCTTTCGATATGCTATTTCTAACGGCTTGCACTTACCTACTTATGATGAGGCATGGCGGCAGGGGCCGCGCGAGGTGACGATGGACCGTCCGACGATTGCGTTATTCGGCAAAGTTGACAACAAGCAGATTTTGGCGCTAGCGAAAGAGGTCGAGGCGTGCGGCGGAACGCCGATGCCAATCGACATGGGATTGGAAGAAGCGGGCGCGCCGGCGGTTAGCCTGGGGCAGGGCCGCATGATGTGGAACGCGACCGATTTCGGGCCGATCCAGAGCATGTACATTCGCGGCACGGTGCCAAACACGCTGCCCGTGATGCCGCCCGTGATGAACGCGACATTTCATTCCGAATGGCGCACGCGCTACATTCGCGAGCAGGAATATCAGGCGTTCACGTACAGCTTTTTCGAGATGCTGGCGGCGCAGGGAAAGCTCGTGATCAATCCGCTGACCACGTATATCGATCACAACGCCAAGGCGCAGTTCTATGAAAAGATGCGCGCGCTGGGTTTTAGTTTTCCCAAAACACTGACGACGAACGATCCGGTGGCGGCTCGGGCGTTTGTGCGCGAGATGGGCGAAGTGGTCGTCAAGCCGGGCATCGGCGTCGGTTCGACGCGGCGGCTGCGCGAAGACCAGCTTGAGCGCGAGGAGGAGTTTGGGCACGGTCCGGTGACGATGCAGAAATGCATCAACGGGAAAACGGTGCGCGTCCATGTCGTCGCCGATACGGTGGTGCTGTCGCTAAAAATTCTCAACGACGAGATTGATTCCCGCACACGGACGAAGGGCTTTGAGTACATGCGTCTGCCCGAGGCGGAAGAAAAGAAAATCGCGCGGGCCAATCGCGCGCTGAACCTTCATTTCGCCGCTTGGGACGTGATTCAGTCCGACGACGGGAAACTCTACTATCTGGATTGCAATCCGGGACCCTACGTGATGTGGATCGGACCTGAGAATGTGACGGCCGTCTTTTCACAACTGGCGCATTATATGATTCACTTCGCAAAAAGCGGATCGCTCGCGGAAGCGTCGGCGAGCGTTCAGGCGTGCCGACGATAATTATTTGAGGGTGGGCGCGGGCGCGTATTTGCTCTTTTCAAAATCGAAGAGGATCTGGAGCATGCGGCGCAAGAAAACGGTTGGGCGTTGCTTGATGGCGGCGGGATCGGCGGGCGTGAGCGGCGCTTCGTAGTCTGCATTCAGTCCGGCGAGTTTCTCCGCCAGACGCTGCGTCAGGCGTTTCTGGAATTCGGTGGGCAAGCCTTCGATCAACGGATCGGTATCGACGTCGTATATCCACGCCTTGCCATCCACGAGCGTGAAAAGAATCTGCACCCAGGGAATGTTCAGAGTCCGTGCGGCGAGCGCGAGTTGAGCGCGAACGTCGGCGCACGGTACTTCAAAAAACTGCTCGAGCGTTTCTTCCGGGAGCGCTTGCGGGATGTAACGTTCAAGCAGCAGGATGGGTTTGCCGTTGAAAAAATAGCCGCGTACAAGCGGTCCGTCCTTTAGTTCATACAGCATGACAGGCGGCTTTTTGCGCGAGATCAAGGTGTCGCGTTGTCTGTCCATAAAAAGCTGCACGGACGCGCGCCCGGTGACCGGTCGCCAGATGACGTGCGGCGCTTTGGAGCAGAATTCTTTGGCGACGTCCATGCTGTTGGTGCAGACCATCGGCGCGACGGAGCAGCCCGCAGCGCGAAGGCGTTCCAGCAAGGCGGGGCGCATGTAACCCTGAAGGTTTTTCCGCGGCGAATTGTAGAGCTTGACGCCGCGCCGTTCCATCTCGGTGAACAGGCTGTGCAGGTACGTGTATTTCATCTGGTGCGCGATGTATTCTTCGCGCCAGACGCTGAAGTCGAGATCGATATCGCCCGACGGAATGATGGGATCCTGATACGGAAACCCGCGCAGGTAGGCGGCATCAAGCGTGGTGAGATCGGTGCCGTTCCAGAGGAGCGAATCGGCGTTGAGCGCGGTGCGGCTGACGTCGTAAAGAGACAGGTCGAAGAACTGCGCGCTGCCGGGAACGGCGGCGTTGAGCGCACTTGAAAGCTGATGCGCCTGTTTATCGCCAGGATGAGAAAAAATCCCGATGCGCATCGCTTACTTGCCGCCGGGAGTCGTCGTGTTGCTTTGCGGCGCTTCGGCGGTCGCAGCGTTGCTGGCCGAACCATGGGCTGCCGGCTGACCTTCCTTTACGGCCTCGGGCTTGGCTTCGCCTTCGACCGTGGTGGTCTCGATCGCGGCCGGTGTGAAGAAACGAAGCGCTTTTCGATCGCGCAACGTGTCGAGGCGTTGCTGATCGAATTCTCCGAACGTGCGGAGTGAGGCGAAGGCACTGGCCAGGATGCCTTCGGACTGCAGGAGCTGCGTTTCGGCTTTCTTGTAATTGATGGAGGCGGTGATGCGGGCCAGATCCGAAAAGAGCAGATCGCGGCTGCGGGTCACCAGTTCGAATTCGGTCATGCGGCCGGCGGCTAGAAACTTGCTGGCATCGTCGTACTGCACGGAGGCGAGGCGGTAATTATCCAGCGCGATGTCGAACTGCTCCTTAAAGGAGAGCAGATTCACCACTGAGTTGCCGATGTCCTGTTCGATGCTGTTCTGGGTGAGGTCGATCGCGATTTCCTGCTGATCGTGCGAGAGCTGTGATTCGCGCAACGCGGCTTTGACGGCGCGATTGCCCATCGGCCAGTTGTAGGCGATCGTGTGCGAGTGCGTGCGATTGTCGGGGCCGACGTTGTCGTCCTTCTTAAACACCTGCTTGATCTGCGACAGATTGGACGGAGTCGCGACGCCTTTAACGGGTACGTTGACGAGGTGTTCGCCTTGCTTGCCGTTGCCGAACATTCCCGCGAGCGACTGCTGCCAGGTCTTAAATCCGAACGGCTTGTTGTTCTGGCTGACGGTGAAGTTGAAGCCGTATTTGATGTCGGGCTTGACCTGGTTTTCCTGAAACTTGACGAGCAGCGCGGAGGTCTTGCCGCCGATCTTCTGCGCCTTGAGTTCGGGCCGGTTTTCCATGGCGATGGCGAGCGCGTCTTCCGGCTTCCATTTGATCTGTTCGGTGAGCGCCTTCGTGTAGCCGGCGGGCATGAAGAGCGTGTCCTTGTCGGCATCGAGCAGCACGTTCAGGAAATTCGAGGCTTGCGCAAAATTGGCCCAGGCGATTTCTTCCTGCTCTTTGACGCTGGCAAGCTGCGTATCGATCTGAATGAGGCCATAGGCGGTGGTGCGGCCGGCGTCGAGCAGCTTCTTCATTTCGCCGCCGAGGCCGTCAAGCAGCTTGCGATTTTCAGTCACGGCGCGGAGTTGTTCCACGGTGCCAACGAGATCCCAGTACGCGAAATCGATGTCGCGCAGAGTCAGATTGACGACAGTTTTGGTGTCCCAGTAGGCGCGTTCTTTGTCGAAATCGGCCAGCGTAATGCTGAGGTCGGCGCGCGAATAGCGGCCCCAATCCTTGGTCATGGGGATGGGTGTGGCGACCCCTGCGACGAACGAGGACGACCACGGCCGGCTGGTGTTGTTGCCCTTGCGGGAAGACTGATTGAAAGACGTTTGAAGCTGCGTGACGAGCGGGTCGTTGCGCTGCGCTTCGCGGATCAGCGCGCGCAATTCTTCGGGTGAGACATTGGGATTGGCGGCGGTGGTGCGTTCTCCAACCGTCGCGATGGCCTGCTGCAACTGAATGCTGGTGACGGCATCGGGACCGTCATCGAAGAAGCTTTCGTTGCGGCGCGACGCGCCGGAAATGAAGACCGTCGGCCCCCAGGGCAACTGCTGATCGATGCGGATGCTCGGCGCTTCGGTCTGGCTTGGGCCATTCGGATTTTCGTCGCTGGCAATGGCGCGGGTGCGGCCCACAAGGCGCTTGTCGCCAGGCGGAATGATGCGGTCGAAAACGAGTTCCTTGATGGGGATTTTCGGAACCGATGTATCGGCCAGATCGGTGATGCCTTGCGCGTCGGTCGGCTGCGGAATAAAATTCGGATCCTGCAGACGGCCGCGCAGGTCCTGTACGGCGGGGCGGCGGAACTTGCCCACCTTCTCCATGCGATTTTTCTGAGCGAAGAGCGAGTGGGTAAAGGAGACGGTGAAGATGGGATCGAAAACGGCGCGAGCTTCCATCTTCGCGGCGTTGGCGATGTCTTCCTGCTTTTCCTGCCGCTGAATGGTGAGATTGCGTTCGAGGCCTTTAACGATGGCCTGGCCAGAAAAAATCATCTGCGGTTTGCGGGTCTTGAAGTACTGGCGCGCGGCGCCGTCTTTGCCCGTGTACGATTGCTGAATCATCTCCAGCAGTTTCTTTTCGTTCTCGGGAAGCTGCGCCATATCCGCGGCGCTCAGCGTGACCGAGACGATTTCGTTTTCAGGCTTGGCCGCGGTGTCGCCAGCCTTCGGTTCGGTCGTTTTTTTGTCATCGGTGGCGACCGCGGGCGCAACGACCGGAGCGGGTTCAGGTTTTTTCTCCTGGACCACGACTGGCGCGGGCTCGGGTTTCTTTTCTTGAACAACGTCCGGCACCGGTTCGGGCTTTTTCTCCTGGACCACGACGGGTTCGACCGGCTTGGCGACAACAGCGGGTTCGACTGGCTTCGCAACAACGACGGGCTCAGGCTTCTTTTCCCGCGCAACGACGGCCGCGGCGGGCTTGGCCGGTTCGGACTTCTTCTCTTCGAAGACGACAGTCTGAACGGGCTTGGCTTCGGGCTGCGGTTTATTTTCTTCGACGCGCGGCGCTGGAGCGGCGGTAACGACTGGCGCAACGGGTTTGATTTCTACCGGCGCGGCGGTCCGGACTTCAGGCTCGGCCGGAGCGGGTTCGGAGATGACGGTGGCGCGCGGCGCGGACGAAGCGGCGGGCGTGGCGTCTACTTTTGGGGCAACCGGAGCGGCGCCGGTTTCGGCGGCTAACTTTGCGGCGGCGGCGGCTTTTTTCTGGCGGACCACGAGCGGCGTCAAATCTTCGTCGGTCTGATTTTCAGGGGCCACGAAAAGGGGATCGCCGGCTTCCTCGCCGAATGCGCGCGGGAGCGAGGTGCCCACTGAGAGCAGCACTAGTAAGAGGGCCAGGTTGCGACTCATTTAGCCTTTTCGTCCTTTCCACTGAAGAAATGGAGCGCGGAACTGGCCTTCAACAAACCCAGCCGGTACCGATCGAATTCGTTGGGTGCCGTCCGTTCAGGGTATTCGCCGGGCAGGGTTCCGAGGGCAAAGAGCATGCGAGTCTCGGCCGACTTAAAGCGCACCTGCGCCGCGTTGATACCGAATTCCGCATCGAGCATGTCCTGGTTTTTGGAGACGATCTCGAATTCAGTGATGCGGCCTTCGCGGTGCATGTCGAGAGTGTAATTGAAGGCTTTGCGGGAGTTCTCGAGGCGCGCGCGTGCGGCATCGACGCTGGCTTTCGCCGAATCGAGTTCACCCAGCGCATCGTTGATCTGCTGAACGATGGTGTTCTCTGTCATGCGCGACGTGATCAACTGCTGCTCGAGGCGGTCCTGCGCAATTTTAACGCGGGCGTGTTCGGCGCGCTGGAACATCTGGCGGCGAAAGGTCAGGGTGTAGGCTTCACTGAGCGAATCTTCATTGAAACCTTCGCCGATGGACTTGATCGGGTTCAAATATCCGATGCCGGTGTCACCGCGGAAGCGGCCGCTGTTGGGCAACTGGGTCTGATCCCAGGTGACGTTGGCGGAAGCGGTGATGTCGGGGCGCGACTGCTGTTTCTGGAAGCGCACGAACACTTCGGCGGAGCGCACGCGGGCTGAATCCGATCTGAGTTCGGCGCGGTTGGCCAAGCCGGTGGCCACCGATTCTTCGACCTTGAAAGCGGCGTGTTCGTTGATGGCGCGCGAGTACCCGACCGGAACCAGCAGCGTGTCGGGGTCCATATTGAGGACATCGAGCAGGCCGTTGGAGGCCAGAATGTAATTCTGCCAAGCGGCTTCTTCAGCGGTGCTGATGCGCAGCAGTTCGGCATCGATCTGATCCTTGCCGTACTGAGTGACCCGGCCGCGTTCCAGCATTTCCGACGTGTTCTTCTGCAGCGTTTCAATGGTCTTGCGGTTAGCCAGCGTCGCTTCAAGATTCTTGAGCGCATTCACCAGGCCGAGGTAGCGCAGATCGACGGTCAGCAGCGTGCTGTTGATGACCGCTTTTAAATCCCAGAGCGCGCGTTCGCGTTCGATCTTGGCGAGCCTGATGCCGACGTCCTGCGGCGCGTACGGTCCGAAGTTTTTAGTGCCCGGTAAGGGAATGAACACGTTGACATTGAAATTGGTGAACCACGGGCGGTCGAAGGTGTGGCCAAAACCGTCGTACGCCTTGTTGCGGTAGGTTTCGGTGGTCGTGATGTTCAGCACCGGACCCCACGGCAACTGCTGCGAAATCGTGACGGGAATGCCGTAGCGCGGATCGGCGGCTTTACGCTTGGAGTTGACGTTGTAATTCCAGGCGTCAGGAAGCGGCTTGGCGTTGAGCTGCGGATCCACGTAGCCGAGTTTTTTGTTGCGCAGGAATTCTTTGACGCCGCCGCCTTCAGCGACCAGTGTTTCAAATCCGGCATCGGCGGGCGTCTTGGTGAGATCCTGCTTCACCACGAACTGGGTCGGCTGTCCGAACGCGTCGGTTCCGCCAGTGACGATAAAGAAACTCTTCTTGTCCTTGGGATCGACGAATTGAACTTCGCCGGTCTTGAAGAAATTCTGCGCGAGCACTTCCGGATCGGGCTGTTCGATGATGGGATTTTCACCGCCGGGAATCGTGGTGAAGAACTTGACTTTCTGGCGCGCGATTTTCTGCTCAACGGTGAGTTCTTCTTTGCGTTCCCAGGTGTTGTTGTTGTCGAAGCGCGGACCGACGGAGAAGACCGGGAAGAAGACCGCTCGGGCTTCCTGCAGCGCGTTCTTGCGGAATTCGTAATCGTGGGCCTGCAACTGAATCGCCAAGGCGCGGTCGAGCGACTGCATCGCGGCGGCGCGCGTGGAAATCTCCTGAAGTTTGCGGCGCTTAAGCACCGAGCGTCCGCCCTTCTGCGCCGATTTTACGGCTTCCTGAAGGAGCAGAAAGAGCGGGCGTTCTTCTTCGGGAACGGGCGGAATGAGCATGGTGCTGAGCGGCAGCATCTTGTCGCGGTCGGGGTTCAGGGCTTCCCAGTGAGCGGGCAGGGGAATGTCGTCCCACTGGTTGGAGTTTCCGGTTTCGACTTCGGGAGAATCCGGAAAATCCGGCCGTGAGTGGTGGACGGTTTCCTTGCGTTCTTTCAAAATCCACGGGACGAGATGACCGTCCTTCGGCGCCGTTTTTTCGTTCTTGGAACGAGCGGGGGCTGCAATTTTGGGATCGCCGGTGGTCTGATCGGGCACCGGCGGAACGACAGCGGCTTCTGATTTCGGACGATGGGTCACGTCGGTCGGCGCAGCGACTTTAACGGGATCTTTGAAAAGAATTTCTTCTTCAGCGTGGCAGGAAGCCAACGACAACGCCGCCATAAATCCAACGGACAGGATGCCTGTCCAGCGGGGACTCGCACTGAGGATTTTCTTCACCGATAAACCTTGCATGTTTCTAAAAGCTCCGATCAGGTCAAAAGCCCGGCCCTTGGCAATACCGTTCATTTGACGGCCTCTTTGCCCGGTTCTTTATCGGACTTCTCGGACTCTTGAACGCGTTCGATTCGAATCACCTGCGGGTCGTCGCTGCTCTTCGGATCTTCGATGGGCTTGATGGAAATTTTGAAGTTCTCGGCGTACTGGCTGGCGATGGTGCCCTGCGTGGCAAGCAGTTTTCCTTCGGCCAGTTTCAAGTTGATCTGCGCATCGATGAGGCGGAACCCAGCCGAAAGAAGTTCGTTGTTCTTATTGATGATTTCGAATGTCGGGTTGCTTTTGCCCGCAGCCGTTTCAGGGACGCGGCCTTTTTCCCACAGGTCGAGCACGGATTTGTACAGGCGGTTGGCGATGTCGTTGTTCTTCTCGGCGATCTCGGCCTGTTCGATGGCGCTATTGAGCGCGGTCAGCGAATCGGACACGTTGCGCTGCACCTGGTTGGAAATCAGCGACAAGCGTTTCTGCGTCTGTTTGTAGCGTTCTTCCTGCTGCTCGAGACGTTCTTCGGCCGGGCGGTTGCCCCACGGCATGCGGAAATTCAGGGCCACGAAGCCGTCGCGTTTATCGGGCCGCATGATGGACGCGATGGAGGCTCCGACATTGCTGTAGCCGTACTTCACGTCGGTCTGCGCCCAGGTCATTCCGGTGCTGAGCTTCAGGTCGGGGCGCGACTGATTCTGCGCGAACTTCAGCGAGATCTCGGCGAACTTGACGTCGGACTTGGACGCCTGAATTTCAGGGTTGCTGGACATCGCAAAGGCGATCGCTTCGTCGGGCATCTGGGGCGGCACGCCGCCTAGGATCGGGCCGTACGACACCGGCAGAATCACCACGTCGCTGTCCTGGTCGAGCACGCTCTTCAAGGCGTTGGACGCGGCCACGTAGCGGGCCCATTCGCCCTGTTCACCGCGCCGGATCCCAGCCAGCTGCAACTGCACCTGCGTTTTTTCGTACGAGGTGGAACGTCCGGCTTTCAACTGATCTTCCGTCTGCTTGAAAACGGTCTCCAGACCGCGGCGGGTGGTGATGGTCAGCTCCAGGCGGCGAATGGCGCGGACGACATCCCAGTAGGCATTGTTGACTGTCAGCATGGTCGAGTTGACCGTGCCCTGTAGATCCCAGAAGGCGCGTTCCCGGGCGACTTCAGCGAGCTTGGTCGGGACTTCGGCCGGGCCGTAGGGGCCCCAGTCCTTGGTATAGGGCAGCGGCACGACGAGCTTGAGATTCAGATTGGATGTCCAGGGACGCTGCAGGCGGTCGCGCGCGATGCGGCCGCTGGCTTCGTAAAAAATGGAGCGCTTGCGCGTCGAACCATCGGCCAGGAGCACGGGAATGTTGCTGCCCACGTCGCCGAACTGCGCGGCCGGTCCGAGGAACGTCTGGAAGTCGTCGATCGCGAACGAATCTTCGGTCGTGAATTCGGAGAAGATGACTTTGCTGTGTCTCTGCGCGAACGCGGCGTTGAACACCGATCCCCACGGCAACTGCTTGAAGAAATTCTGGGTGATCGTTTCGGTGCGGAAGCGGGCGCGCGAGCCCACGCGGTCAAACGCACCGCGGCGAGCGAAGGCGTCCACGGGTTCATCGGCGCCATCGCTGAGATCGTCGGTGAGCGAATCGAAGACGGAATCGAGCACTTCGTTCTGGATTTCGCCAGCGATGAAGCGGCGGCGGCTGATGAATTCGCGGCGTTCAAAAGTGTCCGTCTGCGTGCCATTGACTTGCAGGCTGAAGACGGGATCGAAAATGGACTTGGCTTTGATGACCGAGTGGCGGCTGCGTTCGTATGCTTTTTCGGAAAAACGGATGTTCAAATTCTTATCGAGGGCTCGCTGCAGCGCCTGGTAATACGATGTTTCAACAAGCGTCTTGCCTTTGAAATAGGCCAGTGCGCCCTGCGGGTTTTCCGCGGAGAAGCCGCCTTTGACGATGTCGAAGGGGCCTTTTTCATTGAAGGGCGGAGGTTTGGGCGCTGCTTCGCCGGGTTTGTCGGCGACGTTGAACGCCTCCTCTGGAGTGCCATCGGCTCTGAACGTGGCGTTGGTCGCTTTGTCGACGTGTCCCAGAACGGATTCCTGGCCGGCGCGTTGATCGAACATCGTGTTGGGGTTGCGGTCGCGGTAGGCGCGTTCGTCAACCTTTTTCTTTATGGTAGCGGAAACATCGCCTGGCGCGGCGGGCTTGCGGCCTTGGCGCGGTGTCTCTGTGGATTCCACAACATCGGGGCTGACGAAAATGGCTTCTTCGGTGGCGACAGCAGCACTAGGTGTGGCGGCGGTCCGATTCGAGCGGGCGCCTTCGGCGGTCGGTGGAGCGCCTTCCGACGCAGCCGGCGCAACGAACTCCACGGCATTGCTTGGCGCCGTTTCGACAGACTCTTCAGCAGAAAGGGGTGCAATGCTTAAGACTGCAAGCATTACTGCCGCAATCCATGGAACATTCTCTCTCATCGCCATCAATACCCCTAACGATTCGAATGCTTTACTCAACAGTTCTTCTACACAGCGACAGCAGCACTATAAATGCGGCTCCGCGTCAGCTCGGCTGACGGTCGTTCCAGTGCCCAATCACAGAATTAGTAACTAAGGTAAGGTGAGCCCAGGGCGTTGTCAATTCGAAAATATAGTGTTTTATTAGCACACGCTTTAGGATCAAAAAGTAATTAAGAAAGTCTACTTTGCCCCAA
>Ga0163144_10002987_pt1 | contig 38606 bp, 45 predicted proteins | sample OliLak19BULKMAT1_FD_123175 | JGI IMG/M metagenome (GOLD analysis project Ga0163144, IMG submission 123175) | Freshwater microbial mat bacterial communities from Lake Vanda, McMurdo Dry Valleys, Antarctica - Oligotrophic Lake LV.19.BULKMAT1 | ecosystem: Environmental > Aquatic > Freshwater >...
AAAGGTTATTGACATCGCTATTTGCGACGTGGTATACACATTGCGTGCAGTGCACTTGCACTGCCGGATGGTAGCCTCTGCTTTCTTGCTACGGTTACCGCCTGATGCACATAACCGAACAGGGAGCACACGGTCTCCCTCGAGCGCGGGCGGCGTGGGGCCGGTCGGGCTCTCCGTACCGATTGTTGGCTAGCCGGTGCAATATCCGCAGTAGCCATTGGCGTAGAGGGAGAGGTGACAACGAACATCCCTCGTGGCAGCGTCTTTTATCACTGCCTAGTCAGGTCGTTGACATCTGCGACTTAAAAAAAAATGACCGTTGCAAAGCTATACGCTCGTCCCAAGTTTGGAGCGACATTTAAACTTTCAGCAATCCCCAGCAGGGGGTTGCTGCGCTGCCGCTGAACCCAGTTTGGGAGTTCCGGTGGTACGAGGTCTCTGGAAGCCCCGGCGATAGAGTGCTCAGCAAATACGCTAGCGCGACCTGCGACGATGCTTGGGCAACGTTGAAAGTAGCGCGAAAACACTCAACGATCAAGGCGACCCTAACAGGAGACTGATCGATGGAAGCCGGTGTTAATCCAGAAGTTTTGCGCCTCGACGAATTAGTACGCAGTGGAAACGTGGATCCGCTGGTGTTCGCGCTGGTTAATCAGCAGCTTGGGAGATGGGCTAGCGATCACAGTCGCGAGTCCGAACTGCTGCGAGGCTGGAATCATATTGGCATTATGCCGATCTGCAAAATGGCGGCGTCGGCGTCGTTTTCAATTCGCATCGCGGATCCTTATGACAACACATCAGATGAAAACGACCGAGGAAAGCCGCTTTTGCAAAAGCATCCTCTTACAAAGCTGGTGCGGAAGGCCAATCCTTGGATGATGAGCAATATCTACCGATGGGAAATAGCTCAACAGATGCACCTTCACGGATCGGCACTGGTATGGAGAGTACGCGACAAGCAAAACTACACCCGCTACCGGATTCCAATTCCTATGGCTCTGACTGCGCCATTTCCGGCTGGGCGGTATATCGACTGTCTCGCTGGAGGGATCGAGGTAAAACCGATCGAGTCGATCGACCTTGGAAGATTCAGCCTCGAGGCCAGCTATTCAGGTTTGCGATTTGCATCCGGCAGGCGGATCGGCATCGACGACCTGATTATCTACCGTTACCCGCATGCGTACGACCTTTCGGATGGTCACAGCCCTACGAGTGCCGGCGGTCCATGGATCGAGCTGATGGAGAGCATCGACGAGCAGCGCCAGAAAGACGCGAAGCGGGGATCGAGTCCCAAAGTTTTAATCACCCCGCCAAGCGACGTCTCGGCGTCATCCGACGACTTAGATTCATTCCAAAAACGAATGGACACGCGGTTGGCAAACAACAAAGGAACCGTTGTTGCGATCCCTCACGGATCCGCAACCGTCGCTTCATTCACGCCAGAAGAAATGGCTTACTCGGCTGCGTTTGACCAAATTGGGCCAGCGATTCTAGCTCTCCACGGAACCAGCAAAGCGGCCGCTGGCCTCCAGGACCAAATGACATACGGCTCGCTCTCCGCTTCATTCGAAGCGACTGCCGTTATGGCTGTGCAGCCATTACTTGACATCTTGTCGGACGAAGACACCTCGACCATAGCTGCCGAGTACGACGAGAACATAACGATCGCGTACAAAGCTCCAGCCATTAAGAATCCGGAGCACGACGAGTTAAAGCTCGTAAACGACTTGGCTAGCGGCACGCTGACAGTTGGTGAGTACCGCGAGGCTCGTGGAAAGAATCGATTTGGCGACGCGCGTGACGATTTGATCGCTGGCTCGATCGCGGCGAAGGAATGGGTGCCACCAGCCAAGTCACAGCAGAAGTCGTTCGCCATAGGCGCTGATTTCGTTGGCCCTGCGGCACAACCGGCTGCTACCCAGACTAAAGCCAAGATCGCTGGCGGCAGAAAACGACCCTATGTCATCGCGGTAGACCTCGACGGAACGCTCGCGTCTTACGATGGCGACTACGATGCGAAGTCTATCGGAATGCCGAGAGATGGCGCCGTGGAGTCGATGCGAATGCTGTCAGAAGCTGGCGCGAAGATTGCTATCTTCACTGTGCGGGACGATGAAGAACTGATTCGAGAGTGGCTCGATACTCATGGGATCCCCTTTGACTTCATCAACGAGAATCCGCTAGCACCAGCGACAACCGGAAAGATCATGGCGGATCTTTACTGGGATGATCGCGCGGTGTCGGCTGAGGGTCCAATTGTAGATAGCCTAGTCGAACTTTGCCGACGCATTAACGATAAGGACGTGCGTGAATCCTTGAGAGCGAAGCTGGCCGATCCGCAGCGACCAATTGAAAATGGGTACCTGTATATTCCTATCGAAGGAAAGGTGGCAGCCGCTTTCAAATCGCTGGCGAGATCTCGAACCGGGACATTACTGGTGAAGGCAGAGACTCACCCGCACATTACGCTATTACCGCTCATCTTCGGAGTGACAGCCGAAGAGGCGGTGCGAATGCTGAGGCCAGCCGCCCGGTTCCACATTCGATTCTCCGAGTTGAATTACTTTCCCGCGAACGAGGATCGCCCTACGGACTGCCTTTACCATGCGGTCGAGTCGAGTGAGCTCGACGAATTGCACAACCTCGTTTCCGACAACATGCCGCATGTCGCGACCTACGGTCAGTGGACGCCGCACGCGACGATCGCGTTTGTCGCCCCTGGATCCGCCGGAGGAATGCTCGGCCGCGCCGAGATGACGGGCACTGCGTACCCGGTAGATAAGTTGATCTATGAGGCTCCTGGCGGCGCTAAGGTTGTAATACCACTGCGGAAACTTGGTTAAATTCGCATTGAATCGTTTTTATTTAACCTAATGGCATTGCAAAATCGGGCCTTTGTGATATAATTAGAATGTAATCAAAGAGTGAGTTAATTATCATAGCAAGGAGAAAAGCGGTGCTAGTACTTTCACGGAAAGAGGGCGAAGCGATACGAATCGCGGACGACATTATCATCACAGTAATTCGCAACAGTGGTAATCGTGTAACTCTTGGAATAGAGGCGCCAGGAAATGTCGGAATAGTGCGAGGTGAACTTTCGCCTCGCGACGAAAATGGAATTATGGAGAATGACTCGCGGAGTCATCTCGAAGATCCGAATGTTGAAGCAAGTGGGGAAACCAATGAAGATCGTTGAACTTCTGACGTCTAACGTCAAGCGACTGAAAGCCGTAGAAATTCGACCGACACGCAACGTAGTCGTTGTCGGTGGCAAGAACGGCCAAGGTAAAAGCAGTTGCCTTGATTCGGTGTTGTTCTGCCTTGCAGGCGGAAAGAGCATTCCCGATGGCGTGGTGCGCGAAGGCCAGGAAAAGGCCGAGATTGTCCTTCGCACTGACGAAGGTTTGTTGATTAAGAGGATAATCACGGCGGACGGTAAAGCGACGCTGGAAATCAAGCAAATCTCAGCGACTGGTATCGAGAGTAAGGTATCAAGCCCGCAAGCAATGCTGGATAAGTTGGTTGGGCGAATATCATTCGACCCACTCGCGTTTACGCGAATGAAGCCTGCTGACCAGATCGATACGTTGCGGGCGGCGGTGGGAGTGGACACGGCAAGGGTCGATCGAGAAATATCTAACTACTTCGACTCGCGGGCCGACGTCTCTCGTCAGTTGCGTGACGCAGAGGGAACACTGCGAGGACTGCCTCGGTACTCTGACGCACCAGAGACCGAAAGGTCGGCGACCGAGTTGATCGACGAACTGACGAAGATATCGCAAAAGAACCAAGCGAACGAAGAAGTTCGAAAGGAAGCTAAGCGAGCAAAACAGGCTGCTGAAGAGGCGGAAACCTGTTTTCAGCGCGAGCGGTTCAAATACGACGCCCTCATTGACGAGGGAAAGGCCGAGGTCCAAAGAATCGATGATCTGCTTGCGGAAACAAAGTCGCGCTACCGGGCTAAAGCGATATCGCAAAAAGATCAAACCAAGCTAGCAGAAGCAACAGCAGCGGACACGAAACGTATCGCGGCCGGACTCGAAGCGAGGGGAGAAGTCGATGAGCTCGACGATTCCGAGGTCCGAGATGCGATCAAGAAGGTCGACTCTGTCAACGAAAAGGTCCGAGCGAACGCCGCGTTTAAGAAGCAGGAGGAAAAAACAGACCTCTTAGCAAGCAAGGTGGAGGAGTTGACCGGACTTCTCGAAGCAAAAAGACGGGAGAAGTCGCACGTCATGGAAACGGCCAAGTGGCCGGTTGAAGGACTCTCGTTTACCGAGAGCGGAGTCGTGTTCAAGGATCGTCCATTCACGCTGCTGTCCTCGGCTGAGCAACTAAGGATCAGCGCGGCTGTTGGGCTAGCCCAAAACCCAGGATTGCCGGTCATGCTGATTCGTGACGGCAGCCTACTCGACGAAGACTCGCTGGCTAGTATTGAGGAAATCGCCAATCAGTATGGCGGGCAAATATGGATTGAACGCGTCAGCACAGGCGAAGAGTGTACTGTCATCATCGAAGACGGCGGAGTGCGAGCCGCAAAAGAGGCGGAACTTGTTAGTAGCTGAAACAAAGCTCGAACTACGCGTCGGCGAACTCCTTGACCTATTCGGAGGTCAGGGGGTCATCGAAATAGACGTTCGCCGTTCAGCGTTCTGCGCGGTCCGAGATAAATATAGTGTCATTTCCTTCGATCCGGCAATTAAGCAGAACTTCCGCTACGGAAAACCGATTGGAATCAGAGTTAGAGCGGTGCAGCAAGCTGCGGAAATACTGGCACGTAGCGGCAAGCAAGGCTGTGTTCAATTGGTGTGTCAGCACGGCGTCGTATCGATGGAGGTGTGCATTGAGGGTGAGAGTCCGATCACTCTGGCGTGCCATGTCCTATGACCTAGATGATAAAAAAGGAAGCGGAAGGTGATCTACATAGTGAGTAATCACAACGACACGCTCTCGGCAACGCACGACAAATACGCAGCGGAGGCGGAAGTGAACCGACTGCAAGCTGAGTCGCCTGCACAGAATCATCACTATTGCTACCGGGAAATCCCGGAATTAAAAGAAGTTTCGTATGTGATTGTTCACCGCGCAGACGATTCCGAAGCCGACAGCGACGGTAAGATCTATGCTGCCAACGAACTGCGTGCGATGCATGACGGCTCGAGCTACTTTTGGTTCGATGACCTGCAATGCCTGATGCGTAGAGACGAATGACAAAGCCATGGAAAGCGTACGACGCCGTGCAGGAGCGATCGAAAACAACTATTGGGATCGAGGATTTTTGATGAGGATGAGAAACGACCAACCATGCTTGTTCGGCCTGAAGGACGCGGGCATGTCGGCGAGTTTTTCGCCGTGCCGCAATTACAGATATGAGCTGTGGCGGCGATGGGGCGCCGAGCCAGCTTCCGACTATGTAGCGTTTATTGGATTGAACCCTTCGACGGCCGACGAAGCGAACGACGACCGGACTGTCAGCCGCTGCATTAACTTCGCCAAGGCCTGGGGCTTTCAAGCAATGGTCATGCTTAACCTGTACGCTTATCGTGCGACGGATCCGGAAGAAATGAAAGTGCAGAGCGACCCTATGGGGCCGCTGAACCTCGATACCGTCGTGAGGGTAAGCCGCCAAGCCAAACTTCGAATTGCCGCATGGGGCACCAACGCCAAAGAGCTGCACGCGGAATCGCTATGTGACGCTATCGGTTTGCCTATCCATTGTCTGCGGAAGACGAAGCGCGGATTTCCAGGGCACCCGCTTTACATTCCCGCGTCTACCACACCGATTCGATTTTATTAGGGGGCGTTGAATTTGTCGCACCACCGTATCTCCGGTAAGGGTCTAGCCGTGCAGTGTGGGTTCTTGGCGGCGAGCAACGCAGCCACGGCGATGATTGCCTCGAGCAATGTGCTGTCGGTCGAGGCTGGATTGGCTGGGTGTCTGATGCTCAGTGTATTCGGGTTCGTGCTGTTGGCTATTCGGAAAGAACGGCAGGCAGACATCTGGAAGGAAGGTGTACTAAGAAAAGCTGAGGAGCGAATCGAGCAGCAGAAAACTGCTCTCGCCAAAGCCAACGAGACGCCAGCTCGAGACTTTTTCTCGCGGTTCTTTCCTCGCAACAACTGACTCAACGTGTCCGTAAGTTGCGTCTTCGCCTAAGCCCACCATGCTGTCTTCGTTGACGACGAGCCAGATACTCGGAGGCTATGGTGGAAAATGGGACCCGCAGAAACAGCAGCAAGGGAACTCGTAAATCGAGCAAAAAACGTAGTATCGGCGGAGCATCTATTCGCTGTAGCCGAGGCGCACCTACTAGCGGAACTCGATCCGCATCTGGCGCCGCTGGAAATAGTCAGCGAAGACGCGGCGATCCATATCGACGCGCAAGGTATACAGAAAGTCGTCCTGGCAGATGGGACCAAGGTGAGTCGGCGAAATGGCTGAGTCGCCAAAAGAGGAAAGATCGCAGGACGAAGAAGAATTGGCCGCCCTGTTGCTGCTTGTATGGGCCACTTTTTCAGCCGGTACGTGGACAACCTCCACCTTCACAGCAAGAGACTTCAGAGCCTTGCTCGCAAATAACGGTGCGGAAAGGCTTATCGATCGCATTGTGGCTGCTGCTCGCACTCGGTTTGAAACTGAGACCGGAGTAGTTCCGCAGCAAGCAAGTTCAGTACAGCAGACTGCGATTCGAGAGCGGTACCTCGATCGACTAGCTGGGCGGCTTGCAGAAAAGCAGGCCAACCTGCCGCCAATTGTTAACAAGACGGCGTTACCAGACTCACCCGTAGTTCCGGGCTTGCCGATCGCGGATCACGAGTCGACAACCGAGGCCGTCACCAGCGTCACGGAGATTGTCTCGCTCGCCGAGCTTGAGATGGCCAATCGAGCCTTGCAGCCGGTCGAAGCGTTTTGGATTACCGAGCCAGTCGCATGCCCGATCTGCTATCCGTTGCACGGGACAAGTCGATCGACATGGTCGATAAAGTTTGCCGATGGTCCACCAGCTCATCCTAACTGCCGCTGCCACCTGGAATGGCTCATTGTCTCCATGCCGTAGTGGACCGCTGTTGAGAGTGGACCGTGAAGGCGTGAATCTTAACGTCAGGGGACAACTAGATTGAGCAGGAGTAGCACAGTGACAGGTCAGCCAAGCTATCGACCGAAAGGCGAGCAAACAAGGAAGAGAGTCGAGGAACTAATTCGGCTCGGCACATCTACCGCGCAGATCCTGGCCCGGCTCACGGTCAGTAAGTCGTACGTGACGCGAGTACGGCAGGAAATGCAGGGCAAAACTGGCAGCGAGAGTTGATCCTGGATCAGCCGTTGAATCTTGTAAAGTGAACTGGAGATATGCGTGATTACTAAGACATTGATTCGAACCGAAGAGTTCCTTGAGCGGCGTGAGTTGGGCCCGCTGTCGCTGCGACGAGGCGCCTCTCGGAAAAGCCTCCTGGATCTCACTCTCGTTCGCCCAACCACCGACATTGCGAAGATGTCAGCGGCGGCAATGATCTGTGATTCTACGATTGACAGAGCGAAAGAGTCGATCATTCCCAGCGGAGTCACCACAAAGAATTATCAGGAAAACCCGGTAGTGTTGTTTGAGCATGGGATGAGCGGAATTGTCTTGCCCATTGCAACAAGTGCCGATCGAGACACCCGAGAGTGTTCGCTGTCGCTAGTTTCTACCGGCGACATCGGAACCGAATACCTCGAGGCTACGAGTTGGTTTGTCGACTTGGTGCCAGAGGCCTACCAGATCTTTGGGCTGATCGCTGAGGATGTCATTCGAGCGACGTCGATTCAGGTAGTTCCGGGGCACAACGCGGTCATGAAGTATCGCTTTGAGGATGGCCGCGAAGTCGACGTCACCGAGCACGGTGACATGGTCGAGTGGTCGTGGGCGACGATCGGAGTTAATCCTAATGCGCTCAGGAAGTCTTGGTTCGCCAGCGAGGACTCACGTGACCAATGGTTGATCGCGGTCCACGGCCAGATCGAATCAGCAGAGAGATTGCTGCGAACTGGCACGGTTGGTAACTCCCGTCTGTCGCTAGTGCTTCGTAAATCGTTGTTGTCGCTGGTTCCAAAACGTGAGCCCCGAACTGTTGGGCTCGACCCTAAGGCAGGAAAGAACATGAAACGTAAAATCGGTTTGTCGCAACTGGCGAAGCTGAGCACGGCACAGCTCAAAGCCATTAACGCTAACGGCGAAGAGTATGACGAAGAGACGATTGGGTTTGCTGAGCAATTGCTAGCACCACCTTCAGAAGAGGACCGGCTGTTGGTCGACGAGGCGTTAATGAAGGCAGAAGTTGCGGAGCCCGAGGAAGAAGCCAAGGCCGTCCTTGAAGAAATCCCGCTCGGCGCAAGGGTCATTCGCGACTTCCATGAAATGCTGCAGGCCGTAATTGACGGTGCGTTGTCGTCGGTGAAGCCAGTCGAGAACGAAATCGTTCGCGGTGCCATCGAGGCCGAGATCGCGGCGATCATGGAATGCCAAGCAACACTGGCCGGCGCGTATGCGGAAGCGTATCCAGAACTGCCCACGATGCCGGTTGCTCCGGCGACGGAATCCGAAGAGTCGGAAGTCGTTTCACAGCTTAAGGCCATGATCGGCGGCGATCGACGACGTGGGTTTCAGTTCGCTGGCCTGCGATCGCGCATTTCTCAAATCGCTGGCGGAAAAAACCTCAGTGATGCGCAGAAAAAGAGTCTGTCGGCCACGGTCGATGACATGGATCGTTTGTTCGACGCAGCGCGTACTTTCCGGCAACCGGCGAATGAGTTGAAGGCGGTACAGGATCAAGTGACAGTTCTTGAGGGCAAGCTGAGCAAGCTGCTTGCAAACTACGAGCCTAAGTAGAACTCGGGTCGGGTTGTTCTTGGTGTACATCTCCCACGGATGCCGTGGGCTTCCACGGTAATCACATTTTAAGGCAGAAGGCAATGAGCACGAACTTATCCGAGCGCATCGGAGACTTGGACAAGAAGATCGAACGGCTTGGGAACATGCTGGCAGACCAGAATGTGGAGATGGCGGGTGTGCATCGCAACGAGCGATACTCTGCGATTTCCTTCTTTGAGAACGGCGAAGGTGGAAGCCACGGCATCTCCGGCGCTCAGGTGAAGTCTTTGACTGAAGGCCATCGCTTGCCGATGTCTTTCGGACGAAACTGGGCTCCTCCTAAAGGATACAAGTCATCGTTCAAGTCGTTCACCGACTATCTTCGCCTCGGTATGCGGGACGAAAATGCCTTTCAGGCAAAATACATCGCGTCAACGAGTTCGCTAGCGAAAGCTTATGGGCTCAACACCTATGAAGGTGAGGCTGGCGGGATGCTTATCCTGCCAGAGTTGGCTCCATCGATTCTTGAGCGGGCGATGGATAACGACCTGTGGCAGCGCACCGACGCTTACACAGTCGGCGGCAACACGATGACGTTCCCGCGTACGGCGGAAAACAGTCGCGCGCACGGAACGCGTCACGGTGGAGCTCGTGCCTACTGGGAAGGTGAGGAGCACCTGATTCAGGCAGGCAAGATGAAGCTTGACGAGACCTCGCTCAAGCTTTCGAAGTTGGCTGTGGCAGTGTTCGTAACTGAAGAACTGCTGAGCGACGATTCGTTTGTCTTGCAGCAATGGGTAAGCCGCACGGTTCGCCGCGAGTTCGCTTTCATGAAGGGATTGGCGGTAACTGCAGGCACTGGAGTCAAGCAACCGCTAGGCTACCAGCAAGCCCCTGGGACCGTCATTGTGTCGAAGGTTAGCGGACAAGCCGCCGCGACAATTGTCGGCAAAAATATCCTCGATATGTGGGCTCGCCGCGATTCCAGTATCCCGGTAACCGACTTCGTTTGGACGTGCAACCAGGACTGTGAGCCTCAGCTTAATGGATTGACCCTGGCAGGAACTGCCGGAAACCAGTTGGTCTACACTCCGCCTGGTGGATTGAGTTCGACTCCGTATGCAACACTGATGGGGCGTCCAGTTATTCCGACGGAGTTCAATGAAACCCTTGGTACCAAGGGAGATATCGGACTGTGCGCGTTCCCGCAGATGCTATCAATCAGTAAAGGTGGACTCAACGAGCAGACATCGACGCACGTGGAATTCTTACGTGACTTGATTTGCTACAAGTTTACTGAGCGACTCGATGCTCGTCCGCTAAGCAGCGCTCCGTTGACCCCGTTCAAGGGCACCGCAACTCAGGCGCCATTCGTTGTGCTCGAGACGCGAGCTTAATTCGACATTGTTGACCGCGCCATAGGGGGTACGACTTAGGTTATCCCCACAACTTTAGTTGTGCCCCCTATGGTTATTTCGCGATTTCCCGATTCATTACCCAAACTCGCTCATAAGGGTGCGTGATGCACAACCGAAATTCGATTCTGAACTTTGCCAAGGTCGTTGGTGCTGTGGTACCAGTGAATCTTGCGACCGCCGCAGTCAATGGCCCTTATGCTTCGATGCGTAATTGCGAAGTGCTGCATGTTATCATCATCAAGGGAGCTGGGACCGCTGGTGAAGATCCGGTCATCACGTTGACTCAGGCTACTACTGCAGCCGGCGGAAGCGCGAAAACGCTCAATATTACCGCTGTGCAGCACCAGATTGCTGCAAACGTGACCCTTGCCACTGCGTTTGTTGCGGGCGTCAACGTGAGCAGTGTGGAAATCAGCCGCGAGACTTCGGTTGCGTCCTACGCTACGGACTTAATCGACGCTGCTGAAAACCAAGCGATGTTTGTACTCACGATTCATAAAGATGATCTCGACGACGACTTCGCGTTTGTACGTTGCAACATCGCTGACGTTGGGGCTAGTTCCCAGTTGGCTGCGATGATCTACATCGCCGGAGGACTCAAGCACGCAGGACGTAATACTCCAGCATTTAACGCTTAGGCTACGGCCAGCGCGCTCAACTTGCATTTATGAGCTTAGGCGGCAATCTCTATGGATTGCCGCCTTTTTTGTAACCCAACAGAAAGTAGTGATTCCAATGTCTCAGAAATTGAAGCTTCAGGCCATTGTCGTAGAGCTATTGCTCTCCCCTGGCGTCAGCGATGCCGTTGCCAGCGGGCGAGTCACCAATGACTGGATTGTCTCGCGATTGATCGAGACAGCGAACGCGGTCGTAGAGACTGCGACAGTAGTCGATAATGAGTTTTTGGTGGCGTTGCTGAAGGGGTACTGCGGAGCCATCGTAGCCCCTGGATCCGCAGTTGATCTGCAGTACCTGATTGCGTCGCTTCAGGAGACATCCCAACTGTTGGTAGCCGCTCTGCTTGAGCAAGTCGATCCACAATCGACTGTGGCTATCGCTGAGCAGGTTGATCCGCTAGGCGTCCCTATTGCCACTGTGACCAACGACCTGGCGTCGGGGCCGATGGTACCCGTAGGAAAGCCGAGCGAGTCAAATGAGCTGCCGCCAGTCGAAAAGTCAAAGGCAAACACTGTTCGGTCAATGACGATCAACCAGCTCCCGATCGATGGACGTGCGCGGAATGCGTACGTCAAAGAAGGACTTGCATCAATCGGTGACATCCTCGATTACGCAAAGGCGAAGCCTCTGGACGCTATTCGAAATATCGGGGAAGAGTTTGCTGCCGACACAATTGCCGCTATAGAGAAGATTGCCTCCGAGCACGGTATCTCTCCCAAGGATCTGTAATAGCCATGTCGATCGCGACCATCGCAGAACTGCAATCACGCCTGAGCGACAGTGAGTTGGTTCTCACTGAAGCGTCAGCAGGGCTGCTGCTTGCAGCCGCGACCGGTGCGATCGAAAGCTATTGCAATAGTTACTTTGGACGGAGGCCAAGCCGAGTGTCTCCCGGCGGATCGTCGACGGTTTTCACCGTTCCTGGTCATGGTCTTGTGACCGGGGATTACGTCATGCTGAGCGGTATGGACGACTCAACGATTGATGGGCTCCACCAAGTGACGGTGCTGACCAACGAGGTTGGCGCGTTCAGTATTGCTGATTTGTCCACATCGGCAGAGGCGACAGGCTTGATTCGCAAGCGACGGACAAAGGTGTGCGATACACGAGGTGGCGACACGATATATCTCAATCCATGCCCGGTGAGTGAAGTGACTCGAGTTCGACTTGCGGATTCGCCAAATGTGTTTTCTTCCTCAGGCGAGATGGACTCGGCAGACTACATGTTGGAACTGAATTCCGATGGAGTATGTATCACTGGCGGGCTGGTGCGACTGGACGCGCCATGGCCCTACTCCGTCACGCCGAGAAGGTTTACTCGCACTCTCGAACTGGCGAGAGGCGCTGTCGAGGTGCAGTACGTCAGCGGTGCACTTGTGGTGCCAGGAGATATTGTCGATGCGGCGATTCAACTGGCAGCAGCGATTGCAGTCCGTGGCGGTGATGTCCCCGTCGCCAGTGAAAGCCTCGAGTACTACTCGTTCTCGATGTTGACAGGAGAGGCTCTTAAATCTCTGCCAGACTCCGCATTGGCGGCGATGAGCCGCCATAAGAGGCATGCAATATGACCAGTCGTATAGAACGCCGGGCTAAAGCGATGCGTCGCAAGATGCCGGGAACCAAAACTATTGTTCTTACTCCGGTTGGCAAGAGCTCAGTTGCGGGAACGGCGGTTTCGGTGAAGTATGCCGAAAAGCGGCCGATGACCAAGGACTACCAGAAGGCATTGGAGATCGAGATCGATGTCGAGAGCTGTGTTTGGGCCTTGTGGACAGATGAGCTCCACGGCCTGACGCCGCTACGGAGTTGGCTTATCACGGATCCCAGCGGGGTCTCGTGGCAGATTAAGAAAGTTGATGCAACGCTGCTCGAGAACCGGTTGCTGCTGCCCTGTATTCGACTTATCGGGCGACAATGAAACCCCAGGAATTCATAGATTCATTGCGAGGCATGGAGCGAGCGCAGGCAGAAGACATGCTTGAGGATGAGATTGCGGAGATAGGCGCACTGTTCCGTGCTGAGCAAGCGGCGAACTTTGCCAAGGCCGAAAGTGAGTCCGGGATTCCCTGGCCTCCTCGGGTCGGCAACCCTCCGCATCCACCCTTGATTAAGTCGGGCAGGATGTACCGAGCGGCAACGACGTTGGGCGCGATAGGCAACGTGCACGAGCAGCGTGGGAGAGTGTTGATTTTAGGTATTCGTGGAAGCGGAGTTCCTTACGCGAATGACCATCAGAAAGGGCGGCCAGGCAAGCGGCTGCCGAGGCGGCAATTCATTTATTTCCGCGAGGACCGTAGGCGAAGTATCCCAGGGATTCTTGGGCGAGGTCTTCGGCGAATCATTAAAAAAACAATCGGGTAAGCAATGGCAGCCATCCAATCGATCGTGGACAGAAGCGACGGAACTGGGGCAGACGTTCATTTAGTATCGGGATTTGATGCAGACGACATTGTCCTGCATGTTGCCAGATACACCGGTCCGTGGAACTCACTAGCCTTTGCGGTCCTCGGCACAAAGGTGAGCGAGTCGCAGATAGCGCTGCCGATCACCGACCTCGGCGCGTACGTCGTTGCCGTCATGCACGAAGGAGAGCCCGACGAAGTGAGGGGGTTCCGCATTACCGATGAAGTGCTTGCGCTGCATCTCGGCTGTATGCAAGAACTGCGGACGCATGTGCTGGCTCTAGCGTTGCCGGGAGTGCACGAGGATCCGAATCGACATGTTATTCATTATCAGCCGCGTTACTCGCTGCGTGACCTAGGCGGCGACTTGAACGACTACGAAGGAGTTCACTACTGGCCGCTCTCTGAAAGGAGAGCGGCTGCTGATAACGTGCGAGACGAAGTAGTTTATCCGGTTCAGGTCGCAATCGTGAGAGGTACAGGTGGCGAGGTAGCGGTTCAGCAGGATTGGTTCCTTTCCAGGCAGATACTGAGCAGTTCGTTTCTTGGTTGTCCGCTTCCATCGCTTGCTGACATTTTTGACGTTCGGGTCGTTCCGGCAGCGATTCATGATTCGAGCGCCGCCAGCTTGAATGTGGACCTCCAGTCGCTGATTTTTGATTGCTACACGCATCAGGCTCGCGTAATCACATAAAGGTACGGACATGACTTGCACGACAAACAGAAGCCATCGCCACAAAATCGGCATTAAGAATGGTGCGTCATTCCCTGTGGATAAGCGGTTTGCGCCTGTTTCCGTTGACCATATTTGGACGCCCACCCTTGCTAAGGACGAGGGGCAGCGAAGCGACGGCTTCGAGGCGAGCGAGGGCGTAGTTTCCAATAACGGAAAAGGATCTGGGGCCATCGTCATCGAACCTCGTCCCGATGACTTTACAGCAATCCTACCGCTGCTCTTAATGGGAACATTTGCTGGGGCCGTAATCGAACCAGCGGGCGTCTGCACCTTTTTCCAGTTTGAGCATGACCTGTGGATCCAGCGACACCGATTCGGTGACTGCATTACCTCGACTTGGAGCCTCGATAGTTCCAGTCGGGCGCCAGTGCTAAAGCTAAGCTGGGCGTTTGAGTCGAAGACGTTCACACAGACAGCTACTGCTTTCCCATCGCCACTGTATTTGTCGGTCCTGCAGCCGCTGGTCCATACGCAGGCGGTGGTGACGATCGACGGCGATACATTCTTGGTCGACGACGTCTCAATCGCCGGAAACAACAACCTGGATGCTGAACTGTTTTATAACAGTCCAACCAGAACCGATATTCCCTTGGGGATGCAGACATTCACTTTTGCCCACTCTTCGCCCTTCGATGGAGCGAATGACATCGCCCTGCTCAACCTCGCGGGAGCGGCCGTGTCGGCCAGCATTGTTTATACCAGCGGCCCGTACTCGCTGACTGTGGATTTCCCAGCGTTACAGTCGCCAGTCAAGTCGCCCAATATGCCGGGCGGCGGGAGTCAAACAGTACGGCATAACGGTATTCAGTGGGACGCAAGAAGTCTTACTGTGGCCAACGTAGTTTCGAAACCCATCAAGTTCACATTGGATGCAGCAGCATAATGCTCACAGAATTTCAATCCGAAAAGGGCGTAAGCGATGCTGCTCGCGCCGATGCAATTGCTTACCTCCTCGCGCTAATTAAGCGATTGCGAGTTGATCGACCGGAGTTCGTATTGTCCGTGGACAAGTCGTCTGAACCGGTATCGATACTTCTTGTGCTGGGCGTTCAGCACAGCAAAGCGGAAGACTTGGAATCAATGAAAGCAACCAGCGTAGCTGCCGACGAAGCTGAGGTCGCTAAGGAATCCGCCGACGTTAAATTGCCAGAGACAAAAGCGGCGCCCAAGACCGCCAAAAAGTAGCGGCCTGCTGTTGACTCTTGTCTTACCACAGGCCGCGTGTAAAACGCGGCCTGTTTTGTTTCGCCGCTTTCACCTGTGGGATCAATATGAATTCCGATTTACTGTGCTTTATTCCTGACGACGATGGCTATAGCGAAGAAGTCTACTTTGCTGCAGTCGCGAGAATCCATCCAGAGGTGCGATTCACCTACCGACCTACGCGAGTGATGGAGCGAGTTGATACGCAGGAACAAATCCGCACAAAGACAGTGAAGCAGGCTGAATTTATTCAGGCTCATGCTGTCGCCTGTAAGATCCTGAAGTGGTCAATCAAGGGTCGCAACGGCGAGGTGGCGTCTATCAGTGCTGACTTCATCTTGTCTTTAAAGTCGCCTCTTTACCGGCGAATCTGTAGCGTCGTCTTCTATGGAACAGAAGCTGGCGACATTGACCCCGGCAAGCCAAGCGATGAGGAGCTACTCAAAAGCGAGCGAGATGCCGTGCTGCTGGGCCTCGAGAAGGCGGTGTTCGACCGGGGAAACTAATACAGTCGCTGTGGCTTCAGTTTCGCCATCCGCATCTTGCAATGCTGAGGTGCAGCGACTGTACAACCTACGTTTACGACATGGACACCGGAGAGCGGAAGACATACGAGGATGGCGAAGGCTCCGAGTTGCCGATCCTGAGAGCGACTCCGCCTCCCTGTGATACATGTCCAAAGAGGTCGCCGAGAGAAGAACCTTTGTTTCGGCTGACCAGAAAGAACGCGAGGTTAGTCGATCTCTATCGTCGCAGTCGTGCTACGCCGGGGTTCGATCTGCCAAAGCACCTGCAGAACGACCAAATGCTGCAGGATTGCTTTGCCGTTATCAGTGAGCTTGAGCGTGAATCGGACAGGTGGAAGACTGAGCACGGCCTGAGGTCACTGGTGATCGCGTTGGTATCAAGGAGATAGGTTATCGTGGCTGATGAACAAGACGTACTGTATCGAATCGGAGTAGAAGATCACCCTGATTCCTTTGCTGCTCTTGATCGACTGGCTGATCACGTAGAGGACGTCTCGGAAAGAATCGCCGATTACGTGGAAGACATTGGGGCCGCAGCAAGAGCTGCGGTTACCAGTGCCAATATCCCAAACGCCAGCAGTGCGGCAGCAAGTGCCCCAAACGCCGCAGGTGCTGCTGCTGCTGCAGGCGGCGGCGGTCGTGGAGGGTTTGTGCCAGGAACCTCACCGGCAGTTACCGCACCTAGGCCGAGTTCACCGGCGTCACCTCCCGGCTCAATGCCGCCACTTGGATCCGGCCCTGACACGGGAAGTACTCCCGGTGCTATGCCGACGCCTCGAAGCGTCAGGGTTGATGTAGGACCAGCACAGCAAGCGGCCCTTAACGAATTACAGGCCGCTTCCGAGAAGATGGAAGAGAGTTGGATAGGGGCAGCTCGCTCAATCAGCGGCGCGGTGCGCGGCGTGGCGATGATTGCCGCGTCCCAGAGCGAGGACATGGCCAAGGCCGTCAATACTCTGTTAGTCGTGCAAGGGACTGTGGACGCAGTGTTAGGGTCGGTCGAAGGAGTCCAAAAGGTTGGCAAGGCGGTCAAGGACTATGGGAGCTTTCGTAGACAGGCGGTGTCGGTCGCTGCGGCCGCTGCGGCAGCAATACCCTCCGCTGGGTCCGTTGCTGGCGGCGCTGGCGCAAGCGCTTCGGGAATTGGCGGCATGGCGGTCGGTGGTGGTGCTGCGACTCTGTTTGGCGCCGCATTAGCGGCGGCTGCGGGCGCGACGGTGGGATTCGTATCTGTACTGAAGACGTCTACTGCAATAGCCGAGAACGGACTTGGCGGCGGCGCAGTGGTAGGCGGCTGGGTCGATTCTATCGCTACCGCCGAGGTGAAAGTCTGGGATTGGATTGGCGACATGACCGGCGCATGGTCAGTCGTCAATAATGAAATCCTCGAAGAGGCGGAAGTGCGGCGCAAAGGGACGCAGATGGAACTGCAGCTCCAGCGAGACCGAGAGCGAATGGCTAGAGAGATGGATATTCAGAGGCGGAGCGAGGAATCGGCGATTGATGCCGGAGCCAACGCTTTCAATGACGTCTCTATGTCTCCCGGCGAGAAGCTAAAGCAGATGCAGATGCAGGACGAAAAGAATTCCAATCGTGCGTCGTCGCTGCGTGATCGGCTCGGTAGCGATCCAGAATTGGGAATGAACAACGGGCTTTTGGATATTCACGAATCGCTACAGAGTATCGAAGCGGAAAGGATGTCTTCGCAAAAGGAAATGCTGACCCTAGCCAAGCAGATAGCAGATGAGCAGATTCGCGGAGCAAATGAATCCATTAAGGCTTCTCAAGAGCAACTGGAAATCAAGCGCAAGGAGGCGCAGGCAATTGAGGAAAGTCTGTTAAGTGCCAAGGAGCGATTTGCTCAGATGAGCGAACTTGACCAGAAAAAGGCGTTCGCTGCGCAAGAGAAAGTAAACGCGTCGGGTGCCGAAAGCTTAAGTGACGCCGAGCGCGCGATACTTCGCAGAGTTGGCACTGAAGATGCAAACAAGGCCGCTCGTCGCGCTGACGTAGCAGAAGCAGACAGCAAGGGATTCAACCAACTATTCGGTGGGGCAGAGCAACGGAAGTTTGCCGGCAACCAACTTGAGCAAGTGAAAATTCAAGCAGAGATTGCTGACAAGCGTGAGTTTATTGCCCGGATCGAGCAGGATACAGACGCCATCGCGGAGAAGCTTGCGTCGGAAGTTCGTAAAATTTACGCAGAGCAGAATCAGTTGCTAGAGGAAAGGTTTTTGCAAAAACTGCGAAACGACAACCTTAGTCAGGCAGCCGCAGCCGATGCTGCAGCGGCTGCGAGGCGTACCATGGCCGACTCATAGTCTTCTACCTAGGGATTTCCACGGTTTTGAGCATCTGGCGAAGGCGGTGGACCCGGTTCTCTGAAGTAACAACGAATTCTAGAAGGCCGTCTGCATATTTCTTTTTGATCTGAGGATCGACGCCCGAGCCTTCTACGAATTTTATTTCAGATTCTGTGGCCTTGGCATTCGTTAATTCACATTGCATGGCTGTCAGATAATCGACGTAGTTTTCGGGCAATGGTGGCAGCGAGTTGACTTGTGACTGTTGCGATTCCAAAACAGTACCGGGGGCGAGCGTAACGTACATCACCGAGGCGCATGCCGCTGTGCTTAGTACTAGGCCAAAGGCGGATCCAAACCGTTTCATCGTTCTCTCCAAGGGTGTTTAAGTGATACTAAAAGCAAACAGTTTCTCGCATCGTGTCAACGAATGCGGCGTGGTGATTCGCCGCGCCGCAGAGCTCGATGGTTCTGGAGCAGCTTGGGCGTGGCGCGAAACATGGGACATCAGTGCAAGAATCCTCAATCTCTCTGGCAATCCAAAAGATATCGATTCAGTCGTGCTGGGGGTCGAGGAGACGTATAAGTCGCAGCTCAATTCCATCAGCCTAGCACACGACGATGGAACTGCATCTGCTCATACTATACTTGCTGCGAATACCATTGGTGGTATCCGCGTGACAGCCCCACCATCTTTTACGAATAACAAGAACGGCGAGGGGGTCACCTACCGAACGTATCAAGTGTCGATCGAAGCATTGATTCCCAAACGAACAGGTGAACTCCTGGTTTACGACCTGCGAGAAAAGGTCGACTATCGGCTCGGTGGAGTGCGGTACGGGTTTCTCGAACCGAACGAAGGCCTGCCGACAAAGCAGATGCTTGTGGAGTCGGCTCCCTGGTACGCCACGCAATCGGGCGTAATTACTGGGATAAATGAGTTTCTTCCTTTGCCTGATCCAATCTGGCCGGGGGATCTGCTTTCGCCTGGCACTGAGTCCAGGGAGAACCCGAGGAAGGTCGGAATAAGTCCGACCGGCTACTGGTTGTACCCTGTCACCTACCGTTTCGACTTTGGATCTGTTGCGGCTTTGATTGGAAACCCTACGGTTTGGTAATGAAGGTATGATCCTTGATCCTCTTGCCCTCCAGGGTCGATTCCGCTTTCCGGGAATCGTAGGCGTCCTTTCGGCGAGCTACGCTTATCGCCGAGGGATATCTCCATCGCTTGCGCAAGTCGAGATTGCTCCGAATCCGATGCTGCAAAAGTACGGGACAATGCAGTGGATTTATGGAACTACGGACATCACATTTCCGAACAGTGTCGTGGAAAACGTCAAGGTGACTCGGCCTGGTGGAAACACCGTATGGCTGGTGACGATCGCCGACCGTCGTGCGTATTGGCGGTACGGCTACATCTCTGGCGTGTACAACGCAAAGATCAAGGGCCAGACATTGCCATCCAGGGAGAAGACCCCGCAGGAACTTGCGACGCTGCTTCTTGAGGCGATGGGCGAAGTGGGGTTTGTTGTTGCTGACTTACCGGACGACGCTAGGCCTCCAGTGGAATGGGACATGGCCAATCCAGCCAAGGAACTGGCCGACCTGTGCGAGTCGCTCGGGTGTGTTGTCGTGCTGGGATTGGACGACCTGGTGCGGCTACAGAGGTTTGGAGAAGGCTTGCCATTGCCACCAGATTACATGAGTTTGGAGACCGAGTTTGATCCAGCGGTGACGCCGAGTCAGATCACTTTCGTGGCGGCGCCAACGAGATGGCAGGTGGATCTAAAGCTGGAACCGGTCGGAATCGAGGAAAGCGGACAGATTGTTCCAATTGACGAGCTGACCTATATGCCGATCGCAGGGTGGGCAACCGAAGACCCAGTGGACTTCCTGGGCGTTGTCAACGAAGAGAGAAGAAAGTTGGCGAAGAAGTGGATATGGAGATCATATCGCGTGGTGCTCAGCCCGCCGCTGACGCTCTACGACCCCGAGACGCCTGTCGAAGACATCGCTGATCTCCAGCGAATCCTACCGCTTGTCCCGGAACAGGTGGAAACCGAAGGAATCGATGAAGACGAAAAAAGTAAAGAAGCAATTGTCTGGGGGCGATTCTACGATGCTCACGGTGGTGGGCAAACTAATGTCGAAGAGATCCTCGACGAGCTGCCTCGCACGAAGCTGAAGCTGATTTACGAGGGAAGCATCCAAATTGATGCCGAGTTAGGAATCGTAAAGTTTAGCGAACCAATTTTCCTGCTCGATACAGACATTGTGGCCCGCGTTGGATACGAGCCTGCCGAAATCTTCCTGCGATGCTCAGTAAATGGGAGGGAGCCGGATACGCTCGCCCTGTATCGGCGAACGCTTTCTATCAATGGCGACGTATTGAGTCCATCGGAACCTGAGTACGTGGTCAGGGAAGACATTGAGAGATTGATCTACAAAGACGACGTAACGCTTCTGCAGGTCGACAACGTCACAGAAGTTGATGAGGCTGGGGAGTACTATATTCAAGAGACGATCCGGCGTTACATTCCGCAGCAGTCAGCTTCGGCGCTGTATGCCGGATTTATACCAATTCAATTGGACGGCTCGATCGCCTCGGTAACGTGGAAGATCCAACGCGACAAGCACGCGATCACCGAGGCTGCATTAAGCGTTGAGCGCGGAATGGACGCACCGTCTTACGGAGAGCGGCGAGACCAAGAAAAGCTGAAGGCTGCGTTAAAAGATAGGGACACGGCCAAGCAAAAAAAGAACCGACGTGGACGGAGATCCAAGTGATGTTTTTGCCCGAGTTTTTCCGATCGAGCGTAATGACGCTGCCGTGCATCAATCGCACGGATGAAGTCATTCCTCCTTACGCCGTCATGGCGCTCCGCCCAAACTCCGAGGGTGCGCCTCCGATAAACAAAGGCGAAGGGGATGCCGCAGTTATCGCTTCCGGTCCTATGGAGGTCAGCGTTGCAAAGCCCAACCAGGATGACTTCAACAGGGGAGTGGGGGCGACGTTCTGTTTCAATACTGACGTGCCCATCCCGAAAAGCAGTGAGATCGGACGTGGACGGTGTGTGTTGACGCTGCCGACATTTGCCAGGATTGAGTTTGAGACGTGCCGAGAGCTCGGTTGCTCGCTGTCACCGAGACCTGATAGCTGGGAACTGCATCGCGGAGCTGGGATGTTTTTGATGCGGACTTGGTGGGAGTATGAGACTTTGGACTTGGCTCTCATTGATTCAGGCCAAGCAACGCAGATTTGGATATTTCGACTCACTGAAGACTGGTCGTCGGGCGCCGCGATGGCGAAGGTTCGGCCTATCGATGAGGAGTACGATGCGGAAAATCCAGAGATGGAAGTGCACGATCCAAAGGAAATTGTTATGGATTTAGTAACTGGAAATGAAGGGTACTGTCAGGCAGTTGGCGGTCGACATATTGTTATCAACGCGCCTTGCGAAGGATAGTCAGCCATGGGAGGAACTAGGTGCTGCTGTTGTTTCTGCAACGTGATATACCGAGACTGGGACGGCGACGGCGCAACGCCCGTCGTCGATCCCGATCTTGAGATTGATAACGGGCTCTACAATGCGACCCGTCGCCGAATGGTGCTGAGCAGTGAAGGGTATATACGGAGCCTCAAAGAGCTGCCGTGCGCAGAGCATGGGTTTGTTAGCATTATAATTAAGCTCGATGAATGGGGATCGCTCGACGACCCCTACTCCCTGTACGACCTGCCGTCGATGCACGTTCGCTTGTTCTTCGAGTCCGATGCGGATGAGCAGAACATGATTTACTGCGATATTACGAGAGTTCCAAATCCAGCTTCCCCAGCTTCCCCAGGATTTGGCTCGCTGTACCTGTTTACGCTGAATCAGATGTCGAGCGGCGACCCGAAGTTGTTGCACTGGACCGCGATGTACCGCAACGAGTTGGGATTAGACGACGCTGCGGGCGAGAATACCGAATACTGGGTTACCTTAAGTCGATCGTCGTGCTTTTCTTTGTCGCACACTAGAGGCTGCTTTGACGGATACGCAGTACACGTTCGAGGCACAACGTTCGATTTGTTTGGATATTCTCCTGCTCGGCGATCACCACGCCCAGCGATCATGGGCGTTATGGACACGGAAGTGGATCCAACGTTGGCCAATGTTGGAATCGGCGCTAACCGGGCGAAAGCTCTTGCGGATCCGCCTGGCAGATTCTTTGGAGTGAGACGGATGGACGCCGCGTCCACCGAGGTCGATATTGCGCTGATCGCAGGCGGCCACCTAAAGTCATTTGCGCCGCCTCCAAGCGTACGAACGAAAAGATGCTTTTTTAGCGATGCTTCCTTCCATGCTCCAATAATCGAAGCCGAGCCCAAGTTGCCACGAGTGGTAATCAACGGCGCTTATTCGATTGCCGAACCCGACTCGCAGAAGGCGTACTTCACCGGAAGTTTTGGCACAGCGATCAATGCGGAGGACAACGGACCTCGTGTTCCTTCAGCTCCTCCGTTTAGCTGGCGTCGCCGATTTTGGTCTGGGTACATTTCGTGCTGGCTCGAGTCTTCCGTTTCCGGTCGCGAAGGTTTTGTTTCGCAGGGAGAATCGACGCCAATTTTGCACGTCACCTGCGCGCTGATTGAGATGGGCGAAGGGCTCGACGACGACGGTAACGGTACCGATGCGTTTGGGTCTGAGTATCATCTCGACTGGGACTTTGAGACGCCGTTGGCATCGCATGCACTTGCTGACGGGTTCGATATAGTGCTGGACGTCGCAGACGCGACCGTTACTGACGTATGGGTTCCGAATCCCATCTTCACCCAACTCCCACTTAAGTTTGCAGAACTTGTCCTCACGCCAATTGCCGTCTAACTACTTTCATTGCATCACATGCCGCCGTGAAGCGGTCGCAACTTCGAGCGTAAAACTTCGGATATGTAAATGCGGTGTGCAGATGTCGGCCGGTGCACTTCCAAGCTTTGATCGGCTCGATCGAGAGATGGTGCTTAATCGCCGCGATGTCTGCATCAGCAATGCTTGCGGCCACTGGGGGACGCATCAGCGCGGCAAGCACGAAATGGACGGCTGTGGGTTACTTAAGAAGCCGTGCAGGATCGACCAAAAGAGAATGCAGCGGTGGTACACAGGACCAGAAGGCCGCCAGTGCTGGACCGCGACTGAGCAGCGAGTGGCAAGCGTCGGATTCCTTGCTGCGTGCTTCCAGCCGGTCGGTGGCACGGAGACATGGCACCGCACTCTATTGCCGTCGATCGAGGGTGCTGGATTTGTTTGCTTCAGTCCGGCTCTATGCAGGGGAGACCGAAAGGCCCTTAGCTGTTGGTCTGGAGTGGGCATCACAGCAGCTAAGCAACTGGCTGATCACGTAGATGTTCTCGTGGCATGGGGGCTTGGAAGCGACCTAGGCAAGGTGCTTCCCAAGCATAACAAGCCGCGTGTTATCAGCGTGTCGCATGGCGATGGTACGTCAGACTGGTCTGGACGAATGATGAAAGGACAGGAGCCATGGACGGATCGAGCGGTCTACATTTGCCCTAGTGCAATTCAAACGGTTCCAGCGTCGCTTCGGGAAAGTTCTCTGTTGATTCCCAACGGCGTGGATCCGGGCCGATGCCAGTCGGCATTGAGCAGAGACGAGGCGAGGGGGCGGCTCGGAATACACTCGGATCAAAAGGTAATCGTATCGATCGCGAGACTGAGTCCGGAGAAACGCATAGGCTTGATGGCCCGCGCGCTCGAGTATTTGCCAAACAACTTCATATTGCTGGTGGCTGGGTCTTCATCGGGATGGAGCCAGGCTCATGGTGGCGAACTGCAGTCGTTCGCGTCGGATCGCTTTCGCTTGCTGCCGCCAGTGGACTCACCAGGAGATTTGCTAGCCGCTGCGGACCTTTACCTGTCATGCAGTGAATATGAAGGGTTCGGATTGAGCGTGGCAGAGGCCGCCGTTGCACAGGTTCCAATCGTTGCTACACCAGTGGGTATTGTAGAAATGGAACCGTCCATTGTTCGCGCTATCGCCATTTCGTCGTCGCCGGCAGAGGTTGCTTCTGCTATTGCGGACGACTTTCGAGATCTAGCGGCGCAGCGTCGACGGGCTGTCCACTCAGCGCAAGTTGTCGGTACACGATTCTCCAAGGAATCGTTCGTCAGGAACTGGGCGGAATTGATTAACTCACTGAGAACCAAGCCATGAGCCATGTGATCGCAAACGTAATTCGGCAGTGGGATGAGTGTGCCAAGGCGGAAAATGCTAAGCAAATGGTGCATCCCCACGATTCAGAAGACGAATTTTGGAGCTCGGGCTTTCGTGCAGCGCAGCAAGTCAGGAAATTACTACGCCACCCTCGCTGTAGGGTGCTCGACTTTGGATGCGGAGTCGGCCGTGTTTCCCGCCATTTAGTCGACGACTGCGAACTCAAAGCTTATGACTCATCAGCATCCATGCTTGAGAAGTTAGGATTGCAGCAGGGGGACTGGATTCGCAAGATTCAACTATGTCGTTCGCTTGATGAGGTTGGACCAGTGGACATCGTGTTCGCGTATTCGGTGCTGATCCATTATCCCTACAAAGCTGGATGCGAAGTGCTCCGGAGCATGGCGGATCTTCTCCCCGTCGACGGCACATTGGCAGTGCAGATCCCGATTTACGAGTTCCGAAGAGAGCCTATCGATTGGATCGACGTCTGCGTCTGGACAAAGTGTGACTTGATGTGCGCCGCGTCGGCTAATGGTCTTGTGATTCAACAATGCTGGAGGCATTCAGGCAGCTTCGGGTTTGATCAAGTGGGGATGCACCATGACAGATTGCAAGTGCTGCGGAAAATCAAATGAACAACCCAAAGCTTGCTGACTTGGTGTCGAGGCTTAAGAGTTTTCGATTCGCAGCGACCTCCGAAGGAGCGTTACAAGACTCGATTCAGACCGCGCTTGCAGAGTTCCCGCGTGTAGAACGAGAGTGCAACTTGAGCAAGCGTGACCGGATTGATTTCCAATGCGGCGAAGTAGGGATAGAAGTCAAGGTGGATGGATCAAAGATCTCAGTGGCTGCGCAGCTACTGAGGTACTGCTCGCACGATCGACTAAAGTCGCTGATCCTTGTAACCACGGTTCCGGGGCACATGTCACTGCAAAACATGCCGAACCGATTTGGCGTCAACATAACAGTCATCTTTGTAGGATTCCAGGCAATATGAATTGGGAAGGAACAGTCGCCAAGGTTGGGCGCGAGTGGATCATCAGAGGAGGAGCAGACGTCCTCTTCCGTGCGCACCGCTCGATAATGAACGCTGGCCGCAAAGAAGGCGTGGTCGTCGTTCCTGATACAGACGAGGCTGCAACAGATATTCTTTGGTTCGCGCAGCGTTTTAAGGTCGACATTCTGGAACCGGCAGAGATCCGCGCTGGTGCGGCTCGGTTCGCTCGGTCTCAGGCCAGTGCGAGCCAAGTGCTGGCACCAAACTATTCACCAAGTCCTATTACGTTCCGAGACGGCAAGGTTCCTCGGCATTACCAGCTAGTTGCAAAAGACCTATTCTTGCGGTCACGGTCACTGCTATTAGCCGATGAAGTGGGACTCGGAAAGACTATCTCTACTGCCGCTGCGTTGCTGTGCCGCGATGTGCGGCCAATGGCGATCGTGCTTCCCGTCCACCTGTCGTCGCAATGGGCGGAGACTTTGCAGGAATTCGTTGGGCAGCTTCGTGTGCATGAAGTTCGGACAGGCAAGATTTACGACCGACCGGAATTTCGTCAGTGTCGCCAGTGCGGCGAATGGTCGGAGCAGCGCGTCATCAGGAACCGCTTGGTTAGTGAATCCAATTGCCAACGATGCGGGCGACGCGTGGTCGGACCGACGAGCGGTCCCGATGTCTACATCCTTAGCTACCACAAGCTCCAGAACTGGGGGCGACGTTTGGCAGACGAATGTAACTCAGTCGTCTACGACGAAGTCCAAGAGCTGAGGCGGAGTAAGTCGGCAAAATGGGAGGCGGCATGCACATTAAGTTCGCGGGTGAAATATCGGCTGGGACTGTCTGCGACGCCGGTATTTAATCTAGGCGGAGAGATCTTTAACGTCATGCAGTGTATTGCGCCTGGGCGACTGGGAACTAAAGAGACCTTCCGAGAAACGTGGTGTTCGGGATTTGTTTCTGAGGGCAAAGAACCGAAATTGCGGGATCCCGAAGAAATGGGTACCTACCTCCGGTCGCAACATTTAATGCTGCGGCGTACGCGGAGTCAGGTGGGCAGGGAACTACCGTCGCACAGTCGCGTAGTCCACGCAATAGAAGCGGATCTAGCTGCGCTAGACAGCATCCGAGGGCACGCAGCGGATCTAGCAAGGATTATCTTACAGGGCAGTAGCGAGCGAGGCGCACAACTTAACGCGTCCGGCCAGTTAGAGGCCATCGTTCGGCAGCAGACAGGACTCGCCAAGGCGCCATTTGTCGCAGGGTTTGTTGAGATGCTGCTCGAGCAGAACACGCCACTCGTGCTGTTTGGGTGGCACAGGGCTGTCTATGAAGTCTGGTTGGAATTGCTCGCCAAGCATAACCCAGTGCTCTACACGGGCTCGGAGTCACCAGCCGCCAAGGCAGCGGCTAAGAATGCCTTTGTGAGCGGAAAAACCGATTTGCTTATCTGCAGTCTTCGCAGCGGCTCGGGGCTCGATGGCTTGCAGTACCGCTGTTCTACAGCGGTATTTGGCGAACTTGACTGGGCTCCTGCGGTCCATCACCAGTGCTCGGGGCGAGTTTACCGAGACGGACAAAAAAACCCATCCATGTCGTACTTCTTGGTCTGCGAGTACCTAACAGATCCGCTCATAGCGCGAGCGCTGGGGCTAAAGAAGGCGCAATCGGACGGGCTTTTGGGAAACCAGGTCGAGTCCGACGCGCCGTTGGATACTTCGCACCACATCAAGGAAATCGCGAGGCAGTACATTGCCAGAAAGGCAGCGAGTTAAGCCCCTCAGCTTTGGCATTTGTGTCAACTAAAACCAATGACGCGTGACAACACTACCAATCGCGAGAACTTGCGCAGTCCGGTCGACTAGGCACCATCGCCTGATCCATATTCGACCAACCCTAAGTATTTGTTATGAGCATGTCAACGCCATCTTTTGCCGTGCCCCGCGATTGGTTGAGGGCCTAGTGGGAGCGATCCCGTGGCGGTTCAGGTCCTCTTGGCCGCCCTGTTTTGGCTTGGAAGTTGCAGTGCAAATTGAAATGTCAAGCGAAGTTCCGGCTAGATTGCTAAATATCGCTAACTACACTATTGATTGTGGGTTATGCGCAATGCAAACAAAAACAAGCAAAACTGAGTCAGCATCAATGCCTTCCGTCGACGAATTGCTCAAGCTAAAGTCTGTGACAGAGGTCGCGAACAAGTTTGGAAAGACTCGGCCAACGGTGTGTCGCTGGATACAGAAGGGCCAATTGCCTGCAATTCGCTCACCGTTTGATGGTCGGTGGCTGATCGACGAGGCGGATTTAGTCGATTTTGCTCCTCCACCCCCTGGCAATCCAAAATGGGTAACGTTAACGATCACCGGGCGGGCCGGATGATCTGGAGAAAAGACATGGATCAAAAAGAAACAGCGGACTCGCAACTTGAGTTCAATGCGTTGTTATGCCTCTGTTCCGAATGGCATGAGGTCGGAAGTCGCGTTACTTGCGATCCTCCGATCATGGACACAGACAGAGATATACTGTGTGTGGTTGACGACTGGCGAGCGTTTATCAGTGATGCGGTTCAAGCAGGTTTTACGGTAGCTGGATCAGTCCCGGCGAATGAGCTTGAGCAGCGTAAAGAGCAATCGCTTTTTACGTCGCTCAAGCGATACGATGACAACTTGATCGTTACCGACGATGAGGGTTTTGCAAAGCGGTTTTTGGTCGCCACAAGGCTGGCCAAAAGGTTTAATTTACGACTGAAGGATGATCGTATCGCACTGTTTCAAGCGGTGCTTTACGGCAACGGCTAGTAGGCATAACGTTAACGATCACCGGGCGGGCCGGATGATCTTCAATTTCAAGTAAGACGCGGCGGCCCGCTCCGTGTGCATCGTATGGTTCTGTTTCTTTAAGGCATGAATATAATGTTGGATTTAGCGAAGATTGAGAGAACGTTTTCCGTGTGCAAGCCAGCGGGCGGCTCGGTAATTCCTGGGCGGTACGTTCGCGGGATTTCGATCGCGGAGGCGAGTTCAAAGGCAACAGATGCGGGCGGCGAGCTTGGCGGTCATGTATTTGCCGAGACGGACGAATCTGGTGAAATCGTACGCGTATTTCATCCGATTGCAGTTTTGCCGACAAACGAAGCTGCTGTGCAGCTTGAAGCGATGTTTGATCGCGATCGCGTAGCGCATTAGCAACTAAGCGCTAGGGGTATTGCACAAAGGCGTTGCCGTGGGTAAATTTAGCCCACGTGTTGCCTAATCCCCTGCTTTCTTCAGCAGAAAGCATACAAACGGATTCTCTGGGCGGCATGACCGTCATCGGAGGAATGCCGTGGAACTGGATATCGCTAGGCCGGTCGGGGGTTCGCAATGTTGACCCTCAGGGATCTTGAGAGCCCCGCTACGAAGATGTTGGCGGCGTTGCTTTTGTCGGGTCGCGATGCGGTGGCGACTGTCGCCGTACTGCGAGTTGCCGGCGCTGAGTATTGGCCAGACGGTGTCATTCAAAAACCGGCACTGCTTGCTGGGCTGCTCCAGTGGTATGAGCGACCGGATCTTCTTCTGAATGCCCTCGTTGAGTCAGGCATTGTTGTCAAAAGCGAGAAGTACGGGTATCTAATCGCTGACTGGCCGAACCTGTGCCCACCGAGCGTAAAAGCCAAACTCAGACGCAGCGGGCGGGATTTTTGCGAAGAGTACTTGCTCGAGATCGAGCACGAGCAGGCGAAGCCCGTGCAAACGCTTTCAAGCGAAAGCGCTGCCGAGCCAGAGGTTCCCGCAATAAGGGTTGTCAGGTGCGTAGACGGCGATTACCCCGTCTTGCAATCGCAGGTGGACCGCTGGCAGGAGGTCTATCAGGCGATCGATGTATTGCACGTGATCGACCGCAGCATGCTTTGGCTAGAGAACAATACAGGGCGAGGTGCTACCAAGAAGCACATGGCAAATTGGATTATTCGCTGGCTCAACAAAGAGCAGAGCGATGGTCGCAGGAGCGCTTCGTACCGCGATCATGGTACCGGTAGGCCAGACGCTGTCGCGAGTAAGCGAGCCAAGCCCCTGTTTTCAAAGGCGGACTCACAATGAATTCCATCGCCGCAAGAAACCCGCAACGAGACAATAGCCAAGAGCAGAAGCACATCGCCAAAGCACTGGATGCGTCAGAGCACGAGGAAGCGCTGATAGCGGCTGCTTTTATAGACATTGCTGCGGTCGACGTAGCTGCAGCGCTGGTGGACGTCCGCGATTTCTTTGATCGCGTACTGGGGCAGATTTGGCTTGTGATGCTTGGATTGCGGGAATCGCAAAAGGGGCAACCAGACTTTGCGGTGATCCGGCGCATGTTGGTGTCGGCCGAGATATACGACCTATTTGGTGGCGATCTGCGGTTGGCCAAATTGATCCAATCCACTCCAAACGCCGCGTTCATCAATTTCCACGCGAAGCAGGTTAGGTCGGCTTCGCACCGCCGGCGGCTGGCAGACTTCGCTAGGCAGTTGTACTCGCGTGCCGTAGACCCTGCGCATGAAACGACGAGTATTGCATCATGGGCGTCTGCATCTATGGACGTCTTTTCCGCTGATCCAACTGAGAGAGTCCAGACGATAGCGGATGCCTGCGACGTAGCGATCGAGAGAGTCGAGCGATCGATGGCCTCGAATACAAGCATGGGGAAGCGATGCGGACTGCGCGGAGTCGACGAAGTCACCGGAGGGCTATTTGCTGGCGAGCTGACCGTGATCGCGGCTCGGACCAGCGTCGGTAAAACCGCCTTTGCGACTACAGTTGCCTACAACGTGGCGTGCGATAACGTGCCAACGTTGATGGTCAGCCTCGAAATGGAGCAATGGGAAGTCGCCATTCGGGTCTTGGCCTCTGAAACGCAGTTGTCGGTCGGGCAGTTCAAGTCAGCAGCGCTGTCCAGCGACGAAATGCTTCTTGCGAAGCAGCAAATCGATGCAATGCGAGGCATCCCGTTCGATATATGGCGGCCTTATCGAGTCACAACTCGGCAGATTCGGGCGAGGGCCAAGATGGCGAAAGCGACCACCGGGCTCGGATTGCTTGTTATCGACTACGTGTCGTTGGTCAGCCCGGACGACCGTCGACTACCTCGCCACGAGCAACTTTCGCAAATCACTAAAGACCTTAAGTCAATCGCTGGCGAGCTTGATGTTCCGGTATTGATGCTATGCCAGATCAATCGCGACGGCGAAGGTAAAGAGCCTGTGCTCAGTAATTTGCGCGAGAGCGGTGCCATCGAGGAAGACGCCAATAACGTGTGGCTGCTGCACCGCGCAACCAGGGATAGCGAAGTCGCAAAATTGATCATTGCAAAAGCAAGAAACGGAGGGACTGGGTATGTTCCACTGAAATATGTGCCGCGATTGGCCACCTTCTACGATGAGGATATTCAATAATTTTTGTATTTACTTTTCGGCTCTTGGGTGATACAATAACGATACAACTAAGGCGAGTTAGGTTTTCAAAGGAAATACTATGGTAGCGTTCGAGTTAGTTAGGCTCAGCGACGAAAATGAATGGCTTGCAGAAAAGAAATTCGTTATTGGATCCAGTGAGTCGGCTGGATTGTTCGGGCTTGGCTACTCGTGTCAGTCGGTCTATGCAATGTGGCTCGAGAAGTCGAAGGACGTAAGAGTACCGTTTGGCGACGACATTCAGCGAGTATTGCAGTACGGTAAGTTAGCCGAACCATTTCTGCGGGAATCGTTCATGTATGAGACCGGTCGTCCATTGCGTTGGGACGACGGATATTGTCTCCGGCGAAGTATAGATTATCCATTTCTTTCGGCGACACTTGATGCGTGGATAGAGCAAGGAAATGAAAGCGAAGCAGTAGAGCTAAAATTCCTCGGGGTTCACCAAAGGTATGAGATTTCGCAGGGAGTTCCGAACAAATTCATGATCCAGATTCAGCATCAGCTTGCGTGCACTGGATGGGAGAAAGGGTGGCTGTTTGGAATGTGTGCAAACGAGCCGTTTATCTATGAGATCCCGAGGCACGACAAGATGATCAAAGCCATCGTTTCGCGCGCCAGTTGGTTCATGGAACTTGTTGATGCAGGGACACCACCTGATATCGATGAGTCGGATGCGACATCTAAAGCGATCTTATCGCAGTTTCCATCGCCAACGCCTAAAACGGTGGCGGTATTACCGGAGCGATACGATCGCTTCGGCGCGATGCTCGAAAGGGTAAAGGGACGGAGGAAGCGGGTTGAAGATATTGAGCGGAAGTTGGCCAGCACAATCAAGGCGGGGATCGGCAATGCTGAATATGGCGTAACGCCAAATGGTTTGGCGTGGAAGTGGGGAGCGAGGGGGAAAACGCGAGCGCTGACAGCCGTGTCAGCACTTCATCCAGAAATACTTAAAGGGGAGTTAGTAGAGCCATGAGTGACAAAAGAACAAACAAACAACCTGTTGAGCTTGTAGCCACCTCGATGCAGGCAGAAGTGATCGTTGACAGCAACACGCAAAAGTTGCGTGAAATGCTCCCAGCTCACATCGACTGGGCACGGTTCCGGCGGATGGCCGTCGAGTGTGTGCGAAAGACGCCTAAGCTGAGGCAATGCACTGCAGTGAGTTTCATTAAAAGCGTGAGCGACGCCGCAAAGCATGGGCTTGAGATCGATGGTCTATTGGGTTCTGGATACATCGTCCCATATGGCGACGAAGCGCATTTTCTGCCGGGGTACAAGGGCTACCTTCAGCTCTGTCGTCGATCGCAGGAAGTCCTGCGGGTGAGTCATGGTGTCGTCCATGAAGTCGACGAATTTCGATACGCGCTTGGTGACGAACTATTTTGTCATCACACGCCTCGCGCTGAGACCGACGAAGATATCGCGGACCGTGCGATCAGATACATCTATGTGATTTTCAAGCTGGAGAACGGCGAAAAGCATATCAATGTCTGGCCGGTAGCTAAGATTCGGCGGCACATGGAAAAGTTCTCGCAGTCGTGGAGGTGGGCTGAAAGTGGCGACAAAAACAAAGGTGGCGGACGCCGGGACAGCACTTGGCACAACCACTTTGCAAAGATGGGCGTAAAGACGGTAATGATTGATTCGCTCTGTTCGGGGGAAGTGCCTATTTCACTCGAAGTCCAAAAGTACGCCGTCATTGACCGCAATCTCGACATGGGAATCGGCATCGATCCTCCCGCAGGTTCGGAGTTGCCTCGCTTTGCAGCGGATGCTGACGACCTGGCGGATCTCATGGAGGATCGTATTGCGATCGATTCGAAGCCTGTTGGGTCGACAATTCGTCCTCTAGCGGCAGGTTCAGTTCGGCAGGCTGATACTGTAGATGCGGCGCATGTGCGAACGGTCCCCAGCGCCAACGCTCGAGTTCAAGCTCGCTCGGATGAATCCATGTACGGCGAAGAGGTGCCATTTTGAGCTGCCTGCAAATTCAAGTTGGAACCCTCGCAACGGCGATGGGATACCTAGCCCACTTTTCGGCTCGGGCTCGAGAGCGAGACATTGTTGAAATACGGAGTGACGGAAAGGGCTCTGTGGTCTTTGAAGTTCGGGACGGATTGCTATGCGGACGCTACAGCATTAGCGTGGATCTACCAGTGTTTCGTATTGTGATGTCGCTGAGCATTTTGTCAGGTGTGGCCAAGACGGCGGCCGACGATGCTGACGTATTCTTCGACTTTAGTGGCGGCAACCTAATTAAGGTCACCGCTGGAGAAGCGGCCTACCGTCTCAACCAACGCGTCCCAGGCAAAGAGGTCGAGGACGAATGGAAGATCCAGTCGATCGTCGACATCAGCGGACCGCTACTGCTTCATTCGGCCAAGATGGTTGCGCATGCAGTCGCGAAACGTGATGGTAGAGTGCCTGCGATGAGAGGTCTCTGCATAGATGTTTCGGTGGAGCGTTTCTGCGTGGTTGCCACCGATGGCAGTCGGCTTGCCGTAGTAGAAAAGCGACGACCAGCGAGAAAGCCAGGAGAACCTGAACTCGGTACAGGAAAGGCAATCATTCACCAAGATTTCTTAGCGTCATTTTTTGCCACGATTGAATCAGAGCAACCGGTGACCCTGCGTTTTTTCTCAAAGACAGTCCAGGTGATCTGCAATCGGCGTTTTGCTCAATTCCCAACCATTGATGCGAGCTTTCCGCCGTGGAGGACCGTCGTCACGGATCAACTGGGCAGCGAGTCGCCTAAGGAAATAGCTACTACGGCTGGGAGTTTGGTAGCAGCCTTGCGGCAGGTCGTTCCGTTTACCGCAACCGAATCAAAAGCAGCAGTGTTGTCGTTTGAAGACGGAAAAGCGCATTTGGAAGTAAATAGCGACCAGTGCGGCGCGGCAAAGACAGAGATCATCACAAGCCGACTGGACGAATTCAGCACGGTTTGCATCGACGGAAAGTATTTAAGCGAAGCCCTTGGTGGGCTCAAACCAGACGAGGAAGTCATATGTCAGATTCGAGCAAATGCGAAGCCAGTAATGCTACTATCCGGAAGATTCCGGGCAGTAATTATGCCAATGCAAGTCACTTAAATCGTCCACAGAGACCTTTTCGGGTGATAGTGACGCGTATGTACAGACAGTGCCATTTCCGATTCGCTAGTCCCACAAGCGTATGTGAGTACGTAAAGTTTACGGGCAGTGATGACGGTTATAAAACGATCGGACCGGCTGAGCCAACCTCCGCAGTCCCCGGTAGCAAGCTAAAGCTAGCCGTCCTAGCGAAGCGATTAGGTGAAGGCCGTGAACTCTGGCACGACAACGACGTCGTGTTGGAAGATCATTTACGCAAACTACTGGAAGCAATCGAATGCACCCGCGAATGAGAGTTCTTGGCATGGACTTGGCCACAAACACAGGGGTTGCGCATAGCGACGGAATGCTAGAAAAGTGGCGGCTGGACGTGCTTTGCACTAGCAATCATCCTGGCGCAAGGTTCTTGGCTCTCGGCCGCAAATTGCATGAGACATACCGAGTCAAGCCCTTCGACTATGTAGCTTATGAGATGGCAGCGATGGGCGCGAATAATCTCGCTACCAGGGCGTTTCACAGCCAGTTGCTCGGTGTGCTGTTCGCGTTTTGTGCCGACATGAAGATCGTCATCTTGCCCGCGCTGAATATCAAAACGATCAAGAAGTTCGCGACGGGAAACGGCAACGCGGACAAGTCGATGATGCTAGCGGCGGCCGCGCGTGAAGGGCTCCAGCTCAACGGTGATAACGACTTGGCCGACGCCTTTTTTGTGTTACGACTGGCAGAGCAGAAGCTGCGTTTATCACGTTTAGAATCGCCATCGAGGTAACCATGTCGGATCCAATTGTAGAAGTGGGGCAGGACGAACTTTTGAAGCTGCGTGCGCTAGCTCAGCATCATCAGGAGATCGTCGATCAGCAAAAGACGGTATCGCGATTGCATGATCGATGGCTGGCAGCGAAAGACGCATCCCTCGCGGCAAAAAAGACCTACGACGAAGCCGTAAATGAACTGAGGGATTGCATCGCCGAAGGGCCAGACTGCCAGTTAAAGTTGTTTGATACGCGTCCTATTCCAGACCAGGACTGGTCAAAGTTCCCGGTCGATCGGCTGGATCTGACTGCGACGCTAAAGAAAAAGATTGCAGATGCCGAGATCAATACTGTAGGCCGACTGAAGGACGTCCTTGCTAGCCGTGATCCAGGGTTTCCTGACGGGCTTGAAAAGGTCAAGGGGTTCACAGCCATCGTGATCGCGAAGCTTGACGCCGCTGTATCGAAGTTTGTGCTGGACGATGCAACGGCGGCTGCGAAGTCCATTGGAGTCGAAGAAGAATTTGACGGGTTGAGCAAAGGTGATCCGGGAAACAGCGGCCATTCGATCCAAGAGGGCCTCGACGAGGCCGAAGAGACAGATCCGTTCTCCGACCAAGAAGCATTGGACGGACCCTGGGCGGACCAAATTCCCGCCAACCAAGTAGAGGCACTGGAGGATAGTAGCAGTGCGTCGTCACCCCAGGGGCGGGTGAAGCTAACGGTCGACGTGGCGAGAATGGAAAGCCTGGGGTTTGTTAAAGGTGCAGAATTCAGTGCTGATATGGTGGGTGACTCCGCCGTGATCACGCTGGAAAGCGGACAAGAGGTCTGTCTAACCGTCAATGAATTCATCGCACTGACTGCACAGGAAGCGACCGCCTAGGCGAAATCGCTAATGCCGATGCTTCTATTCGACACCCAGCGCAGGACGCTGGGTGTTCTCGTTTGGGCGATGCACTGGAAAGCGAATCGGCAGAGTCGTGATATTGGCGTATCCAAATCACACAACCAGGTGCAGCAATGGTCGAGTTCCAGCATACGTTTTCCGCGAATGGATCAGTCGACTTTGAGTTGCCTGGCGGCGTCTTCGCACTGCAAGGAGTGTGCGGTACGTGGAACGGCTCGAGCCTTTCGCTGGATTCGTCCCTCAGTGGTGCGGAAGGAGAATTTGGGGCCGTGACGCAACCACCCGCTCATACCGCCCCAGTTGCAATCACCGCAAATGCTGAGCCTCTGATATTGCCGGGAGGAAATACGATCAGGGTGACGTTGGCGAGTTATGGCGGCACGCCAGTGAAAGTCCTTGTCTCTCGGTGCGAATTCTAAGGAGGGTCAGTGGACCAAAATGCCAATAACAGAAAACTTTGCCAGGTGTTTCGCGAGCGGGTTTGCGCGGTGGCTGTCGGGGTCTACCAATCCGGGCATCCCGAATTATTTTACGATCGTGTCGTTTGGAGAGAGTAATTCAGGCGGCGAAGTAGCTAATGCTAGTGCTACTGCCTGGGAACTTCTACCAAGACCAGAATTGCAGATACTTAATCTCAGCACGAGTTTGTATGCGCCACTGGATATCGGCACCAATAACAACCTTGGCCACTTTGGATTAGATTCGACAAAACATGCTTGGGAAAACGGACTGGCAAATCGCTGTCGGACTGGTTTTTTTGGCTCCAGCAGAATGGCCCTAGTGCAGACCGGACAGGGTGGATCGAGACTCAATCAATGGGGCGCAGTGGGCGCGTACTGGTTAGCTTTTGTCGCTAGAACTAATGCCGCTTTGGCGTCGTCCGAAGATGATGGAAAGATAGCGGTATGGGTGACTTTCGGAATTAACGATATCCTCGCCGGAACAACAGACGCGGCATTCGAGGTTGGATTCACAGAGTTGTTGGGCAGAATCAAAGCACAATTGCCCGGATGCAGAATCTATGTCTCCAAGTTGATGACAAACTCGGACCAGAAAATTGCATATAATCTAAAGATAGATGCAGTTGCAGCGGCAGATGTCGATGTCGTTGCGATTGACATTACTGGATTGACTACACAGGACACGCATCATTGGGATTACGCCAGTCAGAAGAATCTAGCAAACCGAATCTGTCGAGCCATGTCGTCCGATTTCTCCGGCCTTGGCCAGATTACATGGTCCAACTTTGTTGGCAGTAATGGTGAGTTTTCGACCACCGCCACTGCGAATGTTGCAGTATCCACTACTCCGATTGATAGCAGCGAACCATTCGCAGTTGTGGCCGGAGTCCCTAGCGTGAATGGTATTGTTGTCACACTGTCGTCAGATAGCGTGGCGAGACCCTGGGGAACTAATATCAATCGCGTGGCGGCGTGGTATTTATTTATAACTACAGGCATCTTGTACGGAGCTGTCGGGGCTGCTACAGCCGTGGTGCACGCCACGGGATTGCCAGCCACTGCGATTGTACGGGCGCAAAAATCAGGCAACGATATAGTGCTGCAAACGTCGATTGATGGCGGTGGTACTTGGGTGACAGCAACAACGTTAACAGGCGTTCTTTCCGGTGTTCCCAATGTATGGGTTAAAGTGCAATCATCGTCAATAGCAGTGGCGTCTATGGACGTTACGCTCGGATACTAAACGAACTGACACAAAAGGCTAAGCTGACAAAGATGAACTACGCACACCTTTTACCCTTACTTAACGAAAGCAAAACCGACGCAGAGATTGCGGCGTACCTTGCCGAGTCGGTCAGTGTACCGAGTAGTCGAGGTCGACTTACTCATACTTGGGTCGCAGAAAATATATCATTAGCTGTGGCTGACGGTATTTACAACGCGATCAACGCAGTCAGCACACCTTCTGCTTTGCGATATGTAACCGGTAATGGTATCGACACATCAGCGGTTTTGTGGAAACAACAGGCCGAAGCTGTAGCGGCAAGCAATGCATCCTTGGCGCCACTCTTGCCTGCACTGCGCGATTTTGAGTTGGCGATAATGCCACGTTGGCAAGTAGTTGGGATGAGCGAAGCACCGACAGCGGAAAGCGTTCACGAAGTGATCGAAACAGAAAAATTGCGAGTGATTAAATCGCAACTAGAAGACGATGCTACGGATCGGATGCAAACGTACAGGGAAGCATTATCATCGTGGGATGGGAGCGGCAATGAGCCGGTGCTGTAATGCCAACCGTATACCCAACAGTAGCCGGGCCCTACTCAACGCGATCCTGGAATAATGACGCTACCGGAGCGGCTTATGGTGGGCCTCCGCTAGCAGGCGATATTGTGCTGTTCAACAATCTTGCAATCACGCAGGACCAAGATATCACAGTGGTCGAGATTTCCAATAGGGCAGGGACTACGGCGGTAGTGGGTGGGACTCTCGCAAACAGTAGCACGTGGGCCATTAACGCGAATATCACAGGTGGGTCAAGTACTTTTGCCACTTTAAGTGGTGCGGTGACCAGAGCAATAAACGGAAATGTAGTGGGCGGATCGGGTAGCAGCACACAAGTACTGATTGTCAGTGCCGGAACGCTTAATCTAACCGGCAACGTCACCGGTGGATCGGCTGCCGCAGCTCGGGGAGTCATGACTAGTGGATCGGCAAATTGCACGATTGTCGGTGAGATTTTTGCTGGAATCAGCGATGCGATAGCTCACCAAAGCACCGGCACTTTCACAATAAATCCGCCAAGCGGGTTGCTGCAAAGGTCAGGAACGTCTTTTATTCGAATGGCTGCCATTTCTGGACTGCTGGTAGTCAACGCAAACGTAACAGGGTCAGCCGCAACGTCGGGATCAACGATTCAGTTTATCAGCGGCAGGGTTTTCATAACCGGCAATGTCACGGGAGGCGGCGTTTCCGGTTCCGATGCGATTATTGGCACCGGCGTGGGAAACTCGATGACGATTGTTGGCAATGTACTCGGCGGCACAATCGCCAATGCAAGAGCAATTGATTGGTCAACCGGAAGCTCAATCTACATCGCGGGAAACGTCACAGCCGGAGCAGACGCCATCGCGATAA